>Ga0182030_10018044_pt1 | contig 13568 bp, 17 predicted proteins | sample 812S3MmetaG_FD_121299 | JGI IMG/M metagenome (GOLD analysis project Ga0182030, IMG submission 121299) | Permafrost microbial communities from Stordalen Mire, Sweden - 812S3M metaG (Illumina Assembly) | ecosystem: Environmental > Terrestrial > Soil > Wetlands > Permafrost | place: Sweden... | reverse complement strand
TTATTTTAAAATTTTTTTTTTTTTTTTTTTTTTTTTTTGGCACCCACACCCAGAACTTCTCCAGGTTTCTCAACAGCCAACCTGAAAGCTTCAGTATCCCAGGTTCCGCACTTTAGCTTCCAGTTTTGACTAACCTATCCCCACGTAACTTTTAATGCCTGGGCAAACTCTTCGTTGGCAACCAGTTCGGGCATTCCACCCAAGTTCGGAGCCGGCTATGGCTAATGAGCCCGTTATATCTTACCGCAAACATGAAGAGCTCCCCCCAAATTGGGGGCCCTATGTGGGCAATCTGCAAAAACTTGTAGCAATAAGGTTCAGATTCACGGCGTTGAGGGTTCCCCAATCAGACCATGGCGATGTTTTAGCAATCGCGATCCCAAGATAGAAAATGGAGAGACATTTTGTCACTGGTTATTAATTGGAGAGACGAATGAAATCGCCTCCGGACAATAACACTTGGGGAAGACGATACCCTCCCTACTTATCGGTGCAAATCTAAGATTTGAACCTAATAATCAGAATTGGCCATTTAACCCCCAGAGCCTGATGGAGCGACTTCGAAATTTAAACTGCTTTCATGAACTCGGAACCTCGGAAATTATCTTCTACATTGACTCGCAGTCTTCGGCGGTATCACGGTGCTGGGGTTTCAATATTACCGTCTCAAGACTATCCTAAGAGAAGAGATGGATAAACAATCAAAGCAGCTCTACTTGATCGATAGGACTACGATCAGGATGGTACTCGCATGATCAAAGATCTTGAAAAGGCTTCTGGGATCGACATGTCCTATTGCATCTTAAATACTAGATTGACCACCCTTTTCGATCTTATATGCACCGAAGATATGATGAACTATCTGCAAGCACTGGACTGCGAGGACGAGAGCTGTACTATTAGAGTTCTCGAAATTTTTCGAGATAGAACAGTCGCGGACCTTCGAAAACCTATGGAGACCATTCATAATGGCGCAAAATATACGCAATATCATCTTTCGTGCTCTGCGTGTCTTGGCAAAATCTATGGTCGACAAAATGACTCGTGAGCTCTTAGTTCCATGGCTTTCTGAAGATTCCCAAAACTCAGCAACATTCGGCAAGAGAAATAATCACATGATTTGGATTGTGCTTATCAGATTGGGCTTACTAGTACAGGGATATCAACCCGAAGTCGTCAGCACGGCGAAGTGATCCACGTAAGATACAACATTGACCGCCAACATGACCACCATCAATTTCAACTACATCCCTTCCTCTCTCAACTTATGAACGCGTCAATATGGCTTTGCTACCACTTCTCGGCGTCTTGTTCTCCCTCGCGATTGCACAGTCTCAGAGAGTGCTCTCACTAGAAGGCGGGTCTCAATATGACCCTTCTCCTTCAAGAGCGAGTTCAAACGCCAATTTAATTTTCAATGCCATTCATTCCTCATTGCGTCAATGGGGTTCCTCTGTTCAGCACAATGGAATGTCTTTCTTCCCTGCAATCGTACCGGAAGGCACGCTCCTATACCATGGAAGTTGGGACGCAGAGCCCGTGACTGGATTTGAATGGCTAGCTTTTGAAATTCAGCACGCTGAACTCTTTGCCCAAGGGCATCCGATGCATTCTAGAAGTAAGACACGATATCCGAGGAACATGGCTTGGGAATGGGCTTCGGAGTCTGGTGTTAATAGAGGAGATGACGATGATGAATGGAATCCTGGATACATTCATATCTATCAAACGTCTCGTCCTCTCAAATTATTATATGTCGACGGCATGTCAGCCGCCAAATGCGACTTCGGACCGATGGACTCCCAGGACCTTCTTCTTCTCAACACGACGCTCGACTGGTACCGCGAATGGGAACGTGCCAATCGCCTCTGTCAGCTCGCTGTAGAATGGGATATCGAAGGTTTCATTCGTATGGAAGCAGGCTTTGAAATTATTAAATGCAACTTCTCAACCGGCTTGCATGAGATAGCCGTCAACAAGAAACCTGCAAGGAATAACTCCGAGGCTGATGGCCAGTGGTCGCTTTTTGAGTACGTGAGGGAAGTGTCCCAACGTTACCATGGTAACATGGCTGGTAGGATATTGCTGGATTGGTCGAGTATGGTATCTGCATTTTTCTATCCGACAAATTTGTCGAACCCGGATAAGGCGTCTAGGGATCCAAGATTGTCATCTGCGGGTTCAGACCAGCTGATGCGTATTCGCTCAGATATAAGGACAAGTTTGCGGAACTCGAAAGAGGTTCTGCATATCCAGTGGCAGAATGTGGTTGATATGATTGTTGCAAGATATTCAGATCGTCTTCAACATTTGGCTACCGATCCGCCCCCGAAGGAATTCCTCTCCGTGCTAAATAATATTCTGAATGTCTACACCAATTATGAAGATCCTGATTCCGTTGCCAACTCTATCCAGACTTGCTCGTTACATTATCTTCAATCAGTCACTCCTTCCACGGAACAAGATCATCTCATTCTATCCGCGTTAAAAACAGTAACGAAACGAATTTGCGAGACACTATTCGACGCAAGGGAATTACTCATATGGCCGAGAGCGAATCCAGAAGTACAATTAGTATCCTCTCTTGTGGGAAAGATCCAAGAACTGAATGAATGGCTCGATTGGCCGGAATGGAAGTTCTGTGCAGATTGCGGCTATGAGCAGGTGTGCTTCATTTCCATGTTTCCGTTCGGATCAACGGAGGATCATTTTCATCCTAGGTGCAAAGATAGAGAGGAGGTCAACAATGGGTCTATCGGTGGAGATTGTTATTTCTGTCCGAAGAGGCCTCGTGGTCCGAGAGAGGGGATGGGTGATCAGAAAGTGAATCTTCGACTAGGCTTTTGAGTTTAGGTTGTGGAATATGGTCTCAACTTAGGGGGAAATAACAAAGAAAGGAAGGAGGACTAGAGAAAATCGGCACGGCGAATGGCAAATCCCTTTCTCTGTGGGGTTTAAATAAATGGAATTTGCGAGATACCTGATTGTCAGGTTTTCTTCGCTAAAGACAAATGTTGAGAGCTGACGACTATTTGGAGCTCTCTGAAAAATCCCTGCTGATTCTAAATAATTGATAAATACACTATTAGAGACAGAAAGGCGTTGGATGTGTGGGATATTCCAGATAAAATATTCCAAGCAATCTCACTTGCAGGCGAATAATTGTATCAAAAGACCTGATTTATCTTCTGAAAAAGTGATGTAATTTCTTCGTATGTATTTTCATTTACAAGTTGCGACAATCTTTGCCAGAATATTCATGCCTAAAATCTTGTTAGCTAATGTCAAATTACCCAATGGAGAGGAATATATACATCATAGCAGTAGTAGATGGACTTGCAAGTAACACCCGTAGTCGTGTAAAGAGTCCGTCCATTGTCTTTGTAGCAGTTGAAGTTCCGCTCATTGTTGTGTCCAGAGCCGGCATAGTCACCAGTGTTCTGTCATATCATCAGCCTTACTACTTACTTTCTCGGAAAGAATAAAAGGCACTTACCAAAGATTGCCCGTTGGATACGATGTTTGAGCAGAAAGTCTCGCCACTTCCGCTAAATGTACCGCAGACTTGGTGGCCCTCCCAGTTCTCGTTCCCAGATGAGTCAACGGTGACTTTGGAGTCGGGCTTTTGCATGTTTTGGGAGCCGGAGCGGGCGTTGGAGTAGTCTGAAGGGGTACGTTAGTGAGTTCTGCATTCGTTTTGCAATGGAAGATGTGGGAAAAGGGTGAGGAAGGAGAACATACAGTCCATCTCGCTGTACAATCTGCCAGGCTCGAATTCATCACAATTGGTAAGGTAAACGCCTTCGTTCGATGCAGCGGGTGCTGCTACAGTGAGGTGGAGAGCGCTAGCTCCGAAAAGTAGGGCGGTGAGGACGTTCTTAAACATTTTGAATATTAGAGAAAAGTTGAGTTGGAATGAGGAAGATGTGAATAATTTTAATGACTTGTCCTTGATTGAGTAGAGGGGGAGTCTGAATTTATAGAAGTTTGAACCCGCTGCCTCAGGCCTATTCCCGCCGGCGTTCCTATCAAAGACTTACTACGTTGGGCCCAGTTCGCTCTATAAAGCACTTCAAAGCAAGAGAGGAGGGAGAGAGTAAATCAGAAATCACCAAGTTTATGCAGCTAACTTGGAAGTGATCCGGGAACGGTATTTCCCTTTTTGGCAATTCCGACGGATTTGCACAAGGCTGAAGATAGAAACGGCATCTTACTGCGATGCCGAACTTTTGGCGCTGTAGATCAACTGACAGCCAGCGGTAGTGCGGTCTGTAGCATTTTTTAGCTGTTCAAGTTACGTAAATAAGCTTTTTCGGGAGTGGAATCTAAGTTCGTTGCGGATGATCGTCGGGTCTATCGTGAATGGGGAAGTCATTCGCGGGGAAGAACACGAGAAGTTTAGTTTAAGGCATTTCTAGCCTTGTGTTTTTCATGTAGATCACAAATAACGTAAGGCAAGTCTTTGACGCACATGCTGCTCTCTTCAGACCACGCGAGGACATTGTGCAGAGGCATGAATGAATTTGAGGGATGTTCGACGCATGGATATAATAAGTAGGGAATCATTCGATTGCTCGTATCATCCATGGCGCCTTACCCTCCCAAATTTGAAGCACAGAATATCGGGAAGCATTTTAGAGGAACAAAAGCTGGCCCGTTACAACTAAAATCATCCCCCATTACTCAATGGGGATGTTCCTAGACTAGTTCCGACAAACACCACTAGAACGGCAGCGTACGCTGCTGTTGCCGTCAATACGTCTCTCCCAGTACTATCCCTAGCCTCGAATGCTAAGATGAGAGCGAATAATAGGGTAGCGACCGTGGTCGTAATCAGACACGTATTTCTCGAAGGATGGAATGCCATAATCAGGACTGGAGTAATTAATGCAATGCCGCCGAACAGTGCCATAATGAGACGATTAGCAAAAGCAATTTGCTGGTCGATTTCTGTCTCGTTTTCTTCCAATGCGTCTCGGATATTGGAAGGCTCATCTTCAGAAAATCGTTTCGTGCACTAGAGGCTGTCATGTGATGAGTCTTTGAAAAGTGATAGAACTTACGAGGAACCTATAGATGGAGCTAAGTATCTCCTGTCCTTTGTACAGAAAGGTATGAATGAGGGAGGTCGGCAGGACGGTTCCTCGCGAGAGTAACATTAGGTCGTGTGAAAGAGCCGGATCCCACGGAGTGGTTTTGACATCTTCGCAGCGGACTTCGAGCCAGTTTCTAAAGACGGAAAGAATATATCTGTCTGGAGGTTGCATCTGCTTCATTTTCATTGCTTCAAAAACCGCCGTATCTGCCACATTTTAGCAACAGCTCAATAGCGATTCCCGCCGTCTTATCGCGTGCTCACTATACTCTTTGAGCTTGATCCTAATCTCGTTCAATAATCTTCGTTCTGGAGACTGACCATCCTGGATCAGGACATCAAAATCAATCAAATTTTGATTATCGAAGGGATTATGATCATAGCTTAAATTATTCTTGCCCTCCGGGGATATGAGATCGAAAAGCCTTCGTCGAAGGTGGGTCAATTCCTCTTGTAGGCAGAGAATGTTTAGCATGCCGAGGTCGTTGAATTTACGGAAAATGGCCAATGAGTCGTTTGATGCCATGATTGCGGCTAGGTTTAGAGATCCTGGCATGTCGACAGGTTGCAGCCTTAGGGACAGTGTCGCTGGTGCAGGGGCTTTTGAGTCCACATTCTGGGATTCGATATCCATATCCCTCCTAGCATATATAGTTTCGCCGGTCCAATTGATGTAGCAGCTGCTAACGCGTAGGGTAGAGTTTTGGACAACTTGGGTAACGTGTGTTCGTAGGTATGAGGTCTGAAAAAGCGCGTCGCTAGTGGCGTTTTGGCGTGTAAGCCTGCTTTGATCAATCTGACATATGTTGAATAGGTTTGAAAGTGAAAGATTTTAAGGGATGTAAATGATACTATCAGTTCAGAAAATCGATCATGAAGTCCAGCGAAATAAAATCATTGGAAAATCGATTTTCAAGTTACATAACATTAAGCGCTCACTAAAATATTAAATTTCAGGTCAGCAGTGGTTAACTTTAGTGGATTATTCACGAAAAGTTGAATTTTCAGGTACCTACGGGTACTGATCGCTAGCGGCGTTTGGCCGCAGCACTGGCGCCGTTCGCTGCCCCCCACCTTTAGATATCAATCATCGCATACCTAGTGATCTTTCATTATCAGTTGCGTTGATTCGAACCACCCCACCGGTTCTTCCAAGTCTGTCGACGATGCGTTAGAGAGAGGCATGCAAGGCCATATCCGGACCAATCTACTCTTTCGTCGGCTGGAAAGACCCGCTGGTTCAAACGCGTACGCATTAGAGATTTCAGAGATAGAAGTGATAATATGTCGTCCAGTTCTGCCTCTGAAACCACCGTACTACTCCCCAAGGATGACAGTACCCCTGGCAACTCCGTAGATTACAAATATCAACAAAGGTCCAAGCCAGAATCAATTCTCGAGACCTCTCCGCTAGATGGGCGTGCCGAGTCACCTGATGTTGATAATCTAACCAGACCTGAAAATGCAGATGATGCACTCAGAGCATTCTCATCCGGGGAGGAAGTAATTGAAATTGATGAGGCAACCAATAAAAGACTCTTAAGAACGATCGATAAGCATCTCCTGCCGGTATTCTCACTCTCAAGATTCAAACACGAGGACAGGGCTGACCCATCGTAGCTCCTATTTCTGGTATACTCTCTTCAATTTCTCGACAAATTGACCCTTTCATACGCGAGTGTGATGGGAATGAAAAAAGATCTTAGCATGACCGGAAGCCAGTACTCATGGGCATCAAGTATATTTTACTTCGGGTATCTGCTCTTTGAGCTGCCTGCGGGCCGTCTTCTTCAGTTTCTTCCGCTGGGAAAGTTCACTGGCGCGAATGTCATTGCATGGGGTATCATTCTTAGTTTTCATGCTACGGCGACGAACACGGCCGGTATACTAGCTTTGAGATTTCTTTTGGGTTTCTTTGAAAGTTCGGTCACGCCAGCTTTTGCGCTATATACCTCGCAGTGGTATACGAAGTCAGAGCAAGGAAGTCGAACGTGAGTTACTAAGTTTCTGAAAGGTTTCAGACTGACAGGTCAACAGCGCAGTGTGGTTCTGCAGCAATGGAACCACCGAAATTCTTGGAGGTTTCATTGCCTACGCAATTGCGCATAAGTATAATACGACGGGCGCGGAGACCAAACCCTGGCAGGCTCTCTTTTTAGCAACAGGAATCCTGACTGTAGTTTCCGGGATTCTATTTACCTGGTACATGCCAGACAATCAACTGAATGCCCGTTGGTTGAGTCCAAAAGATAGAATTCTGGCAATTGCTAGAATACGTGGTAATCAGCAGGGAATTGGAAACAAGAATTTCAAGATGTACCAATTGAAGGAAGCCCTAAGTGATCCACTTACTTGGATGTTTGTGTTTTATAGTTTGGTACATAGTATACCGAATGGTAAGCTTTTGGTGTGGGTTCATCTTAACTCACTTGCTGACACAAATTTCAGGTGGCATGAACGGGTTCTTCTCTCAACTCATCGTCTCCTTCGGATACACATCCGAGCAAAGTCTTCTTTTGGGAACACCAGCCGGCGCCATCGGTTTCGCATCCATCTACCTCAATGGTTATATTGGCGATAAACTCAGAAATCGCATTTTAGTAGCTAGCTTGGGAGCTATCGTGGCCATGGTTGGCATGATCATCATCATCGCGCTACCACTGTCACATAGTCGAGGTAGGTTAGCGGGGTATTATATCACCCAGACAGCACCGATTGGCCTTGTCACCTTACTGTCGCTCATCTCGTCAAATGTGGCGGGGTATACGAAGAAGACGACAGTTGCGGCATTATATTTTGTGGGTTATTGTATCGGAAATATTATTGGTATATTTTTTCCCCATCCGTACGGTAGGCGGGGTATCTGACTTCGCTAGGCCCTCAAACATTTAGGGCGTCCGACGCGCCGAGATATGTGCCTGCCGAAATAGCGATAGTCGTGTGTTGGGGAGTCACGTTGCTAGATCTGCTGCTTATTTATTGGTATTGTAAGAGGCAGAATAAGAAGAAGGAATTGGCAAGATCTCAGCCAGATTATGTGAGGATAATGAATCAGGAGTAAGTCACTTGTCGACAACCCATAAGCCAGTGATCCCGCTAAGATCTCAAAGGTTTCTGGATATGACCGATCGGGAAAATACAGAGTTCGTTTATAGTATTTGAGCGCAGCAAAGAAAGCTCCGCGAAGTGGTCCCTGGAAGGACCCGAGGACCAGCAAAACATTATCGAGGTGTCTTGTTAATCAGCGTCCTCGCCGTCTCTATCTTGAACCCGCTGGAAGATGCTCACGTGCTTTGTCCGAAGTAACATGGGTCATCTGGCTTTTCCTTTCCCACGCTTAATATTTATCTATTTCGGCAGTCTCCCTATTATAAGTAAACTCATTCAAGCCTTGAATATTATGTCTAGGGGGTACTGTTGTTTGTTCACAGGCAGGAACGCTCCTTATCTACTAGAAGCTCGAAAGTCTTTCCGTGACTTAATGTACAAAGCATCCAATGGCGAATTGACTGTCTCAAAGTAGTGCAGACCTGAATACTCGACGTATATATGTTTTTCGAATGATATAAGCCGTCTTCTCAAGAGTACAGCCTTTTGGTATGTTCAGGCTCTAGTTTTTCATCTGCAAAGGGCGATCTCTTCTGAAGAGCTCGGGGAAATATACAAATACTCAATTCTACCTGACTTCGTCGATGTGAACTCTTTACGGGCCTGATCAAGAGCATCAACTCGAAGAAGGGCACAGCACAAGACCTAATACTGGAATTGATACGCGGTGTCGGTAATAAGAAACGATATAGTATCGTCAGCAGGAGGTATAAGAAACCTTTTTGCTCTATATTCGTTTATGTAAAGCGCAGAAGTTTTGAAGTGAAACTTATCAATAGTAGATTCAGAGCGCAAGGGTCGATTTTTCTGCCTACGAAACTTTGTGAGCATCTGAACTCCGAAAGAGGGGTAGGTGTCTTGATTTGTTAATCACTTGATGAGCACCCCTCAATTGAAGCTCGTCCCTTGCCTTGAATCACAATGGAATATATTATGAATCTAATTTCTAGCCTGAATATGTCAAAATCGCTTTTGTCTTTCCTGCACTTGGGTAAATTTCTCCCTCACATCATCCTCACTTCTCACAGAACTCTCTCGCCTCTCCTTCCGTTCTCTTTCTTCCATCTCCTTCTTCACATGCATCCTCAATAAAAGCCACGCCTTCCATCGCAGCCATTTCATTTTCCCCATCTAGCTCCCTCTCCTCAGCAGCACCGACTTGCACTTGCTCAACAACCCCCGCTTCATTTTTCAATTTCGATACTCCACCAGCCTTTACAATCGGCACCTTCCTAATCGCCTCCACAAGCGCACACATAAACTTTGTGCTCCGTTTTGAACAAAGCATCTCATTCTCCCAGTTATTCTTATGCGTCCAACACAGGGTAATCTCCATCTTATTCAGCTCAAACAGCTCTGTAATACTAAGCCCAAGTTGTGGCATATAATCGCGCGGGTTAGCTTCGAGAAAGGCTTCAAGCTCAGAACGGAGATTTGTGATATCAGTGAACGTGGTGTTGATGTCAATGCAGATCGTTCGACTTTCCTTGTTCGCTCCAGAGCGAGAAATGTTCTCGATTCGTTTTTGGGAGAGGCGCTCGTTGGTTATTTGGAGCATGGTTCCGTTGTCGACGCGCCGGAAGATTGTGTACAGGATGCTTTGGTGGACGACGAAGCAAGAGACTGGTGGGCCGGTGGAGCCAAAGTTATAGACTTGAACCCGGTCGCCGATATCGAAAGGGTGTTCGAAGAGAATGAAGATACAACTGCAGAGGAATTTTTGGACCGTACGACCTGCAGCGAAGGAGAGACCAATGGCACTAAAGCTAAGTATTTGCTGAACTTTATCAATGGCGGGTACGTCTAGCAAAGTGTATAATTAGCAATGAGAGAATAGTAGCCCAGGTGGATATTGATGAACTTACATGAGACAAGAATAAAGAATGCCATTATTAGCCCAATGAAGATAAGTGTCACCCACTCCAACGTATTCAAGCAATGATCCATATCAGCCATTCCCCGATAGATAGCCCGTCTTACCCTTCCAGCTTCAACCACAGTCCATACCATCTCCTCCAGCCTGACATCGTTACTCTCATTCTCATCCAACGTCTTAAAATAATCCGCCGCTTCTTTACGACGGTAAGGCCCCAGTGCCTCGACAACAGCATCAACTCTTATAACATCCTCATCTTTTATAACAAAGCTCTTCCAGATGCGCGTCGCCAAAGCAGCAGCTGTCTTCGGATCCGAAAGTGCGCGTTCAACAACAGCATATGCACTTCTATGAGAAAGCCAATGCGACCTAGAATTGCTTTTGAAATTCCCCAAGAAAGCAGCCTTCTTGCTCTCCTCATATCCGAGCCTGCCCAGGAATCTTTCAACGTCCTCACTGCTACTTTGACCAAGCGTCAACTTACTGTCTGGATTTCTAATAACCGTGTCTTCGACTACGAAATTAGGACTATTTCGCGGATACATGTAAATGGAGGCTTCGTAAAGTGCTGCAAGCGCGGCATGCATCTCTTTGGAACGAATATTTCGCTTCTGGTCACAGCCGTAGTGATAGTGTATTGCGATGTATATCATAACTGCTTTCTCGGCCAGGTATAATACCACCCAGAATAGTACCTGTTCTAAGATGTCGCATATGATATTATCCCACTATAATAGCACCATTAGGAGTGGATCTATGAATGATTTAGTTGATCTACTCACAGTTCGTGTTTTCCAATCTACTTTGTAGGCTTTGGCGAGGAGGTAATTGTTGTCAATTAGAATATAGAAAGCGGAATATGATCCAACAATCGTGCCAAACATAGTGAAAGGCATTCTGAGAGGGCGGAAGACACGCCAGTATCTCCGATGAGCCGGATTAATGTATCTGAATTGGAATCAGTAGGCTGATATATTTAGAGATTAGGGATTATTGCACGCACCTAGCAAAGAACCGGAAGATATATGGAAACGCCAAGATGATGATATCGAACAGGCAACCAACGATCCAGGTAAATTCAAGCCATGCAAATAGATAACAGATAAAGTACCAATATTGTTGAGTATGAGCCAATTCCGTGTCTAGTTTTTGTCTGAAAATTAGGATGGGAGTTAAAAGTATGATAGCGACAAGAATAATGATGAATCCATATCTGATTCCCCAAATAATGAATCCTCGGCGAGAGTTGGGTGTCTCCGAAGAACGCGTTTGCTTGTAGTCGAGTGGATTCGCGGAGCTCGGGTCTTTTAGGAGAACTTGACTGTTAGTTGTACTGCCATCCTTCGGAACCACTGCCTGCGAGTCTTGCTGAACCCCCTTTTGCAAGTTGTGCAGGGGGAGAATTTGCCGTGATTCTTTCATATCCATTAGAAAGTTGTAGGTTTCATATTACGATGAAAATTTCGGGGGTTGCTCCGTCTCGTTGAAATATTTACTCTTGAACCGTATTTATTACCAAACAATTGACAAAGGTTACCGCAATAGTCAGGAATGCGGGTCGGCACGAGGACTAGCACCATGTGTGATTCTTGGTCTAGGGTATACAAGCTTTATAGAGCACCCCTTGCATGGAGGAATGTCTTATCATTTCCCCATTTGTAGTTTCATTTGCAGAGTATTTAGCAATCAAGGGTTTACCTTCGTTTCCAGCATATCTCAAACTCGCAGTGGGATTAAAGAGTCAAGTTTGAACAACCAAGAACGCTCTAGTGCTCCACTTTCTTCTCAAGGAACCTTCGATCATACCTTAGGTAGGTGACAGAAGAACATCCTTCAACAACAACAGCAAAGACCCGAGTCTAAAATCTCCAGCAGCAATCCCAACCCCAATCCAACCACCCATCCTTACATTACAATCACGATCTGCATAATACAGGAAACACCAATAGAGAAAAACCCGCCATGTTTGAAAACATCTTCAAGACTACCTTGGACGCTTTATACTACGTTGCCAAGCCACAAGCGAAGTAGGAAGCAGAAACCGCTCTCAAAGTCGGACACGATAACTATAATAATTGCGTTAATGTGAATCAGTGGGCGTGGACAGCAACTTTCATGGCATGGACGGCAGCTATGACTGTCGGGGGATTTGTGCTTGCGGCATCAGGAGCAGAGTTTAAACTTGGGTTGTCGTAGCTGGCCTTTGATAAGTAGAGTACAGGGTGGAGGTCTTTGAAATTACGCATTAGGAATTCATTTTCAATCTTTCCAATCTTTCTTTTAGTCTAGAACCTCGCGTTTCTATTTCACTTAGCGAAATATAGGGTTGGCTTTCTGAAAAATCTGTGCTGCTTCGAGTACAAGATCTTTTTTTTGCTGCTTAGCTTGATAGGAATCACCAGGGAGAGAGTCAATTACGAACTTTGTCTTTTGGCCACATAGAAAGATATTCTGACCGCCACCATCTTATATGTCTGGGCTGCGTGAATTAGATATCTTATATATTAATCGCGGCGCGTTATGTTTTCACCTATTGGTCAGTACTGGTAACTCCTCTCTCTAAATTGACCTCGGTTGCTTTGGGGCAATGCGCTATTGGGACGACATGCATATCAACTTCCGGGGCTTAAATAGTTCTTAAAAAAAAAAGAATGCTAGAACTTAGAGGAATGGGAACGTGGGGAAGAAAACACCTAGTCTCAGTTGTAAACTTTCATATATAGTCTTCGACTTATGAAGCGCTGGGTCTAGGTAGAGATGCGTCGCTAAACCCGTTCACAAGCTACCGATAGTGAGGCGGATGCGGGGTTTCATGCACTGTCGGTTCGTGCTCCCAGCCACTAGGGAGATAGCACCCAAAGAGGGAGCTTGTTTTAAATTGAAGGCGATCCTTTCTAAATATTTTCTGTGATGCAACTTGATTGAGACGACCTCTCTCCCAACGCTCAGCTTCAAAACATTGCAGATGCTGGTGGCAGCATTCCGCCATCAGGCCCTTCGTGCATTCATGATAACCCGGAATTAAGCCATAAAGCGGGGATTGGGCACAATCGCAATGGGAACGAAACGAGACTTCGCAATGCCCACCTTCTGTTTCCAATCTCGAAAGTCTCTGGGAGCCACAATAATACTCCTCGTCGTCGCTGGAATCCTCTACTTGAGGGGCACTCTTGACGCCTCTTCCATTCAATCTAACAAGCCCATACCTCCTTTCTCACACAACGGCGCCTCCGAAATACTATCCGAAACCAGCGCGTTAGAATCCTTCAAAATCCGACAAAAGCTCGGAACCACAATCACAAACCTCTTCAACGAATACCAACCTCCGCTTATAGCAGTAAATCAATCATGGATGAAAGCTTGGCCTCCTATGCTCGCATATCAAACAGACAAGCAATTCAATCCCAGCGAAATTGGCCCCGCTAGCGAAGGCTTTTTCCTCGCGCCTGACGACTATACAAGCTTCAATGCCCAACAGCGCGCGCTCCA
>Ga0182030_10018043_pt1 | contig 13568 bp, 10 predicted proteins | sample 812S3MmetaG_FD_121299 | JGI IMG/M metagenome (GOLD analysis project Ga0182030, IMG submission 121299) | Permafrost microbial communities from Stordalen Mire, Sweden - 812S3M metaG (Illumina Assembly) | ecosystem: Environmental > Terrestrial > Soil > Wetlands > Permafrost | place: Sweden... | reverse complement strand
CAAAGACGCTACGTAAGGCTCAATTTACGAAAAGGCGGGGGAGGGACGGAATGAAACGGATCGCTGCGAGACTTTTCGCCCTCATCGCCTTTTCGGGCGTGGCCGGCTGCGTCGTTGCTCCGGCCATATCGGATAAGGCGCCGGTCAATTTGGCGAGCAATGTCGATCTCCATCGCTTTTCGGGGAGATGGTACATTATCGCCAACGTTCCCTATTTCGCCGAAGCCGGTAAGGTCGCCAGCTATTTCGATATCGAGATGACGGGCAATAAACTTCTCGACGTCTATTATGGCCGCGACAGCTTCGATAAGCCGGCCGGCACCTTCACGATGGACGATTATGTGGTCCCCGGCACGGGCAACGCCTATTGGCGGGAATCGCCGCTGTGGCCGTTCTATTTTTCGTATCTGATCGTCTATGTCGACCCGGACTACAAGACCGCGCTGGTCGGCTATCCGGGACACGGATATGCCTGGGTGATGTCGCGCGAACCCAAAATGGACGAGGCGACATACCAGACCTTGCTCGCCCGTTTCGCCACCGCCGGTTACGACCCGTCAAAGCTCAAGAAGGTCCCGCAATTCCCCGACCAGGTGGGGCAGCCCGGGTTTCAGTGATCACGACTTTGGCGCTGCGCTTTCCCTGACTGCAACTGGCGCACCGTCCACAAGGTCGACCGGCAGGCTAACGATCACGCGGTCGGTGGGCTGAAGCCCTGTCGCTATATCGACATGGTCGCCGTCGTCCTCAGCCAGGCTGACCTTTCGGATGCTGGCCTTGCCGTCCTGATAAACCGCAACCTGAGTGCCATCGCGGTTGAAGATCAGAGCCTCTGCCGGAATTTCGAGTACAGGATTGGCGCGCGGGACCTCGAACTTGACCGTGCAATAGGTTCCCGCGGCCAACGCGCCATCGGTATTGTCCACATCGACCTCGGCCAACAGGGTGCGAGTGCCGGCCTGAAGGGCCTCGGCAGTGCGGGCGACATGGCCGGTGAAGGTCCGGCCCGGCATTTCCGGTACGGTAATGTCGGCGACGACGCCGTCCTTCAGGCCCAAGGCGGCATCCTGAGGCACATAGACTTGGACGCGCATGACATTGGTGCGGGCGATCGCGAACATCGAGCTGCCGTTCGTGCTGTCGGCGGTGACCAGGCTGCCGGTATCGATCGAACGCTGGGTGATGACGCCGTCGAAGGGCGCGACCACCTGTTCATAGGCCTGTTCCTTCTCCAGACGGGCGACTTGCGCAGCTTGGGCGGCGATATTGGCCTGCGCGACGCCCACGCCTGCGGCCTGAGTCTGCACGGCTACACTGTCTGTGTCGCCCTGTTGCTTGGTCTGCCAGCCGTCGGCGACTAGCGCCTGCGTGCGGCTGTTGGTGACCTGTGCAAGACGGTGGTTTGCCTCGGCCTGTTTCAGCGCCGCCTGCATCTGGACCAGCTGAGCGCGGGCCTGGTTCAACTGATCGTCGATTTCAGGCGCTGCAATCGTCGCCAGAACGTCGCCGGCTTTGACCTTGCTGCCGATATCGACGCGTCGTTCTGCGACATAGCCGCTCTGGCGGGCATAGATCGTCGCGCTCTCGAACGCGTTCATGGTGCCGGGTAAGAAAAGGTCGCGGGCGCTGCCGTTCACCTTTACCGGCTCGACGCGCACCTTGGGTACTGCCCGCTGGCGGGCCTCCATCGCCGCTACTGCGGCATTGTGGCTGCTGTAATGCTGAACCGCGCCGGCCGCCAAGAGGACGATCAGCGTGGCTGCGGCGCCCAGACCGATCCGGCGGGCGAGGCGCATGCGGTCACGCTCAAGGTCGTCGCCGCTGCGATTGATCGCGACTGCGCGGTCCTGTGGGGTGAATTCATAAGCTTCGAGGGCGTAGGGAGCATTGTCATAAGGTGTCATGCCGGGTGACCTTTTGTTTCACCGAAATCGATATCGTTGCGCTTGTGCTCACCGACGGTGCGGCGGAGCAGGGCATAGAGGTAGGGCACGACCAGAAGGGTCGTGCAGGTGCCGAACAGCAGTCCGCCGATAACGGCGCGGGCCAGCACGGCGTTCTGTTCCTCGCCGGCGCCGCCGATGGCCATCGGCAGCATGCCGACGATCATCGCCGCGGCGGTCATGAGGACGGGGCGCAGCCGCGTCCCGCCAGCTGCGATGGCGGCCTCGATCGGGCTCTTGCCCTCAAGGCTCTGCTCGCGGGCGAATGTGACCAGCAGGATGGAGTTGGCCGAGGCGACGCCGATCGACATGATCGCGCCCATCAGCGAGGGCACGCTGAGCGTGGTTCCCGTGACGAACAAGGCGACGATGATACCGGCGGCGGCACCCGGCAGGGCGAGGATGACCACGAACGGATCCAGGAAATCCTGAAAGTTCACGACCATCAGCAGATAGACGAACACCGCGGCAAAGATCAGTCCCAGGGTCAGACGCGAGAAGGCAGAGTTCATGCTTTCGATCTGGCCGCGGACGACGATATGGTTTCCGGGTGCGAGCTTAGGCGTTTCCTGCGCCACGATCTTGTCGATATCCACTGCGACGCCGCCCAGATCGCGATCCTGAACGCTGGCGTAAATGTCGTAGACCGGCTGAACGTTGGAATGGTTGATGACCGACTGGATCGACCTGCGTTCCATCTGCGCGACATTGCCCAGAGTGTCGGGAACCGGCGCGCCGGTGCCGGACGTAGAGGTCAGTGCGATATTATTGAGGTCGTTCAGCGACGAGACGCGATATTCCGGCGTTTGCACGGCTAGATAATAGGGGATGCCGGCTTTCGTATCGGTCCAGAAGTTCGGATAGACCTGCTCGGAGGAGCTTAGGCTGATCATGAGGTTGTTGGAGATGGCGCTGACCGTCTGACCGAGTTCCTGCGCCCGGGTACGGTCGATGGAGAAATAGAGTTCCGGTGCGTCGATTTCCTGCTGCAGATGGACATCTACTGCACCGGGAACGTTCGACATGCGCCGCTGAAGCTCCTGGGCGATCTCGAGATTCTTTGCGCGGTTTTTCCCCACCACCTGGACGTCGACCTGGGTCGGGACGCCGAAATTGAGTATCTGGGTCACCATGTCGGCCGGCTGAAAATAGAACCGCACGTCGGGGAACGCCGCCGGTAGCTCCTCGCGCAGCCGCTTCACATAATCGGCGGTCGGGGCATGGCCGGGCTTCAGCGCGATCTGGATCACGCCGTCGTTAACGCCTATGGCCGAGCCGTCGGTGAAGGCCAGATTGATCGGCCGCTGCGGCAGGCCGATATCGTCGATGATCAGATCGCGTTCTTTCTCCGGAATCGTGTCGCGGATCTGGTTCTCGACCGCCTGAAATATCTTCTCGGTTTCCTCGATGCGGGTGCGGGCAGGTGCGCGGACATGCAGCTGAATCACGCCGGCGTCGACCTGGGGAAAGAAGTCCCGTCCGACGAATGGCGCCAGCCCTGCTGCAACCAGCAGTACTGCACCGGCCACGCAGGGTACGATCAGCCGATGATTCAAAAGCCGTTCCAGCAACCAGACATAGAAGGATCGGAACCGCTCGAAGCGATTGTTAAAGCCTTCGTGGAACCGGCCGAACCAGCCCAGCTTGCGGGTCGTGTCGTGCTTTTGCGCATGTTCCTTGCGCAGAAGCGCGCGGATGATGATGGGGGTGAGCGTTCGCGACAGGCCATACGAGGCCAGCATCGCGAAGACCACCGCTAGGCCCTGGGGCGTGAAGAGATAGCGCGGTGCTCCGTCCAAGAAGACGACCGAAATGAAGACGCAGGAAATGGCCAGCGTCGAGACGAGGGTCGGCACCGCAATCCCGGCTGCGCCTTCCAGCACGCCACGGTCGAACGGGTGGCCCTCTTCGAGCATCCGGTGGGTGTTCTCGATCGTCACGGTTGAATCGTCGACCAATATGCCGACGGCCAGAGCGAGCCCGCCCAAGGTCATCGTGTTAATGGTTTCGCCTAGCGCCGACAGGATCGCAATCGAAGTCAGGATGGACAGCGGGATCGACACCATGACTACGACGGTCGAGCGCCAGCTGCCCAGGAACATCAGGATCATGAGCGCGGTCAGCCCGGCGGCGATGGCGCCTTCACGCAGCACCGCGTCGATCGAGTTGCTGACGAAGACCGACTGGTCGAAGAGCTCCTTGATTTCCATGCCGGGCGGAGCGGCGGCGCGGATGCCGGGCAGTGCGTCCTTGACGCGGCTGACCACATCCAAAGTCGAAGCCTCACCGTTCTTGATGATGGTGAGCAGGACCGATCGCTTGCCGCCGGTGCGCACGACATTCTGCTGAACTGCCCAGGCGTCGCGCACATGGGCAACGTCGCGCAGATAGACGGTCGTACCGTTCACCTGGCGGATCGGGATATCGTTCAGCGCTGCCACGGTCTGCGGCTGGGCATTCAGTTTTACGATATACTGCTTGTCGCCGATCTTCGCGTCGCCGGAGGGAACGGTCAGATTCTGAGCGTTCACGGCGTTGGTGACGTCCGTCGGGGTCAGGCCCTGAGCCAGTAGGGCCTTGGGATCGAGATCGACCATGATCTGGCGGTACTTGCCGCCATAGGGCGTGGGCAGGGTGAGGCCCGGTATTGGGGCCAGCTGCTGGCGCACCTGATAGATGCCGTAGTCGTAGAGCTGCTGTTCGTTTAACTGGTCGGAACTGAGGCTCAACTGTAGAATCGGCACGCTGGAGGCGTTGAACTGCACGATGACCGGCGGGTTGATTCCGGGCGGCATCAGGGCGCGGATCGAATTGGTGGCCGAGACGATCTGAGAGATCGCCAGCTCCAGATTCACGTTGGGCTGGAAATAGATCTTCTGAACGACGATCCCGGACAGGGTCTGGGATTCCATGTTCTTGATGCCGTTGACCGTCGAGCTGATGGAATATTCGCTATAGGTCGCGACGCGGGCTTCCATCTCGTCCGGCGACAGGCCGGTATATTGCCAGATCACGCTGACCACCGGGATGCGGATCTGCGGGAAGATATCGGTCGGTGTCGTTTTGATGGCACTGATCCCCAAAAACAGGATCAGGATCGCGACGACATAGAATGTGTGCGGAAAGCGCAGGGCGAATTTGACAATGCCCATGGGCTTACTTCCTCGCTGCATAAACGCGCAGTGCAGCCACAGCGATCGGCGGATAATCGCGCTCGAACGCCTCGTCCAGCGGCGCATGTCTCAGCAACAGGCGCTGATAGAGCGGGCCATAGAGAATATCAATGGCAAGATCCTGGTCGATGTCCGGGCGATAGAGGCCTGCGGCAATGCCGCGCTCAATAGCTGCGCGCATGGCTGCGCGCCGCGGTCCCAGCAATTGCTGGCGATAGGCCTCGGCGATTTCAGGGTCGGACTGAGCCTGGCCGATTAGGGAAGCAACGACGCGCCCCCTGGGACCGCGGAACAGGGCTACCGTGCGTCGGATTTTTGCGATTAGGTCCTCTTCAGGGAAGGGACTGATCGGCACATGGACCTCAGCCTCGGTCGAGGTCAGCAGCGCCTCCATCACGATCGCCGACTTATTCGGCCACCAGCGATAAATCGTTGCCTTGCTGACGCCGGCGACCTGGGCGATGGCGTCAACGGACATACGCGCCAATCCTTCGCGGGCGAAGAGTTCGTCGGCGGCGGCGAGCACCTTGTGCCGGCAGTCTTCGCTGCGCGGGCGTCCCACACGTGGGAGCAATGTCGATTCAGGTTGGACGGCGGCCATGCTTCACTTCATGAAACGATACGAGACGTCTCGTATCTAAATAGGTGGATCTATGCTGCATAGCAATATGGCCTGGCCGAGACGGCGTCCCATTTCAGCGCTGCCAGCTATGCGCAAACTTCATAAGTCCCCAGCGCAGGAGCATCGCGCGTGACAATTGCGGGTGCGACGCCATATAAGACGGCAGGCCGGGAAAAACCGGCCCAATCCAAAGTGAGAGAACCATGGCCCGCAAGAAACCCGCGGAAAGCGAGTTTATCGCCTTCGACGTGCTGTATCAGGATGGAACGCAGACATCGAACCGCCGCGTGGCCTCGGCCGATCTGGACCCGATCGACGGGGACAAGTCGGCGCAAGCCTTGATCGAAGCGCAGGACCGGAAAATCGCCGAAATGTCGGGACGTCCGCGCGGCGCGATCAAATCCATGAAACGGTCCGCCGTCCGCTGAGCGAATCCGCAACGTGACGGCGATCTATATCGACGCCGACGCCTGCCCGGTCCGCGAAGAGATTTACCGTGTGGCGGGACGCTACGGTCTGGATGTATTTGTCGTGTCCAACGGCTCGCGACCGATCCGTCCGGTTCAGGATCAGCGGATCAAGATGATAACCGTGGGCGAGGGGGCTGATGTGGCCGACGACTGGATCGCCGAACAAATCACAGCCGCGGATATCTGCGTGACAGCCGACATACCTCTGGCGTCGCGCTGTCTGGCCAAGGGCGCGCGAGCCCTGGCACATAACGGCAAGCTCTGGACCACCGACAATATCGGCAGCGCGCTCGCTGGGCGGGAAATCGGGCGGCATCTGCGCGAGCTGGGCGTTGCCACCGGCGGCCCGGCATCTTTCGCTAAGTCGGATCGTTCGCGCTTTCTGGTGGCGCTGGATACCGTGGTGTCGGCGGCGCTACGCGCTTCAGGCGCGAAGCATTGAACCTGGCTCAAGCCTGCTCAATTCATTTCGTGAACGATAGTCTTTGACGCGTCATGTCCCTGTGTCATACTTCAAACTTATAAGATTGCGGGCGGCTCAGGCGATTATCATGGGCTGGACTGCGACGCGGACGTGAAGAGATTTTGACTTGGGGAGGCTACTCATATGGCACTCATTTTCGATCGGGCTGGGGTAAATCACCGGTTCTGCGCGCTGGCTATCGGCGCCGCCGGTTTGGCGCTTACGACATTTGGCGCACATTCCGCGCGTGCCGAAACCCGAGGCTATGCCGTCAGCTGGTTCTATATGGCCGCCGAATCGCAGCCCGACGATTGCCCTGAGGGCACCAATCCGCTTTCGGATGTGATGGTAAAGCAGTTCCTGGTGGATATGGGCAAAACACCCGCCGAGATCACCGAACTGTTCAAGGACTATCCGAACAATCTCTATGGCGCGCTCTATATGCGCGGCAAGCGCGACGGCAAACCGGTCAATGTCTACAGCAATCCGACTTCGGTTCCCGATCCGAACATCAAGACCGCCAAGGGCCATGTTGCCTTTGGTTTCAACCTGGATAGCAAGGAGGGTCCGAACGATTTCGTGGATCCGCAGACCAATGAGCGCGGCGTCGACGACATGCTGTATCGCGCCGTCGGCTGTTTCATTACTCAGCGCGCCAGCGGCGGCACGCGTGCTACCTGGCCGGCGATCGAATGGGACATGACCCGCGACCAGATGCCTGCCTGGGTTATCGAAATTTCGGGTATCGAGCGCGACGCCAACGGGAAAGTTAAGGACGGTGACGTCAAGGTCGGCTTTTATCGCGCTACCAGCCCGGTGACGCGCAACGCCGCGGGCGATCCTCAGGCGGATATGAGTTTTGCCGTCGACACCAATCCGCGGACGCAGAATTTGGTGCATGCGACGATGAGGAACGGCACGCTCACCACCGACCCGTTTGAATTCTACCTGTTGCAGGACCCGTTTGGAGTCGCCGAATATCATTTCAAACAGGCCAAGGTTCGTCTCACGCTGAACGACGATGGATCGGCCAAGGGTGTACTGGGCGGCTATGAGCCGTGGCTGCCGATCTATCACAGCTTTGCGCTGGGCGGATCGACGAACGAACTGAATCTATCGGTCAACACGCCGGGTATCTATTATGCGCTGAAGAAGCTCGCCGATGCCTATCCGGACGCATCGGGCCAGAACCAGTTCATTTCGGCATCGTATATGATCGAAGCCGTTCCTGCGTTCGTCAGTCATCCGAACGCAGATAAGACCTCAATGAATGTCGGTCCGGTACGGCTGGCTCAAGTGCGGCAATAAGGTGGTTGCGGAACAGAACGACTAGGATCGGACAGGCCTTAAAGTCAGATAACGCGCTTTGTCACGAACAGTCGTTGTCCCACACTCATCTTCTAAAAGATTAGCAAGAAGCTGACGAGTGGCGTTTGCTATTGGAACGCTGGTTACGTCGGCTCCAGGGAGGCAGCGGGTTATGAATTATTCGCATTTGCCAAAGATTAAGCATCGCGGCGGCACGTTCGTACGCACTGTTGCTATCTGTGCTGCGGGTTTTCTGGCCGCAGGATATGCGGCGCATTCTGCGCAGGCCGAAACGCGGGGCTATGCGGTCAGCTGGTTCTACATGGCCGCGGAATCGCAGAACGATGACTGCCCCGACGGCACCAATCCCCTGTCCGAAGTGATGGTACGAAAGCTTTTGAGCGAGAAGGGTAAGACCCCGGCTGAGATCGACTTCATTATGAAGGATTTCCCCAACAACTTGCGCGACACACTCTATATGCGGGGAAAAATCGACGGCAAACCGGTCAATGTCTATATCAACCCGACCTCAGTTCCCGATACGAACATCAAGACCGCCAAGGGCCATGTCGCCTATGGCTTTAACCTGGACGGCAAGGACGGCCCGAACGATTTCGTCGATCCCCAGACGAACGAGCACGGCGTAGATGACATGTTGTACCGGGCAGTCGGCTGTTTCGGTACACAGCGCGCCAGCGGCGGCATGCGTCCGACCTATCCTGCCATTCAATGGGATACAACGCGCGACCAGATGCCGGCCTGGATTATCGAGATTTCGGGTATCGAGCGCGACGCCAACGGGAAAGTTAAAGACGGGGACGTCAAGGTCGGCTTTTATCGCGCAACTACCCCGGTGACGCGCAATGCGGCGGGCGATCCCCAGGCGGATATGAGTTTCACCGTCGATACCAATCCGCGCATGCAAAATGTCGTCCACGCGACGATACAGAACGGCACGTTGGTAACGGACCCCTTCGAGTTCTATCTGGTACAGGATCCATTCGCCGTCGCGGAGTATCACTTCAAGCAGACCCGCGTCCGTCTGATGCTGAATGAGGACGGTACCGCCAAGGGCGTTCTGGGCGGCTATGAGCCTTGGTTGCCAGTCTATGAGAGCTTCGCATTGGGCGGTTCGACCAACGAGCTCAACCTGTCGATCGACACACCCGGAATATATTACGCGCTGAGGAAGCTGGCCGATGCATATCCGGATGCTTCGGGGCAGAATCAGTATATTTCAGCGTCCTACTGGATCGAGGCGGTGCCGGCCTTCGTCAGCCATTCCAACGCCGAAAAAACTGCCGGGATCGCCGGGCCGGTGCGTCTAGCGCAAATGCATCAATAGCGTGAAATCGGTACGGAACTATCGGGATCGGGTAGCCTCTGAACCTAAACGACACACTTTGACGCAACAGGTTGTTGTGTCATACTCATTAGATATAAGATCAGCAGGAAGCTGATCGTATGCGAAGAGTGCGTTTGCGGTCGGAACGGCGGATTAGGTCGGTTCCAGGGAGGCAGCGGGTTATGAGTTATTCGGATTTGCCAGGCGCGAAACTGCGTGTCGGAGCGTTCGCTCGTGGCTTGGCGCTCGGCGTTGCAAGCGTCGCTGCGGTCGGGTTCGGCGCGCATTCGGCGCAGGCCGAGACTCGCGGCTATGCGGTCAGCTGGTTCTATATGGCTGCCGAGTCGCAGCCGGATGATTGCCCTGAAGGCACCAATATGTTGTCGGAGCCGATGGCGCGCAAGATCATGACGGACCTAGGTAAAACTCCGGCTGAGATCGAAGCCGCATTCAAGGATTACCCGTCCAATATGTACGGTCAGGTCGTGATGCGCGGGAAGGTCAACGGCAAACCGGCAAATATTTATACCAACCCGACATCGGAGCCCGACCCGATGGTCAAGACGGCCAAGGGCCATGTCGCCTATGGCTTCAATCTGGACGGCAAAGATGGGCCGAACGATTTCGTCGATCCGCAAACGGGTGAGCACGGCGTCGATGACATGGCATATCGCGCGCTCGGCTGTTTCATCACCCAGCGCGCCAGCGGGGGGCAGCGGCCGACCTGGCCTGCCATTGAGTGGGATACAACGCGCGACCAGATGCCCGCCTGGATTATCGAGATTTCCGGCATCGAGCGCGACGCCAACGGCAAGGTGAAAGACGGCGACGTCAAGGTCGGCTTTTATCGCGCCACCACGCCGGTGACGCGCAACGCCGCGGGCGATCCTCAGGCCGATATGAGCTTTACCGTCGATACCAACCCGCGGATGCAGAATGTTGTCCATGCAACACTGCATAACGGGACGCTGACCACCGACCCGTTCGAGTTCTATATGATCCAGGACCCCTTTGCGGTCGCGGAATATCATTTCAAGCAGACGCGCGTTCGGCTGACATTGAACGATGATGGGACGCTGAAGGGCGTGCTTGGCGGATATCAACCCTGGCTGCCGGTCTATGAGAGCTTCGCGGTGGGCGGACCGGTCAATGAGTTGAACCTCTCCGTCGACGCGGCTGGCATCTATTATGCGCTGAAGAAACTGGCCGACGCCTATCCCGATGCATCGGGTCAGAACCAATATATTTCAGCATCTTATTGGATCGAGGCGGTGCCGGGCTTCATCAGTCACCCGAACGCCGAAAAGACGTCAATGGTTGTCGGGCCGGTTAAACTGGCGGCGGCGCGTTGAAAATTTGCGGATCGAAATGAAAATGTCAGGTAAGGGCAGGGGAATGACGGGTAAAGGAATGATGCGGCGCTTGGCATTATGCGGTGCTGTCGCTGCGCTCTGTTTGACCGGTTTCACCGGTCAGTCGAAAGCTGACGGCGATGCTGCGGGTCAGGTTGCCATGCGACGACTGACGCAGGACCAGTATAAGCAAATTATCAACGATATATTCGGTCCCACCGTTACGTTGGGCGGCCGCTTCGAGCCGGATTTGCGCGACTCCGGATTGCTCGCGGTTGGCGCGGCGCAGGTCAGCGTCACGGCCGCCGGGCTTGAGCAATACGACCTCATGGCGCGCAGCATCGCGACCCAGGTCGTCGACGAAAAGCATCGGCCGTTACTGGTCGGTTGCAAGCCTGCTTCGGAGACGGCTCCGGACGACGCTTGCAGCAAGGCGTTTCTCTCCAAGGTCGGCAAGTTGCTCTATCGCCGTCCTCTGACGCAGCACGAGCTCGACGCCGAAGTCGCAGCCGCCAATGCGGCGACGGTCAAGACCGGCAGCTTTTACAACGGCCTGGGCCTTAGCCTGGCCGGTATGCTGGAAGCGCCGGAGTTCCTGTTCCGCCAGGAAGCCGTCGAGCCCGATCCGGATCATGCCGGCGCCTATCGACTGGACGCCTATTCCAAGGCCTCGCGCCTGAGCTTTTTCCTGTGGAACGCGGCGCCCGACCCCGAGCTTTTGGCCGCCGCCCAAAACGGGGATCTGAATTCCTCCAGCGGTCTGAAAAAACAGGTCGACCGGTTGATGGCATCGCCGCGGCTGGAAGCCGGTGTAAGGGCGTTCTTCGGCGACATGCTGGCCTTCGACGGGTTCAGCACTCTGGCCAAGGACACGACGCTCTATCCGAAATTCACCTCACAGGTCCTGCGCGACGCGCAGGAGCAGACGATGCGTACGATTGTCGACCATCTGCTCGTTCAAAAGGCCGATTATCGCGATCTGTTCACCACCAATAAAACCTTTCTGACACCGCTTTTGGCGTCAATCTACAAAGTCCAGGCTTCGTTCCCCGAGGGCGTGCAGGACCCTTGGGTCGCTTTCGAATATCCGGCTGACGTTCCGCAGGCCGGTATTCTGACCGAAGCGAGCTTTGTCGGCCTGCATTCCCATCCAGGCCGCAGTTCGGCAACGATCCGCGGCAAGGCGCTGCGTACTGTTCTGCTGTGCCAGAAAGTCCCTGATCCGCCGGGCAATGTGAATTTCAACTTGGTTCAAGACACCAACAACCCCAACTATAAGACTGCACGTCAGCGTCTTGAGGCCCATCGCACGCAACCGAGCTGCGCCGGATGCCACAAGATTATGGATCCGGTAGGATTGGCGATGGAGAATTTCGACACGATCGGCGGCTTCCGCACGACAGAGAACGGCGCCCCGATCGACGCCAGCGGAGAGTTGGACGGCGCGAAATTCAGCGACGTCGCGGGCTTGGGCAAGGCAGTGCACGACAATCCAGCGGCCACCGCCTGCATCGTCAACCGGGTCTATGAGTTCGGCGCGGGTCATGCCCCCAATAAATCAGAGACCGAATGGGTGCGCGGCACGCTAGCCAAGGACTTCGCGTCCGGCGGGTATAAATTTACCGATCTGCTTAAGGATGTCGCAACCAGCGACGTGTTCTATCGCGCGTCCGCTCCCCAGACCGGGGCTTTGGACACACCTAAAGCGAAACTTGCTTCCGATGTGACTGGGAACCAGGAGGTTCAGAAATGATTACGCTTAAGTCAATCGATCGTCGTCGCGTACTCCGTGGCATGCTTGGCGGCACAGCCGTCACGGTCGCTCTACCGTTCCTTGACTGCTTCCTGGACGAGAACGGAACCGCTCTGGCATCGGGCGCGCCGCTTCCGGTGTGCTTCGGCACATGGTTCTGGGGCCTTGGCCTCAATCCAGGCCGGTGGGAGCCGCCGACAGCCGGCAAGATTACCCAATTCGGTCCCGAACTGGCCGGGCTGACCCCCTATAAGGACAAGGTCAACGTCTATTCGGGTACAAAGGTCATTCTGGACGGGCGTCCGATGATTACCCACTTCACCGGCGACTGGGCGGTGTTGACCGGCACGACGCCGCGCGAAGAACGCGTGATCATTCCCAGCGTCGACATGCTGATCGCCGATGTGATCGGCACCAAGACGCGTTTCCGGTCGCTCGAAGTCTCCTCGACCGGCAACCCGGTCCATTCCTACAGCCGACGCGAGGGGGCTGCGATCAATCCGGCAGAGGTTTCGCCGGCGGCGCTCTATACCCGCATCTTCGGACCCGAGTTCAAGGACCCGAACGCAGCCGACTTCAAGCCGGACCCGCAGGTGATGGCGCGCCAGAGCGTGCTTTCGGCCGTGCGCGCACAGCGCGAAGACCTGGCCAAGACTTTGGGCGCCTCCGACAAGGCGCGCCTAGACGAATATTACTCGTCGCTTCGCCAGATCGAGCAGCAGCTTGACCTCGAGTTGCAGAAGCCGGCCCCGCTGGAGGCCTGCACCTCTCCGGACAAGCCGACCGACATCGTGCTGGGTTCAGAAATCGAATCGGTAAAGGGCAACCACAAGCTGTTCGCCGGACTGTTGTCCCATGCGTTGGCCTGCGGTCAGACCCGGGTCATCAACGTAACCTTCAACGACGCGACATCGTCGCTGCGCAAGCAGGGTTCCTCGATGACCCACCATGTCTACAGCCACGAAGAATCAATCGACCCGGTGCTCGGCTATCAGCCGAACGTTACCTCCTTCATTATGAACATCAGCGGCGGTCTGGCCGATATGGTCGGCGCTCTCGACAGCATCAAAGAAGGCGACGGGACGCTGCTCGATCGGATGCTGCTGATGGCATCGACCGACACGGGCTATGCCAAGGTT
>Ga0182030_10018042_pt1 | contig 13568 bp, 10 predicted proteins | sample 812S3MmetaG_FD_121299 | JGI IMG/M metagenome (GOLD analysis project Ga0182030, IMG submission 121299) | Permafrost microbial communities from Stordalen Mire, Sweden - 812S3M metaG (Illumina Assembly) | ecosystem: Environmental > Terrestrial > Soil > Wetlands > Permafrost | place: Sweden... | reverse complement strand
GAAACGTGTTGCGAAATAATTATATTTCGATGTTCTTTCCTCGCTTCAGCAATCTACCCCGCTGTTAAGGTCCTATCTCTGCTCTAGTCCTCGAGAGTCTCCTAAGACAGGTTACAAAATGGACCCCGATGCCTATAGAGAGATGAGCAACCTCATGAAGAAGGCACATCTGCCCCCTTTTATTCCCGTGCCACAAGAGCAAGTGCTTGATGATTCCTCGGACGAACGGAAGCAGGCCGACCCAGATTGGACGGTCTATAGCATGAATGTTAGCAGGGGCAATCTAGGTCGAGAGGAAGACATCAATGATCCAAGAACACATGTGGGCTGGAGAGAAGATGCGACAGCAACCAGAAAGGCAAAAGATATGCCTTGGATGTCTGAAACTCAGCAACAACCGTTCATGTGGACTAGCGATTATGTAAACAAGGACAATGATGCGTAAGCCTCACTCTCTCTAATATGCTCTCCAATTCCTATCATCATTCCTCCTTTTTAATAATTTTTGAGACCCGATTCTATGGAATCTTGCGTTACCCATGTCGTATCCCTTCCGCTGAATCTTGCAACAGGACGCCTCGTCCAACAGATCCTTCCACCTCTTCATACCCTCATCCCAATCTATCATTACCACATCCTAGTCTAAACCTTGACTTTCGTATGTCCGTCGTCTTGAATCCAAAAATCTCTGTTGGTCCGACTCCGTTTGGTCACAGAAATTGGATATCATTTGCCGGAGGTACCTGGTCCGGTAGTTGGGGATCTGGCATCGTCTTAGTATGTATTGTGTTTTGAAAGATACCATGCCCCATTTCTAACGTATCTTTAGCCTGGTGGTCAAGATAGCCAACTCATTATTCCAGATGGTTCTGCTCGTCTTGAGACTAACTATCTTCTTCAAACCCACGATGATCCTCCAGCACACATCTCAATCAAGACGCATGGCTGGCGAACAGGGCCACAGCAGATACTAGCCCAGCTTGCTGATCCCATATTAGCAGATCACGTAGATCCAAATAGCTACAAGTTCAGATTATTCATAGAGATGGAGACAGGTGATGAAAGATATCGGGATAGAGTCAATTGTGGTATGTGGGTGGGAAGCGGTATGAGAAAGGGCCTCGAAGTGATTTATGAGTAAGTACAGACCTTGAAAACACATGAAAATGCTAATATATAATAGCGCATATCGATTATCATGATAGCCCAATAATAATATTGTTTTAATATTTAATCTGCTAGCATGCTGATTGTTTCAATGATGGTCCTTAGTCGTATCTCAGCACAATTCTCACCTTCACTTCAGCGACAAAACAAGCTATAATTTCAGTCGCTATCTATCAATCTAGTAAAACTCCCGTCTAAGGTACATTGTCCTTGCTTCGATTTGAAATATATCTATCACGTGATTCTTCCAATCGTCATTTATGTTCACCTCAAACGCGAACCTTCCGAAGATCGCAAGTCCCGCCAAAACAATATGACGCCGAAATCGTACCAACATCATCTTTCCATTCCTTCAAGCTCATTTTGTGCTTGTCAAACAATTTTTCATAATCCAGATTAATTATACACCACGAAACAAAATGGCCCTTCAACACGGAAACCCAGCCGACCTCCTCCCGGTCCACTGGAAATCACAAATCACACAATGGTTTGCGGAAGATACACCATCCTTCGATTATGGTGGCTTCGTAGTTGGAGATAGCGAACGGACTGCAACATTATTTGGCAAATCGAAGGGGGTTCTCGCTGGCGTGCCATTCTTCGATGAGATATTCGCTCAGGCTGGTTGCACTGTAAAATGGCATCTAAAAGAGGGGACAATTGTTGATCCTGGCTCTTCTGGAAAGATTGCAGTTGCGACGGTCACAGGTCCCGTACGAAAACTGTTACTTGGAGAGAGAGTTGCATTGAATACTTTGAGCAGGTGTTCTGGGGTGGCAACGAAATCTAGAGCAATGGAGGAGCTAGTGAGGAAGGCGGGGTACAAAGGCATATTGGCAGGCACAAGAAAGACTACTCCGGGGTTCAGATTGGTCGAGAAATATGGCATGATTGTTGGAGGTGTGGATGGGCATAGGCACGATCTCTCCAGCATGACGATGTTAAAAGACAATCATATCTGGGCGAGGGGGAGCATAACCGAGGCTGTGAGGGCTGCAAAGGCAGCTGGTGGGTTTGCATTGAAAGTCGAAGTCGAAGTCGATACTGAAGTTGGTGCGGATGAAGCTATCGCTGCAGGAGCAGATATCATCATGCTGGACAATTTCTCTGGCGAGGGATTGAAGATTGCCGCGAGAAGCATTAAGCAGAGATGGGCTGGTAAAAGGGAATTCTTATTGGAGTGCAGTGGAGGCTTGACTTCTGAGAACGTCGAGACGTATATCAACAATGGTAAGTGCAGCTATTGACGTCGCATGCGCAAGTACTGATTCTGGAGGTAGATATCGATATCATTTCAACAAGCTCGATACACCAAGGAGTTCCACATGTCGATTTCTCGCTGAAAATTGATCATTGAAGAGGAATATGGCCCATAAACCCCCACTCTATAAGTCTGTAATGGGGGTGGCCCCAGCATATCTCGGAGGGCTTTGAAGATCCGTGATTTGGGAGATCAATCTCGAATTACTAACCTTCTTTGGCGACCTTTCAAAGCGATCATCGACGGACTTCTCTAATCTCATGCCTCAGGAATAGCGGGGTCTTTCGAGTTTATCGGCGACGAGCTTTGCCTCGTTCCGGCATCGTTATGATTAGCCAAAACCGAAGCAACTTATCGCAGCCCTAGTTTATGAAATACTGACTGATATTAACCTCGAAGCTGAAGACGATGAGGCTCGTATATTAATTTGGAACAACATAGCTTTTTCATCAGTTCTTCGGTCTTGCAAGCCTTTCAATGTTTGCGTTGGCTCCTCACAAAGGTATAAAGTCTCTCCAATCCTTCGTTTCTTCATGAAACCCACCTCATTTTCATTAACGTTCATTTCTCTCCCCTTCAGCATGATTTCTTTACTTGCAGCTCTCTTGGTAGCTTCCGGTCTTTTCAAATTCCTGTGCCCAATATTTTCCGCCTACCCCAGAAAGTATCACTGTACTGAAATCCCGTTTTCGAGAGAATTTGATGCTCTCATATGAGGAGGTGAATTTTATCCTACAGCCGTAGCATGTGATTGCTGAATTTGTTTTAGACCTTCATCTGCGAGACCACTCCGGGCGTTCATTCCTATAATGATTATGTTCACCTTCCTCCGGACCCTGAAGTGTCTAGAGAGTACTCCATCAACATGTTCTTCTGGTTCTTCAAATCCTGCAAATATTCCTGCAATGCGCCACTCTCTATCTAGCTCAATGGTTGACCTGGTGCCTTATCAACAGCACCTGCGCTTGGCCCATGCGTTGTTGCCGCAAACTAAAATTCTATAACCATGAATCCTTGGTCGTGGAACAATAAAGTCAATATGCTATATATCGATCAACTAGGACAAGTTGAGTTTTCCTACGATACCCTGGCTAATGGGACATTCAGCGCCTTGTCTACCGTTCTCTTACCAGTAGTGGAAGATTTCTCTGACTAGAATTCCGGAACGGAACGAACCCTTTTTTGTTGGTACTTTCCCATCTCTCAATTCCAATGCGACAGCGAACTCTGCTGGAAATGCCGTTCATGCCATGTGGAGGTTCTTGCAGGCGTGGCTCGAGGAGTAAGGAAATTCTCTATCGATAATCATCCGCCTAACTAGATCCCAGATTCCCACCTTACAAATCGCCAGAAAATCGACTAAGTATTTGGGCCGAATCATATGGTGGACATCGGGGACCTGGACTCGCTGCTTTCATCGAGCAACAAAATGTCAAAATCGAAGAGGGAACCCTTCAAAATTCGGCAATTTTCAATCTCGACATAGTTGGCATCATCAATGGCGGAATCGACCTTACTATGACTGCAGCATCATATCCCGACATGGCTTACAACAACAGTTATGAATTCCAAGCCATTTCTGAAGCAGATTATAACTCCGCCACAGCTAACATCACAACCTATCTAGCCCTTATCCAAGAATGCCAAGATCTCGCAGCGATCCATGTCCGAATAGTACCGGGAACGATCTTTCTGTAAATACTGCGTGCTCTTCTGCGTATGGAGAATGCTATTTGAACATCGAAGCAGGTTTTCTCAAATCTGGAGTAAGCTTAGACTGATCTTTGCACTTTTTTGCTTTTTCGTGTCAAAACACTGACTCTCCGTTCAGCATGATTCTTTCGACATCCAGGTACATAATGCCAGATCCAACTCTCTCAAATTTTGAAATCAGAATCGGGTTCAGAAAGCGCTTGGGGCTCCTCTCAATTTCACATACCAGAATGTGGTTGTGTAAACCGGTGAGCGCCCATTCTCGTTTTGCTATTCACAACTCTATTCGCAAGTTCGGATTTGATGTAAATTCTTCATCAGGAAAGTTTGTTGGGCTTTTGTTGCACATCGAACATGACAGCAGGGGTAGTCCTATTTACGCAAGGAGCCTACCAACTCTGCTTACGGACAAGGTAGTCCCTGTCAGAAATCGCATACTGGCTGCGACATCCAGGTTACAATGAAGCTCCAATTTAAAGATTTACAGTAAGACGTTGTCAATGCCGACAAATCCAGAGATGTCATGGCCACCGGTGACATCGCTCGAGGCGGGTTCCTAGAAAAATTCGTGCTTGAGTATGGTGATCGTGATTATAAGGTTTTGATTTCAAGTCATTGTGTACGGCTGACCATTATATAGGGATTGTAGGGGAGAGAACAAGTTTAGATATCAATCCCAGCTTCTCAAACGGCTTCTAGAATGCGGGATATACGAATATCACTACAAATGCAAGCTACACCAGCGGCGTAGTGCGTCAATACAGCAACCTTTCCTTCGCAAGGGTCTTCGATGCCGTTCATGGAGGTCCGTCGCTATCTTCATCCCTTTGACATTCCGTAGTTGACGTTCAAGCAGTATCACACTACCAACCCGAAACATTATATCAATCTTCCAGCGCGCTATGTCACACACTGATGTCGCCAGCAGAGAGACTCCTACCTCTTTGAATTACTCTACGCATGGACCTCAATTAAGCTTTGTATTTCATACCTTACCAGAAGATCCGCCGAATGTGTGCTACGCGTACATGGCACCAAACTTGCTAACGGCGCAGCGATTGTGAAAGATTTTGTTGTGGTGGGATAAATGTTGGGCTGCCGCGGGGTTGCGAATTAAGTCTCTTGTCATCTTTTTGAAACAGATCGTCTCTAATATACTTATCTCAAGTCAATCTTCATTTCTAATTATTGTTTTCAAAGCTTGTTGAGAGCCCAAGTCAAGTACTAACTTTTGTGTCTTTATTTCTACTAGTCTAGGATGCAATATAACTTTTGAGGTGAAGACCGAAAACCAAACCCGCAAATATGCAAAACAAACACCATAACGCCAGCCAAATCAATAGTACAAAACCAAGTGTACAAACGCCCATACTCCCAAACTTCAGAGCTCCAAAACTCCAAAACTCCCAGACTCCAGAACCAAAGTACAAAATGAGTGTACACCCTTTTTTGCACCATACTTAGTCATCTATTGTTCCTGTCGGGCGGCGATTCTTGTATTGCCTTTCGTCGTTGTAACCACCGCTTTCATAATAATCTCGATGGGAAGTATGAGCGACCTGAATTGAGTCTGGGTCTGTGCGGGCCCTTTGCAAGGCATTTCTGTAGCCGGCAGAAGATCTCTGGTTGCCATAAACATCCTGAGTATGGGTCCGGCGATTGTCACCCTTGCGGCGCGCGCGGGCGGCCCGGCGCTCATCTGCAGTCATCTCGTACTCCTCCTCAGCTGAGGGTCTTGAGGGTCTTGAGGGTCCGCAGCCCCGTCGATGCAGGGCCTTGTGTTCGCCTTCAGAGCTAGTGCTTGTGCTAGCCTTTTTGCCAGATTCTTCCTCTTCTTTCTCTTCTTCGGGGCAGTCTTCGTCATTCTCTGCGCCTTTATCGCCGCTATAAGATTCGGGTTCTGCTACAATGCCGCTATGAGCCTGGGGGTTCGCTGTATTGTCGTTATGAGCCTCAGATTTGACTACACCGTTGCTTTGAGCTTCAGGTTTGTCTACACTGACGCTGGGAGCTTCGGGCTTGGCCGTTTTGGAATCAGTGAGAGGGATGGCAATGGCGTAGGAAGCGAGAGGGAGAAGGAAGAGGACAGTTTTGAAGTTGACCATCTTGGTGAATAGATGAATAGATGATGAGGATGGTGGTTATTTTGATTACTAAGTGAACTGATGAAGAGAAGAATACTGACCCGTTCCTACATTGCTTTATATATGTTTTCCCCTCTTGAAAATGAAAACTAACACTCTCGTTGCTGACATGAACGAGGCCTAAAAAAGGGAACATCTTGAAGGAACCACTGCCCCTTCATGTCTTCCGAGTTGAAACAACAAAAGATATTAGGAAAATGGCCAAAAGAACACTTACCTCCTCGTTTACATCCTATATCAAACGAGCCACTGCTCCTTCGTTCCTTCTAGTACAAAAATAGATGATAGATGGTTAATTAGATGAATTCGCCAAAGGCTTCAATGCTGTTCGCCAATCACCATCCCCAATGTCCTCAACGCAACCTCATCGAGGGGACGGTCTCTCCGTACTACGCCATAATGAGCCACTGCTCTCTGACTGCTGGGATTCAGTTGCGAATCCTCCGTATCCTTAGCATGGCGGCATAGCCGCCAAAAAGTACTATACCTCAGTAATCTTTTAGGGGGTGTGAGCAGAGAGTCACTGGATATCTTCATAGCGCTGCTCAGTCCTGCTCGGTTGCGGCGTAGTGATGCAGGAGTGCACAGCCCGTACTCCCATGTGCGACATTCCCTTGAATTCCAATGGCATTTCAATTGGTGCGTTCGTAATTATCAAACTGGGTGGCTATTTGCGGTAAATGGACGGAGGGTAGCTCCTTGCTCCAGTCTCAACCTCATCGCGGCGGATCGCGGCGGACCGCGGCGGACGCTATGTCATGATATCCGGACATCCCGTAAAGCCACAGAAAAACAATCGAAACACACATCTGCGTTTTGATTTTCTATATATATTAACTACTATTCCTTTTTTTTTCTATTGTAAAAATGAATAGATGAACTCACGAATTGCTTCAATTGTTGGATCTCGGTTTGATGCGTGATTGTGAATGCAGGGAGGGGTGGGTGTGAACGATAAACGATAAACGAGGGAGGATTGGTCATTGGATCTCTCACTCCTTTGGCCACAAATTAGCAGGTCGGAAGTTTACTATTTGGGTTCAGCACAGAAACACCCCTCGAGAGTAACTGATCGTCCCTACTCACACTGCCGCTTCTGAATTATAGCCACCCACACAGCCGTCCACAGCCTGTGAATCCTACAACTGGGATTGGCAATCAACCAATTATACTAATCGATTTAATTCACACCAGTGATACAATTGTATAATGTTTTGTAGGATTTCTCCAAACCTGATGACTCCACCCAGACATGATCCGACGAAAGCAATAACTCTAGCCTAGAGGCGGGTACCGCGTCACCTATATTCTTCATAATGTTCTTGATCGAATTGCTTGAGTTGCCCATTGCTGGCCTTAGACCGCCCAAAAGTGAGAAAGAATGCTGTGGGTTCTGCTGCGCGTGATCGACGAAAATGCCTGGCGTATGGCCGATGATAGAAGGGCAGGAAGGGTGGCTCTGAACCTCACCTAGGATGGTAATAAAGGAATTGTTTTAGAGTTGCTTGCGTGGCTCATCTGAAACCTAGATCTCGGCTACCAAAAAAGCAGTAAAAACGCGTACTAGTATACGTTGGCTTGATCAGCAGTAAGACGGTTTGTAGAACTAAAGAAGATTAGTTGGTATGAGGCCCTAGGTAACCTGGTTTTCTTGTGCTGGCTGAGGAATAGTGATAGAGACAAGAAGTCTGGTCTTCCGTCGCCTGAAATATAGCAGAGACTACAGTTGATAGCTTTTACGAAAAAATTCGGTCGGCCGGTAGGTGACGTTTAACCATCGAACAACAATGGAGTCGCGGTCGTGGTCAGCCAGGAGGCGCGCTGACACGCTCGCTCGCTGGTAGGTCGATTTCAAGGACGATATATATACTCAGGTTAGTACGATTCATCTCCACAGAACTGGGAATAAGATCTCGAGACACGATTCAAGAAATGGCTTCAGCAATCACCTCGTAAGATATGGACAATTGTAAAGCAGAAATTGACTCACTCTTGTTTTTAGAGGGGAGGGGGCGGCCGGGGCGCCATTGTGGGCTGGGACATGCTGAGGAACGTGGAGTGGTGAATCAGGACTGGCCTGCTGCTGGGTATTGATGTAGGAGATCGATTCGAAGCGGATCAAAATGTGTGAAGGGAACGGCCCGTTCAGAAAGCGGGGGCGGGAGGTAGCGAGCTTAAACAAGGGTTGTTAGCGGACTTTGCTGGTGCTGGTACCGTGCCCTGCCCCTCTTGGAAAAAAGAAAGCTCAGACATTTTACAGAAACGAGAAAGCAATCCTTAAATCCACCTGTTTGAAAATGTTTAAAGCTTATTTTCTTTTACTAGAGTTCCCTAATCAACCAATAATCGCCCACAACTAATTATCCTGTAATTTTAGTGGTTACTGTCCTATGATATACTGAAGACGATTTAGATATTTCCAAATGGGTTCAAGTTCTATCAACGAGACCCAGTCTCAGATGGAAGGAGCAGAAACTTACACCACCGCGAGCGTCCTTCCAGTTGGCAAGCGACGGCATACTGTTACCAGGCCCAGAAACAATTCTAGTGTACTGTAGCCTCGAAATATAAACCATCCTTCCAGTTGAGTCTACGGTACTTCCAAGCAAGGAACTAAAGCTGCTTCAAAAAGATAAAATTCTTATGTACTTAGAAAAGGTATATAAACAAGAAATTGCGCAGTCCAGCGACCCCAAGCAGAGCAACCAGAGGTATCATCTAACGCGCAAACAAGTCCCCCAAATATATACAAATACCCGGCCTTCCAATGCACCCGCTAAATACAATGCAATCAAATCCCCATCTCACTCCGAATCCAAAGCCCGCTCCTCGTCACTAACTATAGCCCTACTCTTCTCATTCTCGCTCTTCTTATTATCATACCTAAACCCCTGCTCTGTCTCCAATTCCCTCTCCAAACTAATCTCCTTCGTCCAGAACACACTTGCCAAAAAGGCCACCGCGGCAAGAACACACATTATGAACCAAACAAATCGTAAACTCTCAACATATGCTTTGACAACGACTTCTTTCATCACGCCTTCTTCGCCAACTGTACTCCATTGCTTAACAACTTGTACAAATGCGCTAGCATCTTTGGACCATGCGCTTGCGTTCATGGCGTATGCGGTGTTTAAGATTTTCTTTTTGAATACGTTTTGGAAGATGACACCGGAGATGGCGACACCGATCGTTTGACCGAAGGCTCGGAAGAAGGAATACATTGCGCCGGCGAAAGGGAGATCAGCGTTGGAAACTGAAGCTTGGGCTGCGAAGCCTTGGGCTGAGAAAAGGATTCCCGTGCCGAAGCCGGGAACGAGGCAAAGGAAGATCCAAGATACAGTGTTGGTTGATTGTTTGAGGTAGATTAGGAGGCCCATTCCTAGGGTGGTCATGAACCAGCCTACCCACTGGGGAATGTTAGTGATGGGAGTATGGAGGTGGGAATGGAGAAGCTTACGAGAGATGGTCGGTATCGACCTGTTTTGGTGATTACAATACCGATAATAACAGCTGCGGGTGCAGTCGTGAACGTGAATGGGAATAGACCGATGCCTGAAGTGATTGGACTGTAGTTCTTGGCCACCTCGAAGTATAGAGGCATGTAGAACAAAAGTGACCAAACAATAATACCATGAACCAGGGTTCCAAAGTAGGCTGTAATCGCAGTGGGGGTATTGAAGAGGCTGCGGCGGATGAGAGGATCGGAAGAGATGTAGACGGAATAGACGACAAAGCCGACAAGACCAAAGATTCCGAGGAGGAGCGGTACGAGAGTCCTCCACGAAGACCAGTCATACATTATACCACCCCATGTGATAGGAATGAGAACACTTGTGGTCGCAGCGACGAAGACGACAGACCCAACCCAGTCAAAAGCTCGAAGTTTCTCCCAGATTGATCCTTCCTTGATATGAAGTCGAAGACAGATTGGAATTCCCACGGCTGCAATCACGCAGAAGGGGATATTCAGCCAGAAAATCCAACGCCATGTGACTTTCTCCGCGAAAGCTCCGCCGATGACAGGTCCAATGACTGAGCCGACAGCCCATTGAAGAGAGATAAGTGAGAACCACTTGCCACGATCTCGAAGAGAGACCATATCGGCAACGATAACGTATGTGAGAGCAACCAAACCTCCCCCACCGATACCCTGGATGCATCTGCCGGTGAGGAGGACCGCGATATCCTTAGCAATAGAACAGACGACTGTGCCGGCGGAAAAGATAAACAGTGCGGACAACAGAACTGATTTCCTCCCAATTATATGTGAAAAAGAAGCCCATGAGGGTTGAAAGACGGTCGAGCAGAGCAAGAAACTTGTACCACACCAGAAAGCCTCGATAGCAGTTGTTCCTTTCAGGTTTGTAGCTATAGTCTAGATATATTGTCAGTATGGAATAGAGTATGAAAGAAGAGGCTCTTACAGGTAAAGCCACACTTAAAATGGTGGCATCAATAGCACATATGAAATTCAGAAGTGCTAAACATGCAAATGTGCCATAGAATCGCCATCCTCGTTTCGGTGCTGTAACAAGTTCCGCCTTCTCCTCTTCGATTGTAAGGTCCGTCATCATCGTAGAGAAAGTATTGGTGTGAACAGGAAGTTTTTCGTAGTTGGCGATAGGTTTCCTAGGAATGGACATCCGTCGACTAGTGGGACTGGTTGGGCTCTGGTACCAGACATCATCCTTCTTATATGTAGGACTGAGAATGGGAGATATTAAACCAGACGCATCACTAAAGCGGGTCTGAAGACTGACATCCCCATCTAGGGGAGAGAATATCTCTTCATGGAAAGACATGATGAGAGGAGGCTGACTAGAGATGAGTAGTCTTGGGCTGAAAACAGAAGAAACAGGATAGCAACGGAAAGACCGTGAACATTATATGCAGCTGTTCCCCACTACGCCTACCAGTAGAGCTCTCGCCATGCAATGAGATAAGCATACTGGGCCGGCAGAAATCTGTCCGACCCAAGTTAAGCATATGCTCCGGGTGGCAGTTTTTACCATTGCGGCGCAGGTCATGGTAGTATCTTGACTTCTGATGTAGGGTACATTCATACATCAATCTAGTGATGATTAAGGATGCGCTACAACTGCAGGTATAAATTTGGAGCCATCTTATTAGTCCGAGTCCACTTGAACAACCAATAATATGCGGCGTGGTAGACATGATGGGGCGCCTGAAGTCGTCAGATACCAGGCCATGGGTAAGCGCTTCCACTGACGCCGTCCCAAAAAATCTATATTCAGCCGCAGGATCTAAGCCACCCTCTGCCACCCTCTACGAAGTCAACCCACTAGGTCATCGACCTATCAGAACTCCCCATCCATATTGTACTTCTGTCACTCTCGGCCAGCGAGAGGACTTGCGAGGGTTCATGTATGGCGCGGAACGGATAATGATGTGCCTCTGGGTCGCCTCGGCGATTGGTTCTTCGCCGCTATTTCGCAATTCTTGCGGCTATTCTTGAGGCTATTCTTGTCTGAACTCTCATCGAATGTCGGAGACACCTTCCAAACTCGGACCAACCTGTGTGAAGTACTTCCAACCTTCACTCGCGCTTATCGTTGCTTGCGGTTGTTTCGAACTTTCCAAGGAATCACCACATCGCCGATCTTCACACTTGTTGTACGGCGCGCTTGTTAGCGGCGGCGAGGGTCTTGATGGTCGTCTTGGTATTCAGAGGAATTGGAAGCGATCTTCCTGTAGGCACGGAGAGTCATGAGCGAGATCCTGTCGTTTGCTGTCAATGACCTACCCTAGTTCACGCCTCGCTCTCACTTTCGAGCTGTGTTACCCTTCCCATCAGACGATACCCTCTCGCAATCAGAAGATGCATTCTCTCGGTCGACACGTATTGTCCTGGGGTTGATTTTAGTGTTGAGTCTAGAACGGATTGTTATTTCAATCCAAGATAGGCATTGGTTGTAAAGGGCGAGAGCCCCATCCGTCAGCACCTGTCAGAGAACGCCTATCTTTCGCTACGAGGGACTAGATTCCGCCCTCATTCTAGCTCAGCGAAACCTCCCATCTTTTCAGCCCTACAATCTTTCTCTGCTTTGCAAAACTCGCAACCACACCGAGCAGTTATTCATTAATTGCATCTTCATTTATTGCCTGAAAATATTTTGGGTTTGCTGCAGTCTGGAGCGAGCCACGTCATGCAACTTCGTCAATTGATTCCCAATTACTAGTACTAGTAGAGCTGACGAGTTTCATGATCCCCTGCGATATTCTTATCTCGCCCCCAAGAACTTCCATGAGCTGTTTTCCCATTCCCTCGGTTCTGAGCAGGATCTTAATCAATAGCCTTTCTAGATTCGAGCAGCTGAGCTCGTACTTGGAATTAGGAAGGTCCAATCACATCAGCTTACTCTTAGGTATGTCACCGAGTACTGCGGTTCTTTAATTTTGCCCAATGAGAACACCAGGGGCTGCCTTCCTATTCCAGCTTTTCGAGATACGTAGTATATTATTTCATAAGCACGAAGTGGCATTGCAGTGGCATTGTTCTGTCAGATTTGACAAATGCTTTTCTTACCTGTTGATGGGGGATTGAACTACAGAGTGCCCACTCTTCGTCAAGCGATGGCAATAGCGATGGCGACGGGAAAGAAAAAAGGGCCGAAAGAGAAATGATAGTAGCCTCGCCGTAAGATAAGTAGGCTGTGCAAGTCTTCTTTTTTCGAGGTCAACTATTTCCACGCTTGATCAGCAGGCAATGAGATTCCTTCGGTTTTGGAGACTATCTACCTGATGTCTTTTCAGTCCTACCCGGCTGAGAAGCTTCCCTCGACGCTTTTGACGATAAACAATGGGTAGTAATAAATCCAAAGAAGTAGGCTTTAAATTCTCCCCGTTTTTGGGGTCACCTTTTCTTTGTCCTCTCAGTTCCATCACTTCTGAAGTTTCTCCCCACGATTCTACCAACAAAGGAACTTGAGTATGGTTCCAGAAAGACCACGAGACCATGAGCAAAGTTCTTGAAACCATTCAATCATGGAAGAAAGGGAAGTATAATTTCAAAATTACACCTGATCTCATCTCATCCTTTCCCAATTTTGCTCTTCTCCAAACATACACCTGCACATTCCTGACATCCAGATCTTCAACTCCACTCCGCAGCAACTCAAGTGTCTTAACACCCAGATCATCGACTTCGATAACCGGCAATCGAAACGACAAACCTACATCTTCCTATGCCGCCAAAAAACCCCCTCCACAAACCCCCCTACCGATGCCACGTCCCGACCTGCCCGCTCAATGTCGAAAAG
>Ga0182030_10018041_pt1 | contig 13568 bp, 11 predicted proteins | sample 812S3MmetaG_FD_121299 | JGI IMG/M metagenome (GOLD analysis project Ga0182030, IMG submission 121299) | Permafrost microbial communities from Stordalen Mire, Sweden - 812S3M metaG (Illumina Assembly) | ecosystem: Environmental > Terrestrial > Soil > Wetlands > Permafrost | place: Sweden... | reverse complement strand
GGCGTTTACATAGCCGATTGTGACCGCAAGATGATGGAAACCCAACTTCGGCCGCCACAATAGGTAGATGCCCGCAGCAGTCCCGCGTGCCTTAAGTAAACGCTTATGGGGGTCCGCCCCACCGCCGCCCGGCGCCTGTAACACAGGGTACGCTCAGATTCTCTCGATTGGCTGCCACTCACTCGAATCGCTCACTTTCATGTCGCCCACCCGCCACGCACTCGGAGCGCAGCAACGGCGGAGCGCCGATCGTATAATCGAACTAATACCTGGAGGCCGCGGAATGAGAATTGTATACGCTCTGTTACTGGCCACCGTCGCGCTGGCGCAAACGCCGGCTGAAAAGAAGCCGGCGCTTGTCGAAGGAAAAGTTACCAACTCGGTAACCGGCGAGGCCATCCGGAAAGCCGATCTGACGCTGACGACTAGTCTGATGCCCGACGGCGGCGCCATGAGCTTCGGTATCGACGCTCTCGGGGGACAGGTGCCCGACGAAGCGCTTGCGGAACTGGCCAAGTTGAAGGAGGCCAAGAAAACCTTCACCGCGACATCGGATGCCGGCGGCAAGTTCCGTCTCGAGAATGTCGACCCTGGCGATTATTACTTCCAGGTAAAGCGCGCGGGTTTCGTGGAGCAGACTTACAAGCCAGCGGCTGCCAATTCGTCGGAAGGAATGCTGCACCTTAACGCAGGTCAGGAACTTCACAACATCGAGTTTCGTCTGGTCCCCCAAGGCGCACTCTCCGGCAAGGTGGTCGACGAGGATGGCGACCCGGTCGGCGATGCCATGGTCTCTGCCTCGCGGTACAGCTTTGCCAGCGGGCATCGGACACTGGCACCTGTGGACACCGGACAAGTGAACGACCGCGGCGAATTTCGTCTCGGCAAGCTGCCTCCCGGCCGCTATTACTTGTCCGCCGAGGTATTGGCAATCGCCGCCATGGCAAATCCGGCGCCGCCGGCGCCCAAGGACGGCGGGCCCGAAACCGGCTATGTCGCCACTTACTTCCCGCGGACTATCGATGTGTCGGATGCCGAACCCATCGAGGTAAAACCCGGTGGCGATCTGCCCGGTTTCGTGATTCACATGCAGAAGTCGCGCGTAGTGCGCGTGAAGGGCACTCTGCTTGGCGCCGACGGAAAACCGCTCAAGCAGGCGCAAGTCATGTTGATGTCCGGAGCCCGGCCCGGCTCGATGCGCATGGCTTCGGTCAACGATCCCGAGGGCAAGTTTGAGATCGCCAATGTGCCGCCCGGAACTTACATGGCAATGACCATGCAACTCTTCGGCGGCGGAACCTCTGGAGCTCCCGCAGTAACCATGCAGACATTGACAGTGCCGAGCGAAAATATAACAGACGTCAAGCTCGGAACGGTGCCGGAGGCAACTCTGTCGGGTAAGGTCACGGTTGCCGGCGACGGCAAAGTGGCGTTTAAGGGGCTCTCAGTCATGCTCGAGGGTGAAGGAGAAGGGTTCATCATGCCTGCGACAGGCAGAGTGGACGAGTCCGGGTCGTTCACGTTGAAGAAGGTCGCGACTACCAAATACCAAGTCAGCGTGATGAATGTGCCCGCCGGCACTTATCTGAAATCGGTCCAATGGAACGGCCGCGAGAAATTGGGCGAAGCGATCGATTTCTCGAACGGCGTCTCCGGCGATCTGCTGGTGACTCTCGGCACCGACGGCGCCGCTTTCGACGCAAAAGTAACTAACGGGGACAAGCCCGTGGCGGACGCTACCGTGGTGCTTCTACCCGAAGATGCCGCGCATCGGAATTCTCATACCACGCACAAGGAATCCACCGACGATGCCGGCCACGCGGCATTCAAAGACGTCCCGCCCGGCAATTACTTGGCATTCGCCTGGGAAAAAGTGGAGGAAGGCGATTGGTTCGATCCCGTGTTTGTGAAGGCAGCCGCTAACGACGGTGTCCGCGTGACCATCGGATCGAAGGACAATCAGCACCAGGATCTCAAGGTAATCCCGGCGAAATGATGCTGCGGGTGGTCGGCAATCTCTGTTTCGGGATCGCCCTGCTGCTCTATGCCATCCCCATACCTCTGATTATTGTGCAACCGCGCACTCATGACGGCGGACAAAGCGAGGCATGGGGACTGATCGTTGCGCTTCTTCTGCTGTGGTCATGCCTGACCGTCGCATTGTGCGTGAGCGCCGCCAATGGCGGGCTCGACTGGCTCTCCATCGGGCGCGGCTCGCAATACGCACTGGTGGTGGTGACCTGTCTGGCGCTGGCGGTCGTCACCGGCATGAGCGGTCTTTTGCGGCACGAAACGGCGGACCAGATCCCGTGGGCCGTCCGCCCGCTGGTCCCGTTCGCATGGGCCATGTGGCTCTTTCCTCTGGTAGTCCTGCTCTTTACTCTGCTCACCATCAATCCCGGGCTCGGCGCTGGTATGCCGAGTCTCCTGCTCCGCGCTCCGCTGGGTGCGGTAGGCGGCGCGTCCTTGCTGGTGTCGTTCGGTCTGCTGGCGCAGTGGTTCGTCTCCAGCCAGCAGAATCAGGCCGCGCGGGCCGACGCCATGATTTCCGAAGAATCCGAACGAACCAAGCAACAATTCGAGGATCTGAAAGGTATGGACGCCAACACGCAGTTGAGCGCCGTGCTGGGGTATACCAACCGATATCACGATGAAAAGCTGCGCGCGCTGGCGCTGGAGAAAGTCCGCGCGGTTCCTGACTTGGAAGAGCAACTCGCCGTCGGACTGCGCAGCCCCTGGTACGAGCAGGTCCTGATTTTCCTCGATGCCAGCGATCCTCCCGATGGCAAGCCGCTCGCCGAACCGGCGCGCGATGCCTTCCTCCTGCAGGCGGAAGCCACACGCGCCAGCATCCGCGAGGGTGGCACCTTATATCCCGATACCTTCGATTTCCAGGGCCGGCTGGTGGTGAGCGTGGCCGACAAATTTCGCTCGTACGGTGTGGATTATGCTCCCGCGATCCGCGCCTTTCGCAGCGCCCTCGATGAGCCTCACGACCCGAAAGTCAAGTTCGCCTGCGCGGCCCGGCTGGATGACTGGTTAGCGCGCGAAGCTAAACGCCCCAAGTGACGCCATGCCCACACCCGAATACCAGCGGTTTCTGGACAGTATGATCATCGATGACTGGCTGGCCCGCGAGGCCAAACGCCCCAAGTGACGCCATGCCCACACCCGAATACCCACGGTTTCTGGACAGAATGATCATCGATGACTGGCTGGCCCGCGAGGCCAAACGCCCCAAGTGATGCTATGCCCACACCCGAATACCAACGGTTTCTGGACAGCATGATCATCGATGACTGGCTGGCCCGCGAGGCCAAACGCCCCAAGTGAGCCCATGCCCACACCCGAATACCAACGGTTTCTGGACAGCATGATCATCGGCTACGAGCAGTGGCACGATGGGGACGGGTACGACTTGGACGCGCTCGCCTCTCTTAAGGACGAAGAACGCGGCGCGGCCGAAACCGTACTGATCACGCACCTCGCCACCAAGGCCGATTGGCGCGATGTGGAAGCCCTGGCCGCACTGGGTACTCCGGGCGCGATGGCCGCCGTGAAGGTAGCCACCAAACACGGCAACTCGGAAGTCCGCAATCACGCGTTGGAGATAATGGCCGCCGCTGCGCCGGAACAAGCCGGTCCGGAATTCGAAGACGACATCGTCCGCGCCGTCGAACGTGGAGCGCTCGATCTCGCGGAGAGCCATCCCACCCCGCGAGTCAAGCGCGCCCTGCTCGATTGCGCCCGCCTCGCCGACCCCACCACGCGCGTCAACGCCGCCGCCATGCTGATGTACCTCTGCGGCAAGGCGGACGCCGCTTTCGACTGGAATCAGCGCCCATTCTTCCTGCGATTTGGAACCGAAGACAATCAGGAACTCCGCGCCGCCTGGACAGAGTTACGGGAACGCACGGGCGTCTGATGTCCTTGATCCCGTATTCCCGCACATTTCGTACAGCAGCCGGCGCTGCACGATTCATGGTGTGGGACGAAACTGCCGGTTTCTCCCGAAGTCGGCCCCGGTGCGGCAGGCAATCTTGCCTGCAGGTGGCCTTTTAGGCCACCGTTTTAGATACGCGAAAGATTTTCGGGTTTCCGCACCGCCCCCTGGGTGTGTAGGAAGCCAAAGAAAGTCGGGCTGAATGTGGCTGGCAGACTGAAAGCCCGCCAGCAGCCAGGATTGGCTGCCACACCGGTGGTGACTTCAGGAATTCGGAGCCTTCCGCTCAAATGAGCGGAGGTCGGGGAATGCTGATGCAATCGCAAGGCTTAGCGGAGCGAGTCCGCGCAAAATGAGCGGAGCGGGTCTTGGAGCACCGTCCGGTGGATGCCGGGTGTACGGTGCTCACCGCGCAGGTCGTCATGGTTCCCATCGTTTGAAGGGTAGGTCAGTCGCGGGATCCATTGTACAGCGGTCAGATCCGGCCGAACTTCGCCACCGCCTCTTTAATCGAGCGGAACTTCTCGATGAACGGAATCATCGAGTGCTCGGTATTATCCAGCTCTTGTGCCTTCTTCAGCACGTCCGCGGCGTGCGCCTTCGGTACCACGGCGACGCCATCCTCATCGGCCACGATGATGTCGCCGGCATTCACCTTCGCGCCGGCGCACGTCACCGGGACATTGACGCCGGCGAAGCGGTAGTGATTCACCGTCGTCGACGGGACCACGCCGCGGCTGAATACCGGGAATTGCAGCTTGCGAATCTGCGGCGTGTCGCGCACGCCGCCATCGATCACCGCGCCCGCGAAGCCGCGAAACTTCATCGCCGTGGCCATCAGTCCGCCGATGCCGGCATAGTCGCCGCCGTTTTCGAGCACCATCACATAGACCGATCCGGCCGGCGCGTTGTCGATGGCGTCGAGCATCCCCTGGGAAGCGGCCGAGCCTTCCTTGTGCTCCTCCTTCTTCATGAGGATGGTCACCGCGGGCCCGGCAAATTTTGCCGTCGCGAGCGGACGCATCTCATGCGACATGTAGGACTGCTGCCCGTAGAGTTGCTCTATGGCGTCGGCCACCGACGCCACTTCCACCTCGCGCAACCCCTGCAGCAAGGGGTCGCCCGCGGGTTGGGCCATCAACCAGCACACGGCTAGCGCGGCCGTCGAGCCGGCGATCAACAACGTTCGTTTCATAGGAGTTCCTTTCCGGGAGTCTGCACTCCGGGCGGGAGCACGTAGAAATCGTAAGCGATCCGCCACCGCGATTCCTGCCCGGGCTCGATCTTCATATCGATGTATTCTTCCGGGCAGACGGTTGTCCGGATGGACCAGAAATCGATCTTCCACAGCGGACGATCACCCGCCACGTGCACGCCGGCGCCGGTCTTACGATTCTCCACGCGAAAGTCGAAATCGCTGGCGGAGTCGCCGAAGCCCGTCAACTGACTGTGGACGCTCTGGCCGCCGGGCTTGAGTTCCTGCAGGTAGTGAAACTCCTTGCCCTTGACTTCTGCGAGACCTTGGAGGTCCGCCGCCGCCTTCACGTCGAAGGGGAATTTCACCGTGAAATCGGGCCCCGAAGGCTGTCCGTCGATCACGAAGAACTCGTGATTGTAGACATTGGTCTCAATGGTCTTCTTGCCGGTGTTCTTCAAGCTGTGTTCGATGATCAGTTGCGGCGCGTTCCTGGCGAGCCGTACGGTCTTCTTATAAAGGTAGGCGTAACCCGAAGACGGATCGGTGAGCTCCTGCGTGAATTCCACCGCATCCGCCGAGGTTTTCGTCGTCCACTTTCCGTTATCGACAATCTCGTAGGTTTCGAACTGCCCGAAGCGCGCCTCTTCAGGCTTCTTCAGCAGGCCGACGCCGATGCGCACGAAGGTGCCGCCGACTTTGGCCTCGGCATACCCCAGCGCGCTCTCGCCGGTGCGATATTCCTCCACTGGACCGGTGATCGCGTCGTGAAGTTTGGGATCGTAGCGCGGAAACCAGACGCCGAAATAGTTATGGCCCTGGAATTCCAGGCTGGCGATAACGCCCGACCAATCGAAGCGCGTGGCCCGGTAGTAGCCGTTAACAGCGTCCGGCAAATACAGCTTGGCGCGAAGTACGCCATTCGAGATTTCGGCCTGCGGCGGGCCGGCGGCGTTCAACGTGGACAGCGCCAGTGTGATCGCGATCAGAACTGCTTTACGCATCATGAGTCCTTTCGTATGGCGTGGGCTTTGGCTTTTTGTGTGGCAGGCAACCCTGCCTTGCAGGCGGCCTTTTAGGCCGCCGTTTTCGATGTGCGGCGAATTTTTCGGGCTTCCGCACTTCCCCAGTCTGCGGGCGAAGCCGAAGAATGTCGAGCTAAAGCAATCCGCAGTGTGAACCCTGCCCCACGTCGCGGTCGGCCGAGCGCCGAGAACGGCCAAAGTCCACTGGCGAGTTCTGCTCGCCGGATAAGCATTAGCGTGGGTCATGGCAAAAGGTGCAATCGGTGCCGGCATCTTTGGTCTTGTGGCAAGCGAGGCAGCCGCCCATCGAAATATCGATCTCGCGCGAGAGTTGGTCCCGCTCCGCCACCTTGCCGTGGCAGTCTTCACAGGCATTGCCGGCCCTGACGTGGTTGCGGTGGCTGAAGCTCACATAGTCGGGAATCTGGTACACGCGCATCCACGGGATGGGCCGCTTGTTATTGAAATACGCGGTGAGCTTTTGGATGGCCGGGCTATCGGTCTTGATGGACGAATGGCACTGCATGCACGTGGCTGCCGGCGGGATTCCTTCCGTCTCTCCAGGATCGGGATTGGTGTGGCACATCTTGCACGCCATCTTCATGGTTCCAGCGTGGGCCTTGTGGCTGAATGGCAAGGGCTGCTCGGGTGCGTCCGCCGCGGCCGCCACCAGGGCTGCTGACAGCGCGAATAGTCCCATTCCTTTACAGACTGTCACGGTTTCTGACCGCTACTATATCACGCCACTTTTCCAAATCCCGGCGCGGCCCTGCTGCTACAATAGACTTTCACCGCTGGTACTCTGAAATTATTAAATCGCACAGTGAGGTAGCTCTTGTGAATCGCGAATCTTCTCGCCGCAACTTCCTGGCGGCCGGGCTGGTTTTGCCCGCCGTAGCTTCCGCGTCGCGCACCTCCGGGCAGTCTCCCCAGGCAGCAGCGCCATCGAGCCAGCCGGCTCCCCAATCCAACGCCAGCGCTCCGGCGTTTCAATACCGGACCCTTGGCAAGACGGGGCTGAAAGTCACCAGCCTCGGCTTCGGCTGCATGATCACCTCCGATGGAAGCGTGATCACGCGGGCCGCCGACATGGGCATCACCTACTTCGACACCGCGCGCAGCTATTCGGGCGGCAACAACGAGCGCATGGTGGGCGCGGCGCTCAAAGGCAAGCGCAACCAGATCACGCTCTCCACCAAGACCGAAGGCCGCAACAAGCAGGAAGCGCTCGATCAGATCGACAAGAGCCTTTCGGAATTGGGCACGGACCACGTGGACATCTGGTACCTGCACGCCAAGAGTAAGCCCGAAGATGTCACCGACGAGTTGATCGAGGCGCAGCAAATCGCGAAGAAGGCCGGCAAGATCCGCTTCGCCGGCGTCAGCACGCATTCCGGCCAGCAGACGCTGATGCCTTGGCTCGCCAAGAATCCCAACGTCGATGTGATTCTGACCACGTATAACTTCACCATGGAACCGTTCATGAACGATGTCATCGCCGAAGCCTCAGCGGCCGGCAAGGGCATCGTGTGCATGAAGGTGATGGCGGGCGGTACGCGCGGCCGGGGAGCGACGCCGGCGATCAGCGAGAAACTGCATCGCGAAGGCGCGTTGACTTCCGCATTGAAGTGGGTGCTGCGCAATCGCAACATCGGAACCACCGTTCCGAGCATGACCGATATGGACCAGTTGGACGCCAATCTCAAGGCCATGTCGCAGCCGTTCGGCGCACCTGACGACAAAATTCTGGCGATGCACCTGGAGCATATCGCGCCGTTCTATTGCCGCCTGTGCGGCGACTGCAACGGGCAGTGCCGCCAGGGTCTGCCGGTGCAGGATGTGCTGCGCTTCGCGACGTACGCCGAAGGCTACGGCCAGTTCGCCCTGGGCCGCGAGCGGTACCTGGCGCTCCATCCGTCGCACGTGCAGGCGAAATGCGGTGACTGTCCGGAGTGCACGGTGAACTGTCCGCACGGCGTGAAGGTGGCGCGGGAAATGGCGCGCGCGCAGGAGATGTTCGCATGATACGTACCGGCGGGGTGGCGCTCGCAGTGGGCTTGGCATTCTCTTTGGCGGCGAGCGCCGCCGCGCCGGTCTGCAATCTGGTTCCGGGTTGGACTGCGCAAGGAAAAGCGCGCAGCTATACCCAGGACAATCTGTTCGAGTACATGGACGGCAACGCGGAAGGCTACGTGCTTTACGGCTTCCAGACGATGCAGGGCGTGACGTGTGAGAAGGGCGGCGTCACGTTCGTGATCGACATCTCCGATTTTGGCGATGCCGATTCGGCTTACGGGATGTTCTCCGCGACGCACGATCCCGGCCAGCCGATGGTGAAGGTTGGAATGGCCGGCCAGATCGTGCCGCGCCGCGCGCTCTTCGTCAAGGGCAAGTATTACGCGGAGATCGCCGCCAACCCCGAGGGCGATCATACCGAGACGCTGCGCCAGTGGATCTCGACGCTCGAAAAGACTCTCGATGGCAGCAGCGAGCTTCCGGCGGCGCTGGCGTGGTTCCCCGCGGAGAAGCAGCAGAGTCTGCGGCTGGTACCGGAAAGCGTGCTGGGCATCAGTCTTTTGAAGCGGGGCTACGTCGCGCAATACGACGCGGGCAAGGCGTTTGTGGTGGAGGAAGAGTCGGTGGCGTCGGCGACTGCGCTGATGGTGAAACTGCGCGCGAAATTCGCGGCGAATACAGCGGCGGCGGTCGGCGATGAGGGCTTTCTGGCGGCCGACCAGTATCTCGGAAAGCTGTGCATCTTCCGCAAGGGCAAGTATGTCGCGGGCTACGGCAATCTGGCTGACGGCCAGGATGGTGTGGCGTTGTCGACGGCGCTGGCGAAGCGGATTCCGTAGGGAAGCTGGCGGGTTTCAGCTATCAGCTATCAGCTATCAGCTATCAGCTTTCAGCGAGAGCACGGCGCGTGACGCGGGCTGAGGAAGCCGGAAACTCGCCCGCAGGATATTTCACCACGGAGCCACGGAGCCACAGAGAAAAACCCGCGGAGTCTGGAGTTTCTGGAGAGCTCTTAGCACTCCTGACGCGCTTGGCGGCGGTAACCACCGATTCCGCTGACTGAGACAGCGATTGGCCCTTGGCTGTTAGAGATTGGCTCGCGCGCCTGCGGCGCTACCAGGCATGGTGACCGGCGTGACCGGATCGGGCAAGCAGTGAGTGGAGAGCTGGTGACAGCGGACGTTCGAGGTGGCCAACCTCCGGCAATGTGTGCGGATGGCGTCAGACTGAAACCAATTGCAGTTCGGGAGCGATTCGCCCAAGGTCGCCGGCATCGCTGGTAACGACGGCCTGTCCAGCCCGTTTCGCACAGACGGCCACATGGGCGTCGACGATGTCTGCCGTTGCGGTTCTCGCCAACAAGAGGCCGACAGCTGTCGCGTCCGGCCCGTCGAGCGGCATCAGATCGGTGCTGGACTGTCGTATGAGCCGCGAGAGCCGCGACTGCCTGGCGGGGTTACGAATGGCCTGTGCCAGCGCCGTCGCGGGTATTGTAATACGCATACCACGCTCTGTCGCGCGGGCCAACAGCGTGATCACCCGGCGATCGTTGCGATCCAGTGCGATCAGCCCACCAGCATCGAAGGTGATGCCCGTCACGCAGCCCTCCCTTTTCCGGAGCTTCTTTTCCGCGGCGCGGGAGAGAGAACCGCGTCTGCCCACGCGCGCTCCTTTTTGGTTAGCGGGCCACCAGTTTGTAGTAGGGCCTCGGCGAGCATATCTCTCCATCCGGCCGCATCGTAGAGAGCAACCCCAACCGCGTGCTGCACAAACGCAGAGGTATTTGCTGCTCTTCCGGCTGCGACAAGTGAGCGAATCTCTTCGACCTGATCGTCCCGGAGGGTGATGGTAATCTTGGCGGTTGCCATACCAAAGACCATACCACGCGGGGAGTCGAATGGGAAGCGGCCTCAAGGCGAACCCAGGCGAGCGGCGGCACTGCTGGGGAGGCGGTATGAAGCGTCCACGTAGTTTACCGTGTGGGCCGGATTTCGGAGTTCAGAGAGCACGCCGCCAGATAGAAGTAGGATTCCAACTCCGAGACCTTGTAACAAATGGATTTCATCTGCCGCGGCGCCTAGCAGCACCTCGTTCGCGACCGGCCGATCGCCACTAACAGCCGGCACTATCCGTACTACTGCCGAGGAAACGTAGCGCGGCGGCAACCGGTAGGACACGGCCATGGCGAGCAATGCGCCCCCCAGCGCCAGTGCGCCGGCCGCCCCGAGGTAGGCGATGTGGTTCGTGGCCTGCATGGCGATGGCGCCGACCGTCACGTTCAGCAATTGCCGCGAGTCCGCCGTGGCGTCCTCAAGGAGCGCATCGAACTCCTCCCCGTACCGCTCGAGCCAGGCTTCGGGGATACAGCCGTGCCGCCAGCGCGATCCAGCGTCTCATGCGTGCCTCAACCTCCGTAAGGTCGTCTTCCCGATCCGATCCAGCTCGGCCATCTGTCCTTCCAGGTGCGCGACGCCGTCGGCCGTGATCCGGTACGGCTTGCGCCGCTCCTCCGATTCCACGCGGCGGATCCAGCCCTTTTCTTCCAGCCGGGTTATGGCTCCATACAATGTTCCAGCACCCAAGCGAACACCGCCGAACTGGTCGATGTCGTCCATCATGGCGTACCCGTGCTTCTCGCCGCCGGCCAAGGCTCGCTAGGATAAGCAGTTGCGGGTCAGTGACAATATTACTATTCACGGTATATCGCCAAGTGTAATTCTGAGGCTGATCCCGGTTCAACAGAAAAGAGGTTCTGAAACAAGACGGCGATTTCGGAAAGTGGTCGGCGTCCCCTGCTCGAAGCTCCGTCCGCGCGCTACTCGGAGGGAGCGATGGGCCTCTTCGACTCATTGGGATTGGGCGGACCGTATGGGCCTGGAGTCCGCTATCTTCCGAAGTGATAGCTGACCGAGGCGGTCGCGTATGAGGGCAGATATACTCCCACAACTTGCTCCACGGCGGCTAGCACTTCGGTGGTCTGGCCCGTATAGCCGCTGGCGAGCTGGAAGTGAATTCCGGCCTGGACTTTGCCATTTCGAAAGTTCCGCACCAGTGCTCCGCGAAATTCGCGCACCGGCACGCTAACGAATCCGTCGCCGAGCGGCTTCCGGCCCACTTCTTCGAACTCGGCGCGTGCGTGCAGTCCGAAGGGCAATCGATCGAGCGTTCCGAGCACGTCGGCGATCGTGCGGGGCGCTTCCGGGATTGGCGTACCGTCGGAGAGATCGCGCGCGTCGGCCTTCGATACCGACGCTTGCAGAAACCCGAAGCGGCAGGTGTGGCGCGCGGACGCGGTGATGTAGCGATTGCGGCCTGGGCCCTCGTTGTATGCGAGGCCCGTGTCGGGATCGATCTTGGCGAGGGATGCCGACTGCGTCACATGTCCCAGAGTCACCCGAAACTCGGTGTGCGCGAAGGTCTTGGCGACTACCGCTTGATACGAGTGGGCCTGGCTGATGAGGCTGCCCTGCTGAGTCCCGATGCCCATGCGCGGGTCGTTGGTGAAGAACGTCTGGCCGAAGCTCAAAGAGGCCGACGGCAAGTCGCGGCCTTCGGGCGGCACAAACGAGAGCGTCGCTTTGGGCGAGTCGATGCCCTGCCATCGGTCGAAGGAATTTGCCGGATGGAGGATATCGGTGTTTTGGAAATCGATCTGGTCGCGCCGCCAGCCCAGGTCGTAGTGCAGCCACGAAACGATATTGCCGTCGATGGAGATGAACGGCGTCAGGAAGTTGAGCGTGATGTTGTTGGCGGTGACCTTCTGGAATGGGTCATAGCGGGCCATGTCGTAACGATCAAGATCGTCGCGGCGCGGGGCATCGCGAAGGTAGTCCATGCCGGCCATTAGCGTGACGTGACGATTGACGCGGCGGATGTAATTGCCGTTGCCGCCGGTGACGGTGCGGAATTCGCTTTGGCGAATCAAGCCGTCGCCGAAGTTGGAATAGAGCGACAGATTGTAAGTACGGAAAAACGTGGAGAGCTGCAGCTCGCTGTCGGGCGCGAGATGCCATACGTCGTTCACCGCGATCTCGCCGGTGTGAGTCTGGTCGCGCTGGCGACGGTCGATGGTGTCGTGCAGATTGGGTACATCGATGGGCACCAGCCCGGGAATTTTCGACTGTCCGTAGTAGCCGAGGAACAGCGCAGTCAGGTCATGCGCGCCCGGATGCCAGGTCTTCAGCGCGTTAAGTTTGTACTGCTGGCGATGCTCGAGGGTGTCGAGGAAGCCGTTGCCGTAGGCGGCCTCCACGGCCAGCCATCGCCATCCGGCGCTCACATCGGCGTCGCGATAGTCGCCCGTGAGTGTCGCGAAGGGTTGCAGGCTGGAGCGGATCGCGTAGGTGGCGGACGCGTTCACGGAATGATCGCCCTCACGGACATTGAACGCGCCGCCATCGGTTTGCACGGCTTCGATCACTGCGGGCACCAGGATGTTGGGATCGGCGTAGCCGTTGCCGTGCGCGTTGGCGCTGAGATTATTCGGCATCAGGAAGCTGCCCACCTGAATGAACATGGCGATGGGCTCGCCGTGATCGCCGGCGACTCCCGGTGCGAAATACTGCGGCGCTTTGATGCCGCTCGAAGCGGTCTCGATGGGCACCCCAGGGATGGAGACAGGCGCGCCCGGACGTCCGGGGTTGGCGTCGAGGATTTCGTCGCGGACGAGAACTCGCTGCGCGGGGTCGGGATTCTGGATGTCGGAATTCCGCACGTCGGCCGTGGCGGTGACGGTATCCGAGTGCGGCGCGAGTTGGGTGAATTGCAGCTTGATGGAGACGTCGCTGGCGTCGGCAACGTTCACGGGCTGGCCGATGGCGACGAAGTCGGCGTCTTCCGCGACCAGGCGGTAGGAGCCAAGGGGAAGGGAGAAGGCGAATCGGCCGTCGGAGTTGGTGAGGGTTTCTACTCGTGCTTCCAACACTCGCACGGTGGCATCGGCAACCGGCTTCCCCTGGGGATCGGTGACTTGGCCCCTGATACTACCGGCTGGGGCCGCCCAGATCTGCCCGGCTGCCAAGAGCAAGGCAGCCAGGGCACAGGCGAATTCCGATGATCTGTACATTGCGATTTTCCATTGCGTGCTACGATTGTTAGATTCGTGCTACCAAGACGGTAACACGAATCATAGCCAGGTGCTATCGCTCCCCGACCGACGATGTACCCCGCAGGTTTCCGATGCCAGAGACGTTCCCGTCTGGGCGTCCAGCCCGCCATTACACGGGACCGTCCTCTGCTCTTCTCGACCCTCTGGAGGAAGCCTCTCGAAGCGCCGAGATGAGTCTCTGGACTCCTGATGTCATGGAATATCGGTGACCTGTTGATAGCGCCCGGATTTTGTCCTGAGCCATAACTAGACCGTTCTTCTACCAAAAGAGATCAGGAATCG
>Ga0182030_10018040_pt1 | contig 13569 bp, 15 predicted proteins | sample 812S3MmetaG_FD_121299 | JGI IMG/M metagenome (GOLD analysis project Ga0182030, IMG submission 121299) | Permafrost microbial communities from Stordalen Mire, Sweden - 812S3M metaG (Illumina Assembly) | ecosystem: Environmental > Terrestrial > Soil > Wetlands > Permafrost | place: Sweden... | reverse complement strand
TTCCCTTTGTTATCGAGTGCGGGTGACAATTGATCGCTGCTGGGTCTGCGCTCGTTTCGACTTGTGCTATCAAGCAAAGGCAGATAGCTCGGTGTAAAAACACCTTGGAATTCCTGCTCCCTCTCGTGTGAACTCCTCGGACTATCCGGATCCTCCCTATAATTTGACGCGGTCTTCACGACTCTCGGGTATGACGACGATGCAGCCTTGTCAAGGCCATTTCCGACAATGCTGGTGCCTGTCTCGCATGACTCAATCGCGTCGGGCGAGGAGGGATTGAGTGACTTGTAGCCTTCCACGTCTTGTGCGATTGCTCTCGAGACTGTGTCTGAGACATCTTTCGGCACGTCGCGCAGGAGATCCTCCGCGTATTTCGTAAACTCTGATGCCATCTCCTGACGATACTTCCAAACTTTGTGGTCAAGCTCCGTAAGCTTGTGCTGTAGCTCAGATACCAGTCTGCTTGCTTCGTCCATGGTAGTTTGTAATCTCGAGTGGCTTGCGATGGTCGCAAGTAAAGGTATCGTCAATAACGAAGCATATCGGTTCGTGTTCGTATGGATCAGATTAAAGACGTGAATGTTTGGATTTGATATGACTGCAAAATTCACCAAAGCGGTTACTAACGGTCCCACCGCTTGATCCACAGACTCTGGTCTCGAACAAAAAAGAATGGGTCAAAATCTATATGGAGAAAATGGGCATTTTCGTGGCGATGAAGATCAGCTCGTATTTGAATGGTTCATGCGATACAATTCAACAATTTTCCATTGTGCTGCCTCACCCAATTGAGTCGCCATCAAATCATATCACATATCCATCCCTCCGTCATAATGCTCTTTCTCATGTGAGCACCCGACACCGGACAACCTGCTCTGTCACAGATTTAGCCGGCATTTCTATGTCCGTGCACAAAGATCCCTTCGATATATACTGTATATAAATATATATATATATATTGTATATAGGAGGAGCGTATTGGTATCTTCTTTTTCAGATTTCATTATTCTATCTAGCTTCTGAATAATGCATCATATTGCCCCCCTCAGAGAGTCTTTTGAAGATCTTTTGGAATTGTAGGGGCGTATGTATCTCGCACTGATCGGTGAGCCTTTTGGTTTACGTGACCGCCAACGAGGCTGAGCCGGTGAGAATTAGAGGTCAGAAAGGTCACCTGGGCTGAAAGAGCCCTCAAATCTTGATGTAGCCCGAGTAGTTTCTAGGGTTACCCGAATCTCTTGGTCACGAAGCAGGCAGTCCAGTCCCCTTTGCTGATTGGGTTGAAGTATTGCTTGCACGGTCCCTGGGTTGCTCAAAGAAGTGCAGCCTAATTCAGCCGCACCTCAACTCTACGAAGTCACCTTCTGTGAAACGTGTTTACCTTCCGGGATTACTGCCTATCGCCGCTGACGAGCTATAAGCTGTCATGGAAGATCAGAATCAAAATATTCGCCGACGGGAGTCCAGCCCAGTCATTTTAATCACTCGAACCTCTCCGCCTCCGACCTCAAATGAGCTCAGGCGGGAGCCAAGTGGCTCAGAGAATCTCCAACCATCCAATATACGTTCAACCCAGGTGCTTGGTAGTTTTTCCGAGAAGTATGAATCTGTAAAGCCTACGTTACTGTGGCGGGACAGTGATGAGCTGAGATCTCTGTCACAAGCTTTGAACCAGCACAGTGACTTCGACTTATTCAAAATATATGAAGAAGCAACTCAGATAAGTTCCCGCAGCCACAGGCTGCTCATGCTGTCAGTCTCTCTAAGTCAAGATTAATCATCCTCTGCTACGTGAAGTATCATTGAAGATTAGCATCCATAGTTTTTACAATCGGTGCAGGCTGTTTTATCAAACTTCCCAGCAGACATTGTACCATATTTTAGTACTCCCGACGCCTCTAGTATACTTCCTTTGATCGATAACGATCAGGGTACTTAGTCAGATTGCAAGTATCGCTAGCTCTACTAGGAGTAGAAATCACATGCATCATGGAACATATTGATCTTGTGACCGATCTTTCAATTGAGCCCCATAGTTCCGAGGATTTTATAGACTTAGGTTATGCTCAAGCTCATTGTTGCCCCATAGGTACGTTCGACCCCTAGAATATCGAATTGTTAAATTAGATGGTTATATGAACGAAACGCCAGGTGGACAATCGTCCAAGTAGCGATGAAGAAGGAATTGTCGTCTTGATTAGCAATCCGGGAACTCCTATTCTGGAAAAGGTCAAGTCGCATTACTCGGAAGCAAATTTGAACGTTGGGAACGTCTGGAACAAGACCTCCGCTGGATCTATATTGATACGTACTTCCTCTTCACAAAATGGGACCGAATTTGGAGCGCCGTCAAGAAAAACTTACGACAAAGAATTGGCGTAAATTTCTCATGTAGCCGGGGCTCTGTACTGTTCTCACATAAAATAAAGGAAGTTCAAGGACACACGCGTGCCCTACCCATTTAACAACAGACCCGACAACTTCATTCCGATAACAATGTATTCTTAGCCTTCGCGAGCACTTAAGATTCCACAAGACCTCAGTTAACTGTATATTAGACGGTATATCTCCTGAGCAACATGGCTCTTTGAATGACCCCATCACCAAATCGAAGTTGGCGAAGAGACTTAAGCAGGCTTTCCAGCTTCTAGAGCACTACGATATGACAGCGACGAGTTTGTTGGAGCAACAGCAGAATCCGTTGAGTTTGGTGAGCTGAAACTTTCTACTATAGTACCTCATTCTGACTCAACGAAGCCTTTTAATATAGAGACGGTATCATAGGGCCAGGCAGTTGCGCGTCTCAATGCGCTAGCTTTCATTTTCCTACCCCTGAGCTTTGCAGCAGTGAGTAACCCTGCCATAGGATCGGGCCAAACTCCCACTAATCTTGATGAAAACCTATGCAGGGCATATTTGGAATGATAAGTTTCACTGTACAAGCCCATTCGTATCCAGTCTTGGCACTTTCTTTGCTTGTTTTTACCATTTTCGTTGCTGTTCTTGTGAACAAGTTTCTGCAACCACGCCAACAGCAGCAGAATGCAAGAGCAATGAAGATGTCTAATCAAGACATCGAGAGCGATAGAAATAGCTACGGGAACAAAAAAGAAGGGCTATGGAGAAATTGCTGTATGAGGTACTTTCTTGGAAAGCCGAGAATGCTCGCCCAAGATTCAAGCCGGAAAGAAGCGGTTCATATCACAGATCTCAGAACTCTCCCAGTACAGTCATTTTCCCCATTGCCGAAAATGTGATCCAGCACTTCATATTTACCAGTGGCCGTCCCCCGCACCGGAAATTTAACTTAATGAAAGAGGAGCATGGGGGAAAGAGAGAGGTAACTATCGGCGGCAGATTCGACAGAGAAGCAGAGACTGTACCAAGCATAAGCTCAGCCCTGTCTCTATGGGTGTAGGTCCGTGTAGGTCAGGCCTCTCCCAATGCCCGATCATAATCCCAGCGTTGATAAGATGTGATCAGGAACAAATCTTCGGACAAATGAAAGAACGAATAGGTGGCCACTAAGTCAAACCAAGGATCGGCCATGATGAACCAGGAAGAAGACGCTTCAAAAAGAATCAGTGAAAATGGAACCGCGTAAAGGTTCCTAGACTGCGGGAGCGACGAATGAAGCATGGCTCAAGCAGTCGGATTACCTAGTCCTCACGTTTTGTATCGATATTCATGCTCTTAACGATTACCAGATTCAGCTTATGCTCTTCCAGCAGCAGAACAACAAAACACTTCTGCGGGCCTGACACTAGTAGAGACAGCTAATCGAAACCAGGTCGACTTGAATGCGGTGCTTTAATGCGTCGTAATGAAGAGGCACCGCAAGATCCTACTATTGGGTCGTTGCGCTCAAGGTCTAACATAAGACTGGTCCTTCCGGCTCTGCCTCGCTGTCTTCCAGCCCCGTTCACCTTTATCCATCGAGGACGCGAGTGCAACTTTATACCCCGGTAACGACCATAGATCTGAGTTGTGTACCAGGTATTCTAGTATTCCCCTCTCGAAAGGCAGTTGATTGTCCAATTCACTGCACAGCCTTAGATGTTCATCGAGAGGAAGCTTTCTTTGCACAATATGGGGAAGATACCCCACATAGAATGCTGAAAATCTTGGCTGAGAATCAGCGTGACTGAGAATCTATGATCGCAAATAACCTACGCATTGAAACTTACCATGCGATCAGTAACGGAATGTGGAACAAGAATTGAACATTACGTCCCGATCGAAGACTGTTCATGGATGAAGCTTTATAATGGAATGCTCGAGTCTTCTCTTTGTGGGGGGAAGGCGCGTTGGAAACAAACGCCGGGATCAGAGCAGCGAATGATCAACTTACAACTGCAGAAATGGGCTCGATTATTAAACGGAAGTTCAGGAAATGCACTCGTTCCTTGGTCTCTCCTTGCTCTATCAACACAGGCTGGAAACCAAGGAATATTCCCCTTTGCCTGATCAACTTGATAGTTTAGAACGTTTTTGTAAATAGCAACAAAACACTTCAAGACTTCACCCATGGTTCAAAGCCTTCTCCGCTTCTCCTCATAAAGGGAGGCCTAGATCTTCCATCCTACCCTCGTGGATGCGTTCACATCTCAGGACTCAATCAAGTACCAGCTGATCATCACGATCTAGCATTTGATCTGCGCCCCTGAACCAAGGCAAACCCGCCGATCCCCATAACTTAAATTTCACTTAACCACAGTCCTTGATGTGAGAAGAAAATGAAACGGTCACCTAGTGACTAGATAGCAAGCTGGGTATTTCCCGCATCGGCAGTTCGCAAGGTGCAACGGCCTCATGCCAATCAACAATAGAAGATAAACTAGGATCCGAAAGACCCGATCATTACGAAAAAAAATGGCTGGCAAGAAAAGAAATTTGACTGACGGCATTTTCCTTAGTGAATGAGTTCGTTGTCCAATTTTGTAAGTTTTGATGAAGGGGAAGCTATCGCAAGATCATGCATGTGACCAACAAAGTATGGTTTCAACTTTTGATCCCCTGTATGCTTGACACACTTACCTACTTGAGGTTTGATGCACCTTAAATAAATGGCACATACATACCGGCGCCATGATCGCCCTCCACTATCTATCACTAGCGATATCCCTTTAGGAGATGTACGTCCGTTGTCAAATACATAAGACGGGCTCGGATGTGGCTCCGAAATGTTGGGCTATTGCGATGGTGTGGATTTGGCGCGGTGGAGCGTTAGACGGCGTGATGTGACATTTGTGATCGATGCGGGCTTTACGTCGGAGGCGTTCCATCGAGAAGTTGAGATTAATAATCATGAGTTGAGAGGGTCGTAGACTTTGACTTGATAGAAAGCTAGTGGTGTTTCCTTGATTCATGAGGACATTTACGTAAATGTCACTATTTGATCACCAACGAGCTCACTTCCTGAATCACAACACCTTTGAGTTTTGGAATCTCCACGTAAAGCGCAAGTCATGATAGGCCATGAGATCTTTAAAGGTATATCTTACCTCGACGAACTCAAATACCCACGCAGAATGTTGGAGAGGGGGAAAGAAAGCTCGAAAGAAGTCCTCGTTAGCTATTTAAATGCTTAAGTCCAATAGAAATGCAAGATCTGGCTTATCTAGAGGCATTAAATGACGCTGATGAGGTATAGAAGAACCAACAATCAGGTATTCTAGGCCTGTTGAAGCGTGATATCTGGAGACGGGATGTTCCTCCAGAGAAATGAAGAAGCATTATCGACGGGAAGGAAGCGACCAACTTGGGAGATGGGAGCTTTGGGACTTGACAAAAAGAACTAAAATCGAACCAGACTTCTTCAGAGTCTTTTTAGTTGAGGTGGCGAAATAGTTGCGCGTATATTCGACTTCACATCTTGAGCATGTGAGCCACTTGGTGATTGCACGTAGATATCCTAGATACGATAAGAGTTTAGCCTGGAAGTCGAGAACAAGCTGCCTTGGCAGCCTGTCAGACTTCTGTCGGTAGTGCTCCTGCCCTTGTGGTAATGATCCCATTTGTTGCGGCCATTTTCTTGATGATAGCGTGTAGGCTTTGTACAGTCATGATTGGGTCATCAAGTTTTCAAGCACCCTGCCTGAAATCTATTATCCAATCATGTATCTCCCCTAAATTGCCTGACACCGTTGGCATGTGATGGTGGGGTTCGCATTCATGATGCTAATTAATATAAATAAACTCAAAGCCAAATAGTATGACCGAGCAAGATATGAGTGAGCTGCGATCATGTCTTTCTAGCTTGAAAGAAGTGCATCTTAACATTGTCGATCATAGTATAGCATGTACTCAAGTACAGGATGTTCTTGAAGTCGCCCAAACTCGGGACCCATTTGTGACAGCATGATCTGTCCCATGCAGGAACACAAAGTAGATCTCATGCAGAGAGCCTCGTGGTATTTAGCTATCATGCTGCCGTCCGTCAATACTATACCATGGTACAATATTCCCAGATCCTGTACTATCAGATTGGCGGTAGCTTTGTGCTTCCCTCCCCATGCATTGGATATGTTCTCTAGCTCGTTAGCAGGGATCGATCTGTACATGAGCCATGCATATAGCCGTTCCAGAGTGAAGTTCCCGGGTAGAGGTCACTCGATTTCTTCAAGACGACACGATCTCAATGGCAGGGATGAGCAGCAATTAAGAATCCAAACTTGTGGCTTTCAGGGGCTCAGCGAATCTTGTCGCTAGCCCTTCACCGTCAATATCGCAATAAAACGATCGAAGTCTAAAAACGCGCTTATCGTAAGCCAATTGAGTTCCTAATGAAATGGCGATATTGTAGAAATTGTTCCATAGAGTGGATGGGATCCATGAGAGTAGGTTGCCAGAGGGCCCGTGCAGAGACTGCGTGACCACGCCGCTGTCTTTGTTGCTAGGTAGTAGGTAAGGTAAGGTACGGTAAGGTAGGCTTGACAATAGCAGTGGTCCAAGTCATGAGACGAAACTTGACATTTGGTGAAGGGAACCCGAGGAGGTGGGAGCATGCCTTTACGAAGGCGTGTGTTACTTCTCCAAAAGGCTTCCAGCAGGCGAAAGTCCCAAAATGCGCTCGACCGCTTGGTACAAAAGCATTTGGTAACTCTGATATCTAGGTCCCCTAAGAAGTTCGCGAGAATTTGGGGCATTACGACCGCCGTAAGACCAGGCGAAGGGAATTGTTCTGTACTCGATGGATTATATGCAATTATCCGGTTCGTGGATTGGCACCATGTCTCTCCATGTCCTATGCCTCGATAAGTGCATTTGGTATAATGATGCTGTTCTGTAGTTGTCGAGGTCAAATTTCATAATGATCATTTTGAGCTCTAATTTGCTTCTTCACTGTGGCAGGTGCGACTCTCCAGTTGATTCGGTCGAGGTCGGCGAGGTGGGCGCAGTCAACTCCCCAATGTAGCAAATCTTGCGAAGTCTGTCCCTGCGGTTCAGTCCCCCTGTTTTATTACTTGGCGATCCGCATATTGGCAGGGAGGGATCTCGATTTGACAGGCTCAGGCACAGCCCACAGACCGTTGACAATGCAGGAGAACCACCCATCTGACAGGGTCCAGGCTCGTCAATCTCTGTTCCCTGTCATTGTCAATCCCCCATCAACGACGTTCCCGCCAACGTCTGCATTTAGGAAACTTCCAAAAAGGGGATCGAAGCTTCAGACTCTACATGGGGAAGCATGATACTATAGATCGAATCTGCAGCGAGCCATAGGTCGGTCATGCGGGGTTTCGAGTTTGAGGGCGCAGCAATGGCCAGCAATGGCCCGTGACATTGGCAGATTCGGGCTTCTTTTCCTAACTGGGCGCGTTCTGGTGTCAATGTTTCAGATACTTCGTTAAATTCCCCGACAGCGAGTGGCTAGTCAGGTGTCAAAATCTACAGAGGGATCTGAATCGACCGCCTCAGAAAGCCACGGACTCGACGGTACTACAGTACATGCGCAGAATGCTACAGAAATGTTTGATCGGCCATCCCAATGGCCATCTCAACCGCGGCGCACAAATCCGTCTGAAGTGTCTTTCAGGTCGCCGAACATGGCCTACTAGTATCTTGATGCTGGCCCTCGGGCGCTGAGGATATACCCCGCAGTAAACCAGAGGGATAGCTGCATTGTGACAATGCTGAAGTTAGGTTTCGAGGTCTTGACCTTTTTCAAACTACCAATCACGGTACACATGTCAATAGTGCATACAGCGGTCCCTATAGAAAGCATGTGTGGTTTAGGCAATTGCCGAGGAGCTGTCAGTGTCGGCAGAAGGAAAGAAAGCGCGGCAGGGGATGGACGGCACTCGGGTCTATTGACTTGGCACCCTGGGCATCTCTGACTAGAGCAAAGAGCTTGGTTCGGTTCAGAAAAGATCGTCATTCGTCCTCGACCACTTCTTCCAGGGAACCATTTGGCATCATCCTCGCGGACTTTCGTGAACATGACGCGCGATCCGATTAGAGTTTGGGATTACATGAGTGGAATCCGCTGTGTTCACTTGGTATTGGTATTGGTATTGGTATCGGCATGTGTATGTGTATGCTTGCATGAAGAACAGCTACAAGGATCTGGGGGCATGGAAGCGTAAGCCAGCTTCCATGCCTATAACGCATTTTTCCTCGTAAGTAAAAAGCTGTCAGATACTGTCCGAAACTTTGACACTTCGATCACGCATTAGCTCGCAACTCTACCGATGGTCAGCCAGTACAATTATTTCATTAGAGAAGTGATCGACGGAATGAAGCATGTATGCACTGGACGGGGCTGTACCTCCAGAAAGTTTAGGGCCACCTAATATTCGAATCTTCGTTAAAGAACCATGTCGGTGTCTTTTCCTTCGCGAAAGAGCCTTACCCGTACCCAGCCACAAACATCACGACTCCTGTACCTGGATGCGATATGCGATCGTACGACTTCTGCACTGGGGAAGTCAAAACACCGAGGAATGAATGCTTCTCGTGCTGGGATTCGTTTATGCAGGGGCCCTTCTTCAATTAATTATTGCGTCCACCATAAGCCCCATCATCAAAGCTCCCGCCCGCCCGAGCCGGGGCGTGCTTTGCAAGGTTCTCCCACGAAGGTCGTCCTCATCCGTTGAACCAAACCCCCATTTCCCAGTGTCGATCCTTGCGCAGCACCCTAGTTGATTGACAAGAACCCTAGCAGCCGTCTGTCAAGAACGTCGTGGCTTGCGAAGACCGAGCAGTGGACACTGTGAAACAAAAACAACTTACTAGGATGATGAGGAAAGACGAGGAAACCAACCAATCAGAGGCTTCCCGGTCGTTGATTTCTTCATCATCGACCTCCACACTTTCGTCTCTGCACCTTCAGTCATAATGCAATCGACCTAGGCTTAGATGATTCTGAATTCACCGTCCAAGGTGTCCCTATCCTTCAAGTGATTCAGCCTCGCTCGACTTCGATGAGCGGTCAAATTCTCTCTCTCGTTTGGAAGAAGCAAGACGTCCAGAGGTTGCGATTGGGTTCTGAACTTGGTTCTTGCCAATTCTATTTCTAAATCTACGAGGGTTCGAGATAATTAAGACGAAAAAGGAGCAGAAGGGGCCGGCATCATTCCGCTAAACCTTCCCATTTCTAGGCAAGGCTTGTGGCAACCAAGACCGTTTACAGAACCAACAACAGGCACGAGCTTCTGTCCCTGACTCCCTAAATATCATTCAACGCCTCGCGGGTGGGGATGTGCCACGTCCAGTTTAGCCTGTAGCTAGTGGAATCTCACACTCCAGCTCTTATAACTCGATGGGACTAGTGCGTTGCCACTCCCTATCACAGTGAAGAGATAATTCCCAGGTGAGCAGTCCTCATCACCAAGGAAATTGTTCGTGCTCTTCTTAGCATGCGTTCTCCCACAGTAGCAGAGCTTTGGTGTCTGCATCATTGGACTGAAATAGGCATCTGACATGCCTTTCAAGTTGTATTCAGTAAGACAAGCCTTCCCCGTCAGCGACAACGCACGTCCAACCACAGCAGACATCCCCACCATTCATGCTGCCTTTGCATTATTTCCGCATCATCCAGAAATGTTCGGCGAAGGCTGCCAGAATTAACGTTTGCACTCGGTCGTGATAGTGTCGAAACTGCTAATCGAATCGCAAGGCTTCCATCTGGCTCCGATCCGCATTTCCATTCGGCAAGTGGCAGTCCCAAACACGCCCATGCTCGGCAACGAGCGTTTCCACCGGGGAATTTTGACTGTACCTGGCGTTCTCGAGGCCGCAGAAACGATGGCCTAATTGCCACGCTACCTTCAACACTAGGTCGCTCCTAATTGGCGACGAACTAAGATCAATTCGTGCTCTGTCTCTGAAAGTAAGCGTCCACTTAAGACGTCCCACTAATTATGATGTCTAATCCATTCTTTGCGATAATCCTGGACATGGGGTCGTAGAAAACAGTAAAGTAGTGGAAATATTAGACCCTTTTAAAATTCACCTATCCCTCTTTCTAACTTTCGGTAGCCTCACAAAGCCAAATACAGTACACAAATCAAATCTGCCTTCAATTGCCTTGAAGCCAGACTACGCCGTCTTGGTACCAAGCTCGACTCTACTTCTAGACCAGGACTCCACATAGAGCCACTTCCCTCATCCCGCACCTCATTCCGATCTCAGTTCGGATCTGACCCCTGGAGCTGTATTTTGCTCATAATCTTATAAGGCCTCCCTGGAGATTTCCCATCACCGGCAGTGTGCCGGCCCGTTTCTTACAAGTGCAGTTCATCAAAAGCACAGATACATACATAAAGACTACAGCCCCCACCATAGCTCGTGGCTTTATGTGCAAGTCGATCCTTTTCATAAGATCACACAGCTTGCATATTTGCCTCAGCTTTCCATACTCGCTCATATTCGTTGATCGACAAGAAATATTCCCTGTTAAGCTCTAAACGCATGCCCTACCAAACACTTTAAGAAGTAAACCAAGGAACCAATAGCAGATTCTTGAACTGCTTCTTGGAGAAGAATCTCCGCGCAGTGACCAAATACTACCCTCGCCGAAGACGTCTCTTTCAAATCGCAAGGCTGGCCACCGATATCTTCACTTCGCTTTCCTTGTCGAGTCTAAACCCAAAATTGGGCGTGGGAGGTACATTTTGGATTGGTATGTAGAAGCTGCCCCTCTAATCGTGTACACATCGTCCCTTCCTTTCCTCTTCACATACTCAGCCATGTCCATCTCACTTTATCTCATTTGGGAATTTTCCATGTGTTTGAATTTGTCAGTATTTGCACGCCATGCGATACGCTAACGATGGCAATGCAGAACCAAGGTCCAGTGCAAAGTCCCGGTCGCCGTCCAGACATAGAACCGAAGCTGCTGGTTCTGGAATGGAATTGCCCCCGGCTCAATTTTCGTCTCAGCCGCCAGTAAACTCGCAGGGCAGAAAATCTCCAAGCATGGCAACACTGGCTATGATGAGACCATCTTCATTACTCCCGGCTCCAAGAGAAATGAACTGGGACGAACGAGGTCTGCCTAATCGAACACGTTCGCCGGCCTCCCAACGTGAGCGTATTGAACTACCATCCATTCAGCAGGTATGTTTGCTCATTTATTAGCACAGCCATGTCGTAACATCTTGGTTAGGCAATTCCAGAGATTCGTGATATTCCAGATATTCAATCACGATCCAGGGGAGACTCGGGCTATCCATCCACATTAGCATCGTATTCCCCAAGAAGGGGTGCTGGAGCAGCTATTACGCCCCCAGCATACACCCAATCGCCACCTCTGCACAAGCGAAGGAGACTCTCAAACGATGAGGATCAAGAAGCCGAATCAAGAGAGCGTTCTATTCCCAGACTCTACCGAAGTCCTTCGCGAGCGTACAGCGGTCCCACTTCACCAACCAACAGTGGTCGACGAGCGAGCAGTTTATCTACTACAGAGACATGGGCGGGTTCAGCACGAACCAGCCCTCACATCTCTGGGCGTGGGTTATCCGCGATGAGATCCCCATCGTTCGGTTCATCAAGTATCAGCCGATCAGAATGGAGACCTACACTACCCAGTCTCCCAATTCTCCCCTTTGATCGCGCGTCCCCGCAACCTTCCAGAGGTCGCAGCACTTGGAGCGAGTATGCACTTGACACGAGCCGCCTAGGAGCAGAGACGTTTCCCCATTTGCCGTCATATAGCACTGCCTCCTTCCCTTACGGCTACCAACAGCCACGGGGTTCGTCATTTTCAGGACCTTCAACCGCTCATCACAGTTCTCATGATAGGACTCCGTTTGCCTCAAGCAACCCCCACGCGCGCTACCCTGATTGGAGTATGCCTGATCTGGGAAACGACAAGCAGAGAAAGCGAAGGGGCAATTTGCCCAAGGAGACAACGGATAAATTGAGGGCTTGGTTTGCGTTGCATCTACAGCATCCCTACCCAACGGAAGACGAGAAGCAGGATTTAATGCGCCAGACGGGATTACAGATGAGTAAGTCATTGTCTGGGTAATTTGATGAAAGATTAAGCTGATTATGTCCAAGATCAAATTTCTAATTGGTTTATCAATGCACGTCGTCGTCAGCTCCCAGCGATGATCAATAATGCCCGTGCGGAAGCCGATGCGAGGCACTCGAGGCGAGGGGAGGGGGCGTTACACGGAGAGAGCACGAGCGATTATAGGGAGGGGAGGGAGAGGCGGAATGCTCTGACGCCTGGGGAAAGTGACGGGGAAGGAAGTGGGTACGAGGAGGAATATGGAGGTTCAGGGGCGCGAAAGCGGGACAGCATTTGAAGGGCTGCCGTCTACGACGGGGGAGATGATGCAAAAATAAGGAGGACTTCACCGCTATCCGGCCACCTTCTTCAGGGCACTTTCACCGTGTAGTTAGCTCTACACAAAAACTCTGGTACAGCAGTCCAGCGTAGAGAGTGAGACAGTGGCGAGGACTAAGAGACCAAGGGACACCACACTTGTAAAAACACAAGGACAGACATCACCGCACAGGTAGCATTAGCATAGGCGCATGCCTTGCAAGGGTAAATTTGTGGGCGGGCGGGCCAAGACGGCATGCCGGACCCAGACAGCTAGAACAATGTAAATTATGAAACCTCCACAATCACATTCTTCCTAGGTGCATTGACTCGGGCTATTTACCCGCCAGGAGCGGACATTTTCACTCCGCCACGCGCTGCAGCCCGGATCTCGTGTGGTATCTTACGAAATCTGAACGCGGGAAGGATCTCTCTCTCACGCGCCACCGCCAAGACCACCAATTCCTGTTGTTGCGAGAATTGATCAGCGAGCCGTGCTCAAACCCCAGCCTAACCTCGGTCTTACCAGAGGAACCTTGGCACACCTTCCTTGGCATACCTTCCTTAGCATCGATTTGCAGATCAGCATTTCACGAACGCAGGGACCGTACGAGAGAAGGAAGAAGAAAATCCGCCAGTAGGGGAAGATTTGTCATACCGTGCGCGCCGTGTGGAGGGGACACGCCAAGCCGGTGACATGATTGACACGGCAAAAAATAAACCCAACAAAAAAAAAAAAAATTTTGGGAGGCAGACTCCGTTCTTTCCGAGCGGCAACCTGTGCTGGA
>Ga0182030_10018038_pt1 | contig 13569 bp, 14 predicted proteins | sample 812S3MmetaG_FD_121299 | JGI IMG/M metagenome (GOLD analysis project Ga0182030, IMG submission 121299) | Permafrost microbial communities from Stordalen Mire, Sweden - 812S3M metaG (Illumina Assembly) | ecosystem: Environmental > Terrestrial > Soil > Wetlands > Permafrost | place: Sweden... | reverse complement strand
TTCTTGTACGCAAGGAAGTTGCGCCAGGTACACAGCTGATCCGGCAGGGCGACGCGCCGCTCGGTATGTCACTCATCGAATCGGCCCCGCTCACCCTGCAACTCGACCCGCCGGACCGCGCGCCGATCCGCCTCCAGACTTTCGGCGGCGGGCACATTGTCGGCGAGATCGGCTTCTTTTTGGGCGCGAAGCGAACGGCATCCGTAGTTGTGGATGCGCCGAGCGTAGTTTACCGCCTCATGTCCGAAGACGCGGGTCGCCTGGCGCGCGAGCATCCGCAGGCGTTTGCGGCGTTGAACTGGTTGACGATTAAGACCTTGTCGGAGCGATTGACGCAGTTAGACCGAACGGTGGAGGTCTTGCAGCGGTGAGCCGGCCATAGCGACAGTAGTTTTGTTCCATGACGATCCTGTTCACAACGATGCCTTCCTCAACGCAGTTGCGATCCAGGCCAGGGGGCACTTCGCGAACACATTGGCTGCGAAGGACGGCGAGGTTATCGGGACTAGAGTCTGGGGGTTCTTGTTCAAGGCCATTTGCGCACATACTGTTTTCTCGCTGGCGCTTGCACAGCCCCCGGCTCCGACTTCCGCGCCCGCATCGGTTGATACCACCGCGCGCTGGCTCCGGCGGGTCAGCCTTTTTCACCAGTCCCGCTTTGTCTCAAAGCTGAAGTACCTGTGTGAACATCTGCGCCAGCACAGACAGATGCAGCCGACGAATGCCGGAGATCGTGTCGTGATCCGGGTGCTGGTCCGCGCAAAGATAACGAAACGCTATGTCGTCGTGACTGGCTCGTTCGATTCGTCGCGAACTCATCACGCCAACGCAGTAGCCGTACAGAAGCACCCGAACCATCATCACAGGGTGATATGCCGCTTTCCCGCGCCCATCGCGCAGTCCGTAATGGCCGTAGATCTTTGACGCGGAAGCAGAAATGGCTGTTCCAGATCGCAGGTTCGGAAGTTCTTGCTCACAAACTTAGGATAAAAACTCCGCGTTAAAGATCCGGGACTTTTTTGCCTGCGATTGCCAAACGCTCAAATCTATTTCCGACACACTCCTGGAGAATCCAATCGATTCGGACCCCTCTGGCGGACTACTTCTGTCGCTGAAAGTGCTAGCATAACGACTATGTCGATTCTGCAAATCGGGGCTGGCGGGGTAGGCTCAGTTATTGCACACAAGGTTGCCCAAAATAACCACATACTAGGAGACCTGGTTCTCGCGTCCCGCACACAAGCCAAGTGCGACCGCATTTTCGCCGGCATCGAGCGTTGTAAGAATCAGAAAGATCCGAGCCGTAAGCTGGAATCGCGGTCAGTGGACGCGCACGATGTTGACTCGGTTATACATCTGATTGACCAGGTTCGGCCCCGCCTGTTGATCAATGCGGGGCCACCGTGTGTCAATGTGAACCTTATGGAAGCATGCGTGCGAACGGGGACGCCTTATATGGACACGTCGGTCGCAACGGACTTGTGCAGCGAAGGACAACAGGTGCCAGAAGCGTACGAACCACAATGGAGCTTTCGCGAGCGATACGCCAAGGCGGGATTGACAGCTATCCTGGGAGCCGGATTTGACCCAGGGGTCGTCAGTATATTTGCCGCTTATGCTTGGAAGCATCTGATAGACGAAATCGATTCCATCGATGTGCTGGATGTCAACGCGGGAAATCATGGCCGCAAGTTCGCCACCAATTTCGACCCGGAGACAAATCTTCTGGAGATGCAGGGCGATTCGTTCTATTGGGAAGCCAAGCAATGGAAAAGAGTCCCGTGCCACACGCGCAAAATGGAATTCACGTTCCCGGAAGTCGGTCCGTTCACGTTGTATTCCATGGCTCACGACGAAGTGCGCTCGCTGGCTGAATACATCCCCGCAAAGCGGATTGAATTCTGGATGGGTATCAGCGAGGATTATCTTCGCTACTTCAATGTACTGCGCGATGTCGGCATGCTTTCGTTGACACCAGTGACAACTTCCGATCGAATCACCGTCTCTCCACTCAAAGTACTGAAGGCATTGCTGCCGGAGCCAGCGAGCTTAGCGCCCAGCTACACCGGCAAAACCTGCATCGGTACGCTGGTAAGGGGCCGTAGTAAGGGTCAACCGCGCAGTGTCTTTTTGTACAATATCTGCGATCATCGAGCTGCGTATGAAGAAGTGGAGTCGCAGGCAATTTCTTATACGGCGGGGGTTCCTGCGGTAACCGCAGCGCTACTGTTATCCAGTGGCGAGTGGGCTAAGCCCGGCGTGAATAACATCGAACAACTCGATCCGGATCCGTTCCTCAAGTTGATGCCGAAAATGGGTCTCACTTGGGCGGTGATGGACGCGGCCTCCCTGTAGGTTATGAAGCTTCCATCTACACCTTGCCTGGTCATTCGCGAGCGGGATTTACTAAGAAACCTTGAGCGGATTCGTCTACTGAAGCAGGCCTCGGGTGCTAAAGTTTTGCTGGCCTTGAAGTGCTTTTCTACCTGGGGAGTGTTCGGGATTCTACGGTCGTACCTGGATGGGACGACTAGCAGCAGCCCGTTTGAAGCCCGTTTGGGATTCGAGAAGTTCGGGGGGGAAACCCACGCTTACAGCGTTGGTTTCTCGGAAGGGGACGTGCGCGATGTGGTCGGTTATTGCGACAAAATCATTTTCAATTCGTTGTCCCAGTTGGAGCAATATCGAAGACTTGTGCCGGGGACGGTTTCGGTGGGACTGCGAATGAATCCGGAAGTAAGCTACGCCAAGCAAGATCTGGCCAATCCGACACGGCTCTATTCGCGATTGGGAACCCGAGTTGCCGACCTGAATCCGGAATTTCTGCGGGGCGTTAACGGGGCGATGTTTCACATGAACTGCGAGAACGATAACTTTCCGTTGGTTCAAGCGATGATTGGTAACGTGTCGAGCACTTTTGGTGATTATCTGGATCGGATGGATTGGGTGAGTTTGGGTGGGGGCATTGCCTACACTTCGGACGGTTATCCCCTGGATGCCTTTGCTGTTTTGTTACGGGAATTTGGGGCGCGCCATGGAGTTCAGGTTTATCTGGAGCCTGGCGAGGCCGTTGTAACTCGAACGACGGATATGATCGTGACGGTTCTGGACATAGTTCACAATGGCAAAGCGACGGCAATTGTCGATAGTGCAACCGAGGCTCACCGGCTCGACACCTTGATCTTCAAAGAGGATCCTTTGATTCGCGAAGCGTCAGCCGATGGACCGTTCGAATACCTGATCGGGAGTAATTCCTGTCTGGCAGGAGACCTCTTCTGCAGCGCTCGTTTCGCGCAACCCCTACATGTGGGCGATCGTTTACATGTGATGGATTCTGGTGGCTACACGATGGTGAAACTTAATTGGTTCAACGGACTCTCGATGCCCTCGGTATATTGTGAAAGGGCCGGGGGAAAAATGGAGAGGATCAATCAGTTTTCCTTTGAGGATTACGTGTGCGCCATGTCGCGTCAATCGATTAGCCCGATTGCGTGACAGTCGGCTACGACACGAAGTGGCAAATGCACTCGTTAGAGCGGCCAGCGAGAAGCCGAACCTCGGGTGCTTAGGCGGTGGTTGTGGCAACCCATGCGCTAAGCGCCTCCCTGGCGTAGCCGCCTTAACTGTGGGAACGCAAGGTCGCGGTTGGGACGGCCATCGCCGACCGCCCCCCGCACAGATCCGTACGGGCGCTACTAACGCATACACTACAAAGGGAATCCTGCAATTGCTTTTCGACGCAGATGGCGTCCTCATCGGCTTTCGCATTTACTGGCCCAACGGCACGACTGGAGAATATGCCAGAACGAAGGATGCCTGCACCGGGCACAATCTGTCGTTCGACAAAGATGGAAGCATCAATTTCATGATCGGAATGTATGCCACTAAGCGAGGAGCGTTCCCGCCACTTGTGGAGAACGGAATGGCTCTGATCTACGCGCTTATTCCGGGAACGGAATTGCGCCCGCATTGGCCCGACGACCCTAAAGTTTACAAGCTTCCGATTTGATACATCGAACGGCGCATCGGCCACTTGACCGGCCCGACTCTATTAACGCAGAATAACAATAATACCGTCTCAAGGCGTCCGAATCGGTCCGGTTTGTTGAGGCGCTGCCTGGGTTCAGGACATCTTGGGAAGCCCTCAACCGACCGAAATTCGCCTAATCGATGCCCACGGGAACCCGGATGTGAATCTCTTTCCCGCCCATCGGGCACAAGCGCAGGATCGTGCCGACCTTCGGCTTCGGTCCCTTCCAGAACGGATCGGGGAAGAACTCCATGGCTTTGCTTACGGCTTCATGCGACGATCCCGCCTCGACGTTGGCCAGACGTTGTCTACGTCAACAAAACTTTCTATCGAATCTCAGTTGTTTCAGCCGATTACGGAAAGAAGCATGTTCTCAATTATTGGCATCGTTTTAGTTTTTGGGGCGATTATCGCCGGTTTTCTGATGGAGCACGGCAAGCTGATGGTACTCGTTCAGCCTGCCGAACTGGTCATAATCGGTGGCGCCGCCCTGGGCACCCTGCTGGTGGCTAACCCCCTGCCACTCGTCGTCCAGGTGTTCAAAAGTATACTGAGCGTGTTGAGCGCGAGCCGCTTTACTCAGGCTTCCTATCTGGAGAGCCTCAGGATGCTTTTCGATATTTTCCAGCTTGCGCGCAAGAGTGGTATGGCGAAGCTGGAAGAGGAGGTGGAGGACCCCAAAAAAAGTGCCTTGTTCTCCAAATATCCCAAACTTACTGCCGATCATCACGTGCTGAACTTTATCTGTGATTCTTTGCGAACCGCCGCTTCCGGCGTAGTTGCTCCTCATGATCTGGATGCGATGCTCGAAAACGATATCGAAGTTCATCACCAGGAGATCGTCGCCCCGGTACGGGCGTTGTCCACGGTGGCAGACGCACTTCCGGGTCTGGGGATTGTGGCGGCGGTTTTAGGGGTTACGATTACCATGAGCGCGCTCGGCGGACCTCCTGAAGAGATCGGACACAAAGTGGCAGCGGCGCTGGTAGGCACTTTCCTCGGTATTCTGTTGTGCTACGGAGTGGCGGCGCCGCTGGCGGCCAATCTGGAGAAGTTAACGGAGGCGGAAACGCAGTATTATCAGGTACTTCGGGCAGGTCTGATGGCCTTTGCCAAGGGCATGGCGCCGATGATTGCAACCGAGTTCGCGCGCCGGGCTATACCGCATAACGTCCGTCCTCTTTTCACTGAAATGGAAAAATCGTGTAGAGCAAATGCGCAGCAGGCGAAAGCCGCATAGGTCGACCGCCGATGGAAAACGCACCAATCATCATTTATAAGCGCCGAAAAAACCATCAGGCGCACCATGGCGGAGCCTGGAAGGTCGCATATGCGGATTTCGTGACAGCCATGATGGCGCTGTTCATCGTGCTCTGGCTCTTGAGCAGCAGCGAGCAGGTGCAGAAGGCGGTTGGCGGGTACTTCTCAGATCCCACGGGCCACGGCAAGGATGTTGGCAACGGCCTTCGGGGCGTCGGAGGCGAGAGCCTGACGATTCAGAAGGAAGACATGTCGAAACTGAAAGATAAGCTCGACCAGGCGATTAAACAGACAGTCCCGCTTCAAAAAATCAAGGAACACGTCGTGATGACGGTGACGGGCGAAGGGCTGCGGGTCGAGTTGAGCGAGGGCAATCAGGGGAGTTTCTTTTTTGAATCCGGAAGCCCGCTTCCGAGCGGGTATGGTAAGGACCTTCTTTCCTCACTGGCAGCGGAAATCGGAAAGCTTCCGAATACGGTAATCATTGAGGGCCATACGGACTCGCATTCGTTTTCGGGCATGAAGGATTACTCGAATTGGGAACTTTCCTCGGATCGGGCCAACAGCGCCCGCCGGTGGATGGAGCAAAACGGAATGCGGCCTGATCAGGTTATTCAGGTCCGCGGCTACGCTGACCGGAAGCCTCGCAACGCGGCTGATACGGAGGACCCGTCAAACCGGCGCATAACGTTGATCATCCAGAATCCAGAGGCCCCAGCCAGTGCTCCTCAACAATAAAACATCCAATGCGCGAATCTTACCCAGCCCTGCAACAAATCCAGACATGGCAGCCCTGCAGCCAGTGCCCGCCACAACGTCGATGTCACCGCTATCGAGACGCTTCCCGCCGGCAGCATGGGCCGCCTGCAGAAAGTCGATGATTCCGTTAACGCGCTCATCGCGCCCGATCCGCTCCGGCGTGAATTTCTGGAGCATGAACGCTTGACCGGCACGCTGTTCAGTGCGGTGAAGCCTGATCCGGCGGCGCTTGAGTTTGCAGGCGCTGCCACGTGCCTGGGATCCATCGCCGAGGCCATACGCGCCAAGCGGAATCCGAGCCCCGCCGATATATCCAGCGTTATGGGCGACATCGCCAGGCTGCTCCGTGGAAGAGCAGCATATTGTTGTTGGGCGCGTCCATAGGGAACGATCCCCGGCGTTTTGAAGATGCTCAAAGAGGATCGCAGTACCACACGAACCTGCTCAGGCCCAGGGTACTCGCCTTCTTGGACCGCCGCAAGGAACCAAAACGCTCCTCGCACCGACTCGCGGACGGCGCGCGCGGAAGCAGGACATGCCAATATACTTTCTGTTATCCACAACATCGTCATCAAATATGGACGCGAAACCGGAATCCATGCCGAGGTGAACGGACTCTGTGTGCATTCGATGCGCGCCAGTGCCGCTACGAACGCACTATCGCATGAGGCGGACATCGCAAAAGTGCAGGAATGGCTACCCGGAATCGGTTCAATCCTTTCGGTAACTGCCAGACGGAGCGGCACCGCTGAAACCACGATCTGCCAGTGGGCAGAATCGTCGGCCTTCGTGATCCAGTCCCGAGATAGCGCCTCTTTCAGAACAGCGTCGTAGGTCTTGATGGCGCGAACGAACAGGTCCGGGCTGACTGCGATCTGGACTCCCAACTCTGAGAAGTCGAGAAGGCCGTCGCGGTCGGTTTCCACCTTGCCGAGTCTCTTGATGGCCGCCAGTGGGGGACTGAGCTTGTCGATATCGGCGTCCCTGAGGAAATCACGCACGTAGACCTTGGTGGGCGGGGTAACCGGCCTGGGAGGAGAAAAAATCGAAGGCCTCGGCAGCGACGCGATAGCGGACCTGCCTCGGGCGAGGTTTCGGGCCTTCATCTCGGCAGCGCGCTGCTCAAAGTCAGATTTCGTCACAGGTCTGAGTTGCCGCCGATGGCACCGTTCGGCTCCCCGTTATATCACGCAGTTTGTAGACGAAAAGGCAAGCGGTCTTGGGATGTAGATGATATGTAGATGCCAACGCGGCGAAGGCCAACAAATCGTTCAGCCTGCCTTTTCTGTTCACGAAACTCCTCTTTCGTTTACCTGCCGGTCCAGCATGCCGAGCGCCTCGCGTTTCCGCCCGGCGTTCAGGAGATCAGCCGGGGCCTGTTGACGTTCGCTGTCGGTCATTTCACCTGATTGGCGCACGCGGCAGTTTTGCTTCACCCTCGTCGATCACGAACGTATAGTCCATCGAGTACCAGGACGTTTCATCATCGTGCCTGACCAGATCACCGATAAGAGCCCGGGTCACACCGAACTGGACATCGTCCTCAAGATGCGGATCATCGGGCATGAACACCTGCGAGATCAACGTCTTGAAACCCGGCTTGAAGACCAGGAGGTGAACGTGCGCCGGCCGGTAGTTGTGACGCTCCTGCGCGCGCAAAAGCTCGCCAACTACATTGCCCTCCGTCGGAATGGGATAGCCGACGGGTTTAATACTACGGAAACCAAAAGTGCCGGTCTCGTCAGTAATGAACCTGCCGCGCAGGTTCATATCCGCCTGCGACGGATCCTGGTTTTCGTAAAGACCGGCGGTGGAGCAATGCCAGGCTGTCGTTGGTCAACTGGCCCATTCGGGCGATCACATCAGTTGCCGAGCGAAACTCTTCTTCGGTCAGGCGAACATCGCGCACGAAACCGTGCAGATGATGGATCAGCGAGGTCATGATCTCGCGCAGGCGCGGATCATCGGTTTGCTGCATTGTCGCCAGCACTTGCCGAGTCAGTTCATCGGGGTTTGAAACGATCACAATTTACGCATCCACATTCACGCATCAGCGATGGTATTGAAGCCATCCCGTTCGAGTAAGCGCCCCAGCCCGATGAGATAGACACTATCACGCCGGGACATTCGTATGCGAAGCTCGTGAGGATCCGGACGAGTGAAACGCCGTGGCAAATCTTGCAACGACAGCGCCGGCGGCGCCCCCAACTGTTGACATGTTCAGCATACTAACAGGGCAGGTCCGTTTCCCTCGAAACCTGTCCCCTCTGAGCACACAAAAATCCCGCTTTCTAGCCCCGGCCACCCGCCGGACCAGCATTACCGCGCCCGCCGCCCCGGCCGCCAACCGCCGGCAGCATCGATATCAGTTTGTCGTCGTGCAGGGGGCGGGACTCACTGACCGTATCGAACACCATGGCCTGCGGATTGTCGGGCGTGAATTGCCGCCACACCAAATCAGGCTGGCTGGGATTGCCGGTCTTCGCAAAACGAACCCACGCGCCGGCAACCTTGTCCTCCAGCGCCATCGCGACCGGCCCGCCCCCGGTTGCAGTTCTGATCTGCGGTACGTTCAGCGCATGGAAGCAAAACGCAAGTTCCGAGCAATGGAAGGCCGTGATGCCGCCATTGATCGGGTATTCCCACGCGTAAACGTAGTTATAGACGGGCGCTTTACCCTTCTCGAGCTTGCGCGCCAGCAGGCTCTTGGAAGTGCCCCGCTGCGCACCCGCGTAATAGAGAACGTCCTGAATCTTCTTCCGCGGGTACGCCTGCTTGAATTCCGTGACAACATCGTTCTTCTTATCGCCGAATGCCTTGGTCAGGTTATCGTCGATTTCGGTTTGCGTCCACTCATTCTTGCGCCCGTCGCCGCGCGTGAGCGTGCCCTGCATCTCGCTGAAGACGGTGCCTGAGATGACGGGAATATTGTCCGCCCAGTCGCAGAATTCGCGCATCACATATTGATCGTCCGCGATCGGATTCCACCCGCCCACTGCCATGCCGAGGTCCCGATTGACCGCCTGGCCCGCCGCGGTTCCGGCTGCAAGCAGTTCCAGGTAAGGTACGGCCCTGAGCCTGTCGATCTGGCTGCCGGTCAGGTTCAGGTTCTTCAGGACCGCGGCGGCAAGCGCCTGCTGGCCCTTGATGCTCGCGGCCGGATCCACGCCCCGGTAGCTGGTGCTGCCACTTTGAGCAGAAACCCTATGGAAAAGACCCTTCGCGGCCGGCATGTGCATCAACCGGACCACTTTTCCGCCGCCGCCGGACTGCCCGAAGATCATCACATTGCCTGGATCTCCGCCAAACGCTTCGATGTTGTCATGAACCCACTCCAGCGACGCCACCAGATCGGCCATGCCGGTTTGGCGCGAGTTCGCGTACTCCGGGCCATACGCAGAAAGATCGAGCGTCCCGATAATGTTCAGCCGGTGATTGACGCTCACCACCACCACGTCGCCGAACTCGCTGAGGCTTCTGCCGTCATAGGCATAGCCTTCCATCGAAGACCCGTTGGTGAAACCGCCGCCGTGCATCCAGACCATGACCGGCTTCTTCACCGCCGGGCTCATGTTCTGTGTCCAGACATTGAGGTACTGGCAGTTCTCATTAGCGGTCCAAAAACGGTGCGGGAAGACGAGTTCGTCGGAACCGACCGTATTGGAGGGCGGACTGGGGCATACCGGTCCCCACACCTGTGCGTTTTTGATTCCTTCCCACGGCTGAACCTCTTTGGGCTGACCGAACCGCTCCGCTTCGGCGTAGCGAATTCCGAGGAACGAGTAGGTCTTGGCCTCCCTCAGACCGCGGAGCCTGCCGCCTTTCACCGTTACCACCGGCGGGCTCAGGTTGGGATTTGTGGCTGTGGTAACCGTGGCTGATGTTGAAGGTCTGGCGGAGGGGGCCGCGGCTTTCGGTTTATCCTGCGGCTTTTCCTGTCCGAGGGCGCTGCCGGATTGCAGAGCGACAGCGGCGGCGCCACCGATTACGGTGGCTCCCATCAGCTGCCTGCGATTCATTGGACCAAACGTTGGCGGTTGTCGACTTGACATATTTTTCCTTTTGACGGCCCTGTCTCGTACCACTACCGAAAGGCATTCTATCAATTCTTATGCCTCGAATTCGCATCGGGAACAATGACTGACGCCGCCACTATGGGGGATCGAACGGCGTGAATCGAACGCTACGATTCAAACGCTACGATTCAAACGCTACGATTCAAACGCTACCATTCAAACGCAGAGTTGCTGGCGGCGGGTACACGGGGTGCTCAGACTCAAATCGCTAATCCCGATGGGGTTGGAATGTATCGGCTTTTCCGTCGGCGGTTCATCCGCACCAATCAAAACAATCGTCGTTCGATCAGACCGGAATCCATCAGGCTCGACCGGACATACTGCGCCAGAATGTGCATGATGGACTGATGTATATCTTCCACCACACCATAATTATGGGCGGGTACGTAGATATTGATATCGGCCAGCTTCGCTGAGCGGCCGCCGTCAAAACCGGTCATCGCAATCGTCGTTACGTTTTCGCGCCGCGCCCATTCCACCGCACGTACAATGTTTTCGGAATTGCCGGATGAACTGATGGTCATCAGCGCATCTCCGGGCCGCGCCGCTGTGCGCACCTGGTAGGCAAATATCTCCGCGAACTCGATGTCGTTCCCGATCGCGGTTATCAGTTCCACGTGGGCGCTCAGGCTGACGACCTTCGGTCGCAGCGCCGTATCAGTCTGTATGCCCTTGGAAAAATCGCACAGCAGGTGGTTTGCGATGGCCGCAGAGCCTCCGTTACCGCAGACATACAGTGTGTGGCCCGCCGAAAAGAGATTTGCAAGAACTTCGGCCGCTTGTGCGATGGAAGAAGTATCCATGTTCTTCGCGGCTTCGGTGAGGTTATCGAAGTAACCCGAAAAGTACTCCCTCGCATCACTGTATTGTTTTATTGGAAATTTCATTGGAATCCTGCGTCGGCAAAAATCACCTGACTTCCTTCCCGGTCCAGACGCAACTTCACTGGCCGCAATTCGGTCAGTTCGCGCCGGATAGCTTCATGCCGGTCGGGGCTGGCATAGAACACCATAAAACCACCTGCTCCGGCGCCCAGCAGTTTGCCCCCCGCGGCGCCGGCCTTTCGCGCGCGCCCGTACCAGTCAGATATTTGGGAGCTGGAAATTTCCGGCGTAAGGCTCTGCTTCAGCAGCCAGCCCTCGTGGAGAGCCTCGCCAAGCGCGTCCACGTTACCCCTCCGCAACTCATCGCGCAGTTCTTCAGCCTGGGTCGCCATGCGCTTCAACGCGGCAGTCCTGGAACCGCCCGCGATTACCTCATTCTGAACTTTCAGAATGTCTCCGGCTCGCCGGCCGATCCCCGTGTAAAAAGTCAGAATATGACTTTCGATCTGGTTCTCCACCTGATAAATACAATTGAGGGCTTCCACTTCCACGGTGTCGTCTTCGTTGAACCGGATGAAGTTCAGCCCGCCAAACGCGGCCGCAAACTGATCCTGTTTGCCGATCGGTTCCCCCAGAATGTCGATTTCAAGCCTGGAGCTCTCATGTCCGAGCTGGTCTTTGGAGGCTCTCTCGGATTTGAACGCGTGCAGCGCGTTCAGCAGGCCGACCGTGAAGGAACTGGACGATCCGAGCCCGGTGCCGCTGGACGGCACATCGGCGATCGATACAATCTCGATTCCCCCGGGGATATCTAGCATTTTCAGCGCCTCACGCACGATCGGATGTTCCACTTCGCTGCTGCTCGCGCAGACTTCCGTTTTTGAATAGCTGACCCGAACTCCCCCGTCGAATTTCGGGTTGACCACCACATTGACGTAGCTGCGAATCGAGGTGCTAAGCACCGCTCCCCCATGATTGCGATAAAAGGCCGGAATATCCGTTCCGCCGCCCACGAAGCTCATGCGGCACGGTGTGCGAGAGAGAATCACTGACAGCCCGTTCCCGTGATACCCGTTCGTGTTATAAACGCCACAGCTTCGCGCAGTGAATCGAATGTGTAATCGGGCGACTCGCCGGGCTCTAAATCCGATCCCGCCTTACCGGTTCGGACCAGAACGGCGCGCATGCCGGCATTTCTCGCAGTGCGGATATCGAGCGCCGAGTCTCCGATCATCCACGACTGACTCAGATCGAGATTGAAGTCCGTTTTCGCCTGAAAAACCATGCCTGGCTTTGGTTTGCGGCAATCGCAATCGATCTTCAGTTCGGGCACCTCCCCATGATACCCGCGATGAGGATGATGGGGACAGTAGTAGATTGCATCCAGCCACGCACCCCCGCGGCCGAGTAGCGTTTCGAGTTTGGCATGTATCTGCGCCAGACCGGCTTCATCGCAATCGCCCCGCGCCAGCACTGCCTGATTGGTCGCCAGGATGGCGCGGAATCCCGACCGGTTAATCATACGGACAGCCTCAACCGCGCCCTCGATCAACTCCAGATCATCCGGTGTTCTGACGCGTTCCACTTCCACGTTGAGGGTCCCGTCGCGATCCAGAAAGATGGCCGGCTGCGGAGTTGTCAGGGAATCGCGATCGACGCGCCCGGAGCGCAGGTCCGCGATCACTCGTTCCAGGCGCTCGGGGGTTCCCGCATCTTTCACGTACTCGCCGCAGCGATATGCAAACAGACGACGGCCCTCCGCCAGCATCATGGGGAACAAATGTTTTCCGATGTCCAGCTTCCGTGGAATCGACCCCGCACTCCATCGGTCCCGGTAGGGCTTAAGTGCCGATTTGTCGAATGAATGCAGTGCGGCATTCACCAGGTTCGGCAACCATTGCCCTTCCGGATGCGGGTAAGCGTGAAATTTCCCGATCCTGCCTGCCGTGTCAGCCTCCACAAGGTCGGAATCGTGAGGGTGATCGTTGGGATGGACAAACAGGACGGCATCCGCTGCACGTTGTTCATGACAATCGAGCATTCGCCGTAAGTCGACCTTCGTAAAGCAGTCGCCGTAGAAGACCAGAAATCTGTCTTCCAGAAGATCGAAGGCCGAAAGCAGGGCTCCGGCGGGACCCAGCGGGTCTGACTCGCCTTCATCCTGGTACGTCACCTTGACGCCGAATTGCGAGCCATCCCCTATGAGATCCCGAATGGCCGCAGCCCGATAGCCGGTCAGGATCAGGATGTCGCCGATACCCTGGCTGCGCGCCAGTTCCAGGTGATGGAGAAGCAGCGGGCGTCCTTCAATATCGACGAGCGACTTGGGCAAATCTCCGGTAATCTGCTTCAGCCGGGTTCCCTTGCCACCCGCGAGAATTACTGCTTGCATTCCGAGTCATTCCACAATGCCTGGACAGCGGCCTTAACCGCCTGTTCAGATGAAAACTGCGGGTGCCAGCCCAGTTTCTGCAATTTCGCGATAGAGTAATTGAACCTTGGAACATCCCCCACCCAGCCCCTGTCACCTCCCGTGTAACGAATGGTGGCGCCGGGCGCGGCAACCCGCACGACTTCTTCGGCGATGGCGCGCACAGCCATGCCTTCGTCCGGTGGCCCG
>Ga0182030_10018037_pt1 | contig 13569 bp, 14 predicted proteins | sample 812S3MmetaG_FD_121299 | JGI IMG/M metagenome (GOLD analysis project Ga0182030, IMG submission 121299) | Permafrost microbial communities from Stordalen Mire, Sweden - 812S3M metaG (Illumina Assembly) | ecosystem: Environmental > Terrestrial > Soil > Wetlands > Permafrost | place: Sweden... | reverse complement strand
GGACGGCGTCATGGCGGGCTCCATCCCAGCGCCGCTGCGGCGCTGCGCAAAGGGTCGCTGGATAGGGGACGATCGCGTCGCGATCAAGCGTCGAAGCGCGCGTCAGGCCGGCTGGCCGATCCGCACGGCGGCGCGGCAGGTCTCGATATGCTGCAGAAACTGGCGCGCGCTCTCGCGCCAGGTGAAGCGCAGCGAATGCTCGCGCGCCTTCTCGCGCGGAATCTCGAGGGCGGCCAAACAGGCCGCGCCAAGATCGTCGTTGAGCGCGCCGGCGCCGCTTTCGCCGATCACGTCGAGCGGCCCGGCGACCGGATAGGCGGCGACCGGGATGCCGCTCGCCAACGCTTCGACCAGCACGATGCCGAATGTGTCGGTCTTCGAGGGGAAGACGAACACATCGGCGCTGGCGTAGACCCGCGCCAACGCTTCGCCGTGCAGCGCGCCGAGGAAATGCGCGTGCGGGAAGCGCCGCTCGAGGCCGGCGCGCGCCGGCCCTTCGCCGACGACGACCACCGATCCCGGCAGCTTGAGCTGCAGCAGCGCCTCGAGATTCTTCTCCACGGCGACCCGACCGACGCTGAGGAAGATTGGCCGCGGCAGGTCGAGCGCATCGCGCGGGCGCGGCCGATAGAGGCCATGGTCGACCCCGCGCGTCCACACCTTGACCTTTTCGAAGCCGCGACGCGTCAGCTCGTTGCGGATCGACAGGGTGGGCGCGAGCGTCGCCGCGGCGGGCGCATGGAAGCGTCGCAGCGCCTCGTAGGAGACGGCCTCGGGCAGGCGGGTGCGCGCGGCGATATATTCGGGAAATCGGGTGTGATAGCTGGTGGTGAACAAGCGCCCGCGCTTGCGGCAATGGCGGCGCGCCGCCCAACCGATCGGTCCCTCGGTGGCGATGTGGATGTGGTCGGCGGCCGCGGCGTCGATGCGTCGCGAGACCTCCCACGGAGGAGCGAGCGCGAGGCGGATGTCGGGGTAGGTCGGCAGCGGCAGGGAGGCAAAGCCCTGCGGCGTCAGGAAGACGAACTCGGCGTCGAGCTCGCGCGCCGCCGCCGACATGCGCTCGAGCGTATGGACGACGCCGTTGACTTGCGGCCGCCAGGCGTCGGTGGCGACGAGAATCCGGATCAAGCCGCCTCCGCTTCCGCCTCCACCTCGGCGTCCGCCGCAATCGCGGCGACCGACGCGACCTCCTCGACCGGCGCGGCGAGGCGGGCGTCCTGCTCGCGCTCGCGGCGCGCCGCGGCGAACGTCTTCGACCACCGCATCACTTCGAGCCTGCCGTCGTCGTGCTCGACGACCAGCGAGCAGGATTCGACGAAGTCGCCGGTGTTGACATAAGTGACGCCGTCGATCTCGCGGATCGCCGGGTGATGGATGTGGCCGCAGACGACGCCGTCGACGCCGTGACGCTTGGCTTCGCGCGCGAGCTCGGATTCGAACGAACCGATGAAATTGACCGCGTTCTTCACTTTGAGCTTGGCCCAGGCGGAGAACGACCAGTAGTTGAAGCCGAACAGGCGGCGGACGTCGTTGAAGCGGGTGTTGAGGAACAGCGCCGCGTCGTAGGCCCAGTCGCCGAGGTGGGCGAGCCACTTCGAATGGCGCACGACGACGTCGAACTCGTCGCCGTGCATGACGAGATAGCGCTTGCCGTCGGCGGCGACGTGGATCGCGTTGCGGACGATCTCGATGCCGCCGAACGAGAGGCCGACGAACTGGCGGGCGAATTCGTCGTGGTTGCCGGGCACGAAGATCATCCGCGCGCCGCGGCGCACCTTGCGCAGCAGTTTCTGAACGACGTCATTGTGCGCCTGCGGCCAGTACCAGCCGCTGCGCATCCGCCAGCCGTCGAGGATGTCGCCGACCAGGAAGTAGGTGTCGGCCTCGTTATGGCGCAGGAAGTCGAGCGCCAGCTCGGCCTGACAGCCGCGCGTGCCGAGGTGAAGGTCGGAGAGAAAGATCGTCCGGTAACGCCGGGTCGTGTCTTCGGATTTTGCCACGCCAGCCTCGTGGGTCGCGAGCGGAACCAGTTTGCGTTCTCCTTGCGCAGATTCTCATGTCGCGGGCGTGACAACAGGTTGAGCAGGGAGCGAGGACAGAGCGCTAGCGGCGCGCCGCGGCTGCTTGCGATTTCGCGAAGCGGATTTCGCCGGTGTGTGACGCCGCCGCCACAGTCGTCCGCCGCGTCCAGGCGCATGTCGCGGCGCGATGCGCTGAGCCGGAAAGTACTGGAAGGTCAGTATGTTGGCCAAAATTGTGGACGTCGGGGGAATGCGCCGCAATCTTGAGCTTGGTCGGCGATGGGCGGCCGCGCTTAAGTTGGGCAATAGACTTGCAGGCGGCTAAAGATTAGAAGTGCGAAAGGTGCGTTGCTTTTGCGCAAGACGGGGGCCGACCGATGAAGCATTCTCTCTTGGCGTCTACGGCGTTGTGCGCCGCCTTCGCTTCTGGCGCTCTCGCCGCCGACCTGCCGACCATGAAGGGGCCGCCGCCGGCGCCGATGCCGGTCGTCGCCCCATTCTCGTGGACGGGTTTCTACATCGGCGGCAACATCGGCGCCGTCTTCGACCCGGACAGCGTCCAGGATCTCGGTGGTAACTGCTGCCACTTTTACAATGGCGGAACCGACACGCTCAACCCCACGGGGGTCGTCGGCGGTTTGCAGGCGGGATACAATTATCAGATTCAGAGCTTCGTCGTCGGCGTCGAGGGCGACCTCGATGGGACGAGCGCCAGCGCCAGCAGGGGCGGGGTGCTGGGCGGCAGCGGGGCGGGGCAGCCGGTTCATTCGGCGAGCCTGCCATTCTTTGCCGACTTGCGTGCGCGGTTCGGCATCGCTTTCGATCGCTTCCTGCCCTACGTGACGGGCGGCGTCGTCTTTGCAGATCTGACGAACAAGCTCAGTGATACGGGCTACACGCCGCCGCTTCCTGTGAGCCGCGGCAGCGAGGCGACGGGGTGGACGATCGGCGGCGGCGTGGAATACGCGATCGACAATCACTGGTCGGTCAAGGCCGAGTACCTCTATATGCAGTTTCCGGACGTGACGAAGAGCGTCACGGACGGCGCCACATACGCCTTCAAGTTCAAGGACTCCGCCCAGCTCGCCCGCGTCGGCCTCAACTACCGGTTCTAAGCGATGGAGGAGGCGCCGTCGCCGAGCGAGGCGCCTTCGACCTTCACCGACGGCATTGTCTCTCAAGCGCGGTTGCTTCCTGAGCAGCCCGCCGTCATCCTTCCCGACCGGCTGGCCACCTACGACATGATCGCGCAGGGAATCCTGCGCGTCGAGGAGCGCCTTCGCGCCGTGAACCTTCCGCCGGGCGAAGTCGTCTGCGTCGCGCTGGCGAGCCCGATCCGACACCTGATCCTGGTTGCGGCGCTCTTCCGTCTCGGCGTGCCCAGCGTGTCGGGCGAGACTGCCGAAAGCGTCATCGCGCTCCGGCTGCCGGTGCGGACCTACTTTCAAGACGTCGGCGGCGCCCTGACTCCTGGCCTCAACCGTATTTTGGTCGACGAATCTTGGTTCGCCGGGCCACGGCTCGCGGCGAACGCGGCGCGCGGCTTCGCTCGGGAGGACGACCTCTGTCGCATTGAGGTGACCTCCGGGTCGACCGGCGCGCCGAAAGCGGTTTCGACGACCGTCGCGGGTTTTCAGCAGCGCATCGCGTCGCAAGCCACGGCGGAGAGCCTGGGCGTGCGCGGCCGCGTGCTCGTTCTGCCGCGGATCAGCGGCGGCCTGGGCTTTCGCGTCGCCGCGCGCGTCCTGTCGACCGGCGGGACGATCGTCTGCGCTGAATCGGCGCGCGAAGCGCTGCAGATGACGGCGGCCTACCGCGTCGACGCGATTGTCGCCTCGGTGCAGCAGGCGCGCGATCTGATCCGCGAGCAGAGAAGGGCGCCGATCCCATGCCCTTCGCTTGGCGCGCTGCTGGTGACCGGCGCGCTGCCGACGCGCGCGTTGCTGAACGAAGCGCGCGCCTGGCTGTGTTCGCGGACAATCGTTCATTATGGCGCGACGGAGACCGGCCCCATCGCCTCGACGCCGGCCGACCTGCTGATGGAGGAAGAAGGCGCAACCGGTTTTCCGCTGCCCGGAGCGACGATCGAAGTCGTCGACGCTGAAGATCGTCTGGCGCCGTCGGAGACCGTTGGCCTCGTGCGCGTGCGCACGCTGGCGATGGGCGAGCCCTATCCGCCAAGGCCGAAGGACGAGCATCCCAGTCTGCGCGGCGGCTCGTTCTATCCTGGCGATCGCGGCCGCCTGACCAAGGAAGGGATGCTGATCCTCGAGGGGCGCGCGTCGGAAATCATCAATACCGGAGGCGTCAAGCGGGCGCCGGAGTTGATCGAGGAACTCGTTCTGCGCCACCCGAACGTCGCCGAGGACGCCGCCTTCGGCGCTGTCGGAGCGGACGGAATCGAGGAAGTCAATCTTGCCGTGGTGACGCGCGCGGCGATCGCCGAGAAGGCGCTGATCAATTGGTGCGCCGCGCGCGGCCTGGAAGTGGCGCGCGTCTTCGCCGTCGAGTCGTTGCCGCGAACGCAGATGGGCAAGATTCGCCGCGACGAGGTGAAGCGGTCGCTTATCGGTTAGCGCGTCCTGTAGTTTTGCGGCTGTCGCAGAACGCCAAGCGCTCGTCCTTCGCCCGCGCGCCGCCGGCCCAGCGCGTAGAGGCTCGCGGCGGCAAACAGCGTCGGCATGGCGATGGCGGCGAAGGCGACCGCGAGGGATACCCCGGTCGACAATACGGCCGCCCCCGCCATCGAGCCGACGATCGCGCCGAGCCGGCCAGCGCCATGCGCACAGCCGACGCCGGTTGCGCGGCAGTCGGTCGGATAGAAGGTCGCTGCGACGGCGTTGACGCCGATCTGACAGCCGGAGATGCATAGGCCCGCGCCGAAGACGATGCTCCCGAACAGGATCGGCGAGTAGGGCAACGCGCCGATCGTCGCCACCAGCGCGCCACCGAAGGCGTAGCTGATCGCCAGGACGTAGGCGGAATTGAACCGGTCCATCAGGACGCCGAGCAGGATCGCGCCGAGCGTTCCACCGACCTGAAACATGCTGGTGACGACGAATGACGCCGGAAGCGAGGCGCCGACGCTCTGCAGGATCAGCGGCAGCCAACTCGACAAGAGATATATGGTCAAGAGGCTGACGAAGAACGTCGACCACAGCATCAAAGTGCCAAACGCGAGATCGGGCGCAAAAAGACGGCCGATCGGCGCAGCCGGTTCGCGCTCCGCATGCGCGTAAAGGGCAGGCGCAATCGCCTCGCGCGGCGCAATGCGTCGCAGCGCTGAGACGATGCGCGGGTCAGCCGGATTGCGCAGGGCCAAGAACCGAGCCGACTCGGGCAATACCCACGCGGCGATCGGCAGCAGGGCGAGCGGCAGAACCCCGCCCACCGCCAATGGCGACCGCCAACCATAGGCGACGACCAGATGCGCCGAGGCGAAGCCGCCGAGCGCGGAACCGACGGCGAAGCCACAATACATTGCAGTGACGAGCGCGAGGCGATGCTTCTGTGGGCAATACTCGGAGGTCAGAGTCACGCAGTTTGGCATCGCGCCGCCCATTCCGAGGCCGGTGAGAAAGCGCAGCGCGATCAACATTGGCGGCGAAGGCGAGGCTGACGCGGCCAGACTGGCGGCCCCAAGCAGAGCGACGCACAACAATAGAATCGTCTTGCGGCCGAACCTGTCCGACAACGGGCCGAAAATGATCGCGCCAGCCAGCAGGCCGAAGAGGCTGGCGGCCAACAGCGGCGCCAGTTGCGTCGGCGTTAGCCCCCACTCCGTTCGGATCGACGAGGCGAGAAATCCCATCACGGTCGCGTCGAAGCCGTCGATGGCGACAATGAGAAAGCAGATGGCGACGACCAAGACCTGGAACAGCGAGAGCTGTCGCCGATCGATGAAATCAGCCACATCGACGACTTGGACGCTGGCCATGGGTCTCTTGGTGATGAACAATCGTTTCCTTTAGCATGCTACGCGATTGACGCCTGCTGCGAAACTTCGGTTCCGCGCAGGCGAAGCCCCGCGCGACGGCGGTTGGGGCAGCCGGAGGAAAGACGATCCTGATGAGCGAGGAGCCGCTGCTGGTCTGGCGCATCGTCGTCGAGGGCCACGTCCAGGGCGTCGGCTACCGCCACTTCGCGCGCCGGATCGCGCTGCGCTTCGGCGTCGCCGGCTGGGTGCGCAACCGTCGCGACGGGGCGGTCGAGATGCTGGTCGCCGGGCCCGCCGACCGGATCGAGGCTGCGCTCGCGGAACTGAGGCGCGGACCGCTCGGCGCGCATGTGCTCGACTTCCGCATCGTTTCGATCAACGAGACGGAACGCCCGATCGGTTTTGAGATCCGCGGAACGATCTGAACGGGGCGCGCCGCTCGGCCTCACGCCGAATCGAGCAGCCGCTTCGCCCGCTTCAGGTGCGGCAGGTCGAGCATCTCGCCGTCGAGCGCGACGACCCCGGCGCCCGGCGCCGCCTCGAACGCGGCGACGACCGCCCGCGCCCGGGCGATCGCCTCGGGCGAAACGGAAAAGACTTCGTTGATGATCGGAACCTGCGCCGGGTGGATCGCCATCTTGGCGAGGAAGCCGTCGCGGCGGGCGGCGAGCGCTTCGGCGCGCAACCCGTCGAGATCGCGGAAGTTGGTATAGACGGCGTCGATCGGGCGCGCCTCCGCGGCGACCGCGCCGACCAGCGTCAGCGTCCGCGCCAGCGCGTATGGCGCGGCATAGGCGCCGTCGGGCAGGCGGTTCGTCTCGGCGCCGATATCGGCCGACAGATCCTCGCCGCCCCAGGCGAGGCCCTCGAGCCGGCCGCTCGCGCCGCGATAGCTGGCGAAGCCGAACAGCGCGCGCGCCGACTCGGTGGCGATGGCGACGATGCGGGTCGAGCCGTCGATGAGGCCGTGCTCGGCCTCGCGCACCGCGAGATTCGCGCCAAGCCGCTGCACGTCGGCGCCGCCGCGGCATTTGGGCAGGACCACGCCGTCGGGAGCGGCGGGGATCACCGCGTCGAGATCGGCCGCGGTCAACCCGCTGGCGAACGCGTTGACCCGAACGTAGAGCCTTGGGCGGGTCGCGAGCCGGCGCGCCTCGGCGACGAAGGCGGCGGCGAAAGTGCGCGCCGCCGGTTTGCGGGCCTCGGCGACCGAATCCTCGAGGTCGACGATCAGCGCGTCGGCGCCGCTCGTCAGCGCCTTGGCGAGCTTCTTGTCGTCGTCGCCGGGGACGAAGAGCAGCGAGCGCATGGTCAGACCGCCGTCGTCGCCAGCGGCCGCCGCCGCATGAACGCGGTGCGGCGGCATTCGGCGACCAGAGTTCCGTCCTGTTTGAAGGCGCGGTGCAGGAATTCGATCAGGCCGGCGTCGGGGCGCGACTTCGAGGCGCGCTTGGCCGTCACCTCCGTCGTCGCGCTGACCGTGTCGCCCTCGAACAACGGCGCGGGAAACTTGACCTCGGACATGCCGAGATTGGCGATGGTCGTGCCGAGCGTCGTGTCGTTGACCGAAATGCCGATCAACAGGCCGAGGGTGAACAGCGAATTCATCAGCGGCTGTCCCCACTCGGTCTCTGTGGCGCAGAAATGGGCGTCGATGTGCAGCGGCTGCGGATTGAGCGTCAGACTCGAAAACAACAGGTTGTCCATCTGGCTGACGGTTCGGGTCAGGCGGTGGCGGAAGACCCTCCCGACCTCGAAATCCTCGAAATAGAGTCCGCCGCGCGGATGGGTTGCGTGCATATCGGCCATTTCCTAACTCCTCGGCCGGCGTCTTAATCGCGCGTTTACCTTAAATCGGCGATGAATAGGCGATGCAAATGCTCGCCGAAGCCGCCGAGCCGCCCTTCGGGGCCGTCGAAACGGTCGCCGAACGGCCGCTAGCGCTTTGCGCCGGCGAGCCCGGGATCGTGCGCCGATTCCTCGCCTGGAGGCAACGGGCCGACGCGGGGGAGCGCGCCGAGGCGGCGAGCGCCCTGGCGCGGGCCTACCTCTACTCCGATCTTCCGGCTGACGAGCGCGCCGAAGCCGAGCTTGGCCTCGCCACCGTGCTCGACGACCCATCGGCCTTGGTGCGCCGGGCGCTCGCCGAGGCGCTCGCCGGCGCGTTCGAAGCGCCGCGCCCAATCGTGCTGGCGCTCGCCGCCGACCAATCCGACGTCGCCGGGGTGGTGCTCGGCCGCTCGCCGCTGCTGACCGAGGCCGAGCTCGTCGATTTCGCCGCGTCCGGCGACGCCGCCGCGCAGACCGCCATCGCCCGGCGGCCACGCCTGGCGGCGGGAATCGCGGCGGCGCTGGCGGAAGTCGGCCGCCGCGAGGCGGCGATCGCGCTTGCCGACAATCTCGACGCCGATGTCAGGCCGAGCGCGCTGTGGCGAATGTTCGGGCGCTTTGGCGACGATTGCGAGGTCCGCGACGCGTTGGCGTCGCGCGCCGATCTGCCGCCGGCGCTGCGCAATGAGCTTGCCGCCGCGACCGCGCGTGGGCTGGCCGCATTCGCCACGCACTGCGACTGGCTCTCCGCCGAGCGCGCCCAGCGCATCGCCCGCGACGCGCGCGAGCAGGCGACGGCGACCATCGCCAGCAACGCCGAACGCGCCGAACTCGCCGAGCTTGCGCGACGCATGCGCGCAGGCGGCACGTTGACCGTCGCGGTGATGATGCGGGCGCTGCTCGGCGGCGACCGCGACTTCTTTGCGCTCGCCCTGAGCGAACTTTCCGGGATCGCGCCGCGCCGCGCCGCGGCGCTCGCCCGCGCGCCGAAGAGCCAGGGGTTCGCGGCGCTCTACGCCAGGGCGCAACTGCCGGCGCCGTTTCTGCCGGCGTTCCGCGCCGCCTTGCTCGCGCTCAATGTCGCCGATCCGCCGCGCGGCGACCGCATCTCGCGCACTCTGTGCGAGAACGTGATCGCCGCGTGCGAGGCGCGCGCCGAGGTCGGGCAGGGGCCGATATTGGCGTTGCTGTGGCGTTTCGCCTCGGAGGCGGCGCGCGCGCGCGCGCGCGAATACGCCGACGACGCCTGGAGCGCCCCGCCGCCGCGGATCGACCGGCCGAATTACGCGCCGCTGCTGATCGAGGCGGTCGCCGCGGCGCTCCAAGAATTCGACGCCCCGCTGGTTGAAGCGCCGGCGCGGCTGGAATCTCCGCTCGCGCCGCCGGTCGAACTGTCGCTTGCCGAGGGCGAAGACGAGGCGACCGCCGCGCCGCCAGTGCAGTTGCCTCCCGACATGCTCGCCGCGCTCGCCGAGGCGGCTTGAGAGGGGATCACGCGACCTCGACGCCGGACTGAGTCGCGCGCGCCTGAGCGATCGCCTTGGCGAGCACATCGGCGTCCTGCGCGCCGGGCACCCCGAAGCGCGAGGCGAAGATGAAGAACGGCACGCCGGTGACGCCGATCGCCTGCGCCTGGGCGATCTCCGCCTGAACCAGATCGACGTCGTCTCCGTCGGCGTAGCGCTTCTCGACGAATTCGGCGTCCATGCCGCACTCGCGCGCGACCGCGATCAGCAGCTTGCGGTCGCCGATGTCGCGGCCTTCCTCGAAATAGAGGCGGAACAGGCGCTCGACCACCGTGTCCTGCTTGTCGCCGACGCTCGCCCAGCGGATCAGTCGGTGAGCGTCAAGCGTGTTGGGCGCGCGCTCGATGCGGTCGAATGCGTAGGCGATGCCGACCTGTTCGCCCATGTCGGTCAGGCGGTCGTGGATCGCGGCGAGCTGCGCGTCGTCGTTGAACTTCGCCTTCATATAGGCGCGGCGATCCATGCCGCTGGCCGGTATCGACGGGTCGAGCTGGTACGGACGCCACCGCACGGCGATCGGGGCGCCGTCGCTTGCCCGGATCGCCGCGTCGAGCCGTCGTTTGCCGAGAAAGCACCACGGGCAGACCACGTCGCTGACGACGTCGATCGTCAGGGGCTCGGCGGCAGCGTTCATGACATGACTCCAAAAGCGCGCCTGAGCGCTGTTGCAATTATGTAGGCGCGGCGGTCGGCCGCGCAACTGCGCCTCGATCAGGGCTTCGCGCGCCACCACGTCTCAGTCGCGACGCCGAACAAGGGCGTCTTGTTGGGATGGCCAAGCGCCGAGGAATATGCGACCCACTGATCGGGCGCGTAGAACAACGGCACGATATAGAATCCCGACAGCAGCAACCGGTCGAGCGCGCGGACCGCGGCGACGAAATCGTCGCGATCACGCGCGGCGACGACGGCGGCGATCATCGCGTCGATCGCCGGCGAAGCGGCGCCGCAGATGTTGTAGGAGCCCTCCATCGTCGCGGCGGCCGAGCTCCAGCGGTTGCGCTGCTCGTTGCCGGGCGAAGGCGAGGCGATCCACGAGCCGATCGCCATGTCGAAGTCGAAGCGCGCGCGGCGGCGCTGGAACTGCACTTCGTCGACCAGGCGCACCGTCGCCGTCACGCCGATGCGCGCCAGGCTCGCCGAATAGGCGAGGGCGAGCCGTTCCTCCTGAAGGGTCTTGACCAGGATTTCGAAGCTGAGCGGGCGGCTGCGCGCGTCGACCAATGTCTCGTCGCTGAGCGTGTAGCCGGCCTTGGCGAGCAGATCGAGCGCCTTGCGCGCGAGCGCGCGGTCGCGCCCGGTGCCGTCGGAGACCGGCGGCGCCCAGCCTCCCTCAAGGATGTCGTCGCGCACTGCGCCGGGAAACGGCGCGAGCAGCGCGCGCTCCTTGGCCGAGGCCGGCCGGCCGGCCGCGGACAGATCGCTGTCGTCGAAGAAACTCTTCGAGCGCTTGTAGACGCCGGCGTAGAGGTTGGCGTTGATCCACTCGAAGTCGAACATCGTCGCGAGGCCTTCGCGCGCGCGGGGATCGGCGAAGATCGGCCGGCGCGCGTTGAAGGCGAAGCCGGAGATTCCTTTCGGCAGGCCGTAGGGCACGGTCTCGCGCAGCACGCGTCCGTCGCGCGCCGCGGGAAAGCGATAGCCGTCGCGCCAGCGGGTCGGGTCGTCCTCGATGCGGAAGTCGATCAGCCCGGCCTTGAAGGCTTCGAACATCGCCGAAGCGTCACGATAATAGTCGATGCGGATCTCGTCGAAATTGTAGAGGCCGCGGTTGATCGGCAGGTCGCGGGCCCAGTAATTGGGGTCGCGCTTCAGCGTCAACCTCTGGCCGGGCGCGACTTCGGCGACTTTGTAGGGGCCGGCGCCGACGGGGATCTGCAGCGTTTGGTCCTCGAAATGCGCAGCGTCGGTATGGGCGCGCGGCAGCACCGGCATTAGCGCGAGGATCAGCGGCAGCTCGCGGTCGTCGGCCCCGGCGAGGTCGAAACGAACGGTCAGGTCGTCGGGCGCGTCGGCGCTTCGGACCAGGGCGTAGGCCTCTCGTTGCGACGGCAAGCCCTTGGCCTTCAGCAGGTTGAAGGTGAAGAGGACGTCGGCGGCGACGATCTTCGTTCCGTCGGAAAAATGCGCGCGCGGGTCGAGATGGAAGACGACCCGATCGCGCGCGTCGTCGGTCTCGATCGACTGGGCGATGAGGCCGTAAAGGGTGAAGGGCTCGTCGGCCGAACGCGCCATCAGCGATTGGTAGACGTTGCCGACCAGGCCCTGCGCCGTCGATAGGGCCTTGACGTTATAGGGGTTGAGGCTGTCGAAGGCGCCGAGATAGGCGAGCGCGAGCCGGCCGCCCTTGGGGGCCTCGGGATTGGCGTAGGGCAGGTGGTCGAAATCCGCCGCCAGCGCCGGCGCGCCGTGCATGGCGATGGCGCCGGCCGCCGGCGCCTGGCCGTGCGCCGCGCCGGCGAGCGCGGTCAGGGCGACAAGAATCCCGAGGAATCGCATCGCTCCATCTTAGGGGGGCGCCGGCGGCCCGTCACGGCGCGGCGCGCCTGCCACAGGTCGTCGTCTTCTGCTGCGGTAGGCGAAATTTCGGTTGGATTGTCGTTGCGAATGTGGAAAGAGGGCGCCGAAGGCGCGAACGCGGGCGCGCGCCCCTATATGGCCGCAATGACGCGACATGGGACGCAGCGCCGCGCCGAACGCGGCCGAGTGCTGCTGATCACCGATCGAAAGGACGATTCATGACCTTCCCGTTCGAACGCCGCGGCGCCTTGATGCTGGCCGCTGCGGCGGTCCTGGCGGCGAGCGGCGCCCTGGCGCAAACGAAGCCGGCTCCGACGCCGAGCGCGACGGCGGCCCCGGCCGCGCCCGCCGCCCCGGGGGCCCCGGCCGCCCCAGCCGGCGCGCCGTCCGGCCCGGTGAAGCTCGACCTGACGCCGATGCAGGCCCCTTGGACCAAGATCTGCGGCAAGGACCAGACTTCGGGCAAGGAGGTCTGCTACACCACCCGCGATTTCGGTCAGGCCGCCGACCAGCCGCCGACCTTGGCGATCGCCGTCTATCAGATGACCAACGAGGATCGCCGCATCGCCCGCTTCCTGCTGCCGGTCGGCCTGTTGCTGCGTCCCGGCTTCCGGCTGGTGATCGACAAGGGCGAGCCGATCGACGGCAAGTTCGCGATCTGCTTCCCGAACGGCTGCTTCGCCGAAGCCGACCTCAACGCGAAGACGATCGGCGACCTCAAGAAGGCGCAGATCGCCAGCGTCATCGTCCGCAACCAGGCGAACATCGAGGTGACGTTCAACCTGCCGATGAAGGACTTCGGCGCGGCGTTTGACGGCCCGGCGGTCGATCCCAAGGTGCTCGAGCAGCAGAACCAGGAGCTGCAGAAGCAGCTTCAGCTCCGTGCGGAAGAGCAGCGCAAGAAGCTCGAGCAGCAGCAGTCGAGCGGCGCGCCGCCGGCCGTGGCGCCCGCCCCGACCGCGCCCGCGACGCCTGCGCAGTAAAACAGGTCGGGCGCCGCGGCGCGGGCTCTGCCGCCCGCCGCCGCGGCCACGCAAAAACGCCGGCCCAGGTGGGCCGGCGACGAAGCAACGCCGATCAAGCTTAGCTTTGACTCAGCAAGCCATCGGCTTGTTGCGCAAGCGGTATTCGCCCTTTTCGGTGCGCACGAACATCTCGTCGACTTGCGGGTGGCTGATCGGCTCGCCCGACTCGTCGGGCAACAGGTTTTGCTCGGAGACGTAGGCGACGTATTGGCTGTCGGTGTTCTCGGCGTAGAGGTGGTAGAACGGTTGGTCCTTGGCGGGCCGCACCTCTTCGGGGATCGAACGCCACCATTCCTCGGTATTGGCGAAGGTCGGGTCGACGTTGTAAACCACGCCTCGAAACGGGTAAACGCGGTGGCGGACAACCTGACCTATGCCAAACTTTGCGACGCGGGCTTCCATCGACGCTGGAACTCGTTGAATTTTATGCGTCCACGGCTACGCCCGCGGCTGGGGGCTGTCAACGCCGCGGCGTTTCACAAGGCATAGCGCTCGGCGAGGGCGGGGTCCTTGGCCGCCACCTGGCGGGCGAGGTCGATGATGACTTTCGCCTGTTTCCAGGTCGCATCGTCCTGCATCTTGCCGTCGATCATCACCGCGCCGGCGCCGTCGGGCATCGCTTCGAGGATGCGCTTGGCGAAAGCGACCTCGGCCGGATCGGGCGAGAAGACCTTCTTGGCGATGGCGATCTGGCTTGGGTGGAGCGT
>Ga0182030_10018036_pt1 | contig 13569 bp, 6 predicted proteins | sample 812S3MmetaG_FD_121299 | JGI IMG/M metagenome (GOLD analysis project Ga0182030, IMG submission 121299) | Permafrost microbial communities from Stordalen Mire, Sweden - 812S3M metaG (Illumina Assembly) | ecosystem: Environmental > Terrestrial > Soil > Wetlands > Permafrost | place: Sweden... | reverse complement strand
GGGGCTGGACACTATGACGACATGCTCCCAGTGCTCGCGCACTGGGCTAATATCTGCCGCCCCTGTCGGGGCTCGGTGTCAGCATTTCAGGGGAGCTGAGTAGGTGGTACGCTCGGAACCTCGTGCATTTCCCGGCAAACGAGCGATGCTCCAGCTTTCATGTCGCACACCCACCGACCTTTCGCGGATTGACAGCGCTGCCAATCCCATGCAATTATCGAATCTCGATAATTCGCCGGCGAGGCCGGAATTTCTTTGATGCAGCGACATTCCCTCGCGAATCTCATGCTATTGGCGCCTCTGCTCAGCGTTGCTCAACTGGGGGCGCAAGGGCCTCCGTATCAAACCGACGATCCAGTGCCGGTCGACCTGCACCACTACGAGTTCTACATCTTCGGAAGCATGGACGGGACGACAGCGGAAATCGACTCCACGGGACCAGCATCGAGTTCAATTGGGGCGCGATTCCCAGGGTGCAACTGCACGCAATCCTGGCCTTGGGTGTCATTGCGCCATCGAACAATCCGATCTATTTCCCCGGCGGAATCGGACCCAGGGCCTTCGGACTGATCGACACGGAACTGGGCGCCAAGATCGCCATCATCAAGGAATCGAAACACATTCCGCAGATCGGCACGTTTACGATGTTCGAAATCCCGACTGGAAGTTATGACAAGGGATTGGGGGTCGGGAAGGTCTGGTACAAACTCCCGCTCTGGCTGCAAAAGAACGTCGGGCACTGGACCTTCGACGGCGGCGCGGGCTATGAAGTGGTTCCGCAAACTGGTTACCGTAACTTTCCATACACTGGATGGTTGGTGAAACGGGTTTTGAGCGAGAGGCTTGAACTGGGAATCGAGGTCTTTGCCCACGGGCGGGAAGGAAGCGCCGCGGCACAGACCGGGGCTTCGACGATGATCGACTTAGGTGGCTATTATCATTTCAAGAACCACCCCGGCGAGCAATTCTTGTTTTGCTACGGCCACTCCGTCTCGGGTCAGACGGAAAACTACGCCTATGTCGGTATGTACTGGACTTGGGGAAAAGATAACAAGAAGGACTCCACCAGCTTTAACTGGATGCACGTCCCTATGAACGGGAAGGCGCTTGAGTGAACAGCGGGGAAGCGGCCGGTTCACTGCCGTTATCCCGGGAGGTGCAATGGAAATTTCCACACGCGGTCTTTAGACTCTATACACGGGGGAAACCGGGACGGACGCATTTATAATCGCCCGGTCGCTCCACGTCCAATTCACTCCACTCTCCCCGCCTCGCCCATTTCTCGGATCTCTGGATCGCCCGCGATCACTGCCGCACTCTCTCCTTCATCGCCAGCACGACGGCGAACGCATCCGCGTAAGAAAGCCGATGCGCCCGACTTCAGCTTCGCCTCCGTGTCCTTGTCCGTCCTCCTGGAGCCCGAAATGCAACCGTCCGTTTCTCGCCCCGCCGCGCCGCCCACCCGGGTAAAATGAAAGGTACCCGTACAGCCTCCCCCGGGCTAGGAGCCTCACACCGATCATGTCCTTCGTCCATTTGCACTGCCACACCGATTATTCCCTCCTCGATGGCGCGTGCGAAATCGATCAGCTCATGAAGATTACGTCGGAGCAGAAAATGCCGGCCGTCGCCATGACCGATCACGGCAATTTGTTCGGCGCCGTCCAGTTTTATAACGCCGCCAAAGCCTCCGGAGTCCATCCCGTCATCGGCTGCGAAGTCTACGTCTCTCAAGAGGGCCACCAGACCCGCAGCTCCACCGACCGCTATAACCACCTGGTGCTGCTGTGTGAAGACCAGGAAGGTTATCGCAACCTGATCGATCTGGTCTCCACTTCCTATCTCAATGGCTTCTATTACAAGCCGCGCATCGATATGGACCTGCTCAGCCGGCACTCCAAAGGGCTGATCGGCATGTCCGCCTGCCTGCGCGGTCATATTCCCGAAACCATCCTCTCCGACAAATACGAAGACGCCAAACGCCTCGCTCTTTCCTACGCCGACATCTTCGGTCACAAGAATTTCTTCCTCGAAATCCAGGACCATCATCTGGAGCAGGACAAACGGCTGACCCCCGCGCTCAACCGTCTGTCGCATGAAACCGGCCTGCCGCTGGTGGCTACCAACGATTCGCATTACCTCCGCAAGGAAGATGCCCGCGCTCATGAAATTCTCCTCTGCGTACAAACCGGGAAAACCGTCAGCGATCCCAACCGCATGCGTTGGAACACGCCCGATTTCTATCTCAAAACGCGCGACGAGATGATGGAGCTCTTTGGCGAATTGGAAGACGCTGTCGATCGCACCTGGGAAATCGCCCAACGCTGCAACGTAAAACTGGAAAAGGTAAAAGAGCCGTTTCCCAAGTTCGACGTCCCGCCGGAACATTCCACCGACACCTACTTCGAATATGTAGCGCGCCATGGATTCGAGAAACGCCGCGCGCGCCTGGAAGCCATGCAAACCAAGGGCGCGCTCAAACATGACCTGGCCGAATATGCCGAGCGCCTGGATCGCGAAATCAAAATGATCCAGAACATGAAGTTCTCCGGCTATTTTCTGGTGGTCTGGGATTTCATCCGCTACGCCAAGGACAAAGGCATCCCGGTTGGACCGGGCCGCGGATCGGCAGCCGGCAGCCTGGTCAGCTATGCCATGCAAATCACCGACATTGACCCGCTCCAGTATGGGCTGCTCTTCGAACGGTTTCTCAATCCGGAACGCGTCAGCTTCCCCGATGTCGACGTCGATTTCTGCATGAATCGCCGCGGCGAAGTCATCCACTACGTCACGGAAAAATACGGGCGCGAACAGGTGGCGCAAATCATCACCTTCAACACCATGGGCGCCCGCGCCGCCATCAAGGACGTTGGCCGCGCGCTGGAGGTGCCCTTGCCGGAAGTGGAGCGCCTCACCAAGATGGTGCCCAACGTCCTCAACATCAAACTCAAGGAAGCCATGGAGCAGGAGCCCGGCTTCTCCGATGCCGCCAAACGAGACCCGCGCATCGATGAAGTGCTCAAAGTGGCATTGCGGCTGGAAGGTATGGCGCGCAACTGTTCGGTACACGCCGCGGGAGTCGTAATTTCGCCCCAGCCGCTCAGAGAACTGGTGCCTCTCTATAAGACCAACCGCGACGAAATTGTCACCCAGTACGACATGAACGGCCTCGACAAACTCCAACTTCTCAAGATGGATTTTCTGGGCCTCACCACCCTCACACTCATCCAGGACGCGCTCCGCCTCATCGAAAAACGGCACGGCGTAGTCATCATACCGGAGGATCTGCCGCTCGATGACAAGGCCACCTATGAAGTCTTCTGCAAGGCCTTCACCAGCGGTGTATTTCAGTTTGAATCCAGCGGCATGCGCGACATTCTGCGCCGTTATCAACCCAGCCGCCTGGAAGATCTGACCGCTCTCAACGCCCTCTATCGCCCCGGTCCCATTCAGGGCGGCATGGTCGACGATTTCATCGAACGCAAATGGGGCCGCCGCGCCGTTCAGTACGATCTGCCGGAGTTGAAAGAGTTGCTCGAAGAGACCTACGGCGTCATTGTCTACCAGGAACAGGTGATGCAGATCTCGAATCGCCTGGCTGGATACTCCCTGGGTGAAGCCGATGTGCTGCGCCGCGCCATGGGTAAGAAAAAACTGGAGGAGATGGAAAAGCAGCGCGAGCACTTCATTCAGGGCTCACTGGCGCGCGGCTTCCCGCAGAAGAAAATCGAGAAGATCTTCGACCTCATGGAGCAGTTCGCCGGATACGGTTTCAACAAATCGCACTCCGCCGCGTACGCCTTCCTGGCCTTTGTCACGGCATACCTCAAGGCCCACTTCCCTATCGATTTCATGGCCGCGTTGCTCACCTCCGAAACCGGCAACACCGCCAAGGTGGTGAAGTACATCAACGAATGCCGCGAAATGGGGATCACCATTCTGCCGCCCGACATCAATCACAGCGATTGGAGCTTCACGCCCGATGGCCAGGCGATCCGGTTCGGTCTGGGCGCCGTCAAGAACGTGGGACAGGCCGCGATTGAGGCGATTGGCAAGACTCGCGAAGAATTGAAGAGCTTCCGCACCCTGGATCAGTTCTGCGAGAAGGTCGACCTGGCCGCCGTGAATCGCCGGATGATTGAGAGCTTGATCCGCGCCGGCGCCATGGATTCGCTGGCCGGTACCCGCAGCCAGAAATTGGCGGCCCTCGATAGTGCCATGGAATCCGGCCAGCGCGTTTGGCGCGATCGCGAAAGCGGCCAGGGCGGTCTCTTCGGCGAAGCCATGGAAGAACATCCGGATACACCGCTCCCCAATGTCCCCGATTTCACCGACAAGGAAAAACTCGCCGGCGAAAAGGAAATGCTGGGCTTCTGGGTCACCGGCCATCCCCTCGACCGCTATCAGGACAAGATCACTGAGCTTTCCACCCACGACACTTCCACCCTGGATGGCTTGAACAAAGGAGTCGAAGTGAAACTCTGCGGCGTTCTCACGGGCATCCAGCGCAAACGCAACAAGGAAGGCAAGCCGTGGGCCGCCATGGTCCTCGAAGACCGCACCGGCTCGGTCGAAGCTCTGGTCTTCGCCACCAGCTACGAACGTCTCGCCGCGGAAGTCATGGAAGACCAGGTCGTGCTCGTCACCGCGCTCGCGCTGCCCGAAGAGAATGGCCCGCCCAAGGTCTCCGTGCAGAATATTATTCCACTCGACGTAGCCCGCGTGGATTTCGCGTCGGTCATTTCCATTCGCGTCTGGTTGGGCCGCAACGCGGAGATGGACCGCGCCAAAGCCCTCGAAGAGTTGTTCCGCAGAAAACCCGGTGACACCCAGGTGCGCCTTCGCCTGGAAGCCTCGCGGGATTTTTCGGTCCTGTTGGATGTGCCGGCCAAAGTCCGCCCCGACAAGGAATTCCGCTCGCAGGTGGAAGCCATTTGCGGCGCCGAATCAATTGAGAGGGTGGCCGGGTAGATTGTCGCCATGCCTATCTGGGCCGCGACCGTAAAAGCGCTACGTATTCTCCGTCGCGGAATTAATCGGCGGAGGCCGGCTTCGCCAGCCGCTTTCTCTTTCCTACCCACGCCGCCACGGCCGCCGCCAGCATCGCCGCCAGACTCAACCCGCGGGTTACGATTCTTTCTGTACCGCCGTCATAGTGCAGCGAAATCACGCAGTCCTGGCAATCCGGCTCAATCACCATCAGTCCGATGCCGTCTCCGCGCACCCTCTGGCGCCGCCCGTTCGAGTACGCTGCCCAGCCTGGGTTATACGTCTCTTGAACCGCGATCACTTGTCCCGGTTCCACGCGCGCACGGATCTCCGCTTCGCTCATTCCTTTCCATGTGAAGGTCGCTTGCGGATATTGAGCATCGTCCAGCGCCGCCACGTAGGCTTCCGCGGGTCCAATGTCCAGACCATGAATCGGCGTTCGTCCCACCACCGCGCTGCGCGGCATCACATGCGCCAGGGAGGCGGAGCGGCTGGGCACTTCGTAAATGGTGTCATCCCCTTCCCGCCAGATCACCGGCAGCACGCCTTCGAACTTCCGCGGATTCGCAAATGGCTTCCAGAATTCCCTGCCCTTCGGCCCCGAAACCGAAATGCTCCGGGCTCCAAAGGCCTTCAGCCAGAAGACCGAGTATTCCGTGTCCCGTGCGCCTGCGTTCGCCCCGCTGTAAATGGTATACGCCGCGATCCGCACAAACCGGTTTGCCACCAGCGGTTCATGCGCCCCGAACACTTGTGGATTGTCGGTGAAGTCGTTGAACAGAATCGAAGTCGATCCGGAAGGGAAGGCTCGCTCCCCGTGCCGGTTCTGGTCCAGCCATTTCGCAATCCTGTATTCCACCAGGTCGTTGGGATCCACCGCGCGAATCAACCCCCGCGCGTATCTCACGGAGTGCCCCGTCTGCAGGACCAGCGCGAGCATCGTCACCACCACCACGGCCGTTCGGACCGAACGCGGGAAGCGGTCTAGGATTGCCGCCGCGCCGAATACCAACAGCAGCATCAGCGCCACCTCCATCTCGATGTGGTAGCGGAGAGGCTGCGCGATCACTGGCGCCTGCCACAGTTCCCAGGGGATCAAAATCGCGGTGGGTACATAGGCCATGAACAGAAAAAACTGCAAGTGCGCCGCCACTTTCGCCCGGCACAGCACCCACCACAGCGCCAACATTCCCACGCCGCCAACCGCCACGGCCGCCCAGGATGCCGCCGTGTAATGGAAGTCGCCGCCAGCGTCCGGAGAGTTGATGCCGATGGTCCGCAGCAGGCCTGGCGTTAGCCACGGTGAAACCCAGCAGTAAGTCGCGGCTCCCACGACCGCCAGTTTCGCCGGACCCTTCCACCATGGACTGGAAGGATAGGCAAGCAGCAGACAGGCCAGTGAGATTCCCAGCCAGACGATTCCGAAAGCATTACTCAGAGCGGTGAGCCCCGCCGCAACACCGCCCGCGATCCACCACTTCACACCGCCCCGTGTCAGCGCGCGGTGAAACAGAAGCACCGCGACAGGCACAAAAGTCATGGCCACCAGGTGGGGGGTCTCGCCGTAAAACACCACGGTCTGCAGACGGCGCAGATTCAAGACTCCACCCAGATCTCTGCCGACATTCGGCAGCAGTACCGCCGAAAGCGAAAAGCAGGAATAGGCGAGCGCCGCGAGGAAGCTGACGAATCGCCTTCCACTGAGCGCGAGCGCCAGCCAGAACAGGGTCAACGGGAACAATACATAAAAGCCCGCGGAGACGATGTGGAACGATCGGGCCGCGGATAGATGCGTCAACAGGCTGAAGGCCGCCACGCTCCACTGCGTCAGGGGCAGGTAGCTGTTCTCGATGGGCATGCCGCACCCCCAGATGGGCCACCAACCCGATGCGCCCGGATGCTCCGCCATGACGCGCGCGTTGGCAATAAACGCACCCTCCACGGACTCGTGATACGCGGAAGTCTCCACGCCGAAGAGCCTGGCGGAGATCGCCACATTTGCCGCCAGCAATGCCGATACAAACAATACCACCGGCCAGCGGGCGCTCCCGATTTGCATCTTCCATCCGCTCATGACCGGCTGCCGAGTTTCAACCACTGCGCGCGCAGGCGGGTGTCTTTCTGGGTCCGCCGGAGGTGAATCGATTCCTGCCCGGCCGGTTTGGACGGCGGCAAACCTCGGCGTTGCAGTTGCTGCGCCAGTGTGCGGATGCTGAAGTGATCCCACGCGCCGCTTTCCGTGCCCGGTACTTCGTAGAGCATGTAACCTTCAGACAGATGCTCCAGCGTGCGGCGGGAGCTGCGATAGCCGGGCGTCTCCCGCATGCGGCGTTCTTCCCGCTCCACCAGCCGGGCCACTTGCGGGTCGGTTGGGCGGAAGCCCAATTTGCGATAGAACCAAAATGCGCCCGATTCCACCGCCTCGAAATTTTCGTGGCCGATCTGATAGGGATCCACGGAAAAGCACGTCACACCCAGCACCTGACGGAAAAGGAGCAGCAGGCGCGCGTAGATCCAGGCCGATTCGCCTTCGCGGAAGGTGTAATAGAGGTTGAAGCCGATCTCCGCGCGTTCAAACAGGGACAGCAGCTCCACATATCCGGCCGGCACACCGTTCTTGAAGAACATCGCGGCGTGATACGCACGCAGCGGCAGGCGCCACGCCGGCGGCACGCCAAAGAAGAAGATGTCCACACCGCGGCCGGCCGCGGCACGATACACAGCGCTTTCCTCCGGGTGAGTGAAGCCGTAGAGTTCACGGTAACGCATGGCGGATGTGGCCAGAATCAGGTCGAGAATGCGGCGGGTTTCCGCGTGCTCCAGGCGCCGCACGGGAAGCGGGGGGCCATTCATTTCCCGAGCTAGCGAAATGTCGCCGCGGCGCAGCAATGGTCCTTGATGGAGATAGAGTTTTTCTACCGGCCAGCTGAGGCGTGAACGCGATGCCCGTGAATTCCGCATCCGCCACGTGAGCGGCACCTGCATGGATTCAAACAGCTCCGCGCGTTCCCCGGCGGGCTGCGATTCCAGTTGTTCCAACAGCCAGGCCAGGTCCGTGACGCCGCGCCGGTGCGCCTGCGCGACCCACGCCTGAAAAGGAACGTGCGCTTCCACCGGGTAATCTTCCTTGAGCATCGGCAGGAAGCGGCACAGCACATTGCCCATGCGGTCCGGTTCGTCATAGCGGTCCCAGCCGATTTCGATCTCGCGGGGATACAGCCCCGCGAGGCGCCGCGCCACTTCGTAGGTGAATACAGCGGTCAGGGACGTGCCGGCGATGCCCGACACTTCCGGCGATTCGAAGGGATCAAAGTCTTCGCCGATGCGGTCCTGGAAAGAGAAGAGGATCTGGTCGGCCAGGCGGGCCACTTCGTGGCTGCGCGGATAGGCACGCAGGAAGAGCAGAGTCTCATGCAAACGGATGAGCGGTTGGGGTTCGCGAAAACGGTGGGCGGCAATCCGGCCCAACAGGCGTTCCAGTTGGCCTTCGCCGTCCGGGCCAAAGCGGCTCTTCCACAGATCGAGGCGATCCAGCAGCTCGAGGGACATTCTCCTGAGCTTAACGCATGGACGATGGCGCTACACGTCCAGATTCTTGACGTCCAGTGCGTTGTCTTCGATGAACTTGCGGCGGCTTTCCACGTCTTCGCCCATTAGCGTAGAGAAAATTTCCTCGCTCTCCACGGCGTCTTCCAGGCGCACCTGCAGGAGCGTGCGCTTCTCGGGGTTCATGGTGGTTTCCGCCAATTGTTCGGCGTTCATCTCTCCCAGGCCCTTGTAGCGCTGCACGGACGCGTCTCGCTTGCCTTCGGCCTTGACGTATTCCAGCAGTTCCGTCCAGTTCGGCAGCGTTTCTTTGTGTTCGTTCTTCACCACTACGAAGGGCGGCTCGTTGTACTTGCCGATGATGCGGGCCAGCGTCCGGAAGCGCCGGTATTCGGGCTGCGCGGCCAGAGCCAGGCCCACGGTGCGTTCGGCATTCGTGGAATCGTGGAACGTCACGGCATAAGAAGAATGCTCTTCGTCGCGCCGCAACTCCGGATTCAGACCAAGCATCTTCACCGTCTCGAAAATTGGCTTCAGATTGGCCTCGTCCTGAAATTCGGCTTTGTGATCGAGGTGCAGATCCAGATTGGCCAGCGCTTCGACGACGCGCGCGTCGCGCAGGCGCCGCTCCACTTTGTGGAACATCTGCTCGTATTCATCCAGATTCAGCAGGTAGGTGCGCAGCTCGGTGCCTTCCAGCACGGCTTTGGGCTGCGGGCCGGCGCCCTGGATTTCCAGGCGGAGATTCTCCGTGGCGCGCCGCATAATCTCGCGGGTAAATTCTTTCTCGTCCTTGATGTACTTCTCACTCTTGCCCTTCTTGATGCGATAGAGCGGCGGCTGCGCGATGTAAACGTTGCCGCGCAGAATCAGCTCATGCATGTGGCGGAAAAAGAAAGTAAGCAGCAGGGTACGGATATGCGAACCATCCACGTCGGCATCGGTCATGATGATGATCTTGCCGTAGCGGATCTTGGTGGAGTCGAAATCGTCCTTGCCGATGCCGGTTCCGAGCGCCGTGATCATGGCGCGGATTTCCTCGTGCGCCAGCATCTTGTCGTAGCGGGCCTTCTCGACGTTGAGGATTTTCCCCTTGAGAGGCAGGATCGCCTGGAACCTGCGGTCGCGGCCCTGCTTGGCGGTGCCCCCGGCGGATTCTCCTTCCACCAGGAACAACTCGCAACGGTCCGGATCTTTTTCCTGGCAATCGGCCAGTTTGTGCGGCATGCCGCCCGATTCCAGAGCGCCCTTGCGGCGGGTCAGGTCGCGGGCGTGGCGGGCGGCTTCGCGCGCGCGCGCGGCTTCAATGGCCTTGCCGACAATCTTGCGGCCCACCGTGGAATTCTTGTCGAAATACTCTTCCAGTTTCTCATTGACGAACTGGGTCATGAAGCCGGCAATGTCGCTATTCAGCTTGCCTTTGGTCTGGCCTTCAAACTGCGGCTGGGGAACTTTGACGCTGACGACCGCGGTGAGACCTTCGCGCACGTCGTCGCCGGTCAGGTTTTCCTTGACGTCTTTGAACAGCCCCTGGTCCTGGCCGAATTTGTTGATGGTACGCGTCAACGCGGTGCGAAAGCCAGTTAGGTGTGTGCCGCCATCGACTGTATTGATGTTGTTGGCGAAACTGAACACGCTCTCCGAATAACCGTCGTTGTATTGGAGCGCCACTTCCATGCTGAGCGTGCCGCCATTATTGGGCATTTCGCGCTCAGCTTCAAAGTGAATCGGCTTCTCATGCAGCACGGCTTTGGTTCGATTGAGGTGCTTGATGAACTCGGAAATACCGCCGTCGTATTTGAAGACCACGGTTTTTTCGGGCTCGACGCGCTCATCGTTTAGGGTGATGGTGAGGCCCTTGTTGAGGAAGGCCAGTTCGCGCAGGCGCTGTTCCAGAGTCCCGAAATTGAAGACCGGCGCCGTCATGATGGTGGTGTCGGGTTTGAAGGTGATGCGGGTTCCGGTCTTTCGTGACTTGCCTTGCTTCACGAGCGGAGCTTTGGGTACGCCGCATGCGTATTCCTGATACCAGGTGTAGCCGTCGCGCCAGATTTCCAGTTCCAGGTTTTCGGAAAGAGCGTTGACGCAACTCACGCCCACGCCGTGCAGGCCGCCGGAGACCTTGTAGCTTTTGGAATCGAACTTGCCGCCGGCATGCAGCTTGGTCATCACCACCTGCGCGGCGGAGACGCCTTCTTCTTCATGCAGGTCCACTGGAATGCCGCGCCCGTTGTCGACCACGGTTACGGAATTATCGCCCTTGATGGTGACATCGACTGCGTCGGCATAACCCGCCAGGGCTTCATCCACCGAATTGTCGACCACTTCATACACCAGGTGATGCAGGCCCATTTCGCCTGTGGAGCCGATGTACATGGCGGGGCGCAAACGCACCGCCTCCAGGCCCTCCAGCACCTTGATACTTGTGGAATCGTAAATGTCGCTCTGTACTACGCCGCCGTCGTTTGCCATATTTTATTGCTTTGGAAATTCCTGTGGGATTGCTCAGATCCGCATCGGCATGACTACATATCGATACTGATCGGTAATGCCTTCGCCGGCGGGCCTGAGCTCACCGGCGCTCTTCTGATCTTTCAACTCGAAGGTGACCTGGTCTTGCGAGATGGCGCGCAGAAAGTCGAGCAGATATTGAGCATTGAAGCCAATCTCCAGGTCCGGCCCCTGATATTCGCTATTGACGCTCTCTTCGCTTTCGCCCATCTCCACGGACGAAGAGAAGATGCGCACTTCGTTGGTGGCAAACTGCACGCGAATGGCGCGGGACCGTTCATCGGCAAACTGCGCCACGCGCTCAATGGCCGCGCGGATCTCATCCTTCTGCAGCCGCGCCGTGAGGGTATGATCCTTCGGCAGGACCCGTTCGTAATCCGGGAAATTGCCGGTGAGTTTGCGGGTGATCAACAAGCGGTCGCCAACCTGGAAGAACAAATGGTTGTCGTCGCCGGCAAAAGTGGCTACCGCGTCGGCGCCGGCGGTATCGGCGAGTTTCACCATCTCACCCATGGCCTTGCGCGGCACCAGGGCGCGATAGCTCTGGCTCACCTGCCCGCTCTCCGCTACGCCAGCCTGTACGTAGGCCAGGCGATGGCCGTCAGTTGCCACCATGATGAGACCTTCCGGCCGGATGATGAGCAGTGCGCCATTGAGGGTGAACCGCGATTCCTCCATCGAAATGGCAAACTGGGTCCGGGCGATCAACGACGAGAGCGTCTTCGCCGGGATGGTGGCTACCGTTGCCGGCATCTGGGGAAGTTCGGGGAAACTTTCGCGGGACATGCCCGCGATGCGCGTTTTGGAACGTCCGCAGGTAATGCTGGCCCAGTGGTTGTCCAGGAACTTCATGGTGATGTCGCCTTCCGGCAACAGCCGCACAAAATCCAGCAATTTACGTGCTGGAACCGTGCCGGCGCCTTCCTTCTTCACGCGAGCCGGACAGGAGCAGCGGATCCCCAGTTCCAGGTCCGTAGCCGTGAGGGTGATGCGATCCCCAGAGGCTTCCAGGAGGACATTCGAAAGAATTGGGATGGTGGTCTTCTTTTCCACCACACCCTGCGACAAACTTAGTTCCCGTACCAGATCGGATTTGCTGACGGTGAACTCCATACGGCTCGGCTCCTATACGATTGAGACTGTTCTAGAAATAACCCTTATTAGAACCGCATTCATAGGGCCTGTGCAAACTGTTGAAGGCCCTCTAAATTATACTAAAATCAGCTACTTTTGGCTACTGGAAGTTGTGAGTTTACCCGTGGAAGAGGTAGCAAAACAAGGAGTGTAACTCTTTTTACACATTTTCCCTCATGCTTGTTTCGAGCGCCCTGTGGATAAAAATAACAAAGTCATTGTAATGAGTCCATTAGCCTGTGCAGTATCCTGTTCAATTCAGGATCTATATGACGTTCCTTCTCAATTTTGTTTACAGAGTGGATGACGGTGGTGTGATGCTTGCCGCCGAAGGCCCGGCCAATTTCCGGTAAGGAGGCGCTGGTCAACTCCTTAACCAGATACATGGCCACCTGGCGGGGGTAGACAATTTTCTTCGTGTTGCTCTTTTCCTTAAGTTGGGAAGGCTTCAACTGGAAGTGTTCGGCGACGGCTTTATTGATGGAATCGATGGTGATACGGCGGTCCTGCACATGCACCAGGTGCTTCAGGACCTGCTGGGCCATGTGGAGGTTGATGGGAGTGCCGGTGAGAGAAGAGTAAGCCATCAGTTTGACCAGCGCACCTTCGAGTTCGCGCACATTGGATTTGGTCTTCGAGGCCATGAAAGTGCGCACATCGTCGGGCAAGTGAATATTTTCGGCCTCGGCTTTCTTGTCGAGGATGGCCATTTTGGTTTCGAGATCGGGCGCCTGGATATCGGCAATCAAGCCCCATTCGAAACGGGAGCGCAGGCGCTCCAGCAGGCCGGGAATTTCCTTGGGCGGCGAATCGCTGGAGATGACGATCTGCTTCTGGTGATCGTGCAGCTCATTGAAGGTGTGAAAGAATTCTTCCTGCGTGCGTTCCTTGGTGCCGAGGATCTGAATATCGTCGACCAAAAGCACGTCGGCTTCGCGATAGCGCTGATGGAATTGCTGCATGCGTTCGGTGCGAATGCAGGAGATCATCTCATTCATGAAGCGTTCGCTGGACGTATAGATGATGCGCATGCCGCCGTGTTTATCCATCAACTCGCGGCCGATGGCGTGCATCAGGTGAGTCTTTCCCATGCCCACTCCGCCATACAAAAAAAGCGGATTGTAACTGCGGGAGGGGTTGGTGGCGACGGAGCGGGCCGCCGCGTGGGCGAATTGATTGCAGGCGCCCACAACGAAACTTTCAAAAGTGAATTTAGGGTTTAACGAACTGGCGCCGGATTCCGGGTCGTTGTTCTCGACGCTGGCGGCGGCCTGGTTCATGGGACCGCGAGCGGCTTCAGCCTCATAGGTGACATGCTTCACTTGCAAGGCCAGTTCCTGGATGGCGCAGCCGACCATCACGGGAAATTCGCGTTCCAGCCAAACCCGG
>Ga0182030_10018035_pt1 | contig 13570 bp, 16 predicted proteins | sample 812S3MmetaG_FD_121299 | JGI IMG/M metagenome (GOLD analysis project Ga0182030, IMG submission 121299) | Permafrost microbial communities from Stordalen Mire, Sweden - 812S3M metaG (Illumina Assembly) | ecosystem: Environmental > Terrestrial > Soil > Wetlands > Permafrost | place: Sweden... | reverse complement strand
TTCAATTTCAGCTTGACTGATGTTGATAGAAAAAGTGGACATATTTTGTGATTTCGCACTTACAAAATTGCCACTTTTTTAATGTGTCAACAAATCACTTTTTATCCCTTGCGGAGTATAAGTCTTTATTAACCGTTGAAATAGAAGAGTTTTTATTAAAAGCCTTCACATGCAGATTAGCTCTTCTTAATGCAATTTCTGATGGCTCAATTAATGTTATCGTTCCGGCTGCTTGATTAATTTGGTTTGACTTTATATAGTCCAAATATGATATAGTTCCCATAGCTTGGCCACACCCCCAATCGACAACATTTATTGATTTATTTTTATAAAATCCTGCAACAACGGCTGGATAAAATAATAAAGGCATTTGGCGGCACTTTTCGTTTTGGCCTTAAAAGGAATAGCAAGATAAAGCTGATAGCCCTGCGCTTTCAACTCGCCGACCTCGTAACCAAAGCGAAATTTCACGACCTCAATTTTTCAAGGTAAAAACAGCAATATGGCAAACAGAGCAAGGGAACCACCCATAACCTGATGGCAACGGGAACTAAATTTAAAAACAACTAAACAACAACAACAAAATGACTACAGTAATTGTACAAAAAGAAATGGAAGTACCAGTCGGGATACTGGTGGAAGTAGCAGACCTGCTAATTGAACATGAAATCTCGCATAAGATCACGGCAACCGATGCAGAAAATGACTGTATTACGCTCGAATTAGAATATGAAAAAGAGGAGCGCGAAATTATTCATGAGATACAAGACCTCATTGACGATTATGAAGAAGAGGATGAGGATGGAGAGGAAGATGATGATAACTAAAACCGGGATTAAGAAATGTGCATGGCATTGATTGCTATGCACATTTCTTTTCTGCTTTTTGAGAACCGGACGGGCAGGGCGACATAAAATATGGCACATTGATAATCAATTAGTTGTAACTTTGAAAAAAGAAAAACGGATGAATAATAGTGAGGTTGTAAATCAGGTTAGCTTTGAAGAAAGCGTAACAAAAACGGAGCTAAAAGAGATAGGCAATTTTGAAGATTGTAATGACCAACAGGCTAACGACCTTATACATGCTGCAAAAGCCTTTGCTGAAATTATTTATGACATTTGGGCAAAGGAGCAGAACGGAAAAGCGATTGAAATGGACATTACACCACAGATAAACATAGCAGCATAATTATGGCATTACTTAAAGAAATTCTCCAGAAATCCTTTCATCAAAAGAAAGAGCCGCTAACTTTAGAGGGCAAAGAAGTTTACGAATATACCCGTGTTTCTACTAAAGCCCAGCTTGAAAATAATTCAAGTATTGAAAACCAGCAGGCGGTTTTGCGGGCTTTCGTTTTGAAGAATAATTTGAAGGTTACCGCCAGCTTTGGTCATACAAATGAAAGTGCTAAGGATGACTTTGCAAGACCGGAGTTTATGAAGCTGATAACTAAGGTCAGGTCTGAAAAGAAGAAGCCATTTGCAATTATCGTCTTTAAAATCAGCAGATTTTCTCGCACCGGGGGAAATGCAATCAGCTTGGTTAATGAGCTTGTAAACAATTTAGGCGTTCACATTGTGGAATCGTGTTCGGGAAAAAGCACAATAACGCCACGAGGTAAAAATGAGATTTTCAGTCAACTGCTTACTGCCAATAATGAAAACCTTGAAAGGCAGGAGATCATTATACCGTTTATGAAGGTCTTCCTTGAAAAGGGCGGTAGGTTTGGTACTGCGCCGGGTGGCTATGACCACTATGGCCCACGGGTAAAAAATCCGAAATTCTTAAAGGCGAAACAGGAATTTATTATAAACAAGGAGGGACGGCTATTGCAGAAAGCCTTTAAATGGAAGATAAGCGGCCATTACAGCGATGCACAGATAATAGAGAAGCTGTCAGCTTATGGGTTGGATATACGCCCTCAAAAGATTTCAAAAATGTGGCGCAACCCCTTTTATTGTGGCTGGAGCGTACACAAATTATTAGATGAGCCTATTAAGCGTAGCTGGGAAACATTGATTTCAGAAGAGACTATAAGAAGCTGATGAATGTATTGGAAGATAATCCGAGCGGATACCAGCATTCTGTTTATGAAATTGAAAAGGTATTGGGCAGCGGGTTTTTAAAATGCTCCTGTTGCAAGGCAAATCTAACAGCGTACCGGAACAAATTGAAAAATATATTCTACTACAAATGTGAGCATTGCAAGACTAACGCTAATGCAGTCACTACACTTAAATCAAGGAACAAAGGATTAAACACGCTCTTTGAAGAATTACTATCAGGATGGACATTGCCGCTTGAATTTCAAAAGATGGTAACCTCCCATCTTTCTACATTATTTGCCAGTAAAAACAACGGTTCAGACGAAAGGAAGAAATCCCTGAAAAGCAGGTTAGAAGAATGCAAACAGCAAAAAAAGGAAGTCCAGCTAAAGTTGGGCTACAGTAAAATAACGCAGGAAATCTACGACATTACTTCAGCGGACATTGAAGTAAATATAGCCGCTATTGAAAAGGAATTGTACACGCTCCGGTTATAACATCTAACTTGGAAAGTTTAATAAAATTCGGACTCAAATCCCTGCAAAATGTACGTCAGATATGGCTTTCAGCGGATTTTGACGGTAAGAGGAAATTGCAAAAAAACCATTTATCCACGGGGACTTATCGTGGACATCAAAAACAGGGTATATCTAACTGATAATTGCAACTACTTTTTGCGACTAATCAACTCAATATCAGTCAATTATAGTTTAAATAAAGAAGGGAATTTCCAACATTTTGTTGAAAATTCCCTTTCAGTAGCGAGGAGGAGACTTGAACTCCCGACCTCAGGGTTATGAATTTTATTTTTCCTGTACTCATATGGTTTGATGTGGTCTGAAAGCATTGATTATACTGATTATTATATAATAATAAATACAAAAAAAACCATAAAAAACCGCAAAATGTTTTACCTATGTTTTACCCAAATTACATAACTTTGTGGCATGGCATCGTTAAAAGTACTGCTTTGGGATAAGAAAAACAAAGAAGGATTGTACCCATTAGCTATAAGAATCATTAAAGACAGGAAGCCTTCTTACATCTATATCGGTCATTACATTGATAAATCTCAATGGGATGAAGAGAATAGAAAGGTGAAGAAATCACACCCCAATTCGGTACGTCTTAATAACCTGATTGCTAAAAAGCTTTCCGAGGCAAACACAAAGTTGCTTGACATGGAAGTGCAAAAAAATGATTCATCTTCACGGGCAATTAAAAAAGGTATAACATCGAAAAACAACAGTTCGTTTTTTGCTCAGGCAGCCGTTCACATTGAGAACCTGAAAGGTAGCGGCAAGTATAACAGGGTGGTTTCTGATGAGCCTAGAATAAAACACTTTAAAGAGTTTCTGGGTGGCTCTGATATTACCTTTCAGGAAATTACGGTGCAGTTGCTTAAAAAGTTTTGGGCGTATTTGAAAGGAACGAGAAAAGTTGCAGATAGAACAGTAATGAACTATTTGATTATGATTAGGACTGTGTACAATCAGGCAATCAGTGCTAACCTGGCTGACCAGAAATATTACCCGTTCGGTAAAGGAAAAATTGTGATTAAGTTTCCTGATTCATTGAAAGTTGGGTTATCTTCTGACGATGTTAAAATAATTGAAGATTTGGATTTGGAGCAGGGCTCACTTCCTGACCATTCAAGAAATGTGTGGTTATTTTCCTTCTATTTTGCTGGCATGAGGGTTTCAGATATTCTTAGGTTGCGATGGTCTGATTTTCAGAATGATCGGTTGTTTTATTCAATGGGTAAAAATTCTAAACCTGGCTCTTTGAAAGTTCCTGAAAAAGCACTGAAAATTTTGGAGAAGTATAAAGAGGGCAAAACAAAAAATGGTTTGATTTTTCCTGAGCTAAATGTGGTTGAGGACTTTTCAAACCCATTTGAAGTGCAAAGAAAAATCTCATATGCGGTTAAAAATTTAAACAAATATTTGCAAGATGTAGCAGAGGCTGCCGAAATTGATACAAAAATGACTATGCACATTGCCCGCCATACATTCGGCAATATTTCAGGTGAAAGGATACCACTGCAAATGCTACAGAAGCTTTACAGGCATTCTTCTATTACAACTACTATAGGTTATCAGGCAAACTTTGTTCACAAAGATGCTGATGAGGCTCTGGATGCGGTGATTGGATTTTAAACCTTCCCTTTCTATATTAGAAATATTCACAGAGATTTCATTTAGGTTATCAATTAAAGGTTGATTAGTTTCAACTGCTGAATCTGTAATATTTTTTTTAACCAGTTAAATATATCAATGTATTTTTCTAGTCAATCACCTTTATATAGGTTATAGGATGAATCTCCCAACAACTTGCTCTCCAATTTCTTTCACCTGTAGGGTTAGTTGCGAATGCTTGGCTTTTGTGTTCTGCATCATAAAAAAGCCACCCTGAGATTTTTACCGTATGCCCTATTAAAGTAGATTTAAGTATTTCAGTTGACCAGTCAATGCCTTTAACAGCCATTATCGCTCTTATCCTTGGAGTTACTTCTACAATAATCCTGTATTCCGGGCCTGTATGCTGCTCATCAGGAGTTAGTTCTATATGAGTATCTCTGTAAGCCTGATCTGTTGTTTTACAATTACAGGTTTCTACACCACCCATCTTTACATTAAAAACATAACCAGTTAATATAACTGCTTTATCAATTGGGAATTGTTCTTCATTGCCGCTTGAAATCAATTCATTTAACGTAATCCCATTAGCATAGTCACTTTTGGTAGGAAAATGATACCGGTTCTTATATTCATTAAGCCTGTACTCCGGTCTTCCATAATGAGCACTTCCATGAATATCGCAATCAACGCCATCAATTGAAATAACTTGCTGCCCAGAAGAGTCGGAAGAACTGGAATAGTTGGAATAGCCAGAAGAACAAGATATGCAAATAGAGAAAAGAAAAGAAAATATAAATATTCTAAGCATGTTGTATTATTAATCCATTCTCTAAATATATAATATTTTTATGAAACCGCATTAGATACCGTAATAGGGTTTTAAACCTTTTTAGAACTATTTTTCTTTGGCATTAACCATGCTTTTAATGTTAGTAGGGGTATGCTCTTTTTTGTAAGTAGATCATCTAACAATTTTTCATAAGCAGGTAATCGGTCATTTATTACATTGTGAAGAGAATTTCCTTTATTGGGTAAACTATATGGCGGTTTGGTCATATTGATTTTGCTATTCTTACAAACTGAAATCAACCAGTCTTCAAGCTTAACTTTTAATACTAGAACAGTATTACCTTGTTTCTCATCAAAAAAACGTTTTATTCCATATTGTTCTTCAATTAAAACCAAATTATTTTCATAAGAATATTTCGGATGGTCTGGATTGGGATCAGGGTCTTCATCAACAATTCCTATTTGATTTTTATTTTTTTCCAAAGCAGCGTACACTCTGCTTTTCCCATTATGATGTTCAATTTGTTTTCTAGTAATACCCAATTTCATAGCCAGTTTTTCATCGGGTTTACATTCAAGATGTATGATACTCATGCTTTTGTTAGAATGTCGAGATTAAAAAAGAGGTCAGAATTTAAATCAAGCACTTTTGAAATCTGTTTTTTATTTAAAACAGTGATTACAGTTTCATACTTTTTCATTTGAGCAACACATACATTAATATTGTCCGCTGTGGATTTTTCTATCAAGTTCAATAAAAGATAAGGATTATGTGTGGTAATAAAAAACTGGTTGGATTCATCTAACGCTATTCGTTCACCTAAAAATTTTGTATAAAAAGGAAAGGTATTACTGTCAGGCTCATCGAATAAAAGAATCTTATTCTTATTGCTCTCAATAGCCATAATATAAAATACAACTCTCTGAAGTGTTTCAGAAATAACAAGGTATGGATAGCTATATTCATTTCCATCTAATTCTTTGCTGATCTCAATATCACTTTGCACAGGTTTAAGAGTGATCTTAAAACCTTTACTACGAAAAAAATCAAATACCCATTTTTTTAATTCAGGATTACCTAATAAAATTGTAGGTAAATTTTCTCCAAATGGTGGCGCCAAATGAGGTAAGTAATGTTGTTGGAAATTTAATAATCGCTTGTATTCATAAAGCAAAAATGGCGTATTAAAAAATGCATTATTACTAATTTTGCCGTCATGAGTAATACTCACTACTTGGTCTTTGTCATTATCTCCATTTTTATCAAAGGACAAGATAAATTGGTTTCCAATCACGCCATTGTCTTTAATATCATATTTTAATGTCGCATCTAATATTCCTGTTTTGATAGTAACTGGTTGACCATAGTTATAATCATAAAACAATCCGCCTATATCTTTAAATCTGATTACCTGCTTGAAAGTTTCAGTATTTACAATATTCTGGCTTAAAAGACCTAATGCTTCAATAATATTACTTTTGCCACTATTGGGCTCGCCAATAAATACGTTTACTTTCTTACAATTCAAATCAAGATTGCGAATTGACTTATAATTTTGTATTTTAAGATGTTTTACCATTTTCAAGATATTTCTTCTTCAAAAATAGAATATTTTCGTATCAAAACCCTATTCCAGAATAATCATCTTGAATGGCGCTATAGGTTAAGTTTTTTTAATGAAATTGTTTTTGCGCTAAACCCCTCCGAAACAGTCCCATCAATCATAAGCTTCAAGTACATGGCATATCGTGGCAAATGAACAAGATCATTCTCAGTAAACACCGGATAAAACTCTTTTGCTAAGTATTCAGCATCAGTCGCCCCAATTCTAAAAGCAATCATCGTACCCACATTCCCGAATATAGCAGCCCGCACCCGTTCATCAAGCTGCTCAATGTACTGGTGGGCTAGAAAGAGTGACAAACCATATTTACGGGCTTCGGCAAGGATATTGGCGAATGATAGCGTAACGAAGCTATGGCACTCGTCTATGTACAAATAGAAAGGTTTACGGGTATGTTCTACTTGGCTGGCCCTGTGGAGGGCTGCAAGCTGTATAGCGTTAATGAGCATTGCCCCTAGGAGTGAAGATGCATCTTCCCCTATTTGACCTTTTGAGAGGTTTACAATCAATATTTTGCCGGTATCAAGTACCTGCTGCAGCCGGAAGCTGTTAGTCTTTTGTCCAACTATATTCCTAAGAGGATCGCTTGTAATGAATAATCCGGTCTTGTTTAAGATCGGGGCTATTGCTTCGTTTCGGAGTGTCGGTGAGTACTTCTCAAACTCATTGTGCCAGAATGAAAAGATATGTTCGTCTTTAACGTAGGATAGGGCTTTTGCTCTTACGTCTTTGTCGGTTAACAGCGGTTGTATATCCAGTAGGGTTGCATCCGGCACACAAAGAAGTGTAAGTAAGGTGAACCGGAGTATATACTCCATTCTTGGCCCCCAGCTATCAATCCATATCTTTTTGAATGTTGAAACTAAACCAGAAGCAACAAGGTGGTGATACTTTGGGTGTACTGCTTTGAGCGGATTAAATGCAATTGGATTCTCCTGTTCGGTTGCATTGAAATATATCAGGTCTTGTTTCCTCCCTGCTGGTATGTATTTTAAAACATCTTCTGCTATGTCTCCGTGTGGGTCTATGATGCAAATCCCATTACCACGCTCTATGTCGCTGATAGCCATGTTTTCAAGCAAGGTACTCTTACCTGTACCTGATTTACCGATGACATAGATATGCTGCAACCTATCCTTGTCTTTGATACCGAACTTCTGATTGGTGTTTCTGTAGTTGGTTGCACCAATTGGCGTGATGTCGCTTTGTTCCATGAACTAAGCGTACAAATATTTTTCCTTTGTTTGGAGACGGGAGAAACTGCCGATTGAGGCAATACCTCCCGTCTGCATTTACTTACCAAAATTGAGGACAATATTCTCATGGTCATATCAGATGGGGATATTGCAGAATTTCAGAGGCTGTATAAAAATCGCTATGGAAGGGAGATAAGCAAAGAAATGGCGTATGAACAAGCTATTAAACTGCTACGCCTTTTGAAGCGGATATACCAGCCCATGACTGAAAAGCAATATGATACCATTCAATTACATCGTGCTAAAACGTTTCCTCAAATGCTTGCACATCTTACTTTACATGAAAATGAAGATAGCATATAATTTAAGTGTTGATCCATTTGTATGAATAAATGCCAGAGGCTTTTTTATTGGCAAATAGCGCCGCCAAAGGGGCAGCCTGCCGCTATCGCCAATCCTCTGGATTGTGCAAGTGGATCAACCAGGCTGTCCCTTTGGCGTATATGAATCCATATCCTAATGAAAAACTCATATTCTTCCTCTATGCACGTAAATCCTCTGAACGTGAGGATAGACAGGTGCAATCCATAGAAGACCAGATTAACCACTTCAAAAAAGCGGTTTCATCATCAAACATTGAAATCAAAGAGGTATTTAGCGAAGCTCGTTCAGCAAAGAAACCGTTTAATAGACCTGTCTTTAGTGAAATGCTGAAACGAATTGAGAAAGGTGAAGCCAACGGTATTATATGCTGGAAACTAGACCGTCTGGCACGCAATCCGGTTGATGCCGGTACTATTACCTGGCTACTTCAGACAGGCATAATTAAACACATAAAAACATTTGACGGCGGGTTCTATCCTACGGACAACGTTCTTTTAATGAGTGTTGAATTTGGTATTGCAAACCAGTACATCATTGATCTGCGCAAAAATTGCAGACGTGGCATGGAAGGCAAGGCAAACCGTGGCTGGATGCCGGGCTGTGCAACTCTTGGATACATGAATGAAAAGGAAGAACATACCATTGTCCCGGATAAAGAACGTTTTCCGTTAGTGCGCCAAATGTGGGAAATGATGTTGTCCGGTAACTATACCCCGCAGCAAATACGCAAAATTGCAAATGAGCAGTGGGGGTTTCGTACTCCTAAACGTAAGCTGATGGGTGGAAAAGAACTATGCAATAACGTGATGTATAAAATGTTCGGCAACATTTTCTATACTGGCATGTTCCGATGGTCTGGCACGCTTTACCCAGGCAACCATACTCCAATGATAACAGTTGAAGAATATGACCGGGTACAAGTGCTCTTAGGCAGGAAAGGCAACCCTCGCGCTCAACATCACGAATTTGCATACACCGGATTGATTAAATGTAACATCTGCCAATCCATGTTTACGGCTACTGAAAAAAGGAAATTCGTAAAAGCATCTGGGCAATATAAAACCTATGGGTACTATCACTGCACCCGCAAAAGGAAAATGGCTGTTAAATGCACCAATATGCCGATAACCATTTTCGATCTTGAAGCACAGCTTGAAATGGAAATGGAACGATATACCATTGCGCCTGAATTCTTGACCTGGGCGTTGGAATTTTTGCAGAAAGAAAAAGGTACTTTGACCGAAGAAACAACTCGCATTAAAGCTATGCTTTTACAATCGCTTACAGAATCACAAAAGGAACTGGATAACCTTACTCGTATGCGTTACCGTGAGCTAATTAACGATGAGACATTTATCAAAGAAAAAAACGTGCTGACGGATAATATCACCAAACTTAAAACTCAATTAAGGGAAGATATTAATTACGATGAAAAATGGATTGAACTAACTGAAAAGGCTTTTTATTTTGCCACTTATGCACGGCAAACCTTCATCAACGGGTCTATTGAAGCCAAACGTGAGGTGTTTACTACACTCGGCTCGAACTACCAGTTAAAAGACAAACAACTCATATTTGAAGCCTCCGTTTGGCTAATTCCCATTGCAAAAGCATATCCTGCTCTATATGCAGAATTTAGACGGCTCGAACTATGCATTTGTGTTGATAATAAAGGGCAAAAACTTGATTTGACCTCTATCATTAACTTAGTGTCGGCCACCGTAAAGGATGTTCGAACTGCAATCATTGGGTTGAACAATCCAGACCTCCATATACCTGAACTAAAAGGTATTATAGCAGAAAATAATATAAATGCACCCTCATAAATACCATCTCCGGCAATTGACAAGCGTTCCACATCGGAATATGAGGGTTAAAAAGAAAAAGCCCCTGATGCCGATGGAACAGCATAAGGGCATCTTTCATAATGATACAGATACTATAAGGAGGTATTTAATTATGATCGCAAATAACATTTATTGATTTGCATCTATTCTTTGATTTATATACTGGGTCTGTTTTCGGTAAGAAATAAGAAACAGGATAAATAGTAGGGTTATAATAAAAAATGATGTAAACACACTTGATAACTGGAATCTTAGTTCAATGGTCTGATATAACGCTGTTAACGCTAAAAGTAAAATTGTAGCTACGATAGTCCTGTATGTATTATTAACCATTGAAAACAACTCAATTTTGTCATCTTTCTTTGAAGCGATTATAAAAGATTTATAGTCGGAAAATTTTAGGAAAGAAATTTTCTTTAGGATTGGTTCAATTATTATTGAGCCGATCCTACTAATTACCATTCCAATAAAATAATACACAAATGCTCCTACAAGGATGTCTTCCTGGGTTAGGTTATAATTTGTAAATCGAGACGACAAATAACAATAGATAACACCAGGTAGTAGGTAGTTAAAAATATTGTAGGTCGAAATTTTATCTATCAGTTCTTTCATTTTTGTCTGTGAAATTGTATCAGTTAATTGTCATGGCTAAAATTACGATATGTTCGAGATCCGCCGGGTAGTAATTGAATCCATAAATGACCATCATTTCTGGTGGTTAGCACTTTTCTATTAATACTGCCATTTAAATATATACCACTCCCAACAACATGAGTTCCATATAAAGCACTCATATCTTTCTGTGTGTCATGAACAATTCCCTTATCGGAAATAACGATACATTCAGGGTTACAATAAGTGAAAATATCAGCATGGTATCCATTTTCTCGTCCATGATGAGACGCGATAAAAACATTCGTTCTTTTAAGCCAGTCTTTGATAGTAGGCTCCTGTACAAGGAGGGTTTCCCATCCCTTTTTTTCAATATCTCCCGGAATACAAATAACTGTTCCATGGTGCTCAATAAAAACAACTTGGCTTAAATTATTTGTATCATGTTCACCAAGATGGTGTTTTTGTAAATGGAATATTTTTTTCGTGAACGGAGGAATATGGGTAGGAACAGGATGGATGTATGTGTCTTTTACATAACAGAGGTGATTAAGTGCGTCAGTTGTTTCTTCCTTTAGCTCCTTTATTTCTGCCGATGTTAGATTAGGAGCAAATGAAACTGTCTGAATTTTCACTTTACTCCTTAAATATGGCAACCCGGAAAAATGGTCGTGATCATAATTCGTGAGTGTTAAATTACTAAGACTATCCTTAATAAAGTTTTTCTTGATTAGAAAATCAATCGGATGGAACCCCTCAATATGACCGCAATCAATGAGCATTCCATACTCAGGGTGAGAATGTGGATAGACAAAGATACTTTGTCCAAGTCCAACATCAAAAAATAGCAAATCTGTCTTTTCCATAAATATTTATTTATATTGTTTACTAATTGGAATAATGGCCACAACTACGCCTTGAATCTGAAAATCATGTGTTAGAATAATCGGTTGATGAACTGGATTATTTGATCGTGGCAATAATGTAACGATGTGTCCCTTATTGTGGTATTCCTTTACGGTTGCTTCATCATCAATAAGTGCAACTATGTTTTGACCGTCCTCGGCAACAGGTTGCTGTTTTACCAATATCAAATCACCGTTGTTAATACCTGCGTTATCCATCGAATCTCCGTTCGCGCGTAAAAGAAAATATTTTGATCCTGGTTTTGCCAATGAAGTAGAAACTGGCACCATGGCTTCAATATTTTCTTCTGCAAGTAACGGTCCTCCGCATGCAACTAATCCAAGCAAAGGAACAGCTATTGTACGGGCAATATGGCCTGCTTCCAAATCCTTAAGCATACGGAAACTACCATCGGATTTTCTCCCTAAGAAGCCATTTTCAATAAGCTCTTCGATAAGCAATGAAGCGGAACGCGGAGATTTATACTCCATTGCATTCATTAACTCCCTCGTGGATGGCACCCTGCCATTATGCATTATCCAGTTCCTAATATGCCGGAGCGCTTCTTTTGACTTACTATTAAGATTTTCTTCACTCATAATACAAAGTGTATTATACTGTATAATTTTTGTCAAATGTAAGAAGATTTCCTTATTTAACAAGTTTTTTTTATAAATAACAAATCATCAAGGCAGACATTGCGCTATCTGCTTTTTTGTTGTGCATATATATTCTGTGGATAAATCATGTCAGTTATCCCCAGAAATATCCATTTGTGTATATTTCTCCCGTCTACTGGAAAATTTTTACTCCGATATGCTGAATATATCGGATGAAAAAATACATTCAAAACAATTTAAAAATTCGTAGAAAGCAGATGGGCTACACACTAAAGCAAGTTACCTTCCTGCTTGGATTGAAAGATACAGCAATGCTCATTCGCTGGGAGCATGGTGTCTGTCCTCCTTCATTTGAATATCTTCTTTCACTCGCTATCATCTACGGCACAGCGGTAGATTCACTTTACATAGATAACCGGAATGAATTGCGTTTAACAATAAAAGAGCGGCATCAAATATTGTTCGGCTCACCGACTGAACAAATATGACCGCCTTACAAAGAATAATTTTCCTGCATCGTGCACTTGCAGGTGAATACGCACAACTAAACTAAATTTTCGGTTCCCGCATTTATAAGAAATGTGGTTATTTCCTGCGCTCAAAATATGAAATTTTCTCTGTGGAAAACTTCAAAAAAATCATTAAAAAATTAAAAACATCGTTCGTTGTGGAGCGTTTCGCTCCGTTAATTCTTCTTTAAAGAAGAATATCGAACGGTACTAAAAAGGAAGCAATTCCCTCAAAATCTATGAATACAAATGAAAAATCTCTGGCTTACGAACTGGCTCGTGCCTTAAACGACATAGAATCTCTTCCGGTATATATCGGCTTTGCTGAAAAATACCAGGAACCCTTTTTGCGGAAAGTCTTGCAAAAGGTAATGTCAGTACCCGATGAAAAGATCAAGCGCACCCGTGGCGCATTATTTACCTATCTCGTAAAACAAAATGGCTCCTTTGATGGTAACTCTCGGAATTAGTCCGGGAACCCGCACTATGGGTCTTGCCGTCATCAGGGATGGCGAACTCATTGAATGGCGGGTAAAAACATTCAAAGGTGTCTGGTCAAAGGATAAGCTTAAATATATCCTGCTGGCAATTGAAAAAATGTGTCATTATTATCAGGTTACAGCGGTGGCTATAAAGAAAGTTGATCCTCTGAGGAGTTCAAAACAACTTGATGTTCTCACAAATAACGTGATTGCTCATGCAAAAAAGAAACATCTGCGGATTGCAACCTACTCCCAGCCGGAACTTATGAAAGTTACCGGCAGGAAGCAAAAGAATACACACAATGCCATTGCAGAATGTGTGCTTGAAATATATCCTGGGCTGCGGCGGGAATACATTAAGGAGCGTAATATGGAGCGCGAGTACTATTCCAAAATGTTTGAGGCTGT
>Ga0182030_10018034_pt1 | contig 13571 bp, 9 predicted proteins | sample 812S3MmetaG_FD_121299 | JGI IMG/M metagenome (GOLD analysis project Ga0182030, IMG submission 121299) | Permafrost microbial communities from Stordalen Mire, Sweden - 812S3M metaG (Illumina Assembly) | ecosystem: Environmental > Terrestrial > Soil > Wetlands > Permafrost | place: Sweden... | reverse complement strand
GGCATAAAAGGTATACGTGGCCGTTAACAGCCCTTGTCTGCCACACCGGAAGGCCAACAAATACCCATCGTCATTTCAAGCGTCGCCAGCAGGGTGCTGCAGTCGGTGCAACTCACGGCGCTGAGAGAAATCCCCTAGCACCTTCAATGAGTTGGCGGGGGATTTCTCGCCCCGCGTATCATCCTTTATTTCAGAGACGATGAAGCGGGGCTTCGAAATGACGGGAGCTTGAGAGGCATAAAAGTTATGCGTGGCCGTTACCGCCCTTGTTTGCCACACTGGAAGGCTAACAAATAGCCATCGTCATTTCGAGCGGCGCCAGCAGGGTGCTGCACTCGGTGCAGTTCACGGCGCTGCGAGAAATCCCCTTGCACCTTTCAATGAGTTGGCGGGGGATTTCTCGCCCCGCGTATCATGCTTTATTTCAGAGACGATGAGGCGGGGCTTCGAAATGACGGGAGCGCGAGGGGCATAAGAGGTATGCGTGGCAGTTAAAAGCCATTGCTTGCCATCGAGGAAGGCTAACAAATAGCCATCGTCATTTCGATCCCACTGAAAGCGGGAGAGAAATCCTCTTGCATTTTATTGATTGGCGGGGGATTTCTCACACAAACCTGTTACTTTTATAATCCAAAAAACAATCTGCCATGAATATGAAAAGACTATCGTTCATCCTGTTTTTATATTTCCCTGTTCTTTTGGCCCAGGCGCAAACAACGGGCAAAGTGATCGAGCAACTGGTGGTGAAGAGCGCAATTTTGAACAGAGATGTAAAGTACACCATCTATCTGCCCGCTGATTACGAACGCTCCCAAAGATCTTATCCCGTTGTTTATCTGCTTCATGGATACACCGATGATAATACCGGTTGGCTGCAGTTTGGCGAAATCAATCGCTATGCAGACAAAGCCATTGCCGATGGAACCATTCCCCCGATGATTATCGTGATGCCCAATGGCGACTCGAGCTGGTATATCAATTCCTTCGATGGCAAGGAGAAGTATGAAGACTTTTTTGTGAAAGAGTTTATCCCTTCCATTGAGAAGACATATCATATCAAATCGCAGAAAAGATACCGGGGCATTGCCGGGCTTTCCATGGGCGGCTACGGAACGCTGATCTATTCACTGAAATATCCTGAGCTATTCTCTGCAGCAGCACCATTGAGCGCTGGCGTTTTTACTGATGACGAGATCCTGAAGATGCAGGATGAGAACTATGAAAACGTTTTAGGGCCTCTGTATGGCCACAATCTGAAAGGCAATGAAAGATTAAATGCTGCGTGGTATAAAAACTCTGTTTTAAAGATCATTGAAACTAAAAGCACCGAAGACCTGAGGAAAGTGCGCTATTGGATTGATTGCGGTGATGATGATTTTTTAACCAGAGGTAATTGTGCGCTGCATATTGCCCTGGCAGATAAAAAAGTGCCGCATGAATTCCGTGTGCGTGATGGGGCGCATAACTGGACCTACTGGCGCACGGGCATCACGGATGCATTGCAGTTTATCGGGCAGAGTTTTCATCAGTAGTAAAATGCTGCGCCATTGATTAAAAAGACTTTCGAAGTTTTAAAAACTTCGGAAGTCTTTGTTGGCAACCAGCTTTCACATTTTTTTACAACGGGGCAAAATCGGTTTAACACTTTTTAAGTATTTGAGTTTTTATTTTTATTAAAACTTACACACTATGAACCGAAACTTTATCCCCATCTGTTTATTTGTTGTTATTTCAATACCCTTTTATAGCTGTAACAAATGTTGTGGCGTAGCTACGCCACAGGGCAATTGGGTGGAATTAAGCAAAGAAAGCAACAGTGTGTCGCCATCCGGAGCAGTTTGCTTTGTGATTGGTAGCAATGCTTTTATAAGTTTTGCGAATGATAGTGCAGGAAATTATCAAAATGAAACTTGGATGTTTACTCCTTCCAGTCAAAATGGTGGCGCATGGTTTCAAGTGTCAGGTTTTCCGGGAAGTGTCAGAAATTTTGCTGTAGCATTTTCAGCATCGAATAAGGGCTATATAGGAAGTGGATACAATGGAACAAATGCGCTCTCCGACTTTTGGCAATATGATCCTTCCATAAATACATGGACAAGGATTAGTGATTTCCCTGGCAATGCAAGATACGGAGCCATTGCTTTTGGCATTGGGAATTACGGCTATTTCATGACTGGCACGGATGGCACTAATTATTTTAATGATCTCTGGAAGTATGACCCCACTGGAAATTCGTGGCTAAGTCTGGGGGACTATCCCGGTATTGCAAAGTCGGGAGCTATATCCTTTGTATATAATAATAGAGGATACATTGTGACAGGAATTGGCGCAGGAGGTAAGTTAGACAATGCATTTTATTCTTTTGACCCATCCCAACAAGGCTCCGCTGCATGGACATCATTGAGGCCTGTTTCAAACGTAAGCCCGGAGACCTATGATGATGGTTATACGAGTATAGTCCGTTCAAACGGAGTTGGGTTCGTGATGCTCAATACTAATAGCAATGGCGAAGGCGACAGAGCTTATATCACTACTGGTATTGGGGAAGGTTCATTTAACAATACGACATGGGAATATGATTTTGCTGATAGCCTGTGGACTAAAAAAACATCCTACGAAAGAGCTCCAAGGGTCGAGGCCATTGGGTTTTCTGTACAAAACCTTGGTTTTGTCGGCCTGGGGTCAAATGGAACGACAACTTTCTACTCCAATATAGACGAATGGTTTCCTGACGAGCCATACAATAGCAAAGATTAACAGAATAAGATTTATTTATTGCTGCTCCAGCACCACAAACTCCTGCTCCAGTGCAAGTGAGTTTTGGTATAGCATGGAGATGAATTCCTTTCCCCATTTTGCATAATAGGGCATGAAATTGTCGATACGTTCCTGTAGATTATTTAACGGGTATAAGGCAGATTTAAGAGACTGTATTTGCCTGCGCTGGTCTTCGAACTTTCTTTTTTCTGCTTTCAGTAATTTCTTTTCAAGGCTTTTCAACAAACGCAAAGCATTTGCCTGCAAGGCTTCTGTATGTTCTGCCAAAGTGCTGTCTACCTGCAATGCAATATTTCTCACTTTATCATAAAACAATTTCGCATCTGCCAATTCATCATCCAGAGACAATTGATTTTTTGAAGAAGCCTTCACCAGATCATTAATCAGTTCTTCAGAAGGTTTGAACGTATCTATTGACGTTAAATGAAGCCTGTCCAATTTATCCTTCCACTTTTTTTCAATGATCAGAAAAGAATTACGGAGCACCAATACCGGATAGGGAACTTTGTTATTTGCAAACAGATCCTTCAATTCAAGCCAGTAAGCCATCTCCCCTCCCCCGCCGATAAAAGCGATATTGGGAAGAAGGGATTCTTGCATGATGCCACGCAGTATCACGTTCGGGCTGAAATGTTCAGGATGTGCATGCAACTCTTCCTTCATCTCTGTTTCAGTGAATGTCAATTTCGAATCATGGATGATGAATTTATCACCAGCTTTCTCAATTCTTCCACGCAGGTTATCCTTCAGGTAAAACAAATTGATTTCCCTCGGCTTCGCCTGTGCCTTGTAATGTTTAGACAATTCATGGATTGTGTTCTCTACAATTCCAGAAGCGGTCTGATGAAAAAGGTCTTCCTCAAATACCGGTATCATTGCCCGCTTGAATGCGGCATTATCCGGTATCAGCACAAGGACTCCATATTCTGCAAATAATGTATGAACCAGTTTGAGCGTGGCGGTTTGTACATCCGGGCTGTTGAGATAACAGTCATTAAGCAAGTCTATCAATTCTTTTCCAAAAGGATATATAAGCAGTTCTCCTTCTATTTTAGCAATAATCTTTTCAAGGCCCTTTGTGTTCATCCTGCCAACAGCGCCTTTCTGCTTTGTATCCCAGGCTATCTTTTCTCCATTCAAAAATATATTCCCCAACTCATCCAGGTCTGCATCTTCGCTGCCCATATAATACACCGGCACAAACTGTCTCCCGGGGAATTTTTCTTTAAGGCTTTCTGCGATCTTCACTGTGTGAAGTATTTTATAAATGAAATACAATGTGCCGGTGAAGATAGCAGGCTGGTGAGCCGTTGTGATGGTAAAAGTATTTTCCTGTAAAAGCTTTTCGATATTGTTATTCACAGCAACAGATGATTCCAGTTTGCTGTATTGCTTTTGGAGTTCACCGGCGAGCAATTTTCTGTCAGTAGTGAATTGTTCACGTTCATGCATAGCCGATTGTATGCCCTCATAAGAAACCGGGTGCGCATAAAAAGGTATCAGTTCTTTATGGTGATCCAGATAATCAAGGATTATGCTGGTAAAATATCCTGTGTCCTTATAAGCTAAGCGGGTCGCCGTGCAATCCATAAGAAAGTAAAAGTAAGAAACCTGATTTTATCAGGTCAACCGTTCAAAACAAATCAACTTTTCAAGAGAGAATTTTATAGGATTAGTCAGATTAATCGCATATCGATATTCAGACTGCCGCCATTTCGAATCCCGCATCAGGTTCACCTGAAACCATGGATGATTACGCGGGATGAGAAAACTCCAACACTTAACAATGCAGGAGATTTCTCATCCTTTCATTCTTTAATTCAAAGCCTCTGTTCTTCACCGGATTCGAAATGACGGCATCGTTGTTTTTATACTTTAGCATAGTTTGAAGTATTCAAAACAAATCAACTAAAGCGTTCCACATTGAATGCAGACATTTCAATGCTTGTCTTTTTATTACCAATCAGTTCCTCCACTAATTTCCCTGTGCCAGCAGCAAGCGAAATACCTATCATGGCATGGCCGCCTGCAATCACCAGGTTATTGTATTTGCTGTGCCTTCCGATATAGGGCAATCCATCCGGAGACAAAGGCCGCAACCCGTTCCAAATCTTATCTACTGATGGAAAAGGCAGATTGAGATTCGGATAGTAAGCGCTTGCTCCATTATGAATAGCCTGTGCCCTTTTCAGCAGAATATTTTTATTGATCCCGCTGATCTCCATCGTGCCCCCCATGCGAAGATCTTTGCCCATCGGCGTCATCGCAACGCGTTTATCAACCAGTATCGCAGGGTAATGAAGATTCTTCTCCACATTTTCATACGTCATGCTATAACCCTTGCCTGCCTGCAGCAATATGTGAATGCCCAGTTGCTTTGTCATAACAGGCAACCAGGATCCGCTGGCAATGATCAGTTCATCGCAATCAAATTTTCCTTTATTGGTGATAACAGATTTTACCGCACTGCCATTTTTTTCAAAACCTGTTACTTCTGTATTCAACTGCAGCTTCACTCCGTTATTTTGCAAATGCGTTTTCAATGTCTGCATAAAATCTCCCGGGTGGATATGGCAATCTATCGGATAAAGAACGCCGCCTCTGACGCTCACTTCCACGTCAGGCTCCATATCCTGCACCTGCTGCGCATTGAAAAACTTTGTTTCAATTCCAAATGACGCGGCTTCTTTCGCCAATTCAATTTCATGCTTTTCTGTCTCAGGGCTTTTGTACAGCATAAAGCAACCGTCCTCTGCCATGCGGAAATGATTGCCGACATCATTCTTTATATCGCTCATCAAATGCCTGCTCAGTTGCAGGATATTGTTCAGATGCGGCGCATGTTCTTCCACTGTTTTTTTATTTGCCTTGCTCCAGAATGTGAACATCCACCTGATCAGATCAGTGCTTAATCTTGGCTTTATATAAAACGGGCTGGTTGAGCTAAGCATCCAGCGAAGCCCCTGCGCCACGATCCCCGGTGAAGCAAGGGGTACAAAATGGCTTGGAGAAACATAACCCGCATTGCCGAAAGAAGTGCCGTTGGTAATATCTCCTCTTTCAATCACTGTAATATCATATCCATCCTTCTGTAAATAATAGGCACAGCACAAACCGATCACGCCGCCACCTATAATCGTAATTTTTTTGCTCATATATCATTTCAAAGTTGAAAACCTATAGGTCGTATTCAGCATTCTTCAATTTGCATTTTATCTTTTCTTCCACTTCCACTCAAGCATTTTGATGAAATATCCTCCCACTACGCTCCTCGCCTGAAAGCCCACCTGCGTGCCATCTGTTGTTTCATGCCAGTCACTTAATGGAACCCTGGTTGGTGTTTGATTGATATATTTATAAACAGGGTCAATCAATGCTTCAAAATCATGCTGATTATTTGCTAACGTAGATGTCCATAAAATCCAGTCAGATTTAGTATAAGTTTTCCGGCTGTCTAACGGCAACCCGAATGCGTTTTGTTTCGTGAGATAATATTTCACTTCTTTGTCATACACCTGCTGCGGGAACAGTCCAAGCCCCAGTAATTTATCCCAAACCAGATTATACTTCTGGCTCCAGGAGTCTTTATTATCGAATGTCAGGGAATAATGATCTCCTGCATCTGCCAGTTGCTGCCATTTGAAAGCAAAGCCCTGTGCCATTTGTTTGTATTTCGCTGCGGTAGCAAGTTCCCCGATAGATTCAGCCATTTGCGCATAAGCGCCGATACCTGCAATGGCTTTAACAGAAAGGTTTGCATTACGGGCAAGATGCCCTGCGAAATCATCCGTGCATAGTTGGTTTGCAGGATCAATGCCATCTTTTACCAGAAAATCCACCCACTGTGATAAGGTCTTCCAATGAAGTTTTGCATAGTCTCCTTTTCCTTCAGCTTTTGCAATGGCAGCCGTCAGGATGATCATATTGCCTGCTTCTTCCACGGGCATATCTTCAGGATAGGTCTGACCGTTAGCCAGGGGATAAGTGCCGAGGTCATGCGCCGGAAAAGGCTTCTTCCACTTGCCCGATTCGGAATAATCAAAAATGCCATTGAGCATGCCTTTGAGTAAATCGGGATTGTATGAAAGCGTTAATGGCGCAGAAGGATATGTTACATCAACCGTCCAGATAGAACCATTGCTGAAATTCTCTTTCTGCGGGAACAGTATTTCATTATTGGTGCCTCTCACCAACTGATGTGCTGCCAGCGATTGGCGATAGGCAGCCACGCAAAGCTTCGCATATGTTTCACCTCCCGAAGAGACTGCATCGCTGTAAAGCTGCTTGTCAAAGGCACTGCATTTTGTTTTTATCATTGGATAATCAAAAGATGCTTTGTTCAATAACTGCTCTATAGTCAATCCATCTTTCTTCCACCATGCCTGCAGGTTTTTGCCGAAATACTGAATGGAGTAAATATCATCGTAAGCAATCATCAGCTTTTTTTCGTTCATATTCGTGGAAGCCTGTAAGTCATATGTTGCGCTCAGCATGATCTGCTTTGCTTCATCAGAAGGACTTTTATCTGACTGCTGAACATTGCCATCATTCAAGAAAGATTGCAGTGCAGATTTCACGTCCACTGCATTCAATGAAACAGATTTATCTGTTGCAGATGCGAGGTACAGATAGCCCCAGTCAATCCGCACATCATCGCCTTTTTTCTGCAACACTTTCTGGCTCTGCGTTCCGGCTCTTAGAATAGAAAGCCCGTAATCATTTTTTACCACTCCTGCTATGACAGGCTGGCCGCCATTGTCCGTTGCGATCATAGCCGACGCGCCAAAAAATAACTGCACATGATGTGTTACGCCGTCAATTGATTTTACTTTGAAATTGATATAAGAGACAGGCCGGGAAAAAAGATCAAGATTGTCCATCAGCAGCGGAGAAAGGAAGTCAAGTTCCAGGCTCACGGAGCCGCAGGTGAACTCGTAACTGGTTTGGGTAGCAGTCATGCGCACCGCGTTTTGTTCAGCAGGCGTGATGCCAACCGGGGGAGCTAACTGAGCAAGGCCTGCATCTATCCATGCCCCTCCGCCGGTGTTCACACAATGAAAAGCCAACACATTCCTGCCTTTCCTCAACCGGCTTTTGATGGCATCGCTCAAGCTGAAATTTTCATAACTGCCGTTATAACATGGAGCACAGGAGTACGCTTTATCACCATTGATATATACATCTGCATCATCGTCATGACGCAACTGTAATATCAACTGATCCGTGATCGGGTCATTCAATTCAAATGTCCGCCGCACCCATATTTGCCTCGATGACCATATCGTTGCAGGCGATTCATCTTTTGTACCGAACGGAGCTTTGCCTGTTTTCCATTTGGCATCATCGAAACCTTCTTTCATCCAATGTTCTCCGGGATCCGTTTCAGTGTATTTGCACTCGTAGGGATGATTTTCTCCGGTAGGCAGTATCGTCTGCTCAGGATCCTCAGGCAAACCTAAAAAATTGTAAGATGCACCATCTACTTTGATCAATCCAATCAATGGCTGCTTCTTGCCTGTCCAGTGTTTTGTGGAAGACTCATTCAGCTTGTCTGTAAATGACCAGATGCTGAAGTACGGGTTATGCGCAATCAAAGGGTATGCAGGGGCTTTGGTAAGCTGCGCAAATGATGAGGAACATAAAGTCAGCAACAATGCAAAGTAAGCAACCGCGGATGAGAGATTTTTTTTCACATTGAGTGATTTAAAGAATTGATTAAAATAACCACAGAGACACAAAGGCACAGTATAAAAATATATGGCAGATTCTGGCTTTCTCATTTTTCGTTAATTATTCCTAATTAATTATTTGCAACAGTATCCCATCGTAAGAAGGTTTCAAATTTTATTCTTCGTCAGTTCATTATTCACGGTTCTCCATATCTGTAACGGGTTTTCATTTTTCAATTCATCAGGCAGTAAATCGTTGCTCCAGTTCTGGAAGGCAACTGGTCTGGCAAAACGCTTGATTCCATCTGCGCCCACAGATGTGAACCTAGAATCAGTTGTAGCAGGATAAGGACCTCCATGATGCATGCTCAGGCAGACTTCTACTCCCGTAGGCACACCATTCAATATAAAGCGGCCACAAATATTTTTTACTGATTCCACCAGTTCTTCATTTTCACACACATCTTTATCCGTAGCCATCAAGGTGGAAGTCAACTGACCTTCCAGATGCCTTGCTACTTCAATCATTTCATTCATATCCTTACACTGTATGACCAATGAATAAGGCCCGAACACTTCCTGATGCAATAATGGGTTATTCAAAAATACATGTGCATGCACGGTAGCAATGGTAGGTGCGCCCTGGTTTTCTTTTGGAGGGATGGATGAAACGGCCACTGTAGCAACATCGTCTTGCTTCAATGCAGCTTCTCGCTTTTCTCTGAATGCTTTTGCAATGCCGGGATGAAGCATTGTGCCCGGCGCAATATTTTTTATCTCAGCGCCCAGCGCTTCTGTGAATGTTTTTAATGCATCGCTCTCTATGCCAATCACCAATCCGGGATTGGTACAGAATTGCCCCACGCTTAATGTGATGGATGCTGCATACATCTTTGCAATATCTGTTGCAGACAGGCTTAATTTTTCAGGTAATAAAAACACCGGATTGATGCTCCCCATTTCTGAGAAAACAGGAATGGGTTCTTTGCGTTGATTAGCGAGATCAAATAACGCTTTGCCACCAATGAATGAACCAGTGAAACCCACTGCCTTTACATGAGGGTGAGTAACCAACGCCTTACCGCCTTCAAAACCACTGCTATGTATATGCGCAAATATACCTTTGGGCATATTGCATTTTTCTGCTGCTTTTGAGATAGCCCCAGCCACTAATTCTGATGTAGCCGCATGTGCAGGATGCGCCTTTATGATTACAGGACAGCCTGCTGCAAAGGCACAAGCTGTATCACCGCCCGCTGTTGAATAAGCGAATGGGAAATTGCTTGCGCCAAACACCACTACCGGGCCAAGCGGCACCAGCATCTTTCTGATATCAGGCTTGGGCGGAGTCTTAGTTGGAATGACAGTATCGATCCTCGCTTCCAGCCAATCACCCCTTTCGCAGGCCTCGGCATAACTGTTCAATTGAAAAATAGTCCTTGCACGTTCTCCCTGCAATCTCGCCTCTGGCAGATTGGTATCTTTCATGGCAGTTTCTATCAATGCTGGGCCAAGCGCATCAATCTCGAAAGCAATTGCTTTCATGAAAGCAGCGCGTTGCTTCAATGATAATTTGCGGTATTGATGAAAAGCTTTCCAGGCAAGGTCTGCTGCTGAGTTTATTTCTTCTATCGTTGCATCTTTGAATGTCATGATTTAAATTATTGGCTGAAATTATAGAATTATTTTTATGCCACAGAGATGCACGGAGGATTTCAAAACACTCATATTACTTCGCCTTCTATATCATAATCAAAAGCCTTCGTGATTTTCACATTCACAAATTCTCCGATGGGCAATCTCTTTTCTGAATGAATGATTACCTCATTATCTACTTCCACTGAATCAAACTCAGTTCTGCCAAGATATCTGCCTGCTTCTTTTTTATCTATTAAAGTTTTAAAAACCTTACCTATTTTTTCCTGATTCTTTTCATAAGAAATCTGTTGCTGTGTTTCCATTACATCCTCCGCTCTTTGCTGTTTGATTTCAGCAGGCACATCATCTTTCAGATCATATGCTCCCGTGCCTTCTTCGTGTGAGTAGGTGAAAATCCCCACCCTGTCGAAACGATGCTGTTCTAAAAACGATTTCAAATCATCCACATCTTGCTCTGTTTCGCCGGGGAAACCTGCTATCAGTGTAGTGCGCAAACAAATTCCCGGCGCTTTTTCGCGGATAGCAAATATCAGTTCGTCCATTTCTGATTTGGTGATATTGCGGCGCATAGCTTTCAGCATATTGTCGCTGGCGTGTTGCAAAGGCATATCCAGATAATTGCAGATATTATCGCGGTCGCGCATCACATCCAAAATCTCCAACGGGAATTTGGAAGGATAGGCATAATGTAATCTTATCCACTCCAGTCCTTTCACATCAGCCAGGCGATGAAGCAGTTCAGGCAGCATCCTTTTTTTATAAATATCCAGTCCATAGTAGGTAAGCTCCTGCGCGATCAGCATGATTTCTTTCACGCCTCTTCTCACAAGGCCTTCCGCCTCTTTTACTATCTCATCGATGGTCTTGCTGGTATGTGTTCCGCGCATTAACGGAATCGCGCAGAAAGCGCAGGTTCGGTTGCAGCCTTCTGATATTTTCAGGTAGGCATAGTGTTTAGGCGTAGCCAGCAGTCTTTCCCCAAGCAAATCTTTTTTATAATCCGCATCGAATTGTTTCAGCATCAGCGGCAATTCCATCGTGCCGAACCATGCATCCACTTCCGGTATTTCTTTTTCCAGATCATCACGATAGCGCTGGCTCAGGCAACCAGTTACGTACACTTTATCCAGTTTACCTTTCTTCTTGAGTTCTATCTGTTCGATGATCGTATTTACAGATTCTTCTTTTGCTTTATCAATAAACCCGCAGGTATTCACTACCACGATATTGTGGTCGCGTTTTACGCTTTCATGCACTACATCAATATCGTTGGCGCTTAACTGACCGCTCAGCACTTCGCTGTCAACCATGTTCTTGCTGCAGCCCAGCGTGATGATATTCACCTTGTCCTTCTTTAGCGTTCTTGTTTTCATAAATGAAGCCGCAAAGGTAACGATGAAAAGGGGATTTGGAGAGAGGACAATGAAAGCTGCTCAAAACCAAAACTGAGACAATCTGGCAATGCCTTGCAGAAAAATGCCAGGTATCGAATAATATATTAAATGTTATGTTTCAGATAAAACGCAAAAATATGAGTCCGATGCATGACTTATACATCACGTAAGCTTTTATCATATAGTTCCATACTAAAGGCAGGCTCTCTCTTTTGAAATACTACTATACCGATCAAATTCTTCCAATATTTTTGTCATATCTGCTCCTTTACAAGTTTATATGTACCAAGAAATGAATATGTTCCAGCAATCCTGGTCTGAGCGTGGCTTCAAACTCAGGCTTTGGAAAATAATTATCCAGTTCTGCCGTTCGATATTATAATCTGGCAATTGCTAAAACATTCACAAAATCCCTTATGAAAAACTCACATATCCCATTCCTCGGCATTTTATTTCTATCTCTTGTACTTTTATATGCGCTCATGGCTTTGCTTAGCTGATAACCCATTTTATAATTTCTCAGAAATTATTTTCCAGAATACCTTCGTCCAATGAATGAGGTAACCATAAGAACTATTCAGCCGGGAGATAATAATGCATTAGCCACTATCGTGAGAAACTCTCTTGCAGAATTTGGCGCCAATCATCCTGGCACAGTGTATTATGACGATTCAACGGATCATTTATATGAATTGTTCCAAAATATCAACAGCATTTATTTTGTTGCATTACTAAGAGATGAAATTGCCGGAGGCGGTGGCATCTTCCCTTCAGCCGGACTACCAGCGGACACCTGCGAACTGGTCAAAATGTATCTTAAAAATACCGCCAGGGGTTTTGGCATTGGCAAAATGCTTATAGAAAAATGCATTGAGTTCGCAACAGCCAAAGGCTTCAAAAAAATATATATAGAATCCATGCCCGAATTAAAGAAGGCCTTGGGAATCTATGAAAAATTTGGTTTCCGCTATTTGGATGGCCCGATGGGCAACACCGGGCATTTTGGTTGTGATATTTGGATGCTGAAAGAATTGCAGACAAGCCGGGAGAAAGTAGTATAGAGCCTCACTCCCGACTTAGGGCTTCCAACTATCCTGCTATCGCCTTCACTTCATATATCGGGCTGAAAAGATAGACCCGCTTTGTCGCTACTTCAATACATTCAAATCGTTTGCGCAATTTTTTTCCTTTGCGGAAAATCCTTTTATCTGCTGTTTGAAAAAAATCGCCTTCTTTGATCTGCTCAACCAAAAGCAGTCCATGCGCTTTTTTGTCATAATTCTTCAAAACTCTTGTCAGTCCTTCATCTGCACAACTGCTGGCAGGTAAGTCATGGATCGATTCCTTAAAAGCTGCTTTGATATCACCCGGAAAAATTTCCAGTTTCAAAAAATCAGCCAGCATTACTGCGTAAACATGTTTCCATTCTTTGCCATGTGCCTTTACCCGGTTGCCAAATTGAATGTATGTTACTAAATGAGCCAGTTCGTGTATGAGGGTGACTAAAAAAGCATATTTGTTCAGGTTTCCATTCACGCTGATGCGGTGATTTTTTCCATCCACTGCATTCCGGTAATCGCCGAGTACCGTTTTCCTTTCACGGGTAACGGTGAGGTGTACTTTATATTGATGCAGATAATTCATGACCAGTTGAGCCGAACCTTCAGGGATAAATTGCTGCAGGTATTCTAAAGGAGCTTCTGTTTTAGGCATTTTTATGCTGCTTGTTCAGGCGGGTGACGATTTTTACTTCTGCAAAAGTATATACGAAATATAAGCCAAAAAAAACAAGAATAGCTGCTTTGCTAATTGGTTTCACGGTGAAGGCATATACCATGACCGCAGCAATACAAATGCCCATTTTTAAGAACATAGCGCTGTATATCATCCTAAGGAAAGCCTGAATATTCGGGTTCTTCAGGCCCTTATTATAAAACCCAAATGAAAAATAAGTAGCAATGAATAAAACAAGATTGCCTCCAAATACAGCATCACAAACGCGATCCCACTTTGGAAAAGAAAAATTCAATACAACAATTGATAGGGTGATAATAAAAAAAATTAAGACTAT
>Ga0182030_10018033_pt1 | contig 13572 bp, 15 predicted proteins | sample 812S3MmetaG_FD_121299 | JGI IMG/M metagenome (GOLD analysis project Ga0182030, IMG submission 121299) | Permafrost microbial communities from Stordalen Mire, Sweden - 812S3M metaG (Illumina Assembly) | ecosystem: Environmental > Terrestrial > Soil > Wetlands > Permafrost | place: Sweden... | reverse complement strand
CTGCCCGATCTGTTTGCCGCCGCCGGCTGCCGGATTGACTTAAGCCAACAAACCATCCGCCCCCTGACCCAGCGACGGCCACCCGAATAGCAATCCGCCGCCCCGCTAGCAGGGGGTTTTCCGCGGTTCAGTGGAAAAAGTATGAAATATCCGGGTTAGGCGGGGAGGTGGGCGAGTTCGGTGCGGGCGAGTTGGATCAGGGGGCGGATGGTTTGTTGGCTGAAGTCAAACCGGCAGCCGGCGGCGGCAAACAGATCGGGCAGCGGCCGGGAGCCGCCGAGGGCCAGCGCGTGTTTGTAGTCCCGCAGCGCCTGGGCCCGGTCCCGCTTGGAGTTGGCCCAGATTTGCAAGGCGCCCAGTTGCGCGATCCCATACTCCACATAGTAGAAGGGATAGAGGAAGATGTGGAGCTGGCGCTGCCAGAGGGACGCGCGGTTTTTTTCATAACCGCTCCAATCCACCGCGCCGCCAAAACGGTCCATGAGCGACAGCCAGGCGGCGGCGCGTTCGGCGCGGGTGTGGCCGGGATGCGTGTAGATCCAATGCTGAAAGGCGTCCACCGTGGCCATCCACGGGAAAAAGCCGATGATGCCCTCCAGGTGGGTCCGGCGGGCGCGGTTGGCCCCGGCGGCGGGATAAAATTCCTCGATGAATTCGTTGCCGAGCAGTTCCATGCTCATGGAGGCGACTTCGCAAAATTCGATGGGCGCGTTCCGGTAGGAATACAAATCCTCGTTGCGGGTGGCCAGCGCGTGGAATGCGTGACCGGCCTCGTGCAGGATGGTCTCCACGTCGCGCTGCAGGCCCACGGCGTTCATGAAGATGAAGGGGACGCGGGCTTCGGACAGGGTGGATTGATAGCCGCCGGGGGCCTTGCCTTTGCGGTTGTCCAGGTCCAGCAGGCGCAGGTCCCGCATCAGCTTGAAGTCGCCGGCCAGTTCGGGGTCCAGATGATTGAAGATCGTCTGGGTGCGCGTCACCAGGTCGGCGACCTCGGCAAAGGGCTTCAGCGGCGGGCGGTTTTTGGGGTCCACGGCCAGATCCCACGGGCGGAGTTGGTCGAGCTGCAATTCCCGCCGGCGCTCGGTCTGAAATTCGCGGACGGCGGGCATGATTTCCGATTCCACGGCGTCATGAAAACGGGCGCAGTCCTCCGGGGTGTAATCAAACCGGCCCAGCCGGCGGAAGGCGTAATCCCGGTAGTTGGCAAAGCCCGCGTTGAGGGCGATCTGATGGCGCTGTTTGAGGAGCGCGTCGAACAGGTCGTCAAATTTCTCGGCCTCCGACAAGCGCCGGTGGGCGACGCATTCCCAGGCCTCCTGGCGCAGCGCCCGGTCGGGCTCCTCCTGGTAACGGCCCATTTGGACGAGGGTCTTTTCCTCGCCGCGAAAGTTGACCATGAGGGCGCCGCTGAGTTTCTGGAACTGCTGGCCCAGCCGCGCCTCCTCGGTTTCCAGCGGGATGTTTTCCGCCCGGAACAGGGTGACGTGATTGTTCAGATCCCGGTCAAAGACGCCGTACCGGCCGGCGGGGAGCCGGGGGCGCTGTGGGTGGGCGACGTATATCTGTTCGAGGGCAAACTGGCGGGCCTTGAGCTGCGGCTCGACGTTCTCCACGAAGTGCAGGTAGGCCTTTTCCGCGTCGGCATTGTCGGTGTGGCAGGTCATGGCGATGTTGCGGCGGACGGATTCCTCGTCCAGCGCGGCGTTCAGTTCGCTCCAGTCCAGCAGCCACTGGGCGAAGGCGGCGGGCGTGGCGGCCTGGGCGGCGCGGGCTTCCAACTGGTCGAACCACGGCGCAATCCGCGGCCAGTCGCCGAGGTCCAGATCGGGCGGGATAAACGTGCGCGGGCGGTGGGCGGTCAATGTTCCAAAAGGCAGCAAGCTCATCGGCACAGCATAAGCCAACCGGCGGAAAGGGAAAGGAATTCAGACTTTGGTTTTGAGGCCGCAGGCCCGGGCCAGGCACCAGCCGCGCACGGCTTCAAAGAGGGCGAACAGGCCGGCGACCACGAAGATCAGGCCCACGATCAACTGGAAATCAACAATGACAATGCCGGCGATGAGGCACAAGGTTCCCACCACCCCGCGGGCGATGCGTCCGCGATGATTGATGTTGGGCCTGAAAAATCGCTTCACACGGGCAATTTACCACGACTTGGAGGCTTGTCCAACAGTTCTGTTTAAACTTGAGCATGGCCGCCGCAGTGCGTATTTCAGGGGGCGATGACAAATTACGAGGCCCGCTTCAGCGGCATCCGCCGGCTGTACGGGGCGGACGGACAGGACCGCCTGGCCCGGGCGCATGTGTGCGTGGTCGGCATTGGCGGGGTGGGGTCGTGGGTCGTGGAGGCGCTCGCCCGGACGGGGCTGGGCGCGCTGACGTTGGTGGACCTGGACGATGTCTGCATCAGCAACGTCAACCGCCAGCTCCACGCGGTCACCGGGGCCTTCGGCCGGCCGAAGGTCGAGGCCATGGCCGACCGCGTACGGCTGATCCAGCCGGACTGCCGGATCAACGCGGTGCAATCGCTGTTCACCGCGACGACGGCGGCGGAGATTCTGGCCACCCAATATGACGGCGTGGTGGATGCCATTGACCAGACGCCGATGAAGGCGTTGCTCATCGCGCGCTGCCGGGCCTTGGGCCGGCCCATTGTCACCACCGGCGGGGCCGGGGGCCGGCGCGATCCCACGGCGTTGCGCGTGGCCGACCTGGCCCGCACCACGCATGACGGCCTGCTGTCGGCCACCCGCAAACTGTTGCGCGACGAGCATGGTTTCCCGCGCGACCCCAAAGCGGCGTTTGGGGTGGATTGCGTTTATTCCACCGAGGCCCAGGTGTATCCCGCCGCCGACGGTTCGGTCTGCGAAACGCGCGAGCCGGGGGCGAATCTGCGGCTGGACTGCCGCAGCGGCTACGGCACGGCCTGCTTTCTGACGGGGGCCTTCGGTTTTGCGGCGGCGGCGCAGATGGTGAAGCACATCACGACGCGCGAAACAACATAGTGGCGGCTTGGCGGAGAAACTTGTTGTCGGGTCAGTAATGACGTAGGTTAACGATGATTAAGCGGACCCTGCGGCGGGTGAGGCGAGATGAAACTATATATTGAGACCAGTGGGCCGAACATGCTGTTGCACGAGGACGCACCGGACAAGAGCCAGATCACGAAGCTGTTCGTTGAATGGCCGCGTTTGTCGGCGCAGGAGCCGTTTATTTCTCCGGTGTGTACAAAGAAATCGCGAGGGCGCGGAGTCCCCGGCGCGAATGGCTGGAGCAGGTGGTGCCGGGGATGCGGCCGAACTTGTTGGACATGACGCCCGAGGTTGAGATGTTGGCGGAGCAATACCTGGCGGAGCAATACCTGGCGGAACGCATCATCCCGGCCAGGTTTCGTGACGAATTGCCGCATGTGGCCGCGGCCGTTTGTTACCGCCTGGATATGATCGTCAGTTGGAACATGAAACATTTGGCAAACCCAAACAAAGTGGCGTTGATCAATGCCGTGAACCGGCGCCAAGGCCGGCCGTTCATGCGGATTCATACGCCGAAGGAGATGATCGGATTATGAAACAGGAAAATGAGCCTGCCGCCATCCGGGAGTTGCGCCGCATCCGGCAGGAAATGCTTGCGGAGGAGAAGCGGGCCGGCAGCAACAATTATTGGGCGGAGGCCAACCGGCAGGGCCGGGAATTTGCCCGGCAAAACGGGCTTAAACATGTGGTGTCACCGTCAAGCGCTTATGTTTTGCAGGACAAACCTGCGAAGAAGCCTCACTGACACTGACTGGTTTCATGATTATCCGTTCACCGCCCGCCAAATAGCCGGAGAAAATTCTCTTCCACCCCGGCGGCCAGGGTTGCCGGCGGAACCTGTCGAAGTTCCGCCACATATTGATATACGGCGACCAGATTGGCCGGATGGTTGACCGGCCGGCCGGTCTTTGGATCCGTCAGCGGGAAGCGGTTCAGTTCATCGGGCAGGCGCTGGTCCGGCGCGTCGGTCTCGATCAGGAGCCGGTCGGCGGGGACGTGGCGGAAGGTTTCCCGCTGGCGCGTCTTGCGTTCGTGGGCGTAGTAACCGGGAAAGGAAAAGTAAGCGCCCAGTTCGGCCAGGGGTTTCACCAGTGCTTGCGATCCGCCATAGCTGTGCAGCAGAAACCCGCGGGCGGGCAGGGGACCGCCCGACAACAATTCCAACAGCCGGCCCCAGGCTTGGAGGCAGTGGATGCTCACGGGCAGATTGCGTTCGGCGGCCAGCCGAAGCTGGGCGGTAAACACCTCTTCCTGGCCGGCGTAGGCCAAGTCCGGCTTCCAGCGGTCCAGTCCGATTTCCCCGACGGCCGACGGCACGGCGTCCAGAAAATGAACCAAGCCGTCCAGCCAGCCGGTCGTTCGCTCGTGGACATACCAAGGATGGCAACCGAAGCTGGGCAGCACCAAGGGGGACTGTTGGGCGAGCGCGAGCACCGCCGGCCAGTCGGCCTCGCACGCGCCATTCACCACCATGCGCCGGACGCCGGCCTGCCGGCAGGCCGCCAACAACTCCGCCGAACGATCACCGAAGCGCTCGTCCTGCAAATGATTGTGCGCATCGTACAAACAGGTGAAACTTATTTGGGCTGGGGTTTGGCCGGAGGCGCCGCGGTTTTGGCGGCGTTGATTTTGGCGGCCGGCCAGAACGGCCGGCCAAAGGCGTCGGTGAAATCGTAGCCGCCCTGGAAATCATCGTGGCTGTCCCGGTCGGTTTTGGCGAGCAGGCCGATTTCCACCATGTTGAAGACAATGTTGCCGAAGTCGCGGCAGTCGCGGACCCCCCATTCCGCCAACAACATCTGGGCCATCGGCCCGAACTCCTGCAGGGCGTACTGACGGAGGCCGTCCAGCAATTCCTGGCCGGTCACATGGCGGGTGCTGCCCCGGTTTTCCTTGCTGATCAACTTCTGGGTGAAGTCGAGCCCTTCGCGCATAAAGGCATAGGCGTCGTGCTGGTAACGCCCGTCCACGACGAGAATTTGCCGCACCACTTCGTCAAAGTTCACTTCTTGCATGTTACGATGTTCCCGGCCGGCTGACCTCGGTCGGCGGATGGGCGGCCCGGTAGATTTTCACCAGTTCGCCCAGGGCCAACAAACCCAGGACCAAGATCAACACCCGTTTTTCCTGCACGGTCAGCCAGTTCACTACTGCAATATAGCCCATCCCCCCGGTTTGGCAACTCTGCGCGACGCCCGGCACGAATGCCGTTTAATCTTGATACCAGCGCGCCTTGTCTGGTAGCATAAACTCCCATATATGGCAGCCATTGGGCGTTTTCAAAAGGGCGACGAGGTGTTTTACGCCAAGATCGTGGACGGCGAACTGTTCCGGCTGCACGGGGATGTGTTCGGTTCCCCCACGTACGACCGGCAGCCCACCCGGCGCAAAGGCGTGAAAACCCTCGTGCCGGTGGTTCCCTCCAAAATCATCGCCGTGGGACTCAACTACGCCGATCACGCCCGGGAAGTGCGCCACGAACTGCCCCAGGAGCCGCTCATCTGGTTCAAGGCCACCACTTCGCTCATCCCCGACGGCGGTAAAATCGAGATACCCTTTCGCGATCATCGCACCGATTACGAAGCCGAGCTGGCCATTGTCATCGGCCGCAAAATCCGCAACGTCACCGCGGAATCCGCCTCCCGCTATATCCTGGGCTACACCACCGCCCAGGACATCAGCGACCGCACGATCCAGAAGGCCGAGGCGCAATGGGCGCGCTGCAAATCCTTCGACACCTTCACCCCGCTGGGGCCTTATGTCGAAACCAAAATTGACCCGCATGACCTGAATATTCAGCTTTTCCAAAACGGCCAGTTGCGGCAGAACTCCAACACCAAAAACCTCATCTTCAACTGTTACCGGCTGGTCAGCTTCATTTCCACCAACCTCACCCTGCTGCCCGGCGATGTCATCCTCACCGGCACCCCCAGCGGCATCGGCCCCATCCAATCCGGCGACCGTCTGGAGGTCCGCATCCAAGGTCTGGCCCCGCTGGTTAATCAGGTGAAGTAAGATATCATACATTGACTGGTTTATTTTTGACTGCATTCGTAGTTGGTATATTTTTCCTTGCCGGCATCATTCATATCCATCCTCAAAATCGTGGGGCCGAACCACCAGTCGCCGGAGCCAGCGGCCACCGCCCCTTGAGTTTTATCCCCCGCCGTCCGGGTCGGGGATTCACGGTGGAATCATCCGCAGGTCAGGCAGGAATTGTCATCGTCGAAACCCCAAGTTCAAGACCGCAGTTATTTCATGCGGCCACCGGTTCGATCCGTTTGATCCGGCTGAGCCGCGCGCCATAGGCGCGCGCGGCGCGCAAGTCATCCGCCTCCAGGTCGGGATAATCGGCCAGAATTTGCGCCATGGTCATGTCGCCGCTCAACAATCCCAACAAAAATTCCACCGGGTAACGCAGGCCCCGAACACACGGTTTCCCATGGCAAATATTGGGGTCCACCGTGATGCGCCCAAGTAAATGCTCGTTCGTCATGCTGCAAACATACCCGCCTGCCGGCCGTTGCGCAATAACCCAGGCTCAGGGAGCCGTTCACAACTCCCGCCTGGTCACCCTTTGGGGCGCAATGCTTTCCACAGCCAGCCGAACGGATCGTAGAAGTCGTCCACCACGCGTTCCTTCAGCGGGATGATCGCGTTGTCGGTGATGGTGATGTGCTCGGGGCAGACCTTGGTGCAGCATTTGGTGATGTTGCAATAGCCGATGCCCTGCGCCTGCTTCAATTCCGGCAGCCGATCCTCGGTGTCCAGCGGGTGCATTTCCAGCGCGGCGGTGTACACCAGGAAACGGGGGCCGATGAATTCATCATGCTTGTGATGGTCGCGGAGCACATGGCACACGTCCTGGCACAGAAAACATTCGATGCACTTCCGGAACTCCTGCACCCGGTCCACGTCCTCCTGCTGCATCCGCCAGGTGCCGTCCGGGGCGTCCGGCGGGCGCGGCTTGAATTGCTTGATCTTGGTCTTGACCCGGAAATTCCAGGAAACATCCGTGGCCAGGTCCCGCACGCTGGGGAACGCGCGCATCGGCTCGATGGTGACCGGCTGGTCCAAGGGGATCATGTCCAGCCGCGTCATGCACATCAGCTTGGGCACGCCGTTGATTTCCGCCGAGCAGGAGCCGCATTTGCCGGCCTTGCAATTCCAGCGGACCGCGAGGTCATTGGCCTGCGTGGCCTGGATCTTGTGGACCACATCCAGCACGACCATGCCGTCGGTGACTTCCGTGGTGTAATCCACGAGTTTGCCCCCGTTTGCGTCGCCGCGCCAAAGTCTGAAAACTACGGTTTTGCTCATTTCATTTCCTCAATCACTTGTTTCAAAGGTTCGGGCAGGTCGGCAATGGGTTCCCGGCGCAGGTTCATCGAACCATCCGCCGCCTTGAACACCACCGAGTTGTATTTGGCCGCCGCCGCGTCCTTGTTCGGAAAATCTTCGCGGAAATGACCGCCGCGGCTTTCCTTGCGGTCCAGCGCGGACCGGGTGATGGCTTCGGAGACGGTCAGCAAATGCCGCAAATCCAGCGCCGTGTGCCAGCCCGGATTGTATTCCCGGTGGCCATGCACCACCGTTTTGGCCGCGCGTTCCTGAAGTTTGGCGAGCCCTTCCAGCGCGCGCCGCATTTCATCCTCGCGCCGCACGATGCCGACCAGCCCCTGCATCATGTCCTGCAGGGCGTATTGCACCTGGTACGGGCCTTCGCCCTGCGTGCCCGCCTGGGCACCGCGTTCAAACGGTTCCTCGGCCATCCGGACCGCCGCTTCAATCTCGGCGTCGTTGACCGATCCCGCCCCGTGGGCCTTCGCAAAAACCGCCGCGTATTGCCCGGCCCGTTGGCCGAACACCAGCAGGTCGGAGAGGGAATTGCCCCCCAGCCGGTTCGCCCCGTGCAGGCCGGCCGCGCATTCGCCCGCCGCATACAGCCCGGGGAGATTCGTCGTCTGTGTCTCGCCGTCCACCCGGATGCCGCCCATCGCATAGTGCGTCGTCGGCCCCACTTCCATCGGTTCCTTGGTGATGTCCAGGTTGGCAAGCTGGATGAACTGATGATACATGCTCGGCAGCTTCTTTTTGATGTGTTCCGCCGAATTCGGGATCTTTTCCTTGATCCACGCGATGTCCAAAAACACCCCGCCGTGGGGACTGCCCCGGCCGGCCTTGACCTCCCGGTTGATGCAGCGCGCGACATGGTCGCGGGTCAGCAGCTCTGGCGGCCGGCGCGCGTTCTTGTCGCTCTGGGTGTAGCGCCAGCCCTCCTCCGGATCCGTCGAGGTCTGGGATTTGTAATTGTCGGGGATGTCATCGTACATGAACCGCTTCCCGTCCTTGTTGCGCAGCACGCCGCCCTCGCCGCGGACGCTCTCGGTGACCAGAATGCCCATGACGCTCGGCGGCCAGACCATGCCCGTGGGATGGAACTGGATGAACTCCATGTCCAGCAGTTCCGCGCCGGCGTGATAGGCCAGCGAGACGCCGTCGCCGGTGCCCTCCCAGGAATTGCTCGTGATCTTGTAGGCGCGCCCCAGGCCGCCGGTGGCCAGCACCACGGCCTTGGCCTTGAAAATCTTGAACCGCCCGCGCTCGCGGTCATAGCCGAAGGCCCCGGTGACCCGCCGGCCGTCCTTCAGGAGCGTCACGATGGTATATTCCATGTGAACGGTGATGCCCTGATGAATGCCGTGGTCCTGCAGGGTGCGGATCAGTTCCAGGCCGGTGCGGTCGCCGACGTGCGCCAGGCGCGGATACCGGTGGCCGCCGAAATTGCGCTGGAGGATCTTGCCGTCCGGGGTGCGGTCAAACACCGCGCCCCACTTTTCCAACTCGTGCACCCGGGCCGGCGCCTCTTGGGCGTGCAGTTCGGCCATGCGCCAATTGTTGACGTACTGGCCGCCGCGCATCGTGTCGGCAAAATGCACGCGCCAATTGTCCCGGTCATCGACGTTGCCCATGGCGGCAGCCATGCCGCCCTCGGCCATGACGGTGTGCGCCTTGCCCAGCAGGGACTTGCAGACCAGGCCCGTTTTCACACCGGCCGCCGAGGCTTCAATCGCCGCGCGCAGACCCGCCCCGCCCGCGCCGATCACCAGCACGTCGTATTCGAAGGTTTCGTAATTGGTAGCCACAAATTCAATCAGGTTTCAGTTAAAAAAAACGGTAATCATGCCAGATGCCCATGGCGCACAGGCGGATGTAGACATCGGTGAAGCCCACCCAGAAGAGGCTGATCCACGCCCACATCATGTGCCGCTGGTTCAGGCAGCCCACGCAGCCGTACGCCTTGGAGCAGGCCGGGGATTTGGACCGGGAATCCAGAAAGCCGCCCACCAGGTGGCGCAGGGAATGACAGCCCAAGGTGTAACTGGCCAACAACAGCGCGTTTAAAATCAGGACAATGCTGCCGACCGCCAGCCCGAAATGCACACCCGTCTTGTCGGTGAACCACAGGCCTTTCCAAGCGTCATGCGTCAGCAACACAATGAACACCAGCGCCAGATAGAGGAAATAGCGGTGAATGTTTTGAATCACCAACGGAAAATAACGCTCGCCCAGAAATGTCTTGCGCGGCTCGCCCACGGCGCAGTTAATCGGATCGGCCCAGAACGCCTTGTAGTAGGCGCCGCGATAGTAGTAGCAGGTGAACCGAAAACCGGCGGGCACCCACATCACCAGAAAGCCCGGGGAGAAGTGCGGCAGGAAGGCCGGCCACCAGGGCGGCACGGCCGCGCCGAACCAACTATGGCCGCTCGTCCCCCAGAGTTCGGGCGAATAAAACGGCGAAAGATAATCCTGGCCGCCCGAGTTTAGAAAATAATTGTTCCCTTGCAGCCCCGCCCAGGTGGAATAAATGATGAAGGCGGTGAAGCCGAGAAACACCAAGAGCGGTTGGAGCCACCACGCATCGGGTCGCGTGGTTTGCCCGAACTTTCGTTGGGTGGGGAGCGTGTCAGCGTAAGCCATATCGCGTGCCAAAGTAGTAAGCCCGCCGCCCTCCGTCAACGCGGGAAAATAAGTATTAGTAACACTACAGACATTGTGATAAGGGCTTATGCAAGTTTCGGGCCCACCGACCACTCATTCAGCCCCCGCTCGCCGGCCCCGGCCGGCGCGGAACCGAGCCGGTCCAGCGCCTCGCCGATCAGGTACAGCGAGCCGGTGATGACGATAAAACCCGCGTCTTTGCTGGCGTTTAACGCTTCCGTTAACCCGGCGCACACGGTGATGTCCGCGTCCGGCCGCGCGGCGCGGAACGCCGCCGCCAGCTCCCGCGCATCCGCCGTGCGTTTGCTGGCGACCGGCACCGTGTAGATCCGCCCCGCCCGCGGTGCCAAAATGCGGCAAATCTCCAACCATTTTTTGTCACCCAATAGCCCAATAATGAACACCGGTTGCCGCCCGGCGAACTCCGTTTCCAGTGCCCGGCGGAGCGCCGCCGCTCCGGCGGGGTTATGCGCGCCATCCAGGAGGAGCTCGCCACCCTCCGGCCGGACGAGCCGTTGCAGGCGGCCCGCCCAGCGGACCGACGCCAGTCCGGCGCGGAGCTGCTCCGGCGTTACGGGCAGCAGCGGCTGCAGCACCTCCGCCGTGGCCAGCGCCAGGGCCGCATTGATCTGTTGATGCGCGCCGATCAGCGGCAGGGCGAGGGGCAGGGCGGGGAGTCCTCCGCCCGCCGTGAAGGTCGTGAACGGTGCGCGGGCCTGGCCATCGCCGGTCGTTTTCACCACCGTAAGCGGCGCCCCCATTTTCCCGGCGGTGGCGGCGATCACCGCGCGGGCCTCCGGCGCTTCCGCCGCCGTGACCACCGGAACGCCGGGCTTGATGATGCCCGCCTTTTCGCCGGCGATTTTCGCCAGTGTATCCCCCAGCCATTGTTCATGGTCAAACGCAATGTTGGTGATGACGCTGGCGAGCGGGGTGACGATGTTCGTGGCATCCAGCCGTCCGCCCAGCCCGGTTTCCCAGATCACCAGGTCGCAGCCCTGTTCCGCAAACCAGACCAGCGCCAGCACGGTGGTGAATTCAAACAGCGTGATGGCCTCGCCCTGGTTCTTGACGCGCAGGTCCGCCGTGATCCGCGCCAGGTCCGCCTCCGGGATCAGTTCGCGGTTGACCTGGATGCGCTCGCGGAAGGACACCAGATGCGGGGAGGTGAACAGGCCCGTGCGCTGTCCGGCCGCCCGATAAATGCTCTCCAGCATGGCACAGGTCGAGCCTTTGCCGTTCGTGCCGGCCACATGGATGAAACGCAGACGGTGCTGGGGGTTCCCCGCCAGCGCCGCCAGCCGGCGGGTGTTTTCCAGCCCAAAGGTGGCCGCAAACACCCGCAAACCCGAGAGAAAATCAATGGCTTCAGTGTAAGTCACAAACAAAAACTATGAGTTATGCGGGCTGAATTAAGAAGGAGAAAAAATTCAGGTCCGGTTGTTTCCTTGCGGGGGCCGGGCTGTTTTGCCACATTGCCCGGAAATGGCGCGCCCCAATTTTCGTGGCCGGGTTGACCTTGACCTGCCCAAAGCCAGCCTTTCCCGCGAAAACCTCCGGGAAGCCGCCAGGCTGTTCACCTACCTCCGGCCGCAGCGGGGGCTCCTGCTCGCCGCCGCCGGTGCGTTAATCCTATCCAGCCTGCTGAGTCTTTGTTTTCCCTTCCTGGCCGGCAGCCTGATGGATGCGGCCACGCCGGGGGCGGCTCTCCGGGGGCCCGCCTGGCTGCCGCACACCATCAACCGCGTGGCCCTGCTCATGCTGGCCGTGCTGGCGGTTCAGGCATGCTGCACGTTTTTTCATTCCACCTCCATGACGAAAGTCGGCCAAAGCGCCGTGGCCGCCCTGCGCCGCGACACCTATGCCCGGCTGATCTGCCTGCCGATGTCGTTTTTCGGCCAGCGCCGCGTGGGGGAATTGAACAGCCGCATCTCCGCCGACCTCACGCAGATCGAGGCCACGCTCATCATGGCCCTGCCGCAGCTCTTAAGGCAAACCCTGATGCTGTTGGGCGGCATCATTCTGATTGCCGCCACCTCGGGCCATCTCACGTTGATCATGCTCAGCGCCATCCCGCCGGTGATCGTGCTGGCCGTGGTGTTTGGGCGGAAGATGAGGAAAAACTCCCGCGAGACCCAGGACCAGCTCGCCGAAACCGGCATCATCGTCGAGGAGACGCTGCAGGGCATTTTTAATGTGAAGGCGTTTGTCAACGAAGCCTTTGAAATCGAGCGCTACCGCCGGAGCATGGACGCCTACCTGCGCGTGGCCTTGCGCGGCGCGCGGTTGCGGGGTGCGTTCATCGCGTTCATCGTGTTTTCGCTGTTCGGGTGCATCGTATTGGTGCTGTGGTCCGGCGCGTCGCTGTTGCAGAGCGGTCACATCTCCCTGGGCGAGATGACGCGCTTTGTCCTTTACACGGCGTTTGTCGCGGGCGCGATGGGCCAGTTCGCCGACCTTTACGCGCAGGTGCAGAAGGCCCTCGGCGCCACCCACCGGGTGCGGGAACTGCTGGCGGAGCAGCCGGAATTTGTGCTGGCCGCGCCGGGCGTCCCCGCCCCGCCGCCCCGGGCGGCGTTGCGCGGCGAAGTGGAACTGCGGGACGTGCGGTTCCGTTACCCCTCGCGGCCGGAAGTGGAGGTGTTGAAAGGCATTTCCCTGACCGTCCGGCCCGGCGAAAAAATCGCGCTGGTCGGACCCAGCGGCTCCGGCAAATCCACGCTCATCTCCCTGCTGCTGCGCTTTTACGATCCGCAGCCGGGGGAAATCCGGATGGACGGCCGCCCGGCGCCGGAGTATCCGCTGGCCTGGCTGCGCAACCAGATGTCCATCGTGCCGCAGGAGGCGCTCCTCTTTGGCGGCACGATTTACGAGAACATCGCCTATGGCCGGCCCGGGGCGGGCAAGGACGAAATTTTGGAGGCGGCGCGCAAGGCGTACGCCCATGAATTCATCGCCCCCTTCCCTGAGGGCTACCAGACTTTGGTGGGTGAACGTGGCGTGAAGCTTTCCGGGGGCCAGCGCCAGCGGGTGGCCATCGCCCGCGCCATTTTGAAGGATCCGGCGATCCTGATTTTGGATGAAGCCACCAGCTCGCTGGATTCGGAAAGCGAGCGCCTGGTGCAGCTCGCGCTGGACCGGCTGATGCAGGGCCGCACCACCTTCATCATCGCCCACCGGCTGGCCACGGTGCGGCGGGCGGACCGCATCGTGGTGATCCAGGACGGGGTGCTGGTGGAATCCGGCACGCATGACGAATTATACCAGCAGGAGGCCGGCTTGTACCGCCGCCTGGCGGAGTTGCAGTTCCACCTCAAATAGGGTGACCTGACGCAGCGGGGGGCCGGGCTCACCAGATATCCACTGGTCCTTTGGGCACCGGAATGTGCTGGCGGGCGGCCACGGGGGGGGCCTCCGTCGCGCCACCGGCTTGGGCGGGGGGGGACATGAACGAGGCGACCATCGGCGGCGGGCGGAAGCGGGGGGACAATTGGCCGTCGGCCTCCAGGAATTGCCCCCGCCATTGGCGGTACTG
>Ga0182030_10018032_pt1 | contig 13573 bp, 10 predicted proteins | sample 812S3MmetaG_FD_121299 | JGI IMG/M metagenome (GOLD analysis project Ga0182030, IMG submission 121299) | Permafrost microbial communities from Stordalen Mire, Sweden - 812S3M metaG (Illumina Assembly) | ecosystem: Environmental > Terrestrial > Soil > Wetlands > Permafrost | place: Sweden... | reverse complement strand
GATCTGGGTCAGTCTGGTTACTCTGTTTCTTTCTAGTTCTGTGAATATCTACCTTCTACTGTTCGTCGTCCCCAAGTTTGAATGGATTTTCGCGGAGGCTCTGCCGGGTATGCCTCTGCCACCGGTAACAGTATTTATCATTGCTGCCAGAATTGGGCTTGCGGTCATTGCCTTGGGCTGGCCGATCATAGGGAGCGTTTTGGTTAACCAGCAAAAAACCTACGCCATTCTCTGGATCAACATTGGTCTTATTTGGACTTTTTTGGAAATCGGAACGGTAGTCATCGCGCTTTTTATGCCAATGTCTCACCATGACGTTGTCTGACCACCACCTCTAAAGCCCTCCCCTGGTAGAAGACGACCCGGCAGTCGGATAATAATTATTGCCGTTGGGCGCGGGCGCGTGGAATTCGGGATATTTTTTCCACATGACCAGCTCGATCCGACGGTTCCTCTCCCGGCCTTCCGCCGTTTCATTGTCGGCCAGCGGTTGCAAACCGCCGACGCCCACGGCATCAAGGCGCTTTTTATCAACATGGGCCGCAATAAGCATCGCTTGCACAGCGATTGCCCGCTTGGCGGAAAGGCGCAGGTTGTCGTTCGGGTCTCCCGAATTATCGGTATGGCCTTCGATGCGCAGGGAAAGATCGGGATGTCGCTTCATCATCGCGACGACACGGTCGATCAGCGGCTGCGACGAGGCATCGAGGCCATCCCTGCCCGGCTGAAAAACAAACGGAAGCACGACACGGCCATAGTCGCTCAGCGACGTGTAAAGGGAATCGTCATTGGAGTCGGCGCCGGGAGTTGATGGACTCGGAACAGAGTAGTCAGGGAGCGGGCCTGACGGTACAGTCTCGTCGGGGACAGTCGGAGTGACGACTACCGCGACGGCAGGGCTGGGCGGCGGCGGCGCGCTCCCGATCGATTCCACGACTGTGAGGACATTGACCGTGCTCCCCGGTTCGAGATAAACCCAGATATCGTGGTCGGCGGTGGCCCGGTGGAATGTTTCGGTCACGTTTCCCACCGCGCCGCTCTTTTCCACCGTGAAGTCGGAATCGGAGGCGAGTGTTTCGTAGTACTGCTGAGTCTGATACAAAGAGAGTGCTCGACTGCCGGGATTCAGTTCGTACCGGATGACATAGCGGTGCCCTTTAACGTGAACCGTCTCGATACGATTGAAGTCAATGGGCAAAGGACGGGCCACGGAAAAATCGAACTCGGCAGGATTGTCCTCGTCATAGTCGCTGATGATGAACCCCTCCACGCGTGGAAAACCGGCATAATCGTGGGAGCTTTCCACGTCGCCGGAGTCGGCCCGAAGGGTCGCCGCTGCAAGGGCAAGCGTCCAAAGGACCTGCGGCAGGATTCGTCTGCAAAAGCGCATGTCAAAAATGTAACCCGTTTTCAGGCGGTTCTGTCCAATGCAATCGGCATGACCCATGCTATGTTTTAAGTATGGACCTTCCGAACGAAGTTGGAATTATGACACTTCCCAACGCGATTCTGTTTCCGCAGGCCCTCCTTCCCCTCTATATTTACGAGCCGCGCTACAGGGCTATGCTCAAGCAATCGTTGGAAAGTCAGCGGATGTTTGCCGTGGCGCTTCCGCATACGTCATCGAGCCCGACGATGGTGCCGCATCGGATCGCGGGTGTCGGATTAATTCGCGCCTGTGTCGATAAACCGGACGGAACGTCGAACCTGATCCTGCAAGGGGTGAGCCGGGTACGCTTCACCAATTTCGTGCAGGAAAAGCCCTTTTACGTGGGGAGAATCGAAATTCTCACCACGGAGGAAACGGACGCTCTGGAGGTCGAGGCGCTTTCGGTCAAAGTGCTGGAAATGATCGGCACCATGCACGATGCCGGCGACATCCAGGCCGAGGGCATCCTGAAATTTCTCAACGAGATCACCGATTACGACGCTCTCGCCGACATCGTGACCTACAGCTTCATCGAGGACGTGACCCGCAAGCAGGACATTCTTGAAACGTTAAACCTTCGCCAGCGATTGCAAAAAGTAATCGTGGCCCTGCGGCGGCAATCGTCGTCGTCCTCGTCGGGACCGGCTTTGGGGTAAGAGTCAGAGTTAGGTTAGGGGGTGGGTAGCTTTCGTGCCGTACACGGGGGCTACCCACTTTTCTTTACTGCTCTCCGCTGGAGTGTTTTGATGACGTGGTGCGGATTGAGAGCCTTGCGGAAAACCTGAACGGAAAGCTGTACCGGCTTTTCATCGTGCTGATCATCGCCTGCGTGGTGCTGGGCAGCTTCGCGCCGATGATGAACCAGGTCGATCTCGGCTGGCAGGTCGCCCAGGGACGATGGATGGTCCAGCACTTCGCCTTCTACAGTCACGACGCCTTCAATTATCCCAATCTCGGTCGCCCCGTCATCAATGAATACCCTCTCTTCGAGATAGTACTTTATTTGGCGTGGAGCCTTGGCTGGTGGGGGCCGTGCCTTCTCACCGCGCTGGCTTATGCAACAATCGTGGGGGTTCTGCTCCGCGGCGCACAACTCCTCCAGCTTCAGTCCTCGGCCCTGGTGGCGACCTCCATCGGCCTGATGCTGCTGTTTTTTCATGTCGCCTTCCCGTTGCGCCCGCATCTGGCCACCTATCTTGGTGTCGCGCTGCTTGGCGTCTTTCTCCTGCGCCATCGTGACGAGCAGAATTGGACCGCCTTCTGGCCGATGGCGCTCCTGCAAATCGCGTGGACCAATTGCCACAGCGGTTTTGTCATCGGCCTCGCGATGGTGGGGCTTTTCGGGGTCGAGATCACCGTGCGCCGCTGGCTGCGGGAAAAATCGTTTCCTTGGACGACGGCGCGGACATGGTTCTTCGCGTTCCTGCTCATCCTGCTGGCCTGCTTCCTCAATCCCTATGGCTGGGAGCGTTTTTACCCTCCCTTTTTTCAGGACCGCCTGGAATCGATCCGCGCCTATGTGGGCGAAATGGAACCGCTCGTCGGAGGGATGGCCACGATTTACGGCTACCTGACGCTGGTCGCGATCATCGTGGTGGCGCTGGAGGTGATCCGTCGCGGAGACGCGATTTCCTACACCTTTCTCCTGCTCGCTTTTCTGCTCTATACGCAGGCGCAAGAGGTCAACAAGGCGTGGCCGGTGTTTGGCTTGTTCGTGCCTCTGCTGGTCCTGAGCAGCGGGGCCCTTGCTTCGACCGCGCTAAAACCGGCATCATGGCCCGGTGTTTTTGCGACCTTCGTGGCGACAGTTTCCGTGGCCATGACTGTAGTTGGACGACTGAATCCTCATTGGGATTCAAGTCTCCAGCGCCAATGGCACGAGTACGACGCGGGCCGCAGTGAACTCCCTCTTGAGGCGACCGACTGGATGAAAGCGCATGGCGTGAAAGGCCGTCTTTTCCATCGCTGCGAAGACGGCGGCTGGCTGCAACAGGAAGGCTACGACCATGGGGAAACCTTTTCCGATACCGGTTTCGGAAAATACGACGAGGCGTTTATTCACGAAGTCGGCCTGGTCAACGAACGTCCGGCATTGGTGCCACTTCTTCTTGCCGCCTACCAACCCGACTATGTCCTCTGCGGCGACTTTTGTTTTCAATGGCCCTTTTATCTAAGGCAAAACGGCTGGCGACTGATCTTCTACTCGCCGAATAGTTCCGTCTGGACGCGGCCCGGACTGAGGGGCGACTTACCGACCGTGACAAATGAGGAAATCATAGCGTCCTTCGACCACGACTCCGCCACCAACGGCATGCCCGCCGATGTCCGCCTCTTCGGACGAAATATCATCGCCTTGAATTCACTCGGACTGGAAGACTTCGCGTTCGCCAGGCTGACCGGCCTACCGGAACAATTCCACCATGCGTCGTGGTATTGGGAAGCCGCGCGCATTCTTTGCTTCGCGGAGCCGGGCTTCTCTCCCGTTCATCGCGACACACTTTTTCATGAGGCAGCGTGGATGAATGATGATGCCGTGACCGCTGAATTTCGCGCCTACTATGAGTACTACGCCACGGACGATGCAGACACTGCGTTGCGCATTTTAAATCACATCCCCTCCAATCAGTTGAGCAACTATTCAGCGGAACTCCTGCTCAAAATCGAACTCGACCGGAAGCGCCTCGAAGCCCTGGCGCTCGCGCAACGCACCGATTGCTTTGACCTGCGCAACGGGCGTCACTGGCAATATCTCGCGCAAGCCGAAGAACAGGCGGGCCATCTCGAAGCGGCCCGTGCCGCCTGGAAAAAAGCCGTCTTTTATTACCCCGATGATGCCGCCCTGATGGAGGCCGCCACCGACTTTGCGGCAAAACACAACGATCCCGCGCTGGCGCAGACCATCACAGAAAGCGGCAAAGTTTACGGCCGTTCCAATCACTGAACACGGTACCCTAAGTAAATGCGCATGTCAGTAGCCCCAAAGGGGCGACCCAGGCCTAGCCCAGCAACGCCCTGGGTTAGAAAAAAATTGAGCAAAGCCCTGAAGGGGCGCTCTAAAATTAGACCGCCCGGTGGGGCTTAATATGCACTTACTTTATGGCACCGTGTTTAGGCATCTAAACTCTTATCCCAAAGCTGCTCTTTGCAGCGCGCTGAGCTTCTTGATCCCCTTCGTCGCAAGCGCTAGTAGCGCGGCGAATTCCTTGGGCGAAAAAGTACTTTCCTCGCCGCTGGCCTGGACCTCGATGAACTGACCCCGCGCGGTCATGACAACGTTCATATCCGTCTCGGCATCCTTGTCCTCGACGTAATCGAGATCGAGCAGTGGACGCCCCTCGACGATGCCGACGCTGACGGCGGCGAAGGGCGTCTTGATCGGCGACTTGGCGGAATCCTTGAGAAAGCCGCCCGCGCGAAGTTTCCTCACGGCAAGTTCAAGCGCGACATACACGCCGGTGATGGCCGTGGTGCGGGTGCCCCCGTCGGCGGCAAGGACATCGCAATCGACGCACAGCGTGCGCGGGCCAAGAGCTTCCAGGTCGACGGCGGCCCGCACGCTGCGCCCGATCAGCCGTTGGATCTCCGTGCTGCGTCCATCAATGCGACCCTTGGTGATGTCGCGCGCTTTGCGATCCAGTGTCGAGTAGGGCAGCATGGAGTACTCCGCCGTGATCCAGCCGCCGGAGACCTTCTGTTCCTTCATCCAGCGCGGGACGTTCTCCTCGACCGTGACCGCGCAGATGACCTGCGTGCGACCGCAACTGGCGAGAACCGATCCGGCGGCGTGAGGCGCGATGCCGGCTTTAAAAGTGATGGGGCGGAGTTGATCGGGACCCCGGCCGTCGTGGCGGCGGCTTGATTTGGAAGAGGGCATAGTTTAGCCGCAAAAGAACACAAAGGACTCAAAAAAGAAACTGAAAAACAGTCACCAGTCTCTAAACGTCATCCGGCTCTTCCTTATTGTCGTGGCGCGGCTTCGGGACTTCAGGAGTGTTGAGTTCGAGCTTGGTAAGAATTTCCATGACGCGGTCGCCGCGTTCGATCGCGCGGTCGAAGCGGAAGAGAAGTTGCGGCGTGAACTTGAGCCCAAGGCGGCGTCCGATGAAGCTTTGCCAGGTCTTGCGGTTCCGGTTGAGGACCTTGAGGGCCTGCTCCTCCTCCAACTCGGGATGCAGCGTGCTGACATAGATGTAAGCCTGGCGCATATCGGGCGGCAGCTCGACGGAGGAAATGGTGATCAGGAGCCCCTCGAGATCAAGGGATTGGCTCATGCAGGCGGCGAGTTCCTTCCGGAGGACCTCGGCGACGCGGACGGTGCGGCGTGTGGACATATTTATAGTGTCGATGAAACAGGGCGCGGATGCAACCCTCCCTCATTTTCGGAAGCAGCACTTTTCCTTGCGCGGAATGGCAACGTACCCCTTAATGATCATGTTCATGAATAAGTGTTTTTGGCGTCTCATGCTGGTGGCCGGTACCGCGGTGATCCTGACCGGTTGCGGCAACAAGGAAACGAAGGAAGCCCTGCAAAAGGCAATCGCCCTGGAGGATCAGAAACAATACCAGGACGCCAACAATGTCCTGCTGGGGGCGTTACAGGCGCGCGAGACAAAGATTCGCGCCGATGCCGGCACGCCCGGCGACCAAACCGCGGCTGACGCACTCTCCAAAAAGGTGGCAGGCGATCCGGAAATCCTCAAGCTGGAGCGCGCCCAAATCCCGCTTTATCTCCATGTGGAGCGGGCCGATAAGGCCTCTGCCGTTTACACCGACATCCTGAGTGGCAATCCGGGGGATTCCGTGGTTTACGATACGCTGCTCGACAAGGATCCTCTGCTTCGCACCGGAGCTGTGCGCATCCTGGGCCTGATGGGAAAACCTGAGACGATTGACAAACTGGTCACGGCGACGAAGGACCCGGACCAGGACGTGCGCCGCGCCGCCGTGGCCGCGCTGGGATCGATCAAGGACCCCGGGACGGTCGGACCCTTGATCGAAGCCTTGAAGGATTCCAACTGGTTCGTCCGGTCGGAGGCGGCCAATTCCCTCGGCCAGGAGCGCGATGGGCACGCGGTCAAACCGCTGCTCAATGCCGTGAACGACCCGGACGTCAACGTGAAAGGCTCGGCGGAAACCGCCCTGCTGCTGCTTTGCAAGGGACCGGACGCGCCTGCCCCGCCGGACGATTTTGCCAGCCGCTTGAACGACTCCAATCCGAGGATCCTCCTCGTCTCGGCGGTCTGCCTCGCCATACTCAAGGATCCCAGGTCGGTCCCGGTTTTGCTGAAGCTGATCGACTCACCTGATCAGACCACGCGTCTCGATGCCGTCAAGGGCCTGGGTGAAGCGGGCGACCCCTCGGTTATTCCCACGTTGCGCCAAACGCTCAAGGACCCGGACATCAATATGCGCGGATGGAGCATCATCGGGTTGGGTAATCTCAAGGATGAGGGCTCGCTGGCCGATCTGCGCGCGATTGCGGACGATGCCGGCCAGCCGGCCACGATCAAGGCGGCGGCAACGGCGGCAATCAACCACATCTCACCGCCCCCGGCTCCGACCAGCGGTCCGTGATCGCAAGATCAGGACGCCGGCTCACCCGTGTCCCGATGCGCGGCGATGATGTCATCGAGCACGCGGCGGAATTCCTCCAGACCGGGCGCGGGAATGACGATGGAATCGCGACGCCCGTTGGCATCCTCGGTAATCCGAAGAAACCGGCCCCGTGGATTCTCGCGCAGGTCGAAGATAAAAGTTTTGCGCTCGACGGCGATATTTTCACTTTTCAAAACAGCATCCATCCTTAAACCTCAAGTTAAACCTTTTCACGGCAAGCTAACCAAGACGGGCCTCCTGTCAAACGACTCGCTGCATTTGTAATCCACACCCATGAAGACCCAAACCCTCGGCACTACGAATATCCAGGTCACCCGGCTTGCCTATGGCGCGATGCGCATTGCGGGAGGCTGGGACAAAAACAAGGTCGACGCGGCCGCCATCGAACGGGGTATCCGCTCGCTTGAGAGCGCGGTCGAGGCTGGCTACAACTTCATCGATCACGCCGATATTTACGGCGACACGATGTCCGAGGCGATCCACGGACTGGCGCTCGACCGGCACCCCGGCTGGCGCGACAAACTCGTGGTCGCCACCAAGTGCGGCATCCGGTTTGACGATGAGCCGCCCGGCACGCCCCATCGCTACGACCTCAGCGGGGAGCATATCCGTTGGTCAATCGACGATTCGCTCAAGCGCCTGAAACTGGAGCGGGTCGATCTCTATCAATTGCATCGGCCCGACTGGCTGGCCGACCCGGAAGATATTGCGGCGGCCATGGTCGATATCCACAAAGCCGGGAAGGTGCGCTATTTCGGCGTCAGTAACTGCCGTCCCTCGCTGGTCGCGGCGGTGCAAAGCGCGCTCCCCTTCCCGCTCGTCTCAAACCAGGTCGAAATCCATCTCATGAAGCTGGATGCTTTTGAAAATGGCACGCTCGATCAATGCCTGGAAAAAAAGATGACCCCGATGGCATGGAGTCCGCTGGCCTACGGAAAACTCGTGGCGGCATTCAATGACAAGGCCGCCCTGCCGCAAAGCGAACGCGACATCGCCGCCGTGGCGCGTCTCCGCCCGGTGCTGGCCGACGTCGCGCAGGCTTATGGCGTGACACCCCTCGCGATTATCCTGGCCTGGCTGATGCGCCACCCCGGCAAGATCATCCCCATCTACGGTTCGACGCGTCCCGAAGCGATCCTTGAAGCGGCCAGGGCCGACTCGGTCGACCTCGACCGGAATAGCTGGTACCGGATTCTCTTCGCCGCCCGCGGCATCAAACTGGAGTAGCAGTCAACCTGGAGGGTCGGACTCTGTCCCGACCCTATTCTGCCCGTCCCCTTTTACTCCCCGTCTTTTTCTTGGATCGTTTCGCCATGCGGTCTCGGCAACGAGAATGAACCCTTTCCGCCTTCATAGAAGCAGTTTTTGCTTTGGTTGAGGGAAAGCCATTCGCTTGCATCACTCCCTATCTGGCTGACGGCATACCTCGTCCTGTACCGCCCACGCCAAAACTTTATTTCTGCCCCGCCCGTTGCCGTGTCATGGCCTGCACTTTGGCCAGATTGTTTTGCGCGGTAGTATAGTCAGGCTTCAGCCGCACAGCTTCTTGGAACTGCACGATCGCATTGTCGATCTGCCCTTTTTGAAAAAGAGAAACGCCAAGGCTAGCGTGCGCTTCAGCAAGTTTGGGATTGATATTCAGGGCCTTTTCAAACTGGGCAATAGCCTCGTCCAGGCGTCCCCTTTGTGAAAGAGCATTGCCAAGGTCATAATGGACTACGGCATTGTTGGGGTCGATTTCCAGGGCCCTTTGGTACTGAACCATCGCCTCCTCCACCTGCCCCTTTTGAAACAGAACATCGCCAAGGTTGTTGTGGGCTTCGGCATAAGTGGGGTTAATTTCCAGAGCCTTTTGGAACTGGGCCATTGCCTCGTCCACCTGTTCTCTTTGGTAAAAAACGTTACCAAGGTTATTGTGGGCGTCAGCAGCGTTGGGGTTAATTTCCAGAGCCTTTTGATACTGGACCATCGCCTCATCAGGTTGCCCCTTTTGTGCGAGAGTATTGCCGAGATTAATGCGGCCTACCCAGCAGTTTGGATTCCTAGCCAGCGTATCGGTCCAGAGTGTCTCCGAGCTCTCATAAGCCCCGGATCGCTGCCAACTCAATGTCCCAAGAATCAACAGCAGTCCGGCACAAAGACCTGATTGCAGCTGTGGTTTTTTCGGAATAACAAAATCCGCCAACCGGATCATCCCTACTCCCACCAGCACCAACGGCCCCATGCTGGCCAGATACTGCAAATGATCAAAAAATAAGGAATAACGAAAAATAAAATTGTCGACCAAGCCCAACACCGGAAGCAAGGCCACTAGGAAATATGCGAAGACGAAAAACCAGAGGCGAGACCACGACTCGCGTTTGCGCCATAAAATAAAGAGGACGATGATCACGGCAAGCAGCGGCAGATATGAAACCCACTGCCCGGCATCGATCTCCCAGCGTGGATAAATCGTGATCAGCGGATGGGGCCAAAGGAGCTTGCCGAGATAAAACCAGACCGCGTCGCCCGCCATCACCAAGCGCTCCGGCCAAATCCGCACCAATTGGGGATTGGGAGCTATCGCCAGATTCAGGCTTTGAGTCCATATCGATAAGAAACCGGCAGCGATGGACATGAAAAAAATGGGGACCACTCTCGCCAGGTTGCGCCAATGCCACCGGCCCTCCGTCCACCATGCGCACAAGCAAAGGACAATCGGTAGAATCACCGTGGACGACTTGCTGGCCATCGCCATGGCGGCGAATAGCAAGGTTAACCCATAGTTCCACCCACCTCTGGTTTGTCCGTCGAGATCCTTTGCTCTAAGCCACCGCACAAAGAAAAGGATCGAGAGCAGGAAGAACAAACCAGACTGGGTGTTCTTTGTCTCGCTGATCCACGCCACCGATTCCACCTGCACCGGGTGGAGGGCCCATAGTGCCGCGCCCAGCCACGCACCCGGCACCTGCAAACTGCGCAAGACCCGCCATAGCACGACCGCGCCGACTCCGTGCAGCAAAACATTCACGAGGTGATATGGCAGCGGGGCTAAACCCCACAACGCGTGCCCAAGCCAAAACGTGGTTATCGTCAACGGACAAATATCAGCGGCGCTTGTCGTCCAGATTTGTTTCAAGCCAAGCGGCCCAATAATGACGGGGTTGGTGGTGATGAGCGCTTCATCGTCCCAGACGTATCCAGCCCACCACACCGGCGAATAGGTCAGAATAACTGCCAGAATCAGGATCAGTCCCAAAAGCCAATCGCGACTCAACAAAGATGGCAATGGTGGAGCAAGCTTGACCTTCCCGGCAGCTTTCGCGGAAGCCCCGTTGCACACCACCGTCTTTTTCTTGGATCGTTTCGCCATGGGCTTTCGGCAATGAGGATGAACTCTTTCTTCCTTCAGAAAAGCAAATGTTCGTTTCGGTTACCGCGCGTCCGTTTCCCGGGTCTGCACCCGCCCGCAAAGCTAGACAGTGTTTGTTTGATAACCAAGGAGCGTGAAATACCACGCGAAGTTGGCCTGCACAAACCGCACCGTATCCTTTCCCGAAATATCGAGGACAGGAGCCGATTGCACTACACCTATAGCATTTTCATAAATGTCGTAGCCGCATTTCTGTCCTTTGGCCCGGAGGGCCAACGGAAATTAGCCGGGGGTGCAAAACCCCCGGTGTGACTTTACAGAAAAACCCGCCCTGACAGGGGCGATGGAATTTCCGGGAGGCAAACTCATCCGCCGCCCCATCCTGGGCGGTTGATCTTGCGTGCGAAACCGGTGGCTTGCGCCACCGGCTAATTTCTTGCCAACCCTCCGGGTCTCAAAATACGATGAACTCACAGCGGCTACAGTATTTCTGAAAATGCCCTAGGGTTTTGTTGGCAGTGCGAGCCACGGGCGCAGAAGAATTTCCGATGCCTGATTGCCCTGGCCGGCCAGGAAATGAATGTCGACCGCGCCTGTCTGGTTGAGCGGCCAGACCTGGCAAAAATCGGGAACGTCCACGGCATCGATGGCATTGAGCTGCCGGTCGCGGGGCGGAATTTGGAGCCAGTCGCGCACCTGAAGGGACCGAAGCCATGCCGCGTCCGGTGGCGGCTCGGTACCCATGACAAGGACATTGGCATGAAGTCCCGGATAGGCGGCGAGAAGAGCCTGCTGCGTGGTCACACCGATTCTGCCCGCCCAGAGCAGCGTCTGACTTCCCGCGTGAAAGAGAAGCACCAGCGCGCGGTCCTCGGCGTGGCTGGCGATGCGGTCGGCGGCGGGATGGAGCACGTCGACGCTGACATCCGAGCTGATCTGTGAGCCCCCGCCCTCTGCCCAGAACTGGCTCTTCCCGCCCGCGAGCGCAACCATTTCCGGCATCGCTTTTTCCAGCGGCGAACGGGTGCGCAATAGCGGCACGATGAGCTGCCGCGGATGAAAATCACGGACGATCATTTCCGCGCCGCTGTTGTCGGGACCGCTCATTTGCGCGAGCACGAGCCCGTCGAGCCGGTTGATGCCGTAGTATTGCAGGAAATGCCAGGTCGTCGAGGGACTCTGACTTTCGCGCCCGGTGTTGAAGAGCCACGTCTGGTCCGGCGTCCGGACGAGCAGGCACGCGCTGTCCTGCAACGGCGCAACGACGAAGGACGGCGTCGGCGAGGCCAGCGCGCGAAGGTCGGGCACGTTGAGCGATGCGCCCGGTTTGTGCGCGAGAAATCCGACAAAGACAATGAGGACTTTGGCCAGTAGCCAGTTCGCATTATTGAGCAGGACCGCCAGGGACGTGCTCACCAGTGAAACCGCAACGCTCAGCGTACCTATCATCGTAATTAATCCCGCCACGGGCACGACGATGAGATTGGCCAGGATGGAAACGGGCGTGACCTGGTGAAAATCAATCGCCGTGATCGGTTCCGTGACGATGGTGGCCGCAATGCCCGTGCCAAGAAGTCCGGCGGTAATCCACCAGAATCGATTTTCAATCCGTTGCGCGCGGGTGAGCAGCGAGGAAGGCAAAAATGGATCGAGGGCAAAAGGCCTGTGGAGAAAATGCATGAACGGCGGCGAGAGCAGAATCAGTCCGAGCACGATGGCGAAGGAGAGTTGCGCCCCGGGATCGAGCAGGACGGACGGATTCCAGATGAGCATGGCCAGGAACGCCAGCGACCAGCAGCCGAGTGCGTTGAGCGGACGCCCCAGCCTCCACGCGAGCAGGATGGCCAGCGCCATGACAGTCGCGCGGACGGCGCTGGCGGGCGAGCCGGTGAGCAGGCAATAAAGCAGCACGATCGGCGCGAGCGTCCAGGCCCACCGCCAGCGGACAAGCCCGCAGAGTTGCAACAGGATGAGCGCGACCACGACCATCTCGGCGATGTTTTGCCCGCTGACCGCGAAGACATGCAGCGTCCCGGTGCGGCGGAAGTCCTGCTCGATGTCGGCGGGAATTTCCTGGCGATAACCGATGAGCATGCCGGCCAGGAAATCGGCCATGCGCGGATCGTCCTCCAGGCCGATCTGGAGCCGCGCATAGGCCCAGTCACGAGCGCGAAAGGAAAGATTTTGCCAGAAGTCGCCGCCGCTACCGCCCTTGCCGCTGGCAATTTCGACGCGCCGCCAGTTCAGCGCCGGGATCGTTGTGTGATAATAAATGCCCTGTTCGGCCTCGTAGGCGCGGTAATCGAGTTCCCCCGGACAAAGCGGAGGCGCGACCGGCATAAGCGCCGTGGCGAATTCAAGACGGTCGCCGCATTGCAGTTCCTTCGCGGGCCCGACCACGGTGCAGCGAACATCCCCTTGCGCCGGTTGCCAGGGCGTGTCGATCTCCGTGCCGAAAAGACGCCCCTCCGCCGGACGCCACGCTTCCATTCGGAGGACAAACGACGTGCGGTCGAGCGCGCGGCGCGAGACGTGCGTGGTGTATTGCGCCGCCGGTTCCTCGACAATCAGGCCGCGCCACTGCGTGGTATCGAGGGTCTTTTCCGCAGGCAGGCGGCGGAGGTCGTCTGGAAAAATCGTGCTGCCCAGCAACAGCGTATGGACAAGACCGACGCAGGCAACGAAAGCGTAGAACGCCGCCAGCGAAGCTTTTTCGTGGCGCGCCAGGACAAACCAGAGCGCGCCCGCAATACAAAAGATGACCAGCGCAGCCCCAAGAGTGATCCAACCGTCAAGCCCGAGCAGGCAGCCCGTCGCAAAAGCGAGGCTGACCGAAAAGAGAGGAGCGCGCCGGGTGAGCATCCTGCGTAAGACAGTAACCAAATTACCAAATTAATCCAAATGAACCGAATTGTTGGGTATAACAACACATCATCCTTGCGAAGGCGAGGTGCTGCGCACGGCAATTGTCTCTCTGCGAAAGTGTCACCACATAAAAAAGCTCCGTCATCCTGAGCGAAGGCGAGCGGAAAATTTGTTTGACCAAGGGATTCCGCCGAGCCGGAGTCGAAGGACCTACTCGTTTTTCCCGTAAGCTTGAGCAACGAAGAAATGCGTATTTTCCAGTGGGGTGAGGCGCTCATGGCCCAAACGACTCGCATGCGGCCTTCTGCGTC
>Ga0182030_10018031_pt1 | contig 13573 bp, 10 predicted proteins | sample 812S3MmetaG_FD_121299 | JGI IMG/M metagenome (GOLD analysis project Ga0182030, IMG submission 121299) | Permafrost microbial communities from Stordalen Mire, Sweden - 812S3M metaG (Illumina Assembly) | ecosystem: Environmental > Terrestrial > Soil > Wetlands > Permafrost | place: Sweden... | reverse complement strand
GCATATGTCGTGTTGATGCCGGGAAGATTACCTCTCTTCTTTAGCCATCGCCCTGGGCCTAGCTCGATATCTGGAAAAAGAGGATCCCCAACGATATAAGGCATATCCTGCGGAGGATCCTTCAATACTTTCTCCCAAAAGTCTTTCATGGCGCCATACGACCATATTTGTTCTGTAGTCCCAGGAAGTGGAAAGCTAGGGAAGATAACTTCTCGATCTGGTCCCTTGGATATCTGGACAAATCCTTGAGAATCTGTCCGGCAAGAGAAATTCGTGCAATGACCTTCTCCTGGCTGGCTAGTGGAGTCTTCTTCCACACTGAGGGATGGCAAATTATCTACCAAAAGCTTGAAATAACCCCTTTCACTGGCGACGGGGTGAGAATAAAACATCTCGAATTTCGCTTCGTTCAATTCTCCGGTTACATCTTTGAAATCACACTTAAAAACCGGAGCCGTAACAGATTGATCTGGACGGATAGTATGCTCCGATGCATCAGTGGCTGATGGTCTCCGTTGCTGGCATCCCGGTAGGGCTGGAGAAGCCCGCTCAGGCTGAATTCGTACAGAAGCGTGATTCTGCAGCACTACTTCAGCATCGGTCGTGGCTCTGAAATGCGTCCCCAAGGTATTGCTTTGCGAATGGGCCCTGTCAGCCGGTGTGCTGAGCTGCTTCTTGATGGCGTCTATTTCTGTTGAGAAGTCGCCAAAATACTTGAAGATTTGCTCCACCCATCGTGGCCGTCTAGTTGTACCCACTGATTGGCGCCGCCCGCGGGGAAGAGACGCTTTGATAATGTCGGCCAGCTCGTTGAGTCTTTTCTCGATGTTTGCTACTTTCTCCTCAAGGCCTTCCATCGTAGAACCTCAAAGGAAGCTGGGTAATCTGATATAATGAGGCGTGGGGCGTGAGGATGTCGATTTAAGATAGAAGTTGCGAAGAGAATGCGAACCAGCTAGAGGTTCGTTGTGCCTTATGTAAGCCGATGCGCGCGCTTGTTGCGACTAGACCGAGAGAGAGGGAGCCTGAGATTGAAGGATGAAAGGCATAATTCAGGTCATGAATTTTGGCTGGGCAGAAGGAGAAGATTAACTACGGTTAGCATGGTCTAGGGAGAAGAGGCAGCTCGTCAAGATTTGTTGCGTTGAAAAAGTATATCATGTTAGATCACGTGGATTATGATTCGTGGGCATCGCAAGTTGCGCCTTGCCAACACTGTCTTCTTTGATGAAACTATCTACTAAGGCCAAAGCGAATAATAAGGAGGTATTATAAAATCTCCGTATTCTTCCTTGATATTAGAACAACCTCTGCTTCGTCATTGCTTGATCGAATTCGTGTAGCTCTTGTCGTAGCCTCCTGCAATCCCTCGACGCTTCTCTGTAAGCATATCAGCAAATAATAGACTCTAGATGGTGATGAAGAGCAAACCCTTCCTATCTGACTATCTGCAATAGATTATCCTGATAAGCAGGTATTCAGCTTTGGTGCTATGGTCATCTTAATCACGTGTTGTTCACTTGGTCGGTTGCGGAATGAGCTATGTTTGATTGTTGGGAAATGGGTTGAATTATAGTCTAGCACTGCAGGGCCAGAGCAGTATTCCTTTCGGCACTCAATTATACACAACGCCGCTTTTTCCGTGTCATCATCCGTAAGGGAGAAGAGCGCTTTCTGCCTTTCGGCGCGAGAGCTGATATTTCGGGGCGACGTTGAAGCTCACAGGTACAGGATGGGTCCCTAGAATGCTCAATTCTGCTCTCGTGATTAGGCTGTCCAAATTTCGCATTAAGCTTCTGTCTTTTGACAAACCATTCTATAGGTTGTGGGAACCCACTGATGCTTCGGCGGTATAGTCTATTGAAGACGAGCTGTAGGTTTACCAGATCCGAGGGATGGCGTACGTGGAACGTGACAGCTTTCTGAAAACGCCCGCAAAGCTTGCAGATATTGCTTGCACTAATAAGTCCAAGGCAGAGATCGTGGTTGAAGAATTGCGCATAGGGGTAACTGCTGTTGAGACTCTGGATAAGATCACGGGGGTCAGGGCTCCGAGATAGAATGGAGCCACGACAGCAATAGCGCCCCCCCTCAAGGACCAAGGGCCCGTCGAGCTCAAAGAAGAAAGTTACAGCCTTGAAAGCTCGAGAAATTCCTTCAATATCACCAAGATGATACGGTATTTGATCATGGAGGTATTGCATCTGGTCCACGTCGTCAATCTCTGGTTCCTTCCCCACCAAAGGCAAATTTAGACGGAACTGCTGTCTCTTTGCGTCTTCCTCTAAGCCAGACCAGTGATCTTCCCAGCTGATCTGGCCATTCAGAGATAGTGATTCCATAGCTGCCCGATAAAAACGGGCCATTGACCCATCCTGAAAAAGATTTCGGACGTTTGAAGCTACTGGCGACATGAGCTTTTTTTCAAATCCAGTCCCAATTGAGAGGACCAGATCGCAGTCACTGTTTCCCCAGATTCGCCGAACTTCACGAAGTCCAGGTCGCACGGGGTTGTTGTACTTCAAGCCGCCGTCTTGAAATGTACCAAATAAGGGGAGATGTTTAGGTTTGAAGTAACTAGGACCGTCAGTCTCAGTCCCGTCATGCCTTTCGCCCTGGGATCTTGCCTAGGTGCTGCGGTCGTGCATCTTGCCCTGCCAACTGTCAGCAAGTACCATTTCATGAATAATTACACGTACGCTTCCCAGAGTAATATTTCCTCGGTTGCCTGCGTCGCTCGAAGGTGTTTATACCCTAGTATACCATTAGTCAAGTATAGACTTGAATATGTTTAACCTACTTAAATCCTTGTCATGCTGGCCCTCACCGTTATAATTCGAGATCAGGCACAATGTCGCGTCGGATATTGTAGTTGCAGTAACGGCAAATCTCATCCCGGACGGTTTGAACCCCACGGGACCAAAAATAGGGCCTGGTCCAAGAGCCTCCTTGAGAGCGTCCTCCAAGACGGCCGCATTATATTTACCGTCCTCAAGGTAAAATGCAAAGAAACGCCGGATAATTGCGCAGATTGAATACCCAGCGGCGACTTTGGGTGGGAAGATAATGCTCGCAAATTTCTGGAAAAATGTAAGGCATTCCTTCGGGCTCCAATTCTTACCAAAGAGCCCAATGGCTGCAATACCACCTATTCCAAGTTAACAGTGAAGCCAGGCGGTGCATTCATAGCTTACCCGAGCTGGTTCCAATAGAATAATCGAAGTTCTCCTGGACTGGATAGCGCAGCCCAAGCGCTTGCCTCAACTCCTCCATAAACCCTAGAGATACGATACCTCTTGAACCCCCTCCATCAATCCCTAAGAATCTTATCCGACATGTGGGTGGCAATATTCTTGCCTGGAAGCGGATCTGAGTCTGACACTGGGGGCAGCTGCTGATGTCGTAATGGTACTCTCTGCCCCTCGTCGGCTTGCTGAAGTTACGGATGCAGATGCAGACGTCGCATATACCATGGCCGCACTCCATCAGATGCTCTGGTTTTCTTTGAAGGCATATGAAGCAATCCATGTTAGATTTCAACAGTTGCCAGGACTGACTATTTTGCTGTAGGCTTTGTTCGCGGAGAGTGGCAGCAGACTGGCCAGTAAACTTCATAAACGAGAATATGGATATGATATGCGCCTCGATGTCACCACAAATTAACTCACTAGATAATTGTCTAGAGCTCGCAAATTCTTGGGTTCCAAGTAGACAGGCTTGACGGTATAAAGTACGGAAAACCTCCGATGGATTAAACACTCGGTTTTCGTTAGCGTGCCTAGGACTATTCATAATGAATAATACACTTACTGTGCATATCGGGAGGGAAACTGTCCAAAACAATAGCGGAACTAATAAAGTCCCAAAGGATGTTTTCGGATAACTTATGCTTGTGACTTAAGCTCATAAATGACTTGAGGTGATTTACAAAGTTGAACGACACAGGATTTCCCTCTCTCGAGCTCTTAATGAAATCAAACGTGCGTCGTGGTGATGTTGCAAAACTGCCCAAGGCGATCTCAAAGAATGCCGTGATGTGGATCATAGAAAACAGCGTGTGAGAATTAACTCGTTCAACACGCGCTATACTGGTTTCGTGGTGTAGGACCTCCCCAAGGCCGGTGAACAGCGCTCGAGAAGGGTAGCGAGTTGACCCTAGAATATTCACTAAGTTCAAGGACGAGAAGGATTCTCCGAACTTCGGGTCAGCCAGCATTCGTAGACGAAAACGTAGAATCTCTGAATCAAAGGCATGCCCAGGGAGACTAGTGACAACCAGCAAGCGGGGACGAGTGCTTTTTGGCAGGCTTGATCCAGATCCCAATGTTGTCCAGGAGGTAAGCCTATCTGCTACACCATCTAGGCCACCACAGTCCTGCGCAAATATGCACAGCACGTCGACGAATAATGATAGCAGTTTGGCGTGGAGATGATCGACCAAGCCCTGGTGTGTGGGTGGGCTGCTCTCGTCTGGCCAGGCTACTGGATGATTGGTTGTCTCGTGGCAGATAGCCTTCCCTCTCAGGTTCGTTTGTGCATAGTCAGGAATGCTGTCAGCAATGAGGATTGGATAGTCAGCCTGTGCCGTTGCTGGATCAGCGCATATGTTTGCGATACCGTATTTTCGACAGTTGGATATGCTGTTCCCTGGAAATAGAGCTCGTAGCGCTCGCGATTTGGCTTGTTTGCCAATAAATAATATAAGGGATGGGTACTGCTTTGCAGGGCGGGAAAGAGAGTTCGTGATGTTGCCGAGTCGGTTCTCATACTGAAGGACGAACCCGTTCTCGTCTCGGTGGACACGCAACCACTGTTGGTGAGTGCAGGGAGCCATAATAAAATAAGACTTTCCCGGTGGCCGTGGAAGGAGGAGGGTAGCCCCATCTTAAAGCAAGATCCGATATATCTAAGGCACTGGCCATATGGTGCCAGAAAAAAAGAAAAAGAAGAAAAAAGGCGGGTTTGATCTCCGGATCATGCAAAGGGTTACAAAGTTGATGGACGACCATGGTATGATATTTGAAGTAGCATGAAGATGATCTTGGCGGCTGAGGTGATAGATGATCTTTTGAAAAGAGATGATCTTCGCTAACGGATGTTACCCTTTTAATGTAGACGGTTTACGACTGGGCTTACTCACGTCATTAGTCGATACGCGAATAAATAAAGTTTTAGCCTAGCCTGATAGTGGCAGAAAGGCTACAGGTGAATCACAGTTATACAAGTGGTTATGATCTTGTGGAAAGGTGATTTTCCTTCAAGATATTACTTTTATTACTTTGCAAAATATATTAGCTCTTCAATGTTGATTATGATTCCGTTTACAAGAAGAATATCTGTTCCTAAATCCCTTCCACTAGCAACCACGATATGCCACAGCCTCCTCTAAATCTTTCACTTCCTTCACAGTGTGGCCTGCCGTGGCCTGCGATAATCTTTGTAGGCCTGGAGCGTGAGTGAGTCAGGCCTTTTAGTGACTGGTTTGATCTGAATCTGCGGAGCGACGGTTTCTTCATTATACTGTGGCGGTGGATCCTGTCGCCCAAGGAATATAGAGGCTAGTATAGAGGCTAGTCGTGGAAATCTACGTCTATGCTTCTCAATGATCCGTGAACCTTCCCGCTGATAGCGTTCTTCGTCCGCCCAGATGATGAGACACATAACTATCTGAAGTGACTAGACGTGTTAGTTGACAATTTAATTGCGATTGGAACCATTGAAACTGTACCTATAAATTCCTCTCAGTTTTATTTGATTGTGATGTGCTGGCGATTGCGACGTGTATGCTGCGAGATCTTTTTACAGGCTATATAAATTAATTTTGGAGAGATGGTGATGGTTGATATGAAGGATCGAAATTGGAGGGGTGATCCAGCCCACCTTCTGATCATCTCGAACGGCACAAATTTGAGGGGTTTTTGAACTACTAGGAGGGTGATGATCTGCCAAGGACCAAGCTTATCTCGTTGCGGTGGAGTGCAGTACGCTTTTGATGGTGATGGGCCATTTACTGCCCTAGGTACCATTGCTTGACCTAGCCCCTGCCACATAGTTCGTCGCATTTACTACTGCCTTTAGCTTGAGCTCATATAAGGGCACTGCGAGGGAACCGCACGATGAACCCATTTAGGAAGCTTTGAAAGAAGAACGTGGGTGGTACAGAGATAATAATATGACTTCATCGGTAACGTGTCTCTCTTAAGCTTAAGCTATAAATTTTTCTGACTCTGCTTCAGCCAGAGCTTATTCCAACGGTGGAAATTGTTGAAGAAGACCCTCGAACGCCAACGATGAAGACTGTCGATTTTGCCGAAGAAGATCCCAAAACCCCAACGATGAAGACTGTCGATTTTGTCGAAGAAGATCCCAAAACCCCAACAATGAAGACCATCAATGTTGCCAATGCCTATGACTGGCAGCAGCGTGCTCACGATACCGAGCAAGAACTCTCTATTGCATACATCAGGCTTGAACGAGGGAAACGAAAGACCCAACGCCTTGAATGCCAGATAAACGAATACATTGAAGCATTAGCACGCTCAACACAAGATTGTAGCATGGTAATGAACCAATGTCAAATTGTGTCGAATACAAATCTAGGACTTTCTCGGGAACTTCAGAAGGCGAAATTGATGATAGAGACATTAGAGGCTGTAATTGTATTGCTTTACAAAACATCTAAAGAAAGAGATGGGCCAAGCGAACAGCAGGGTCCAAAGGAGGGGTAATTGTCGGCTGATATGTGGATAGTTTGATATATTACGGTTTAACAAATCATCAGCTTATTTAATACAAATTCACTTTGATCTTATTATGATTATTATCCGTCGGTTTCAAATAATAAAAATTATTGCAGACGGACGGAGGATTTTCTTGACGTCGTGACCTAAAATTTCTCACTATAGCTACATAGACGTCTCTAACTTACACCTTTCTAATATAATAAAGGCTAAAACAGCTTCTTTTTAATAAATCCGAAATCACAATCAACACCGTCTCTCATTTTAAATATATTTATAGTCGCTTAGAAAAATGACTTCCCCTTAATACATAATGTTCATCCCTGCGTACCAAAAAAACCGGTGTACCAAAAAAACTTTATAGTTTAAGGATCTTAAATCTCCATCACATAAATATATAAAGCTATAATTTGTTTGCTATTGTTCTCTAACTATTTCTTTACAAAAACTTAATTTGCAATTAAAAAAAATACTACAATTTGACTATACTATCAATTGTCCTATTAAAAGCATTAAAAGCTATTGTAACTATTACCTCCTACTCTATTATAACTATCAACTTGTCTCCAGAATTCGAAGCTGTAGTATAGAGCTTCTATTAAGTTCAAATATAACTCCAAAGTTTAAAGACACAGAACATAAAAAAACCTGCCTACCAGATTTATCCGAACAAAAGTAGAAGATACACAAAATAACGCATCTTAATAAGCAAGAAAGGATTTACTACCCTTACTCAATTATTATATTTACAGCCACGCGAGTCGTATTTTATTACACATTTTATATGTCACCTGAAGTGTGGCACACAAGCGGAAGTATTCCCTTTACTCTCAGCTATAAGGTTTCTGATTGTGACGGCTCTGCAATAGGGGTCTCACGTATTGGAGACTCTTGCAAGAAGGCTCGTATATTGCGAATTCTAAGCTAAGGAGAGAAGTATTCTACAGGGACGCGTTCTTAAATAATTAGACTCAGAGCGTTAGCACTAGTTACGTGAATCCATTATCAGCACACGTGACTAATCTGCCATGCCAGGTCTGTCACACTGATAATGCTCACGCCGCTCGATTAGCGAACTGCGCTGTCCCTCTTTTCTCTTCGTTGCTTAGCAACTCGAGCAACTCGAACTCCATCAACTTTGGATCGTCGTTATCATATACCACGACAATGCGCTCCTTCTGCCCATATAAGATTAGTGCAGGTTCGTCACCTGACAGTGGAGTTGGGATATCAAGGCATAGTGTTATCCCTGATATTTCGTCACTTTCATCCACATCCTCAGTAAAGACTGCCGTAGTCCCTCCATCAGCCATTACTTCTGATCTGACATTGTTGATATCTCTTCTTGTGTTTTGGTTGACGGGAGAGCCCTCGATTACAAACGCTTTTGCAAGACCTGGGTATGTCTTGGAAAATGCGACGTATAAGAACCGTTCCCTCTCTAATTCCACAAGATATTGCATTTGGTATTCAGGCCCCCGCTCTATAAACTGCTCCGTTTTAGCAATTTCATGCTTAGCATCTTCCTCAGATAAGAGCAGCATTGGGAAGGTTTCTCTTCGAATGGTGCTTCGACATGCGTCTTCGGGGACAATATGTGTTATGACAAGTTGCTCTGTAATTTTGTCTATAGAAACCCCAAATTCAGGGATTTCATGTACGATTTTCTGGTCGGCGTATCTCCAGAAGACTTGTCCGTCTTCTGGTGTCCAGAAGAGGAGGATGGCGTGAGTATCATTGAGAACAGTTTTCGCGACAATTTGGTGCTTTGGTTGTTCTAGATGGTATTGTTAGTAACACATTAACAAACAAAGGGAAATAGGGAGATCGTACCCATACTGTAACGATAAGTGCTGCTAACTGAGACGGTGGTTCAAGCAGAACTTTGTAAGGGTTGAGTTCCGTGAACGTTGCGTTGGGTAGTCCTTTCTTTTAAAGTGTCAGCACAGAAGGTCAGCTGGCCGGAAATGTTAGCAAGGCTAGCACTGTGGCTTAGACTTCATAAATGAAATTACAGCGTAAATATTATGGGACGTGCGGGGCTGTTTCGCACTAAACCAAAATTGTCAGCCGAGGTACTGATCCTTATCTGAATTTGCCCACTATAGTAGCCACAAGGCTAATAACGATTTCTTATATAAAGATAAGGCCCTAGAGCTCGAATAAGACCTTTTTATAAAGTATTAGAATAGTATAAGCTTAGTAATAAAGAAACTCTATTATACTATAAAAGAAGACTCTTTGTAAATCAAGAGTAAAGACAATAATAAGAATATAATTTTCTAGTAGAAGGAGTTTAGAGTATTCAAGAATAACTATAGAATATAACTTAAAAATAATTATAGGGTATATTAAGGTATACACAGATTTTAAGACACTTTAAGTCAAAGTACCTATTATATTTTTCGGCACACCAGTTTTTTCGGCACACAGGGATAGACATTACGAAGCCAGACGAGTCAGTGTGCACGAAGCAGTATTGCCATAGCGCCATCGAGACATGACAGATAATGACTAGTATATATAAAACCACAGATTAGTGATATACATTAAAGACACAAATGACAACACTCAGCATTTAGTTATGCTGACCGGTCGTTCAGTCTTCCTCCAATATCTCAAGCATCACGTGACTAACGGACCCCACCGGAACGCCATTTCTAGCCTCGCCTCGTTTACTGACTCGTGCAAACATCAACGTCACGTCAAACGATGCATTGTTGTTAAGCTCGCAACAACATATACCCCACCAAGTAGCTGAGCGAGGTATCATACCTGTTATCTGTGTAAGATGAACCTTCAGCAGTCTCTGCATATAACGCCTCCTGGAAGTTTCACCCGCCCACCTCTGACTCCTCCACCTACGGATGAGAAGCCGACGTGGTTGGGTTCTAGCATTGTTGCGAAAATCCAGAGCCGAAAAGACGGTCAATTCCCTTCGATAGAACCCTGGATTGGATACACATTGGACGAGAAGGGATACAACGATTTGGTCGAGCTTCTTCGTAGCGACGAGTCTCTTTGGGGGTTTGTGAGCCATAAGCTTCGGTACGAATCGGCAGGTCCCGAGCGAGGGTACATATTTGCTAACGTGGGGCATGATAGATACGATTATTTCCCTTCTACCCAACGACTTGTCCTTCGGATGCTCACGATAGTGCACGAAACGATCATATTTAGTGTCGTCGAAGAATTGTATTTACAGCTAAGGTCTATTGCCCGCAGCCAAAATCGGTCAGCTGTATTTGCACGAGAGGTAGAACCCGGAGGCTCGGCGACCATCGACTTTGCAGACTCTGAATACGGTAGACATGATCCTGATGCGCAGTTCCGACATTCGCGGGCTCAATACCCAGGAGTCGTTATTGAGGTGTCGTATTCGCAGAAGAGACATGACTTGGCGCGCTTAGCAGATGATTATATTCTTGGATCCGACGGCGATATTCGCATCGTTGTTGGCTTGGATGTAGAGTATCGGGGAAGTAAGAAGGCTACGTTATCCGTCTGGCAGCCAGAAATTATCACCAACGAAGGTGGAGAAAAGGAACTGGTTGCTGTACAAACGGTAGTAGATCAGGTATACTCTTAAAGTGGTTCTCTACATATGCGCGCTTATAACAACCAGGTATTCCGCGATGAAAATGGTAACCCGAACAATGCGGCGGATGCGGGTCTGTACCTCCAGCTTCAAGACTTCGCAACTGAAGCCTTAGTCGAGAACTACGGAACCCTTAACGATCGGGTTTATATCTCTTCCGCTACCTTGTGCGCATATCTCGACCACGCGGAGGAGAAAGCGGTGGTTATTGAGGAGGACAGGGGTGTTGTTAGACCTACCAAGCCTTGGGTGAGGAAGCGGCGCAGACAGGAGACGCCGTCAGAGACTCTGGACCAGACACGGGAGAAAAGATTTCGGGAGGATGAGAAACGAGCAGCGGACGAGGCAGTGAGGGAGGACTCGTCGTACAAGGCTAGCTCGGCTTCCGAGGGAGAGAGCAGCTAACATGACGGGCTCACAAAGCTATGGACAGGCTGTTATGAGAAGGCCGCCTTCTGCGTTATATTATATGGTACAATTGATCAATTAGGTGTTTTATTGGAAATTGCAAGTATTACATAATAAACGAAACTTCCAAATTGGTAAGGAAATGAGGTAAAGAAAGGCATGGACACAATATAAGTGCAATATAGGAAGAGATCGTCTAATGGCGATATCCAACTCGATAAAGACAAATCAAACACAATCACTCATAGAAAGACCAATCTTCTCCAGGATAGCTGCCAAGAGTTAGATGTAAGTAGGAGAGAAAAGATGTCATATTCATACCTTAGGTGAGGTAAGTTTCTTTGCTAAGAGACCAGTCCTTTTCCTCAAAGTTCCTCTTCATTTTCAAAGTTCTCCCAATCTTTGCTAAACATCACCATTTGCATCATACTTAGTTTTTCAGGATCTAGTTTCTTCTTCGCAGCCCACTCCTGCCTATACTGAAGCATACGTTCCTCATATGATCGTAAACCCTTGTGGGGTGTAATACCGTTTCTCCCATTCTCTTCGATCTTGATTCCCGGTCCCGGACTCGGTGAGGCATCCTTCCCTTCACGCTGGCCGCTTTTCCATGCTTGGTACTTCTCATTATGATCACATGCCGCATTATAGATGTACTCCTCGCACTGGGCTGAGTTGGGCCAGATATGCTTAATCGATGAGGGCACCTCCCATACTCTGTGAATTTCGCCGTCGATCGACCATTTAACCCGAACATGTATACGCGGGTACTTCCTCTCCTCTCCTTTTTCCTTTGGCTTAAGCGCTTTTAGTGGGCCATTGTAAGCCACACCCAGAATTCCCTTAAACTCGTCCCATTGGCGTACTAATTTCCTGTCCCTCTTTTCATCTCCAAACCTGTAATCAGGGCCGAATTTCTTTGTCGTCTTTTCATCAAAGGGAATGCCCGCTTTAGACTTTGTAGAGTGCTCGTACTTTGGGGAATTTTCACGCCCGTATAGGATGATAACCTGCTTCGAATACCCTTGCCTCCTCCAGGCAACAACTTTTCCATCATCAATGCGCCCGCTCGCAACGTTGTTTTGGTCAGGCGTAAACAGACCCGCATCTTCAGGATCTTCATCAGTGGTGAGCGGTTTTGATACCCCTTCCTCATCAATCAGCCCGATAGAAGGTGGGCTGGCAGGAGGGCCCTCGCTGAGCGAGTTATTAAGAGGTGCGCTGGCACCGAAACCCGTGCCAGGGGGAGCCGGGTCGGTGATGAACAGCGGATGCACAGAATTCGTTGTGGGATCCGTGTCCTCATCCATAGCATCCAACACTGTCTGCTCTTCCTTGAGCTGATTCAACTCCGACTCGTAATCCTCTAGTTTTTTCGAATCCTGATTAAATGCTTTGGCAAGCCTCTCATATTCGTCCTTATGTTCAGGGTGGGCGCCATTTTCATAAGCATTAAAAGCCTGATCGAGTGTTTGCCGAGCTTTCTCAAGTTCAATGCGTGAGGTGTCTCGAACTAATTCAAGTTTTTGTATTTGTTTTCTCCCCACGACTTGTTTCTTCTTTTGGTCTTGTGTCTTGGCGGAATCAGTAGATTTGCCAACTTTGTCCGTAGCCGATGTCTTAGAATTCTTAGTGCCCTTGCCCTGTGGTGGTATAGACCTGCCTGGTGCCATTTTGAAGAGACTATCTGAGGATGTTTGAAATGGAATTACACATGGGAATATCTAATTTTTTATGTGTCGTCAATATCTTACTGCATTTTATGAAATGACTCTCCTCAAAAGTCGAACGTTGATCTAAGGATCACCTCCAGCAACCTTTGGATGGTTTTAATTGTTCCCTGGCTGGGGATGATCTGGTAAACCGCATGTGTTAGGGCTCTTATCTTAGAGCAGATATATGATGGGTTCCATCTGCGTCCGACGTATCCCACCTCTTTCTTGATGGCAACAACTAGCAGGTCCAAAGTCTCATAAGCCTTGCTAGGGGCAGGCTCGTACATAAATCCTAGATATTTGTTTTGCACATGGTATTCACGGAAGATTCCTTTTGTGCAACTTACTCCGAGGATGACATTATGCAATTCTTCTGCAACTCCTCACAGCTACAGAGGCGACAAAATGAAGAGGCCACTTGCTCTGGCCTTGGGATTGATCATTGTTCTGTGTTCGTTCTACAAACATTATAGTGCGTGATTCGAGACTGTAACGTTTGGGTTTGCTGACACTCGAGCCAGCCTCCCGTCGGAGACCATCTCACCGACATTCTCGCAACCGATCAGGCACAACATCGCAAAGAAGGACAGTATCTCAACGCTGACAATTGAGATTCCAACAACACTTCCTTCAAGTCTGGTCATCGATACAAATCAGCTTCTGCCAAGCTTCGCTTTCACCCCTACCTCGAGCTCCAACCAGGCAACTCGCACCTCCTTACCTATACTTGCTATTATTGCTGTACCGGCCGTCATGTTTATGCCTCAGATAAATGCGTGAGAAGGATGCTGGAGATTTGAGAAATGTTTGCCGCTTTGTTTCATAACGGCGCGTAGATAGTGCTACTGAAAATGAAGTAAATGATAACCTGGAAATGACTTAACTGTTGCATTATCTTTCATAGAGGATAGATCTCATATTATGGAGTATAGGTGGCATTTAATATCCTAGTGTTATTTGTAGTCAAGATACTTTGGCTAGCTATTATTGATATGCTCTCCATGCGCACATTATTTTAAACAAAGGATTTTGGTATAAATTAAACCCTCTCAAGTTGTGCTTGTTTGAAACCCCACCCCCCAAAATCACGGCCTCTTTCTATTAAGTAATTG
>Ga0182030_10018030_pt1 | contig 13573 bp, 11 predicted proteins | sample 812S3MmetaG_FD_121299 | JGI IMG/M metagenome (GOLD analysis project Ga0182030, IMG submission 121299) | Permafrost microbial communities from Stordalen Mire, Sweden - 812S3M metaG (Illumina Assembly) | ecosystem: Environmental > Terrestrial > Soil > Wetlands > Permafrost | place: Sweden... | reverse complement strand
GCGGCTGCACACCACGTTCAACATGGCGGGATCGGCGACCGGGCGCTTGTCGTCCGTCAATCCCAACTTGCAGAACATTCCCATCCGCACGGAACTGGGCCGCGAGATTCGCGCTGCCTTTATTGCCGAGCCGGGGCACGTCCTGCTCTCCGCCGACTACTCGCAGATCGAGCTCCGTCTGCTGGCGCACTTCTCCGGCGACAAGCTGCTGGTCGAAGCCTATCGCGCCGGCGAGGACATTCACACGCTGACGGCGTCGCAGGTCTTCGGCGTGCCGCCGCTCATGGTCGATGCCGAGCACCGCCGCCGCGCCAAGGCGGTGAACTTCGGCATCGTCTACGGGCTGTCGGCTTTCGGACTCTCGCAGCAGATTGGCATCGACACCAAGGAAGCCAAGCGCTTCATCGACGCTTATTTCGAGAAGTACAGCGGGGTGCGCGAATTCATCGATCGCACCCTGGAGCAGGCGCGCCGCGATCAGAAAGTTACCACGCTGTTCGGCCGCGTGCGCCCCATCCCCGACATCCACAGCAAGAACTTCAACCTGCGCGGCTTTGCCGAGCGCACGGCGGTCAACACGCCGCTGCAAGGCACCGCGGCCGACCTCATCAAGCTCGCCATGATTCGCATCGACGCCGAGCTACGCGAGCGCAAGCTGCGCTCCAGGATGCTTCTTCAGGTACACGATGAACTGGTATTCGAGGTTCCTGAGGGCGAAGTTGATACCATGAAGCAAATGGTCACCGGGCAAATGGAGCACGTTCACGAGCTCAAAGTCCCCTTGAAAGTCGAAGTTGGGATTGGGCCAAACTGGCGGGACCTGGAGTAGACCTTGTTAGCAACCAAGCGACGGAATGAAATCCGGCCGCAACCCGACTTGTCGCAGCAGCAGATCGCCGCGCTCGCGCAGGAGGTCGCGAAGTACATTCGCGCCCAGCGCGCGCACTATCATGGCCACGCAGCACCGCTGACGTTCAGCAGCGTCTGGTCGCAATTTTTCGCGCCCGTCGATCTGGAGCGCATCCGCATCGTGCAGCCCGGCCAGGTGCGCGTTCCCAATCCGCCGTTTTATGCCGGCCTTGAGAAATCAGGCTTCACCGATCTGCCGGCCTTCGGCACCATGGCCGCGATCACTTTCGACGATGTTGTCGTCTTCCACGATTCGCTGACGCCGCAACTCATCTTTCACGAGATGGTGCACGTCGTGCAGTATCGGCTGCTCGGCATCGACGAGTTTGCGCGCCTGTACGTGCGCGGATATCTGCACGGCGGCTACGTTGGCACGCCGCTCGAAGTCTGCGCTTATCAGCTGGAAGGACGGTTCGTCACCGGCAGCGCGGGATTCAACGTGGAAGCCGAAGTAAAGTCCTGGATCGACAGCGGCGCGCTATAAAACATTGCTTTCTTATTCTTGTCATCACGAGCCGGCTTCAGCCCGCGAGACATCTGCTTTTGTAACTTCTTAGGCAATCCGTGCGACTGGCAGTGCGCGTAGCCGGCCCTTTTCAAGCGCTGTGGAACACGGACCCCACGGAACCCGAAGGCGCATACCGAATTGCCAGGAACGTCTCGTCGTCGAAGCGTTCGCGGCGGCCGCGAAATTTGTCGAGTTGCCGCTTGCACGCGTCTATCAATTTCTCGGTGCATCCAACCCGGTGTTCGTGAATGACTTTTTGCAACCGTTCCAGACCGTACTCGTCCCCGCCATCGTTCTCCGCTTCGGAGATGCCGTCCGTATAGAGCACCAGCGTATCTCCGGAGTGCAATCTCGCTTTGGCCGCCGTGAATTTCTGATCGTCAAAGATCCCCAGAGGCTGGCTGGTGCTCTCCAGCTGGGTGATCCCCCGCTCGCCGGCCAGCAGCGCGGGAAGGTGTCCGGCATTAACAAGCTCGATCTCGCCGTCCGGCGTCGCCTTGCCGCATACCAGCGTGGCGTACTGCGTCGGCAGCGCGCTCTGGCGGAAGAGCCGGTTCGCCCGCGTCATCAGCTCCGCGGTCGGCAGCCCGACAGTGATCAACGAGCGAAACACCGCGCGCAGGTTCGACGAAAGCATGGCCGCGGCCACGCCCTTGCCCGACACGTCAGCCAGCACAAAATAAAGGCCGCCATCGCCGTCGTCGATGAGATCGCAGTAGTCGCCGCCAACCACGCCGGCAGGCTGATAGTGATAGGAGATGTCCCACCCAGCGAAGGCGGCGTCGCACGGTGGCAGCAGTCCCTTCTGGATCTGCGCGGCCAGTTCCAGGTCGTACTCCAGCGCGCGTTGCTGCTTGGGAGTAAGGCAGTCCAGGCAAACCCGCGCCAGCGGGTTCTCGCGCATGACCTCTTCGTCCACCATGCCGTCGCATATCTCGCACACGCCGAAGCTGCCGTGGTCGATGCGGTGCAGCGCGCTGTCGACCTCTTCCAGCAGATGCAGCATGCGTTCACTTTCGCTTTCGCCCACCACCTCGGTCAGGCGCAGGCGCCCCGCCAGCAACTGCTCGCGGACACTGTTGACGTAAGCCGTTTCTCCGATAGCCATAGCTAACCACCTTATACCGTTTAGAGGGTTATGAAGCACGTCCGGATGCACTCTTTTTGACCTTCGCTCCGCGTGCCATCCGAAGCCTCGCTCCCCTGAAGTACACCCTACCTCAGCTTCGGAGGCGCGTCTTCCCTCCTCTTGCGGTCAAAGCAATTCACCTCATGGAGCGACTGTCGCCACGGAGCCAGTAAAGCGCGCCCCTTGCAACACTTTTCCCTCGTTCGCTCGAAAGCAACCGGCGAACAGCGTGCCGCCGCCGGCCGCTCATTGCGAACCCGGCCCTGCTGCCTGTACAATATTTTTGCTTCCTGAACAGCGAGTGATGTTCTTACTCGTTTTCACACTTGCCGAAGTGGCGGAATTGGCAGACGCGCATGGTTCAGGTCCATGTACCCGCAAGGGTGTGGGGGTTCGAGTCCCTTCTTCGGCACCATTTCTAAACAAGGCTTCAAGTTCGACTAGGACGATGACGTCGGCCGCGCTGGTCTGACGCGGCTAATCCCTGCATCCGCCAACGGAAGTGAGTGTCCGTTATTTCCTCTTCACCACAATCCTGCGCTCTTGATCGCCGCGCCGCTCGATCGAAATCTCCACATCGCGTTCTTTCTGGAAGCGGGCAAACTTCTCGCCCCACTCCAGCAGCACCAGGTTGCCATCTTCGGCAAAGAGTTCGTCCAGGCCGAGGGTGTCGAGCTCGCGCGGCGTGCCGATACGGTACAGATCGACGTGGAAGAGGTTGACCTCGGGCCCGCGGTACTCGTGGATCAGGGTAAACGTGGGGCTGGTAACGTCGTCGTGCGCGCCGGCATGCAGGCCTTCGGCAATTCCTTTCACCAGCGTGGTTTTGCCGGCGCCGAGGTCCCCGCGCAGGATCACCATGCGCGCGTTCTTCAGCGTGAGCGCGAGCTTGCTGCCTAGCGCTATGGTCTCCTCGGCCGAGTGCGTAATGTACTCGTGCGGCGTCATCCAATCCGCGTCAACTCGTCCGTCGCCCACTGCGCGGCGCGGCGGAAGGCTTCCGGCAAGCCGTCGAGCAGATCGGTCGCCACCAGCGAGTGCTCGCCCATCCGCTCCGCAGCCACGTCGCCCGCCAGACCATGTAGATAAACTGCAGCGATGGCGGCGCGTGCATGGTCGTTGGGCATTTGTGCGATCACTCCGGCCGTCATGCCGGTCAGGATGTCGCCCGTCCCGCCGGTAGCCATTCCAGGGTTGCCGGTGGGATTGACCCATGCCGTTCCATCGGGCAGCGCGACGATCGTGCGGTTGCCCTTCAACACCAGCACCAGGTGATGGTCTCGGGCGAAGCTGCGCGCGACATTGACGCGGTCGGCCTGTATTGCCTTGATGGAAATGCCCGCCAGGCGCGACATCTCGCCCGGATGCGGCGTGAGGACCAGCGGACGCCGGCTTCCATCGAGCAGATTGGTTTTCCCATCGAACGCGTTCAGCCCGTCGGCGTCGACGACGAGCGGGACCTTTGTCTGCCTCACTGCTTCGTGTATGAACTGCACCGTCTCCGGATCGCGGCCGAGGCCCGGGCCAATAGCAACGACGGTCATGGGCTTGGTGAGATCGGCGAAGCGGCCGCTCTCCGCAGCTGCCAGCGCAATCGAGCCGGCTGCGGTCTCCGCCAGGGGCTCGGTCATCAATTCGGCGGCGAAACTGGCCACGCTGGTCAGCACCCGCGCTGGGGTCGCAACCGTGCTCAATCCCGCTCCCGCGCGCAGCGCAGCCATGCCGGCCATCGCCGCCGCGCCCGACTTGCCGAACGAGCCACCGACAATCAACGCGTGCCCGTACATGCCTTTGTTGCTGTCGCGAGGACGCGGCGTGAGCAGCCCGGCAAAATCGCGCGGGGTCGTGACTTCCAGATTCAGGCTGGAGACAATCGCCTCAGGAGGCGAGCCGATCGGCGCGACGAGGACCGGGCCGCGCGTCAGATTGCCGAAGACGTGCGCCGGGCGCGGAGCGGTGAACGTCACAATCGCATCCGCCCTGGCGATTCCTTCGCCCGACTGCGGCGTCATGGCGTCGGATTCGGCGCCCGAGGGAATATCGACTGCAACAACAGGCTTGTCGCTGCGATTCATCGCAGCGATCGCGTCGGCGTATAGGCCTGTCACCGGCGGCTTAAAGCCGGTGCCCAGGACCGCATCGACGATCAATTCGCAGTTGCCCAGGCTGCGGGACGACTCCGCTTCCAGTTCCTGCGGGCTGGTCACTTCGATGGGACGCAGCGGCAGGCGCTCGAACATGGCGAGCGCGTCGCCCTTTAATTCCGTTCGCGACGTCAGCAGCAGGACTTCCACCACGCGTCCGGCGCGATGCAGTTTGCGCGCGACCACGAAGCCGTCGCCGCCATTGTTGCCCTTGCCGCAGATCACGGTGACGCGATTGGCCTCTGGGTAGCGTTGCAGGATGAATCGCGCGATCGCGCTGCCGGCATTTTCCATCAGCGTGAGCGATGGCACGCCGAAGCGTTCCGTGGTCGCGCGATCGATCTTGCGCATCTCGTCCGCGGTGGTGATCTTCATGCGCGCTCCGCCGACTGCTCCAGCCGCCGCAAGCCTTCAGGCTCGCCCATGGCGATGAGGTGGTCGCCCTGATGGATGACTTCATCGGGCGAAGGATTGAAGCGCATGTGCGCACCTTCTCCTTTGATGGCCAGCACGATCACGCCCATCTCCTGGCGGATGCGCGAGCCTTCCAGCGTCTGGCCGGCCACGCGCGAGCCGGCTTGCACCTGGACTTCTTCGATCTCCAACGGAAGCTGCCGGTTCATCGCGGTGTCGAAGAAATCGACGACGTGCGGACGCATGAAGGTCTGGGCAATGCGATAGCCGGCGAAATTGTAGGGCGAAACTACGTGATTGGCGCCGGCCGTCAGCAGGTGTTTCTCCGCTTCTTCCTCGCTGGCGCGAGCGATGATCTGGAGCTTGGGGTTCAGGCTGCGCGCCGTAAGGAGAATGTAGATGTTCGTCCCGTCGGTGGTGGTAGAGGCCACCAGGCCGCGCGCCCTTTCGATATGCGCCTGCCGCAGCACCGCCGCTTGCGTCGCATCTCCGATCAGCGTGAGCCAGCCTTCGGCGGAGTAGCGCGCCAGTTTGTTGACGTCGTTATCGATGATGACGAAGGGACACGGTTTGCGCGCCAGCTCGCGCGCCACGCTGCGGCCAACGCGCCCCGCGCCGCAAATAATGTAGTGGTCCGACAATCGTCCGATCTCGCGGTCCATGCGCCTCCTGCCGAAAACCGATTGTAGCTCGAATTCCAGCAAAGCCTGGGTCGCGCCCCCGAAGAACAACAGCACCAGGGCGACGCCGGCAATGATGACGAAACTATTGAAGATGCGACCTGTGTACGAAAGGGGATGAACTTCCCCGTAGCCGATAGTGGTGATCGTGGTCAGCACCATGTAGAAGCCCTCGAACCACGACCAGCCCTCGAGGAAATGAAATCCGGCCATGCCGATCAGGACCAGCGCTACCAGCGCCACGAATACGATCCTCAGGTTGAGATAGGGCTTCACTGCAGCCATTGTGGCGCGGCGGGGGGGTGAGTGCAAACAAAAAGCCCTCCCGCGAAAGGAAGGGCTTTTTCGCGCCGCTGATTTGCCTGACTAATCCCCAGCGACCTTTACTTCATTCGAGGACATGTTCTGCACCTTGCTGTGATGACGTCCGTAGCCGAAGTAGATGACCATGCCGATGGCGAGCCACACCAGCAGCCGTATCCAGGTGCCAAGCGGCAGGCTGGCCATCAAACCGACTGAGACCAGCACGCCCAGAATCGGCACCAGCGGAACCATCGGCGTCTTGAATGGCCGATGCAGGTCGGGGCGACGTACACGCAGGATCCACACGCCAAAGCACACAATCACGAACGCAAGCAACGTACCGATGCTCACCAGTTCGCCCAGGATTTCGATGGGAATGATGGCCGCGAACACCGCGACAAATCCACCCACCAGCAGGGTGGATATCCACGGCGTGCGGAAGCGGGGATGCACTTCGCCCGCCCACGCCGGCAGCAAACGATCGCGCGACATGGAGTAGAAAACGCGCGACTGTCCCAGCAGCATGACCAGCATCACCGTAGCCAGGCCGAAGATCGCTCCCAACTTGACCAGAATCTTGGCCCAGGCGATGCCGGTTACATCGATGCCCAACGCCACCGGATCGGAAACGTTCAGATCGGTGTAAGGAACAATTCCGGTCAGGAGGCCGGCCACCAGAATGTACAAGACAGTACAGATGACCAGAGAACCAAGGATGCCGAAGGGCATGTCTTTCTGGGGATTTTTTGATTCCTGGGCTGCAGTGGAAACCGCATCAAATCCGATATAGGCAAAGAAGATGACGCTGGCGCCACGAGCAATTCCGGACCACCCGTATTGCCCGAACTTGCCGGTGATGTTTGGCGGAATAAACGGGTGCCAATTGGCTTGCACGATGGCAGGATTCTTCAGGGCATACAGGCCGGCAATCACGATGAACATCAGCACGATGGCGACCTTGACGATCACGATCCCCGAGTTGAAGTTTGCCGACTCCTTGATGCCGATCACCAGCAGGATGGTGACGCCAATGATCGCCAGAAAAGCCACCAGATTGAACAGGCCGGTCTGCTGCGGCAATGTGTTGGGATTGATATGCTGGGCCTGGAGCGTGTCTTTCATTCGCTCCAGGTGCTCCCAGTGGCCACCGAAGAAGACGAGTTTCTCGCTGGGCGCCAGGGTGAGTCGAGGGGGAATGCGAATGCCGAAGTCCTCCAGGAAGCTAAGCACATAGCCGCTCCAGCCGGAAGCAACGGTCGCAGCGCCAAAGGCATATTCCAGGATCAGGTCCCAGCCGATGATCCAGGCGAAAATCTCGCCCAGCGTGGCATAACCGTAGGTGTACGCCGAGCCGGCGATGGGAATCAGCGAGGCAAACTCCGCATAGCACAGGCCGGCAAAAACGCAAGCGATGCCCGAGAGGATGAACGAAAGCACAATCGCCGGCCCGGCATACTTGGCGGCGGCCGATCCGGTGAGCACGAAGATTCCCGCGCCGATGATTGCGCCGATTCCGAGCGTAATCAGGTTGATCGGCCCCAGGGCGCGTTTCAGACTGTGTTCCCCCGTCTCCGCTGCTTCTTGCGTCAGCATGTCGAGGGGCTTGCACTTCAACAAATTGGATGACATTTAGGCTTTGCCTCTTCTCAGCAACTAGGCTTGCTCGCGGCCCCGTGGGTTAAGCTTCGACCACAGGAAATACACCGGAATCCCGAGTAGAACGATGATCAGGCCGGGCCACGTGTATTGCGGCTTATAACGCAACAAGACTACATCAATAAAGGTCGCGATCAAAATATACAGCGCGGGCAGCACGGGGTACCCGAGGGCGCGATAAGGCCGCGGCTCGTCCGGTCTTTTGACGCGCAGCACGAACAGCCCGGCGATCGTGAGGATGTAGAACACCAGCACCGCGAAGATGATGTAGTCGAGTAGCTGGCCGTAGCTGCCCGAAATGCAAAGAATGCAGGTCCAGACACACTGCATGGCCAGCGAGTGTACGGGCGTGTGGTACTTGGGATGCAGCTTGGCTGCGCTGCGGAAGAAGAGTCCGTCCTTGGCCATGGCGTAGTAGACGCGCGCGCCCGCCAGGATCAGACCGTTGTTGCAGCCGAAAGTGGAGACCAGGATGGCGATCGCCATGACCGCTGCACCGCTGGGGCCGAAGATCTGCTGCATCACTGCGGTCGCAACGCGGTCTTCCGACGCGTGCTGAATGCCGCGCGCCAGAATCGTGGCTCCGTGCGCGTCTCCCTGGAGCGGTAATACCGTGAGGTAAACCACGTTCGCCAGCACGTAAAGCAGCGTAACGGCGGCAGTGCCGAACGCCAGCGCCAGAGGCAGGTTGCGCTTCGGGTTCTGGACTTCGGCCGCGGTGAATGTGATGTTGTTCCACGCGTCCGACGAGAACAGCGAACCAACCTGCGCCACGGCGAGGATGGTCAGCGTTCCCACCAGCGCAATCGGACCGCCGACGCCGACTTGCACGGGATGAAGGACATGCCAGCCTGCATTCCGCCAATAGTTCACGCCAAAGTTGGCAGCGATGGCCTGGGCATTGCGTCCCACGAAAAGCCCAAGCAGCACCAGGCCAAGTAGCGCGGCCGTCTTGGCAATAGTGAAGACGTTCTGCACCGCCGCGCCTGTGCGCACTCCGAAGATATTCAGGACGGACAGGAAGATCACGATCACGATCGCCGCAAGATTCTGCGTGTTCAGCCCGACATCCATGTTGCCCAGGACCATCGGCCCGATCGGAATGGGCGGCACGTGCGCGATATGAATCAGCCAGTGCGTGGAAGAAACGGACGGGAAAAGAACGCCGAGAAACTTGCCGAAAGCGACGCCCACAGCGGCAATGGTTCCTGTCTGGATGACAAGATAGAGCGTCCAGCCGTAGAGAAATCCCCACAGCGGGCCGAGCGCCTCGCGCAGATACACGTACTGCCCGCCGGCGTGCGGCATCATTGCCGCCAGTTCGCCATAGGCCAGCGCGCCGGTGAAGGTGAGAAATCCGGTGAGCACCCAGGCGCCGATCAGCAGGATGGGAGAGTCGACCAGGCGCGCAATGTCGGCCGAGACAATGAAGATGCCCGAGCCGATCATGGAGCCCATCACCAGCGTGGTAGCGCTGATTGGACCGAGGCCTTTTACGAATCCGTTTTCGCCGGAGGCCGCCGAGATAGTTTTCGCTTCAGTAGCCAAGGAACCTCGAAGGGGCTAGCACGTTTAGGTGCGCCACGATGGCCCATCTATATCATTGTCATCCCGACCGAGGACGTGAGTCCGAGCGGAGGGACCTGCTTTTCGAGATGCGCGAATCGCTCGCCAGCTTACACCAACACCCGCAGGAATTCCTCCGCTACTTTCGCCGGCGAACTTAAGAGATCGGAAATCACTGCCACCGAATCCGCTCCGGCATCGATCACGGAGCGGGCATTGGCTCGCGTGATCCCGCCAATGGCGACCAGCGGTTTCTTCGTTGCGGCCCGCGCGGCGCGAATTCCGTCCAGCCCCACTACGGGATCCGGATTCCGCTTCGACGAGGTCGCGAACACCGGGCCGTAGGCGATGTAGTCAGCCGGACCGGCATCTGCCTGCCGTAACTGCTCGAGATTGTGAGTGGAGACTCCGAGAATCCGACCGGGGCCGATCAATGTGCGCGCGCTCTCGGGCGAAAGATCCTCGCGGCCGACGTGCACACCCTGCAGTTCAGCCGCGATGCAGACATCAGCGCGGTCATTCATGATCACGATGACGTTCTTGCCCAGTGCGCGGCGGATTTCACGCGTGTGGTCCAGCATCTCGCGCGTGGTGCCCACCTTGTTGCGATACTGAATGAGTGTCGCGCCGCCAGCCGCCAGATCGCGCGCGTAGTCCACAATGGCAGCGGTAGTCCGCAGCGGCAAGGCGAAACAGGAAACATCGACGATGGCGTAGAGCCTGGGTAGATTCATTGTCTGAACAGACATTTCCACCACAGAGACACAGAGGCACAGAGAATGAAACTAGAAAATAAATCCTCTGTGTCTCTGTGCCTCTGTGGTTTATAGATTTTTCGCCTCTTTCGGTTGTGCCAGGAAGCGCTCCATGAACTTGGTATCGAAGTTCCCCGCGCGGAAATCCGGGTCGCGCATGATGCGCTGGTGCAGCGGAATGCTGGTGTAGATGCCTTCCACCACGAACATCTCCAGCGCCCGCGACATGCGCGAGATGGCTTCATCGCGGTCCCGCCCGCGTGCGCACAGCTTGGCAATCAGAGAGTCGTAATAAGGCGGGATAACGCCCTCGGCATAAGCGGCCGTATCTACGCGAATGCCGGTTCCGCCGGGCGTGTTGAACACCGTAATCTTCCCCGCAGAAGGCGTGAAGCGTTCAGGATGCTCCGCGTTGATGCGGCACTCGATGGCGTGGCCGCGAGATACCACCGGCTGGGTGATGATGCTGCTCAGCTTCTCTCCGGCGGCAATCAGGATCTGCGACTTCACCAGGTCCACGTCCGTGACCATCTCCGTCACCGGATGTTCCACCTGGATGCGCGTGTTCATCTCGATAAAGTGCAGGCTGCCGTCCTCGTCCATGAGGAACTCAATTGTGCCGGCGTTCATGTAGCCGATGTTGCTGAGGGTCTTCACCAGGACGCCGCCGATGCGTTCGCGCAATTCGGGCGTCACCTTCACTGACGGCGATTCCTCCAGCAACTTCTGATGGCGGCGCTGGATGCTGCATTCGCGTTCGCCCAGGCTGATCACGTTGCCGTACTCGTCAGCCAGCACCTGAAACTCGATGTGGCGCGGCCGCTCGATGAACTTCTCCATGTAAAGGTCGCCGTTGCCGAAGGCCGCCGCGGCCTCCGACTGCGCCGCGTGGAACAGGTTCGGTAGTTCCTTCTCATCGCGGATGACGCGCATGCCCCGCCCGCCGCCGCCGGCCGAAGCTTTGACGATCACCGGGAACCCTACGCTGCGCGCCCATTCCAGCGCCTCGTCCGCCGAGCCGATAATCCCATCCGAGCCCGGCAGGATGGGCACGCCTTCCCGCTTCATGGTGGCGCGCGCTTTTTCCTTCTCGCCCATCAGCCGCGTCACCTCGGGCGGAGGGCCGATAAACTTGATGCCGCAAGCCTGGCAGACTTCGGCGAAGTTGGCGTTCTCGCTCAGCAGGCCGTAGCCAGGATGGATGGCGTCCACGTTGGCGATTTCAGCCGCGCTGATCACGGCGGGAATATTGAGATAGCTCTCGTTCAGCCGCGGCGGGCCGATGCAGATGGCTTCATCGGCAAAGCGAACATGCAGCGAGTTGCGATCGGCCTCGCTGTAGATGGCGACCGCCTTGATGCCGAGCTCCTTGCAGGCGCAGATGACGCGCAGGGCAATCTCGCCGCGGTTCGCAATTAGGATTTTCTTGAACATAGGTTTCGATTTACCACGGAAGCACGGAATGCACGGAAGAGAATTTGTTCCAAGGGTTATCGCCTAGAATATGCGGCCTGCAATCCGTTTCATCATGGAGTGCTCGCCAGACAATCCATCTCAAGAAATTCCGTGCGTTCCGTGCTTCCGGGGTGAACACACAAGTGAGGGCATCTACTGCCGGCGAATGCCGAACAGCGGCATTCCATATTCGACCGGGCTTCCATTAGCCACGAGCATCTTGGCGATCACTCCCGAAACCTCAGACTCGATCTCGTTCATCAGCTTCATGGCCTCGATGATGCAAAGCACCTGGCCTTCCTTGACCTTGTCACCAACTTTGACGAAGGGCGGCGTACCGGGCGAGGGCGCTTCATAGTATGTGCCGACGATGGGCGACTTCACGATGTATAAGTCGGCATCCGCAGGGGCTTCGCTTGCGCCGCCGGACACCGGCTTGGCAGGCGCGGCCGGTTGGGCGCCAGCCTGGAGCGCCGAACTGGCGGCAGGCGCCGGAGGCGCCACGGCAACCGGAAGCGGCTGAACCGCGGCAACGGCGGGCGCGACATGGACAACCGGAGCGCTCGCGCTTCCTCGCTTGACATGCACTTTCATGTCGCCGCGTTCGAGCTCGAACTCAGTAATGTCCTTCTCTACCAGCAGCTCTATGAGCTCTTTGATTTCCTTTTGGTTCATTCGAATATGCCAATACTTGCTGTTCCGTCAGGATAGCAGGGAGGTACCCGGAGGCCGGACTTCCAGCCCGGAACCTGGTCCGACCCAACGTCCAGACCTCGGAGTGCAAGGCAATCAGCCATTATGAACGCTAGTGCGCATTTTGGGAAGATGGGGTCTCTTTAGGTAGTGGGTCAGTATGAAATTCATACGCTTACCCTGGGTCGGGTGGAGCAGCCCTTGAGGCGTACCTATTGCAACCCCAATTCGATACGCGCTTTAGCGCCTGGCCCTTCACGACGCCGTTTCAATTGAGGTGGGGTTGACTTTGGCGTAAAGTGAAGGGCACCTTCGGGTCCGACTAAGCCCAAGTCTGCCTGTGTCCAGGAATTCCGCCAATCTCGACGTCTTGCGCGCCATCGCTGTGCTCATGGTGTTCTGTCACCACCTGCTGGAGTACGGGTACTTTTCGGAGCGGCGCGTCAGCGGATTAGGGCAGTTTGGCGTGCTCATCTTCTTCGTCCACACCAGCCTCGTGCTGATGATGTCGATGGAGCGCAACAGCGGCGCCGTGAACTTCTATATCCGCCGCTTCTTCCGCATTTATCCCCTGTCGGTGCTGGTGGTGGGACTGGTCACCATCCTGCATATTCCGTCGAATCCGGCCAGAGAGTATGCCTTTCTCGGAACTTTCAATCTGCTGTCGAACTTCGCGCTGACCATGAACCTGACGCACTCCCCCATGGCCCTGGCTCCGCTCTGGAGCTTGCCCATCGAAGTGCAGATGTATGTGGTCCTGCCGCTCCTGTTTCTGCTGACGCGAACAAAACACGCAATTCGCAACCTGCTTCTGGTCTGGATTGTGCTGCTTCCGCTGGCTTACTTCCAGCCGCTGATGAAGGGCCCGCACAACATCCTGCGTTTTGCGCCCTGCTTTGTTCCGGGAATCATCGCCTACGTTCTGCTGGGCAAATGGAGGCCTCAGCTGCCGTGGTTATTCTGGCCGCCGTTCATCGTAGCCATTTACGCTGGCTATCAGTTGTTCGATCCGCATGGTTATGGCTGGGCTGAGTGTCTTGCGCTCGGCCTGGCGATTCCGTTCTTCCGCGAAGTGCAGGTGCAGTGGATCCGCCGGGCGGCCAGCGCCATCGCCAAATATTCCTATGGCATTTATCTCTTCCACCTCATCGCGATTTACTACTGCTTCGACTGGCTGACCGGCCCGACTTGGTTGAGGGTTGCGGGTAGTATTGCCTTCACCACTGTGGCCTCCGTTGCCAGCTACCACTTGCTGGAAGAGCCGCTCATCGAGTATGGCCGCCGCTTGGGACACGCGCTGGCGCCGCCCCGTCCCGAAGAGCCTCTCGTGCAAACAGTGTCGATGTCGCAATAACTTTGCG
>Ga0182030_10018029_pt1 | contig 13574 bp, 13 predicted proteins | sample 812S3MmetaG_FD_121299 | JGI IMG/M metagenome (GOLD analysis project Ga0182030, IMG submission 121299) | Permafrost microbial communities from Stordalen Mire, Sweden - 812S3M metaG (Illumina Assembly) | ecosystem: Environmental > Terrestrial > Soil > Wetlands > Permafrost | place: Sweden... | reverse complement strand
CTCGATTCGCTCTTCTATCACTGGGACGAGGTCGTCAAGAGCCCCCTCTACATCGTCAAGTTCTGGGAGGGCCTCAGCTCGTTCGGCGGCTTCGTGGGGGCGGCGGTGGGCATCTTCCTGTGGCGGTATCTCGTCATCGAGGCCGGGCGCCTGCGGGTGCGTCCGCAGCCTCAGCCCATTCTTCCGCTCGCCGATCTCGTCCTCTCGTGCCTGCCCATCGGGTGGATGTTCGGCCGCGCGGGTTGCGCCAGCGTCCACGATCATCCCGGCGCGCGCACGACCGCCGACACCTGGCTCGCGGTCGCCTACCCCTCCCACGACGGCGACGGCGTCGTGACCAAGCTCGGCTTCATCGAGCTCATTCAGGGTCACGCGCCGCGCTTCGACATGGGCCTCCTCGAGTTCTTCTTCACCGTCATCCTCGCCTCCGCCTTCGCGCTCACGTGGCACAAGCGCCCGCCCATCGGCTCCTACGCCATCGCCACCGCCCTGGCCTACGCCCCCGTGCGCTTCGCGATGGACTTCCTCCGCAACGGCGCCAACGAGAACGGCGACACGCGCTACGCGGGCCTCACCCCGGCGCAGTACGGCTGCATCGGCCTCTTCCTCGTCGGCATCTGGCTCATCTTCTACACGCGCAGCCTGCGCGCCCGGCACATCGACCTCTCGCTCTCGGTGCGCGCCCCTCCACCCGAGCCCGAAGCCACAGCCCCCGCGACGGCGGCCTAGGAGCCCGCGAGCCAGGGTTCGAGGGCGGAGCGGACGTCGTCGGGGATGGGGTGGGCGCGCATGGCGTCGAGGTCGGTGACGGCGACGACATGGCGCAGGGTGGCGACGTGATCGTGGTCCGAGGCGCGGGTGAGGTCGAAGCGGATGGCGATGGAGCTCTTGCCGATGCGCTCGACCGTGGCCGCGATGTGCACCTCCTCGCCGAAGCGGAGGGGCGCGGCGTAGTCGGCCTCGACGTGCACCGCGGGAAAGCCGAGGCGGCGGTGGACGACGAGGTTCACGTAGCCGCCCTCGACGCCGGCGAGCATGGCCTCCATGGCGTCGTGGCACCAGGTGAAGAACCGCGCAAAGTAGACGATGCCCGCGGCGTCGACCTCGTCGAAGCGCACGCGGTGGATGTGAACGAAGGGGGCGGTCACGCGCTCTGGTCCTCGCCGAGCTCGAGGATGGTCTCGAGGGAAAGGACGGCGCGCGCCTCGTACGCCGGGTGATCGGTGACGAGCTCGAGGTGCGTGATGGTGGCGCCCCCCGTCGCGGCGCCGCGAAGAGCCTCGACGAGCGGCGGCGGGAGCCTGAATCGCAAGTAATGGACCGCGGTCGTGCGCGCGTCGGTCCCGCCGCGATCGACCGAGCGCGCTTGCACCCGCTGACTGCCCGCGACCAGCCACACGTGCTTCTCGAGACCCTTGGCGGCGACGAGAAACGCCTCGCGCTCGTCCTTTTCGGGGATCTCCACCATCAGCGTGCACGAGACCTCGCCCGGACCCGGAATGAGCTCGTTGTACGTGTCGAGCTCGTGCTGCACGGCCGCCGGGCGCGTGATGCGCTCGGTCCGCAGCATCTCTTGTATCTGGAGCAGCACCGTGTCGCGGTTCTCGAACACGGCGCTGGCCTTCGGCCCCAGCTGCACGCGCCGTCGCTTCTTCTGCGCGATGACGCGCGTCCGGAACCGCTCCCGGACCTGCTCGTATTCCGCCAACCCCAGGATCTCGCCGCGCTCGATCGGCTTCATGGTCCCTCCGCTTTCGAGTCTACTTCACGTCGGGCGCCACGCCGTACGCCTCGGCGAGCGCCTCCACCGGATGCAAGGGCGAGACGCCCGTCTCCGCGAGAATCCGCCGGGCCGAGAGGGCGCAGTCCGTGACGACGCGCGCCGCTTCGACGCGCTCGAGTCCCCGGACGAGCTTCTGCGCGTAGCGCTTGCCCATCTCGTAGTGCTGCGTCTTCATGCCCCAGGTGCCGTCGACGGCGGAGCACTGCTCGACCACCTCGACCTCGGTCTCCGGCAGCAGGCCCAGCACACGCGCCGCCGGGTAGCCGATCTTCTGCGCGCGGAGGTGACACGCCGCGTGGTACGCGACCTTCCCCACGCCCTTCGTGAACGCGCGCGACAGCGTCTTGTCCTTCCGCTGCAGCTCGAAGAGCTCCATCACGTCGATGGTCGCCGCGGCGACCTTCCGCGTGTCGTCCCCCGGGACGAGCTCCGTCCACTCCTTGCGGATCATGTACCCGCACGTCGGCTGGAGGCTCACGATCCGGCGTCCCAGCTCGACCTCGGCCATCAGCGAGGCCACGTTCGTTCGCACTTTGGCCCGCGCCGCATCGATGTCGCCGCCGTCGATGTTGGGCATCCCGCAGCAGGTCTGCTCCGGGCGTACGACGCTCCACCCGTTCTTCTCGAGGACGCGGGTCGCGCACGCCGCGATCCGCGGGAAGTTGTAGTCGGCGAGGCACGTCGCGAAGAGGGCGACGGTGCCGCGTGTCCCTGCCTCGGGCAGAGGCTCGTGGTTCTTCAGCCAGCCGGCGAAGCTCGTCTCGCCGAAGGGCGGGATGGGAAAGTGCTCGGAGATCCCCGCCACCGCGGACATCCCCTTTCGCACGAGGCGGTTCACGTTGACGAAGTTCGCGACACGCGCCATCGGCCCCGCGGTCATCTTCCCGAGGAGCTGCGGCTCGCCGAGCACCTGGTCCTGGAGAGTGACGCCGTTGCGCTTCGCGCGCTGGGCCTTCTCGCGCGTCAGCAGGCGCGGGATGTCGAGCAGCCACTCGTGGCCCTCGTCCTTCGTGTAGGGGCACTTCACGTAGCAGAGCTTGCACTGCCAGCAGAGCTCCGTTGCGCTCTCGAACGCCGTCGCGTCGAGGAGCTCGGACCCCGTCGCTCCGCGCGTCTCGATATCCCTGTCGACGCGCCCGAAGACGTCCGGAAACGTCCCGCAGTAGCCGACGCACATCCGGCAGTTGTGGCAGATCTCGAACGACCGCCGCATCTCGCTCTCGAGATCGCGCGGATCCCAGTACCGCTCGTCGCTGGGATCGGACGCCGGGGGCTGGTTCGGGACGAGGACGATCTTGGACATGATGGGTGAGCCACAGAGACGCACTGCGCCTCTGCGGCCAATACTCTCGCTCAGCTGTTGAGGACGCCGAGCATCTTCGTGAAGCGGCCCGCGTGGCTCTTCTCGGCCTTGGCGAGCGTCTCGAACCACTCGGCGATGTCCTCGAAGCCCTCTTCGCGCGCGGTCTTCGCCATGGCCGGGTACATGGTCTCGTACTCGTGCGTCTCGCCTGCGACCGAGGCCTTCAGGTTCTTCTCGGTGTTGCCGATGGGAAGCCCCGTCGCCGGATCGCCCACCTGCTTGAGGTAGTCGAGGTGACCGTGCGCGTGACCCGTCTCGCCGTCGGCCGTCTCCTTGAAGTTGCCGGCGATCTCCGGGTAGCCCTCCACGTCGGCGACCTTCGCGAAGTAGAGGTACCGACGGTTCGCCTGCGACTCGCCCGCGAAGGCCTCCTTGAGGTTGGTGTGCGTCTTGGTGTCCTTGAGCGGCTTGGTCATGAGTGTCTCCTTGCGTGTATCGTGAAATTACGAGCGATCGTGCGCGCAGTCGGCGCAGAGACCGCGATAGATGCGCTCGACGGTGCGGACGTCGAACCCCGGGGCCGCGCGGCGGAGCTTCTTCAACGCCCCGGCCGTCGGTGACAGCGTGCCGGCCGTGATGTCGAGCACCGCGCCGCACCCGTCGCAGACCGCGTGGTGATGCGGCCCGGTGTTCGGGTCGAACCGCGCCGCGTCCCCCCGCTTTCCCGGCAGCCGCACGATCCCCACGAGCCCCGCCTTCGCCAGCGCGTCGAGCGTGTTGTACACGGTCGCGAAGCTCATCGACGGAAACGTGCGGCGAAGCCTCTCGAAGAGGTCCTGCGCCGTCGGATGCGACTCGTCCTCCGCGAAGAGCCGCACGATGGCGATGCGCTGCGGCGTCATCTTCAGCCCTGCGCGCTTCAGGTCGCGCAGCATGGCCGCCGTCCGCTCGCTCTCGGCTCTCATCGCCCAGAGAACGTAACTAGAATCATTCTCAATTGCAAGTGGCTACAAACCAGCCCTAGTCCTTCCGCTTGCGGCCCCCGAGGACGGCGAGCTTGAAGTAGCTGAGCTGGCTCTGCGCGGCGTGCTTCGCGATGTCCAGCTTGCTCGCGTCGCGCGTGGCCTGCCGGCCCATGAGCTCACCGGTCTCGTAGAGCTCGCGCGTCTTCGCGCGCTGGAGCTTGCCGCTGGACGTCTTCGGCAGCGCGCCGGGCGGGAGGGCCACCACGTCGTCGAGCGTCAGCCCCATGCCCTCCTGGACCGCCTTGCGCACGTCGCCGAGGAGGGCCGTCGAATGCCCGAGGCGCTCCGGGTCCTGCACCTCGAACGCCAGCACCACCCGCTCGCGGTCGCGCTCCATGCCGCTCGGATCGCGCGCGCCGAAGGCGACGACGTTGCCCTTGCGGACGCCTGCCACCTTGCTCGCCTCCCACTCCATGTCCTGCGGGTAGTAGTTGCGGCCGTTCACGATGACGACCTCCTTGCTGCGCCCGCAGATGAAGACATGGCCCCCGTGGAGAAAGCCGAGGTCGCCCGTCTTCAGGAAGGGACCGGCGAACGCGTCGCGCGTCCGCTCCGAGTCCTCCCAGTAGCCGCGCATGACGCTCGGGCCGGAGAGGCGCATCTCGCCGACGACGCCGTCGGGGAGGGGGTGCTCGCTCGTGGCGTCGTCGGGAGCGAAGACGCGCACCTTGTGATCGGGGAACTCGTGGCCGCACGAGACGAGGCGGATCGCGTCGTCGTCCGTCTCGGGCACGATGCGGGCCTGACCCTTCTCCCACAGCTCGGGACCGTGCACGCTCAGCGTCTTCATTCCCTCGTGGAGCTCGCTGAACGAGATGGCCAGGGACGATTCCGCCATGCCGTACGACGGAAGGAGCGCCTCCTTCTTGAATCCGATGCGCGCGAAGTGACTGGCGAAGGCCTCCAGCGTCTCGGGGCGGATGGGCTCCGCGCCGCACCCGGCCACGCGCCATCGCGACACGTCGAGCCCTTCGAGGTCCGCTGGCTTGATGCGCTTCACGCAGAGCGCGTAGGCAAAGTTCGGCGCGTAGGCGGTGCTGCCGCTGTAGCGCGTGAACGTCTGGAACCAGGTGATGGGACGCTTGAGAAAGAGGAGCGCCGGGAGGAAATGCACCGGCACCACGTTGTAGAGCGGGGCGAGTACGAATCCGATGAGCCCCATGTCGTGGTAGAGCGGCAGCCACGAGATCGCGATGTCGTCCGGCGCCATCCGGAGGCCGTCCTCCATGATGCACTTGATGTTCGCCGCGAGGTTCCCGTGGGTGAGCGTCACCCCCTTGGGCCGCGACGTGGACCCGCTCGTGAACTGGAGGAACGCGACGTCATCCAGCGTGATTTTCTCGGCCCTCAGCGGCTCGGTCGACTCGCGGATCCCCTCGATGGCGACCACCTGCTCCAGATCCGGGCACGCGCCCTGGACCGTGCCGAGGAGCCGCTTGATCTTCGCCGTCGTCACGAGCGCCCGCGCGCCGCTCTTGGCGACGATGTGGCGCGTGTTGTCGAGGTACGCCTGCAGCGCGCCGAGGGCCATCGGCGGGTAGATGGGGACCGGCACGATGCCGGCGCGGACGGCGCCGAGGAAACAGAGCACGAAGTCGTCGTTGTTCGGCAGGATGAGGGCGACCCGGTCCCCCTTGCGGAGGCCGAGGGCCTGGAGCGCGCCGCCGAAGCGCGCGGTCATCCGCTCGACGGCCGTGTACGAGAACGAGGCCTCGGCGGCGCCCGCGGGATCGGCCCCCGGCGGCTCGTAGCCCGGGACGCCGGTGTCGGGGATGAACCGGTAGCCGCGCGTGGGCTCGGCCTTGGACGCGTCTTCGATGGCCTGGCAGAGGGTGCGAAAAGGCATAGGGCGGGGTCTTTTCTGGCTCTTATCATGTATCATCCTTTCCATGCCTCTCATCGAGACCGAGGAAGCCGCCCGCCGTCTCGCCCGCGCCATCGCCAGCGATCTGTCCCTCTACAACGAGGACAAGATCGTCAGCGGCATCCAGAACGACAACCTCTTCGAGGCCCTCGCCGAGGAGATCGAGGAGGGGCGCTCGCTCTTCAAGCGCCGCGTCTCGCCGGAGCTCTACCCGCGCAACTTCTACGATCGCGCACTCGTCGACATCCTCGTGAAGGCCAAGGGGCACATCAAGTCGAAGCTCTGGTGAGCGCGCGGGCCACGCGGGTCCTGATCGTTTCGCGCGAGGCCGCCGGATCGCGTCTCGACCGGTTCCTCGCGGTCGCGCTCGACGTGTCCCGGTCCGAGGCCCAGCGGTGGATCGCCGCGGGGCACGTCACCGTCGAAGGCGTGCTGCGAGGCGCGTCGGGGCACGTGAGGGAAGGGGAGCGCGTCGCGTGCGATCCCGTGACGCCCGCGACGACGACGGCGCTGCCCGAGGACGGCGTGGAGTTCGCGGTGCTCTACGTCGACGACGACGTCATCGTCGTCAACAAGCCCGCGGGCATCGTCGTTCACCCGGCGCGGGGCCACGCGACGGGCACGCTGGTCAACGGGCTGCTGGCGCTGGGCCTCTTCCGCGGGCAGGACGCGGCGGACGAACGGCCCGGGATCGTGCACCGCCTCGACAAGGGGACGAGCGGCGTGATGGTGGTCGCTCGGACGCCGGAGTCGCGCGAGAAGCTGAAGGTGCAGTTCCAGGCGCACACGATCGAGCGGGCGTACCGCGCCCTCGTCGTCGGCGAGGCGACGGACGCGACGCACGACACGCTCTACGGCCGCCACCCGCGCGACCGGATGCGCTTCACGACGCGAGTTCGCGCCGGCAAGCGCGCCGTGACCCATGTCCGCGTGCTCGACCGCCTCCCGGGCGCGACCCACGTCGAGTGCACCCTCCAGACCGGGCGCACCCACCAGATCCGCGTCCACCTCGCCGAGAGCGGCACCCCGGTCCTCGGCGACCCGGTCTACGGCAAGCCCCCGAAGGACGCCCACCTCCGCGCCGTCGGCGAACGCCTTGGGCACCAGGCCCTTCACGCGAGGGTCCTCGGCTTCCTCCACCCGACCACGGGCCGTCTCGTGCGCTTCGAGGCCGAGCCTCCGGCCGACTTCGGCGACGCGATGCGGGCTCTTATCGATCCCCAGGCCGTCTGAGATCATTCACGCCCATCACCTCTTCAACAGCGTCGCGACGGCGTAGACGACGACGAGGACCACCAGCGCCCACCCGAACTGCGGGCCGAGTCGCCTGCGGACCGGTGCTTCGTAGGGCTCGGCGGGCGGGTCACGGAACGGGTGCACGTCGGCCTGGCCGCCGCGCATCGCCGCGAGCACCTGCTCCGCGCGCTCCACGTCCGGGCGGGGGACGAGAATGCGCACGTCGGTGAGGCCGATGGTCGGGAGGGCCGTCGTTGCGCCTCCCGACGTGCGTACCGGGACGTCGTGGTCCTCCAGCATCCCGACGGTGATCTCGGCCTCGAAGCGGTCGTACACGCGGAGGAGCTCGACCCAGTCGATCTCGCCCGGCATCTACGACTCCGCCGCGGGGGTCCCCGGCGCCGCGGGCTTCTCCACCGGCGCCCCCGCGAGCAGGCCCGGGTGCCGGCGCTTGAGCAGCGAGAGCGACGTGAAGCCCACGAGCACCGCGAACCAGAGCGTCGCGAAGCGGACGAGGATCATCGACGCCGTCGCCGTCGTCGCCGCCACGTGCCCGAGCTCGTGGAGCTGGCCCTGCAGGGTCGACTCCGTCACGCCGAGACCTCCCGGCACCGGGACGAGGGCGCCGGCCAGCGTGCTCGTGGCGTAGAAGAACGTCGCCAGGCCGAAGCCGGTCTCCTGCTCGAAACCCTTCAAGATCACCCAGAGCGCCGTGCACTCGAGCGCCCACGCGCCGATCGAGAGCAGCGTCGGCACGACGAGGTTCGCGGGCTTCACCATCGTCGCGAGGCTGGCGTACGACTCGTGGAGCTTCGGCCCGATGCGGCGGAAGGGGCCGGGGAAACGCTCGATGCGGGCGATGATCCGGAGCGAGAGCCCCTTGTGCGACACGACGACGAGCAGGACGAGGACCGCGGTCGCCCCGAGCCCCGCCCAGACGAGGCCCCCCGAGAAGCCGAGCGATCCGAGGACGATGAGGACGACGACGCCGATGACGTCGGTCACGCGCTCGGCGACGACGATGGGGGCGGTGCGCGCGACGGGGACGCCGTGCGTCTCGAAGAGGACGAGCGACTTGAAGACCTCCCCCACCTTGCCCGGGGTGACGGTCAGCACGAAGCCGCTGAGGAAGGTGAGCAGGCTGTCGACGCGCCCGACGCCCCGGATCTCGAGGCGCGCGAGGTAAAACTCCCACTTGAGCCAGCGGACGAGGTAATTGCCGAAGGCGAGGGCGCACGCGGCCCCGAAGGCCCACCAGTGAAAGCGCGCGAGCTCGTCGCCCATCTTGCCGAGGCCGCTGTACGCCGCGTAGCCGCCGTAGACGACGACGCCGAGGAGCATCGCGAAGAGGACGCGGCGGATGGCGCTCGCGCCGCGGCGCGGGGCTGGGCTGCTCATCGCGGGCTCCGGCGCATGCGAAGCGCGACCGCGAGCAGCGCGAACCCACCCAGGATGACCGCCAGCATCGTCGCGTAGAACGCCCAGGGAGGCGCCTCCCACCGGCCACGGCCGAGACCCGGATCGGGCCGCTGGATGCTCTCGGCGGCCTCGGGGCTCGGGTCCGGCACGGGCCGGTCTCTAGCAGACTTTGACACGGCACGCCGCGCGTGCGAGACCCGGCGACTACGAGCATGTCTGCCGCCGAGGTCCACGAGCCTGCTTCCAGTGACGTCGAGCTTCTGGAGAAGGCCCGCGAGTCGAGCCGCAAGCTCCGGAGCGCGATCGCGGTGCGCGTCGTCGGTCAGGACGAGGTCATCGAGCTGATGCTGGTGGCGCTGCTCGCTCGCGGGCACGCGCTGCTCGTGGGGGTGCCGGGTCTGGCCAAGACGCTGCTCGTCGCGTCGCTGGCCGAGGCGCTCGATCTCTCGTTCGGTCGGGTCCAGTTCACGCCGGATCTCCTGCCGGCGGACATCACGGGGACCGACGTCCTCCAGGACGACGCCGGGGGTCGCGTCGTCAGGTTTCTGCCCGGTCCCATCTTTCACAACCTCGTCCTCGCCGACGAGATCAACCGCACGCCGCCGAAGACGCAGGCGGCGCTCCTCCAGGCGATGCAGGAGCGGCGGGTCACCGTCGGGATGCACACCCACGCCCTGCCCGATCCGTTCCAGGTCTTCGCGACCCGGAACCCGATCGAGCAGGAAGGGACGTACCCGCTGCCCGAAGCGCAGCTCGATCGGTTCCTCCTCGAGGTGCACGTCGACTATCCGAGCGCCATCGAGGAGCGCGAGATCGCGCGTCGAACGACGGGGGTGCAGTCGGGAACCGTCCCGCGCGTGCTGACGAGCGACGAGGTGCGCTCTCTCCAGGCCCTCGTGCCGCGCATGCCCGTCACCGACGCCGCCATCGAGCTGGCCGTCGCCCTCGGCCGGACGACGCGCCCCCACGATCCCCACGCCCCCCGCGAAGTGAAGGAGCTCGTCCGCTTCGGAGCCGGCCCTCGCGGCTCGCAGGCCCTCGTCATCGCGTCCAAGGCCCGCGCAGCCCTCCACGGCGAGGCGGCAGCCGACGTCGACGACATCCGCGCCCTCGTCCTGCCGGTCCTCCGCCACCGCCTCGTCCTCAGCTACCGCGCCGAAGCCGAAGGCGTGAAGGACGTCGACGTCCTCGAACGCGTCATCGCCGCCGTCAGCTGACTACAGCGCGGCGGGGCAGGCCCCCCCATGGGTGCGGACCTGGTCGGCGATCCAGCGGTTGGAGGCGCTGTTGAGCAGATCGACGCGGGCGAGGACCTCGTTCTTGCCGGGGTACGAGCCGGAGCCGACGGCGACGATGAGATGCGGGTTGGCTCCGGGCTGCTCGACGGGGCCACCGGAGTCGCCGCGGGCGATGACGGCCTCGGCGTCGTAGTCGAAGGGGAAGCCTGCGGCGGCGCCGTCGGTGACGGGGATGGGGTCGCCGACGAAGAGGCTCGTCGTGGAGAGGCGGCCGGCGTGGAGGCGGCCGACGTGGACGACCTCGGTGTCGTCGCGGAGGGGCTCGGTGGCGAGGCGCGGGCATTGCCCGGCGGCGAGCTCGGCGGGGCGCGCGAGGAAGACGAGGCCGATGTCGTGCTTGCCGGGATCGACCGTGCCGTTGGTGCTCTCCCAGTCGTACGTCGCCGCGTCGGCCGCCTCGATGCGCTGGTGTCCAGCGTAGGGCAGCGTCACCGTCCACGCGTCGGGCACGAAGCCCTGCTGGCCCTTCACGCAGTGGCCCGCCGTCAGCACCACCGACGGCGCGATGAGGGCGCCCGAGCAGTACGCGCCGAGCTGCCCGCCGCGAAGGACGTCGACCAGCGCCGCCTCGGGGTAGGCGGTGGCCCGGCCCGCGTGGACGCGTTCGGTGCAGCCGGCGAGGGTCATCACGACGGCGAGGACGAGCGTCGGAGCGAGGGCCGGGGAGCGCACGAGCCCATCGATGTACCAGGCGCCGGGCTCGCGGCCAGGTGCAAAAGTGCCGTACTATTCCAGGGCCCCCATGGCCGAGCGTCGCACGCGCGAGGCGGATGACGCCGCCGAGAAGGACGCCGCGGCTCCGGCTGCGCGCAATGGCGTCCCGTCGGTCCCCGCGCCTCCCTCCGCCGGGCCGTGGCGCAGCTACAAGGAGGTCGTCGCGAGCCTGGCCGAGCGCATCGTCGAGGCGCAGCGGCCGATCCGCGTCCTCCAGGCGCTCCGCTGGGACGACGAGGTGGAGCAGCAGTTTCTCCGCGGCAAGCCGCGCGAGCTGCCGAAGATCGACGTCGCCTTCTACGAGAAGCTCGATCTCGGATTTAATCCGAAGGAAAAGGAGCGCGAGTTCGAGCAGATCGCGCGCGACATCGACCGCGACCTCGGCGAGGAGGACGCCGTGGGGCACATCATGACGACGACGGCGCTCGAGTACCGCGACGTCGTCAGGATGCTCGTCGCGCGCGGGACGCCGTCGTTCTACGCGTGGTCACGGAAGCTCTACGGGAGCCCGAAGGACAAGTTCCCCGACGGAAAATCCACGGTGCGCGATCTCGGGCAGCTCCTCTACGGGATCCTCACGAACGTCGACGAGTGGTCCTTTCCGCTGCGGTCCGGCTCTCCGATGTACGCGCGCACCATCGACGCCCACGAGGCGGCGCGGCAGCTCGGCGAGCGGCTGGCGAGCTACTTCGGCGAGACGGGCGTACGCGTCGAGGCCGACGACGGCATCCTGGCCGATGCGTCGGCGGGGAGCGACTACGTCAAGGTCCGCACCGGGGCGAAGTTCAGCCCCCGCGACATCGACGTCCTCGAGGTGCACGAGGGATGGGTGCACGTGGCGACCTCGCTGAACGGCCAGGCCCAGCCGGTGGCCAAGTGGCTCGCCAAGGGGCCGCCACGGACGACGGCGGTGCAGGAGGGCCTGGCGGCGCTGCTGGAGATGTTCACCTTCCGGACGTACCCGCGCCGCGCGCGGAGGCTGAACGACCGCGTGCTGGCGGTCGACAAGGCGGAGGACGGCGCCTCGTTCATCGACGTCTTCGAGTGGTTTCGCACCGAGGGCTACGAGGAGGACGAGTGCTTCCACAACACGCGCCGCGTCTTCCGGGGCGGCGTGCTCGAAGGGGGCGCGCCGTTCACCAAGGACGCCTGCTACTGCAAGGGGATCGTCCTCAACTATGCGTTCATCCGCAGCGCCATCCAGCACGATCGCGTCGACCTCGTGCCGTTCCTCTTCGTCGGCAAGGTGGCGCACGAGGACGTCCCGGTGCTCGCGCGTCGCGTCTCCGACGGCGTCGTCATGCCGCCGAAGTTCCTCCCGCCCATGTTCCGCGACCTCAACGGCCTCGCCATCTGGATGGCCTACTCGACCTTCTTCTCCCAGCTCGGAGGCGAAGCCATCGCCGAGCACTACGCCCGCCTCTTCGCCCGCGCAGGATGAGAGGGAGAGCTGCTTCCCGTCTTCCCGTAGATCCCTCTCCTCTCTCTATGCGCGCGGCAGGCGCATGCGGCTTTCGGGAGGCGGGGGGGCGCTGGCGGGGCGGGCTTGCTCGGGGACGAGCTGGCGGAGCTGCCAGGCCTGGACGTGCAGGCGCTCTTCCGCGGCTGTGAGCGTGTTGCGGAAGCGCGCCATCATGGCGCAGCCCGTGATGACCAGCGCCACGTTCGAGACGAGCAGGAAGACGTGGGTGGGGATGGGCGGGAAGTAGAGCATCAGGGGCTCGATGGTCAGCGCTCCGTGCTCGAAGACGTAGGACGACGGCAGGACGCCGATCCACTGGAGACCCGCGGGGACGGCGATGGCGAAGCAGTTGAGGACGACGACGACGACCCTCCGCGACCGGTCCGGCGCCAGGTGCAGCAGCATCGAGCCGATGGCGGCCATGCTGGGAACGATGACGTAGGGTCCGAAGAGTGCGCTCGTGAGGCCCACGGCGATGACTCCCGCGACCGCCGTCCACAGGTCGACCTTGCCGTCCCTGCGCGCGTTGCGGACGTTCGCGTAGGCCGTCCCGGAAGCGACCAGCCACGCCGCGCTTCCGAGCAGCCACGCCGTCCAGCTTCGCATGCCCATCCAGAACATCAGCGGCGAGTAGACGAACCACGTCAGGTAGGCGGCCGCGGCGATCTTCGAGCCGACCCGCATCGAGCGGCGTGTCTCGGCGAGCATCGTCGCGCGCGCCTCGGGGGGCATCTCGCGCGGCGGCTCGGTCATCAGGCGCATCAGGGTTCGCACAGCGTTCTCGTTGGTGGGATCGAGGGCGATGGCGCGTCCCACCTCACGCAACGCGAGAGCGCGTGCGTCGGTCGCGCCCTGACCACGGGCCAGGGCGTCTGCGGCGTGCACGCCGGCGGCGCGTGCGTGGTCGCGTGCGAGATCACGGCGTCGCGCGAGGTCCCGGTCGCCGTCGAGGTAGCGCTCCACCGTGGCGACGAGCTCGTGGACACCGGCGTAGCGGTCCTCCGGGCGGAATGCCGCCGCCTTGACGCAGATGGCGTCGAGCTCGGGGGGGACGTCGAGGTGAGGGGAGCGGGCGCTCGGACGAGCCTCCGGGCCGGCGAGGGTCGAATCGAGGGCCACCTGCGGCGTCGTGTGCTTGTGGAGCGGCTCGAGCGCGAGGAGCTCGAAGAGGATCGCGCCGAGCGCGTACACGTCGGCGCGAACGTCGACGCTCTCGCCGCGCGCCTGCTCGGGGGACATGTACCCGGGGGTGCCCATCGTGGCGCCGTGCACGGTCTGGCCGCCGGGATCGCTGCCGCTGGCGATGGGAGGTCCGCTCGGGAGCCTCGGGTCCGGTGCGCCGACGACCTTCGCGAGACCCCAGTCGAGGACGTACACCTCGCCGAAGTCGCCGAGCATGACGTTGCCCGGCTTGATGTCGCGATGCACGACGCCGCGCGCGTGGGCGAAGTCGACGGCCTGGCAGACGCT
>Ga0182030_10018028_pt1 | contig 13575 bp, 7 predicted proteins | sample 812S3MmetaG_FD_121299 | JGI IMG/M metagenome (GOLD analysis project Ga0182030, IMG submission 121299) | Permafrost microbial communities from Stordalen Mire, Sweden - 812S3M metaG (Illumina Assembly) | ecosystem: Environmental > Terrestrial > Soil > Wetlands > Permafrost | place: Sweden... | reverse complement strand
GTGCACGGCCATAGAAAATTGGGATGCCCGAACGGGATCTCGGCGGGCAGCGCTCCTCGAGAAAGCAGATCCTGCTTTCCATATAGATCGACCAACACAGCGTTCAACAAGCGCGCCCGCTGCGCGACGCCCGCCTCGATTGTCTGCCACTCCTGCGCGGAGATGAGATAAGGCAACGGATCCAAGATCCAAGGGCGGTCTCGGCCCTTGAGATCGGCGTACACGTTATAGGTGATGCCGTTCTCGACAATCATGCGCCGCGTGAACTCGGTAGCGCGCCGGGCGGCGCGCGCATCATCCTCGAAGATGACTTCGATGAGGGTCTGCCAATGGCTTCGGATATGTCCGTCGCCATCCAAAAGCTCGTCGTAGCGATGCGGATCGCTGCGATAACTGCCGAGTCGCGGATCCTTATCGATGATTGCGCAAGTCCAGCGTAAACGGGAATTCTTCGCTCGGTACGGCCGGCTCAACGACTATCTCGCCCGGGGTATGACCGAACCTAAAAAATCGGGCTAGACGCCTACTCTCCGCCTCGAACGCGTTGACGGGAAGAGTTTCGTGGCTGCGGCCGCCCGGATGGACCACATGATATCGACAGCCGCCTACCGATCGCATCATCCAGGTGTCGACTATATCGAACGTCAACGGCGAGTGAATGCCGATTGTCGGGTGCAATGCCGACCACGGTTGCCAGGCACGGTAGCGGACACCGGCGACGAACTCCCCTTCTTGCCCGGTCGGCCGCATCGGGATCGCGCGGCTGTTGCACGTCACCACATAGCGGTCGGGCGTGAGCCCGCTGACCTTGACCTCGACGCGCTCCAGCGACGAATCCACATAACGCACCGTGCCGCCCGGCGCGCCCTCTTCGCCCATGACATGCCAGGGCTCGAACGCTTGGCGCAGCTCGAGTAAAGCGCCGCGCACGGCGAGGTCGCCAAGCTTGGGGAAGCGAAATTCGAAGTGCGGCGCGAACCAATCGATCCCCATGTCGAAGCCGGCACGCTTTTGTTCCTCGATAACTCCTAAGAAATCTTCGAGGATAAAATGCGGCAACAGAAATCGGTCATGCAGCTGCGTTCCCCAGCGCGTCAGCCGCGTAGGGGCATACGGTTCACGCCAAAAGCGAGCCACGAAAGAGCGCAGCAGCAATTGCTGTACGAGGCTCATGCGTGCGTGCGGCGGCATTTCAAAAGCGCGCATCTCGATCAGCCCAAGCCGGCCGCTGGAAGTATCGGGTGAGTACAACTTATCGATGCAAAATTCGGCGCGATGGGTATTGCCGGTGACATCGATCAACAGATTTCGAAGCAGCCGGTCCACGAGCCACGGAGCAACTTCGGCTCCGACCTGCGGGAATTGTTTGAAAGCGATCTCGAGCTCGTACAGTGAATCGTTGCGCGCTTCGTCCACGCGCGGCGCCTGGGATGTGGGGCCGATGAAAAGTCCCGAAAACAAATATGACAGCGACGGATGATTGTGCCAATAGGAGATCAGGCTTCGAAGCAGATCCGGGCGCCGCAGGAAAGGCGAATCCTGCGGGGTTGCTCCGCCCATCACGATGTGGTTGCCGCCGCCGGTTCCAATGTGCCGGCCGTCCATCATGAATTTTTCCGAGCGCAGCCCGCAGCCGCGCGCGCTGTCGTACAGATGCGTGGTGCGCTCGCCCAGTTCGTCCCAGCTCGCACTCGGCTGCACATTCACTTCGATCACGCCGGGATCGGGCGTAACCTTGAAGTTGACCAAGCGCGGATCTTGCGGCGGCTCGTAGCCTTCGAGTACCACCGGTTGGCCAAGCGCTTTCGCGCTGGCCTCCGCCGCCGCCACGATTTGGAGATAGTCATCCAGGCTGCGCGTCGGCGGCATGAACAAGTAGAGCACGCCGTCGCGCTCCTGCGCGCACACCGAGGTTCTAATGATCGCGGCGCCGTCCGGGCCTGGCGCCGCGGCGGTATCGGGTGCCGCGTGTTTCTCGCGATCGATGGCGGCCGTCTTGCGCTGACCCAATAATTCATTATGCGGCGCGAGCACGCCGAAATCCTGGTTCGGATCCTTAGGGTACACGTGCGGAAAGTCGGTCGGGCTCACCGCGGGCAGCGAATCCAAAGGCAAGCGATAGCCGATCGGCGAATCGCCGGGTATCAGATAGCATCGTTCGCGGCGCAAGAACCAACGGCCGCTTTGCCAGGAGGCGCCGTCGGTCGGACGGCCAATCGGCAGGACGTAACCGACCGGATCGCCCAACTCGCCTTCGAAGATGCGCGCCAGACGCGCCCGCTCGAGCGGGTCGGCGAGTTTCGAATTCAGGGGATCGACATTGGACGGGAGCTTGCGCTCGCGCAGTAAGTAATAAAATACATCCTCATAGGCGGGAAATACGTACTCGGCCGAAACACCCAGGCGATCCGCCACGGCGCGCAACAACCGCGGCGCATTCGCGATTGAGTCGGGATAACGGCGCGTTTCGTCGGCGATGAGAGCACTGTCGCTCCAAATCGCCTCCCCGTCCACGCGCCAAAAGCAGTTCAACGACCAACGCGGCAGCTGCTCACCGGGATACCACTTCCCCTGGCCGAAGTGCGCAAGCCCAAGTGGCGCATAGCGGGCTTTGAGTTCGCGGAAAAGCTTCGCGGCGATTTTGCGTTTATTCTCGCCGAGCGCCTCCGTATTCCACTCGGGCGCCAGCGTGTCTTCGCTCGAGACAAATGTGGGCTCGCCGCCCATGGTGAGCCGCACGTCTTCGGCGCGCAGTTCTTCGTCGATGCGCCTGCCAAGCGAATCAATTGCGGTCCACTGCTCTTCAGAATACGGCTTGGTGACGCGCGGCGCCTGCCAGACTCGCTCGACCTTCATCGCGTATTCAAAGGTGGTCTTGCAATCATCCACCGCACCGGAAAGGGGCGCCGCCGACTGCGGATCCGGGGTACAGGAAAGCGGGATGTGGCCTTCACCGGTAAGCAGGCCGGATGTCGGATCCAATCCGATCCAACCGGCGCCCGGCAGGTACACCTCGCACCACGCATGCAGATCAGTGAAGTCACGGCTCGGACCCGAAGGTCCTGACGTTGGTTTGGTATCGGCCACCAGCTGAATGAGGTAGCCGGAGACGAAGCGTGCGGCGAGACCCAAATGCCGCAGCAGCTGAACCAGCAATTCAGCCGAGTCGCGGCACGACCCTGATCGCTTCTCGAGGGTATCTTCGGGCGCCTGCACCCCCGGTTCCAAACGAATCACGTAGCTTACGTCGGCCGCGAGACGCAGGTTCAAGTCCACCAGAAAATCGATGGTGGTGCGCGGCGCGCGCGAGACCGTGGCGAGATATTTTGCGAACAACGGAGTGAGCGGGCCGGTAAACAGAAACGGCGTGAGTTCACGCTCCTCGGTCGTATCGTACTTGAACGGGATTTTTTGGGCGTACGGTTCCAAGAAGAAGTCAAAAGGATTCTGAACCGCCATTTCCGCGGTCAGGTCCACCTCGACCCGCAGCTCCTGCGTAGGCTTCGGAAACACCACGCGGGCAAGGTAATTCGACTGCGGGTCCTGCTGCCAGTTGATGAAGTGTTCGGCCGGCTCGATGTTGAGCGAGTAGGACAGAATGCGCGTGCGGCAATGCGGCGCGGGACGCAGCCGAATGATCTGCGGTCCCAAATTGGCCGGCCGATCGTAGCGGTAATGCATGACGTGATTGAGCGCTACATGAATCGACAATGAGTCTCTCCGGCTGGGTACGGCATTCTACGCGGAACCGAGGTTGGCGCGCCGATACTCTTCGATGGTGCCGTGGATGAAACGCAGCTTGACGATGGCGGGCGCGGACAGCACGAAGGGATAACTGTCGGGTAAACCCAAGCCTCGGCTGAGGTTGTTCAATACGTAAGTGAGCGACAGCCACGACTCGATCATGGCGTCGAAATCCCGATAGTGAGGGTCGAGCGGATCGGGCGGCGGCTGCATTCTGGGCTCATCGCTGCGCTTAGGCCGCAGCGCCAGGCCGGCCGCGCCCGCCGTCTCGAGCGCGTCCACCATATGCAAATAGTGCGCCCACGACTCCGCCCAATCCTCCCACGGATGCATGGTGGCATAGGCGCTGATAAAACTCTGCTCCCAACGAGCAGGAGGTCCTTCGCTATAGTGACTATCCAAGGCCTTTTGATAGTCGGCGCGCTCGTCGCCGAAAAGCTCGCGGAAGCCGTTGAGCCTGGGGCTATCGGAAATCAGCGTGTCCCAGAAATAATGCCCAATCTCGTGACGGAAGTGACCCAACAGAGTGCGATACGGTTCCTTCTGCAGCGTCCGCTCCTGCTCGCGATGAACGTCGTCCGCCTCTGCAATATTAATGGTGATCAATCCATTGTCGTGGCCGGTGAACACGCGCTTAGCATCGCCGTCGCTCGAATCCTCCAGGAACTCGAACGCCAGCCCGGAACGGCCGTCGCCGCCCTTCGCAATGACCGGCAGGCCGAGGCCCAGCAGCGTATAGAGCATGCGCCGCTTGGCGACTTCGAGCCTAAACCAAGCGACTCGATTGCGCTCGCTCGACAAGTCCGGAATGGTCCGGTTCAATCTACAGGAACGGCAAAAGTCGCCGGATTCATCGGCCGGCACGACCCAATTGCACACGCTGACCTGATCGTAATTCGCGCATAAGCGGTAGCCTCGAGAGTCGGGCGATTCGAGTTCAGCCCTCCAGAGTCCATCCGGGCGTTCGATGAGCGCGCCCATGAAACCGAGGTCGGGCAGGAACGTGAGCGAACTGCCGCAATTGAGGCAGCGCACGTTTTCGAAGAAAACCAAATTCTGGCAATGCGTGCAGTGAAAAGTTTTCATGGGCGCCTGCGATAGTAGCGGAAAGCGCAGGATTATTTGACCCTGCGCAGGCCGATATCGCGGTCAAGGCGCGCCCAGCGGCAGCGGTCTCGACCAAATGCAAATCACCGCGCGTCATCAGACTTGGCCGCCGGCCTCTTTGCCCAACAGCGGATGAACCTTTCTCGCAAACTCTCGTGCAAGTCGGGCGCCACGGCGCCGATCCGAATCCACTCGAGCGCCATCGCGTCCCAGTCCCCGTCATCCGCGCCGATTCCCTGACCCATTCCTCGCATCAGCCTTTGCACCTGATGTTCCCGGCGTAGTGCCTCATCCTCGGCCGGCGTGGATACCTCGCTTAGAATTTCGGCGCGAACGCACAAAATTCGGAGCGCCCCCTCGCGGGCCGCGTAGTCGATGTCGGAGGTGGAGTCGGCGCTGGCCAATGTCTCCTTGAGCGCCCTCATGCCGCCTCTTCGCCATTGCTGAACGCCGGCTATGAAATTCTCCGCGGCTCGCTTCAGCGTCTCGCGCTCGGACGACCCGGCGCCTCGCAACACCGCCCACTGGTACGCTTGTATATGTCGAGCGGCCTCGAATAGATTCGTGAAGGATTGCTCGGTGTCGCGCGCTCGCTGTTGAGCCTCATGATCCCTGCATAGATCGACTGCCCGTTCGAACCTATTTTGCAGCCCGCGCGCTTCCGTCCTGGGCATTTCATCGATCGCCTCGAAGGCCGCGCGCCACTCCGGTATTTTCGCTGCTGCCTCCAACAGCGCAGCTCCGGACGAGGCAGCTGCCCGCTCCACTTCTTCGCACAGGGCGACAGCCTTGACTTTATTTGCCTCGAGCCCTGAGGTGTACTCAGCGTACGCCTGATGCCGTTTTTCATACACCGAGTCGCACACCTCGCGAAACTCATTCCACAGAGATTGGCTTTGAGCGCTCGGCGCCGGACCGGCCTCCTTCCACAACAGTTGCAGCCGCTTGACCGCCTCGATGGCTTCGCGGCTATCTTCTTGAGTGAGCAAATACCTCGCGCGTTTGATGAGTAGTTGCTTGTCAGCCGCATTGCGCTCACGCCAAGCGTCGAGCTTGATTTGCAATCGTCCCAGCGCTTCGTCGAATCCCGCCTGGATCGCGCGGCCGGCCTCGCGATCCACGGGAAAGCACCGACGCCATTCCCGGGGTGCGTCGCGCAAAACGCTTTCGAGCAGGCGCCAGTCGGGATTTTCTACATCCTGCCTGGCTTCAAAATCCAGCAGCCTGTCGAACACCGCTTTGCGTTTGTCGAGGTTTTGCTGCCGCAGCCTTGCCTGCGCTTCGAAGTACTCGCTGCAAGGCTGATAAGCCGCTCGTGAAGCCTGCTGAAATCGCTGCCATTCCTGCGGGGCCTCGCTCGCGATCCCCTTGCCGATCGTCCGCCATTCCTGTTGAAGAGATTTGATGCGTTCTGCGAGCGCCTTTGGGTCTTCCGTCGACCCGATCAACGCCTCCATTTCCGCAATGAGTTCGAGACGCTTGGGAGCGACGGCATAGTCCTTCCACTGCTTGAACTCATTTAGCTTCTCATCGAGTTGCTGAATCTGGCGCGACAAATGTGCGGGCAGCGCAATGGCGGGCGGCAGTTTCTCTTCAATGGCGCGACGCAGGCTGGCCCCCCGTTGCGTGCCGCCATCCCGAAGCGCGGCGTGGGCCCTTCGGATCAAACCGCCTATTTGGCGAAAAATCTCCTCTTCTGCGGCCCGCCTCTCCGCGCGCTGCCTTTCTTCAGCCTCGAGAATTGCCGCCGCCTCATCGCGGCTGCGTGCTTCCGCCTCCGCCTGCGCGGCGGCCGCCGCTTGAGCCGTCCGGTGTTCGCGCTCCCGCAATTCACGAACGGCCTCAAGCGCTGCTTCCTCGGCGGCTTGCTGTGATATGCGCCTCAGATGTCCCTCGATGACTTCCTCGCAGCGCTTGATGGCCTGTCGCGCACGCTGCTCGATATCCGCGGCCGGCTGCGCGGTCAGCGAACGCCAGCGGCTCTGGAAATTTTCGAACGCCGCGCCATAAAACGAGTCGTAAGTCCGATGACTGTGCCGCTCGAGCGCGGCACACAGCGCAGCGATTTCATTCTTTATTTCTTCGGTCTTGCGATCCTCAGCATTCAGGGCATCGCACTTCTGCTTGAGGATTTTATAGACGCTCTTGTCTTTATTACGGACTTGCTGGAGAAGTTGCCTGAGCTGCGCGGGATCGTGCACCAGCTGCGCCGCCATCTGACGTAGTCGGCTTGACGGACTTTCCAACACAAGCTGCGCGACCTGCGCGGAATCGCGCACCGAGGCGAGCGCCTGTGGCAGTCGGCTTGAGTCCTTACACAGTGCCGCCACGGCCAACATCACCGGCCGATTTGGCGCTTGATCGCAAAATTCGGTGAAATCGACGGAGCCCTCGTCGATGAGCTGAGCCATGCGCGCCCGCGCCGCGGCGCGCAGACCTTCCTCTTCGGCGTTCAACGCCGCATCGAGAACCAGATCCGCGGATCCTAAGTTGAGGATCGCGATTCGTTCTTGCAGTGTCGGCGGTGATGGCGGGTTTTTGGTAAAAAGACGTGAGAGAAGCTTCATCGATCGACCTTGCAATTAGCTGATTCTGGGCGGCGCACAGTTCGTGCGCGAGTTCATTCCGCGTAAGCTTGCCTGTCAAATCCCTGCCAGCGCAACGATATCCTTCACGTCCAGAATATGTTTAGGGTAGCCCTTGCCGGCAGCCTTAATCATGGCCACCCCCACTTCCCGCAAAGTACAAAACCCGGCGGGGTAGAGTGCCCTGCCAATGGGATAGAGCCAGAGAAGAAACCGGTAGTAGCTTTTTACATTTTTCTGGCCCGGCGTAGGTTTCATGAAGCCGGGGCGAAACATATAGGCTTGTTTGAACAGCCGGATCAAGGCATTTTCAGTGGCGCCTTTCACGCGTGCCCAAGCGGTACGTCCTCGTTCACTGCTGTCGGTACCCGCACCGGTAACGTAGCAAAAGGTCATCGCCGGATTCAATTTTGCCAATAGCTGCGCTACGTTCAGAGTGAGATCGTAGGTAATGCGCCTATATTCCTCCTTGCTCATGCCAACCGACGAGACGCCCAGACAAAAGAAACAGGCGTCGAATCCCGTCAATTGTGGCTCTATCGGCGACAGATTGAAAAAATCGCCATGAATAATTTCACGCAGCTTCGGGTGCGATACGCCTCCGGGCTTTCGATTGACGACCAAAACCTGTTGTACGTCGGCATGGTTCAGGCACTCGAGCAGCACGCCCTCCCCGACCATGCCCGTCGCCCCGGTTATGATGACCTTCATCTCAACGCTCAGTCGGTGTATGCCGCGATCAGCGCTCGCGCGGCCTTAGCCGCACCTTGAACCGGGCCATGCTGGCCCATGGTCACGCGCGTGAGATAGGCGCCTTCCCATAGCAGCATCAGCGAGGCTAAGGGCTCAGTTTCACGTCAAATGTTCCCGTTGCCTGTCTCGTCACTCTCGCACCTCTATTGCTGGAAACCGAATTGGGAGAGAGCGCGCCGGCTGTAGACGCCGAAGTGTAGTCAGCATCTGAAGCACGAGGCCAAAGGCGATGGGCTAAACGGCGCGAGGGGCAGGCTCGCGCGCATGCAAAGCCATCGCGATGAGCGCTGAACCTCCAAAGACCATATTGACGCCCACCAGCAGACCGATTGCCCATGCAGCGGTGCCGGGGAGTCCGGCAGAGATTATTCCCGCCAGGATCAAATCCACCACGCCGCTGACCAGCATCACGCCCCACCGCCCGGATAGCTCGCGCTTATGCTCCAGCGCAAACATGATCGATACGACGCCTTCAAGCACCAGAAACAGTGTCAGAATCAAGGTAAGCGAGAATGCGCCTCTAAGCGGCCAGCGCAGCAACACGATGCCCGCGACTACCCCCAGAATACCGGAGAGCAATGACCACCAGAAGCCGGGAGCGCTGCGCATCCGGAATGTGGCTAACAGCCCGACGACACCGCTCAGCAAAAAGATCCAACCGACTACGAGGGCAATCGCAATGGTGGCGATCAGAGGAAGCATGACGGCTGCCAGCCCCAGAACCACGAGGATGACGCCTTCGATGAGAAAGAGTTTCCAATGCGCGTGAAGCGAGGTTGCTAGTGCTGTCTGAATTCTCTCGAATTCCGGTTTAACGGCGGACACGGCGATGACCCTCGATTTGCAGGTAGATCGATCATAGACCGATTTGGGCGGACAGTCGCGGCGGTATTGATTATGTGCTGATGCTGACTGCGTTGAGAAGCCGCGATGCACATTTCGTGAAGCTCATTCGTCGCCGCCTCTATCACTTCGACCCACTGCGGACCCCAACAGAACCTGTTGAACACAGGTTGATCGTTTCATATTCCGCGGTCCGAACGCCTGAAGTGCGGATGTTACCGCGAAGGGTGCGCAGTGCCCCAACGCGGTCACGCATCCGGCAAGCCCTGATTCAGGCGAACGGCCTCACTGAACTGCGACGGCTCCCTTCATACCGGCTTCCATGTGCCCACTCTGCAGGCAAGCAAAGGTCACCATCCCGGTATGCGTAAATTTCCAGATCAATTGGCCGCTCTCGCCGGGCGCAAGGCTCGCCATGTTGGGTCCGCTATGCTGCATGTCGGGCATCATCTGCATCATGGCTGCGTGCCGACGCAGCGCTTCCGGGTCACCCAAAACGAATTCGTGGCGCAGCTTCCCCTCGTTTTGCAGCACAAAGCGGACGGTCTCCCCTTTGCGGACCTCGATGTGGTCGGGCGCGAACCGCATGGTATCACCCATGGTCATGGTGATGGTTCGCGACACCTCGTCGGGATTACCCGGCTGGCCGATGCGGCTCGCGCTAACCGTTCCGCGGCTGACGCGCATGTTTCCCTGCGCATCCTGACATACGGGCAGGTCGAAGTAGTCATCATCGTCTTCGTCGTCTTGCTGGCGGCAGATGGCCGGGGCCCAGGAATTGAAGCGCCGTTCCAGCGCATCTCCATGTTCGATCCAGAATGCTGCATCGATGCGCAGCGCGCCGGCTAGATTCGGCGTTGAGGACGGCAGATTGCCGGTGATGCGCGCCGGCAGCAGTTCGAGTGCGTTGCGGTTGGTCGGTCCGTAAGCGATCTGTTCGGACAGCACTTTCTGTCGCTCGGGTGAGCTGGCAAAGGCAATGAAGCGATAGGCTTCATCGCGCTTGGGCGAGCCCTTGGGTATAGCCCAGCTGTCCATGTCATAAAGGCTTTGGCGCCACACAATCTTCGTGTGACGGTTGGGTTCCTGCTCCGGGTCGAACCACAGGGTGTAGCCGGAACTCATGTTCACCACGCCGGCTGCGATGAGAGCCGCCGGTTGCGCAGCGGCCTCCCACCAAACCGTGTCCTTGCGAATCTTTTCGAGCTTGCGGAAAGCGCGCGCCACCCCGGCTTCGGTCGAGAGCGTGGCGTACACGTCCTTGGGCTCGACGCCGTCGGCAAGCAGCGCGATCTCCAAAGTGTATTTCGCGCTGCGTCGCAGTCCGCGCTTACCCGGGTATTTGCGCGTATCCCAAAAATCGGCCCAAGACCGCGGCGCATCGCGGAGTTTGTCGGAATAGACCAGTGCCTGCGCCCAGGTGAATATCCCCACGCCGCACTCCGACAGCGCTCCGGGAATGAGATCCGCGGCGGGCGGAATGCGCGCCGGATCGAGCTTTTCGAAAAGGCCTTGCCGGCAGCCTTGTTCAAGCGTCCGCGACTCGACCTGCATCAAATCCCAGGTGGTTGCGCCGGCCTGCACCATCTGCGTGAGTTCGGTGACTTGGCCATCGTAGGACAATGAATGCATGGCAACGCCCGTCGCCTTGGCAAAGGGATCGATGTAAGCCGCGGCAAGCGCCACACGATCGGCCCGGCCGAAGGAGACCACGGTGAGCCCGTCAACCGCCGCGGCCGGAAGCGCGAAGAAAATCAAAGCGGCGCCCAACCAATGGGCGCCGCTCTTACGTCGTAGAATCAAAGGCAACTTCAATATTCCCCGCTGCCTTTCTGGATTTCCTCAGCCTCTCCCGTTAATCCCACGATATCGAGTCCCGAGCCCACCCGGTCCCCACAGTAACGCACTCCACGATTGTCGACGTCGGTGTTGTTGCAGGAGACATCCTGCGCCGTGTACGTGACGCCATTGATCACCGCGGAGCTGGGTTGCGTGAAATGATTGACCGGCGCAATGAAATGCGCCACTTCCGTGGGATGGTAGGGATCGCGGATGTCGGTCACGCGTATACCGGCGTCGAACCAAGCGCTGGTGAGCAGCCGAGCATAGGCGGGATCCTCGAAGTTCTCGGCCGGCGAGTGAACACCGAAACGCGTACCACGTGAACAGAAGTTAGGACGACCGGAGAAGTCGTCCACCGTCACGGTGGAGATTGGCCATGGGTGTTGTTCCGCGCTGGTGCTGCCGCCCTGACCGATCTTATTCGTGATATCGAGCAAGTACATGAGGTGGGGAGACCCTGTGCAACGGTTGTCGGTCTCCTCGGAACTCACGGCCATGATGTCGCGAACGGTGTTGTTCGTGAAATTTTCGTACTGCTTCAACTTGATCCCGTACAGCGGCATGGCCGAGTGGCCACCCTCCGCGCCCGGCATATAGATGACACCGATCTGGCCTTGCAGGAGTTCGGCGTCCGTTGGTTTGGCAACATTCGCGTAAACACCGGCGCCATAGGGCGGGGGCAGAAGTTTGGTGAGGTCGTTGATCTGGATGATACCGTCGGAGCCGACGCCGTACGGCATATACAACCGGTTGATGGCTTGGCCTTTGAAGGTGCTAACCACGATCGGACCGTGCACGCCGGGCGGCACGACTTTGGTGGTCGTTTCAGTTCCCGGCATCAGGAAGGTCGAGCCGGGATTCTGACCGGGATAACCGAAATCCATGATGTACTTCGGATGGGCCGGATCACTGAGGTCGTAAATCTTGAGATGCTGATTCGGGCTGCTCTTGGCGTTCCAGCCGTCGAAGCCCGCGTCGCTCGCCTTGGTGGCGCCCGCAACGATGTAGGCAATGCCCGTCGTGCAGTCCCACCAATTGCGGTGGGTGACATCCTGGCCGGTCACCGGAGTCGAGACCAGCGTCGGGTCAGACGGGTTGGTGACGTCCCACACTTCGTGGGATACGGCACCGTTCTCGCGCAGCAGATACGAATGGCCTTTCAAGCCGTGCGGCAGATCATTACCATCGCACAGCTTCGCCATGCGCGCGCCGCCAAAATTCGCAACGAGATGCTTCAGATACTTAGGGTGGCGCGGATCAGTCACGTCGACGATGGACGTCCCGTTCTCTTCCACCACGCCGGTCATCGGATTCAACATCGTTCCCGCGAAGTGCCCTGCATACGCAATCACGCGACCGCCTTGGTTGTGCACGGTCGTCTGATACGTGGTGCGGCCTTGCAAGTCGTTGTGGCCGAGCCATTCCGTATTAAAGGTGTTCGATCCATCTCGATGCGTGGTGCCCCGTGGATTCGGCGTATCGAGATCGTTGGCGGACCATGCGGTGCCCGCTGCGATCAACAGCGACAAGCCTGCGCCCGCGATGGGCCTCCAGCGCATTTGCGTTAAATGCGTGCCGTAAATTCTCTTCATTGTAAGCCCCCAGTTTGCTATCCGATTGATTGACGACGAGTTTCTCGGTCGGGTCGATGGGGTAGGCACGTAATAGGAGCGAGCGCGGGTGATCCGCAGAAAACGACAAACAGGCGCCAGCCAGTCACGTGTGTGAACCCCCGAACTACACTCTTCATGCACCCACGCATTGACCCGCTCCAACTCAAAGCTGATCCCTGCATTAGCAACGTGGGGCAGTTTCTATTTAACTATAATATTCAGTATTTGAAATATCAGCCGGGCGTGAGTATTCAATAAAACAAGATCGATTGCAACAAGTTTGCGACCGACGCGATGCGATGCGATGCGAGAAGCGCACTAGACTGCTGTTTTGTTATGTTGTCGTGTCATGAGTACCTCGACTGCCTGTGTCAGCAACCGCACAATGCGGGCGTAGAGTTACACGAGTTGGTAATGCAATACAAAATGCAAGAGTCGGACAAGGCAACGGCCGATGGGCCGCTCGTCACGGGCAACAACAAGCAGCTCACCGACGCTCGGCGGCTTCCATCATCAGCGCCATGACTCTGATCAAGCGCTCGCTGAGTTGGGCGTTGCCGGCAACACCCGAAGAGCGCGTGGTCGCCCTGTGGGCGTTTGCGTATTTTTTTATGCTGCTGGCGGGGTACTACGTGCTGCGGCCGCTGCGCGACCAGATGGGCATCGCCGGCGGCGTCAAGGCGCTGCCATGGATGTTCATCGCAACTTTTGTGACGCTGCTCGTGATGCAGCCCATCTACGGTGCGTTGGTGAAGAAGCTGCCGCGCCGCTGGTTCATCGCCATCGTCTACCAGTTCTTCGTTGCTAATCTCGCGCTCTTCTGGCTGCTGCTCACGCTTGATGTTTCGACCGTTATCGTGGCACGCGTTTTCTTTGTTTGGGTCAGCGTCTTTAACCTGTTTGCGGTCGCAGTGTTCTGGTCATTGATGGCGGACCTATTCAGCAGTGAGCAAGGAAAGCGTCTGTTCGGCTTTATCGGCGCCGGCGGCACGGCGGGCAGCCTGCTCGGTCCGCTGCTCACCATAGGTTTCTCGGTGCCCTTCGGTCCGGTCAACTTATTGCTGGTTGCGATCGTATTTCTCGAACTC
>Ga0182030_10018027_pt1 | contig 13575 bp, 10 predicted proteins | sample 812S3MmetaG_FD_121299 | JGI IMG/M metagenome (GOLD analysis project Ga0182030, IMG submission 121299) | Permafrost microbial communities from Stordalen Mire, Sweden - 812S3M metaG (Illumina Assembly) | ecosystem: Environmental > Terrestrial > Soil > Wetlands > Permafrost | place: Sweden... | reverse complement strand
TGATGGTGCTCGCCGCCTGCACGGTTGTTTTCAGCATCTTCCTGACCCCCGCGTGGCCCTGGTTGGAAAGTTATCTCTCCGGCGAAAAAGCCGAACTCCACCCCGGCCTCTTGATTCAGCCCGCACTCCTCGTCTCGTTCGTCCTCGTGGCCGCGGGCATTGCCGCCGCCGCCTGGTTCTATCGCCGCGCAGGCAGGCAGGACCCGCTGGAGTCCGCCGCTCCCGCGCTCTTCCGCGTGTTGGAACACAAGCTCTGGATCGATGAATTCTACGCCGCCACCGTCCTCAAATGGAGCGCCTTCGCCGCCCAGGTTTCCTCCTGGCTCGATCGGTTCGTCTGGGATGGCATTGTCCGCGCCATCGGCGGCGGCGCGCGATTCGCGGCGGCCTTTGCCTCGAATATGGACGAGGGCGGCATCAACCTTTCCGTCGATCAGGGCTGCGAAGCCACCCAGCAACTCGGCCGCAGCCTTGGCCGCCGCCACTCCGGCCAGATCCAAACCTATCTCCGCGCCGTGGGCCTCGGGATGCTCGCGCTTCTGATCCTTTACGCATGGCTGGCATGATCACTCTCCTCATCCTCATCCCCCTCATCGGCGCCGTCGCGGTCACCGCCCTGCCGCGCAATTGCTCGCGCCCGCTGGCTCTCCTCTTCACGCTCGCCAGCGCCATCGCCACGTGCCTCCTCTGGTTCCGCTTCAACCCGGGCCTCGGCGGCCTGCAATTGATCGAGCGCCACGCCTGGATTCCCGCCGTCGGCGCCGAGTATTTCACCGGCATCGACGGCATCAGCCTCCTCTTCCTCCTTCTCACATCGATCATCATTCCCTTCGCCCTCCTCGCCGAGCGGCGCGAACGCTCGTTTTGCGCGTTGATGCTGGTACTTCAATCCGCCCTCTACGGCACCTTCACCGCGCAGAATTTTATCCTCTGGTTTCTGTTCTACGAAATGAGCCTCCTCCCGGCCTTCCTCCTTATCCGGATGGGCGGTGGCGCGTACAGCAGCCGGTCCGCGACAAAGTTCTTCGTTTACACCTTCCTCGGCAGCGCCGCGATGCTCCTCGGCTTCCTCGCCATCTATCTCTCCAAAGGCACGTTCGATTTCGTGAAGCTCGCCCAACTCGCCCCCAAGGGCCTCGTTAGCGGACCCATCGCTTGGGTCGTTTTCATCAGCATCTGCTTCGGCCTCGCCGTAAAGGTCCCTCTCTTCCCCTTCCACACCTGGCTGCCCGACGCTTACACCAGCGCACCCACCGGCGTCTCGATGGTCCTCACCGGCATCCTCTCAAAGATGGGCGTCTATGGCTTCGCCCGCCTGGTCCTTCCCCTTTTCCCGCAAGAGCTGAAAATCGCCGGCCCATGGCTGCTCGCCCTTGCAGTCTGCTCGATCGTCTTCGCAGCCCTCGCCGCCTGGGCCCAGACCGATTTGAAGCGCATGATCGCCTACCTCTCCGTCAGCCACCTCGGCTACTGCATGCTGGGCTTCTTTGCCGTCGCCTCTGGCTCCAGCCATTCCGCCATCGACATCAATGCCGCCCTCAGCGGCGTTTTTATGCAGGTCTTCAATCACGGCATCACCGCCGCCGCCCTCTTCTACTTCGCCGGCCTTCTTGAGAAGCGCTTCGGCCTTCGCGGCGTCGATGACTTCGGCGGCCTCATGCAGCGCGCCCCAGTTTTTTGCGCGTTCATGAGCCTCGCAATGTTCTCCTCACTCGGCCTTCCGGGCCTGAATGGTTTCATCGGCGAGTTCCTGATCTTCAAGGGTTCGTTCACGCTCGCCGCGCTTGCCAGCAGCGTCGCCGCCCTCGGCCTCCTCTTCACCGCCGTAGCCCTTCTCCGCGCCATGCAGGCGCTTTTCTCCGGCCCGCTCGTCGAGAGCAAAAGCCCCTTCCCCGAGCTGACCGCGCGCGAGTTGGCCGTGATCGCCCCCATCTCCATTCTCATGCTCTGGATCGGCATCACCCCGCAGTTCTTGTTTAACATTTTCAATTCCTCCGTCGTGCAGATGTCACGGCTCTTTTCGTGAGCCGATGATCGCCTGGACCATCTACGCAACATTTGCCGGCGCTCTCCTCCTGCTGGTGCTTCCTCGAAGCGCCGCCCGCTGGCTCGCCCTCCTCACTGCCGCCACGGGCCTCGCCGTCTCATGCGCCGCGTTCTTTAACGTAACAGACCCCGGCACGCTCAAGAACATCGTCCAGATCCCATGGATTCCCTCCTTCGGCGGAATGAGCTTCCACCTCGCAGCCGATGGCATCAGCCTGACGATGGCCGTCGTGACCGGCCTCACCGGAGTCGGCGCCGTCCTCTTTTCGTGGAATGTACACCGTCGCCAGAATGAATTTTTCTTCTGGCTCCTCCTGGTGATCGGCGGCTCGTACGGCGTCTTCCTCAGCGCCGACCTCTTCCTCTTCTTCGTCTTTTACGAGCTGGTCATCATTCCAAAATACCTACTGATCGCCACCTGGGGCTCGACGAACAAAGCCTACGGCGCGATGAAGCTCACGCTCTACTCCTTCTTCGGCGGCGCGCTGGTCCTCATCCCGCTCATCCCCGCCTGCCTCAGCGCCGGCACTTTCGATCTCCAACTCCTCTCAGTGCACGTCTTCCCCCTCGCATTCCAGGCCTGGGCCTTCCCGGTGATGTTCCTCGGCTTCGCCGTCCTTGCCGCCATCTGGCCTCTCCACACTTGGGCGCCCACCGGCCATTCCGCCGCGCCTACCGCGGGTTCAATGCTCCTCGCCGGCGTGGTCATGAAACTCGGCGCGTACGGCGCCCTCCGCGTCGCGATGAATCTCTTCCCCCAGGGCTTCCAATCCTGGCGCGGCCTCATCGCCATCCTCGCCATCATCGGCATCTGTTACGCCGCCGCCGTCGCCCTCCGGCAGCGCGATCTCAAATTCGTCATCGGCTACTCGAGCGTCAGCCACATGGGCTTTGTCCTCCTCGGTCTCGCCACCGCCCAGCGCCTCGGCGTCAGCGGCGCCGTCCTCCAGATGTTCTCCCACGGCGTGATTGCCGGCCTCCTCTTCGCCGTCGCCGGACGCATGATTTACGAGCGCACCCACACCCGCGATCTCTTCGCCCTCTCTGAGATGAAACTTAACCGCGCGATCCCCTTCGCCGCGTTCACTTTCGTGGTCGCCTCCGCCGCCTCGATGGGCATCCCCGGCTTCAGCGGCTTCGCCGCGGAAATCACGATCCTCATCGGCCTCTGGCACGCCTACCCCGTGCTGGTCCCCGTTGCCGGCATCGGCATGGCATTGACCGCCGCGTTCACACTGCGCGCCTTGCGCTTCTCATTCTTTGGCGACAAATCCCCTGCCCCTCCGCTCGAGTGTCTCCCTATCACCCTCGCGGAAAAATGCGGCGCCAGCCTCCTGATGGCCGCCACCCTCGCCGTGGGCCTTTACCCTAAGCTCCTCCTCGACCGCATCCTCCCGTGCGTGGACGCGATGCGTTTCCTGAAGCCATGAACTACCTCGCCCTGCTCAAGCTGGTCTCCCCGGAAGCCATCCTGGCGCTCGCCGCACTGGTAACCCTCGGCCTCGGACTCGGCGCCAACCGCCTTCTTCCCTTCATCGCCGCCGCCGCCGGCCTTATCGCCGCCGCTGCCGCCATCTTCGCCCTGCCCGCCCACGCCTCCCTCGCTCACGGGATGCTCGTCATCGATCCCCTCACCTCTCTCTTCAAGGTCGTCTGCCTCGCCCTCGCCCTGTTCACCATCCTCTCCGCCTCCGGCCGCCCCGACCGCCCGAACAACGGCGAATACCTCGCGATGATCCTCCTCGCGACCATTGGCCTCCTGATCCTCGCCGGCACCGAAGAGCTCCTGATGATCTTCGTCGGCCTCGAGCTCACCGGCCTTTCCCTCTACGTCCTCTGCGCCTTCGACAAATCCAGCCCCCGCGGCGCCGAAGCCGGCCTCAAATACTTCCTCTTCGGCAGCACCGCCAGCGCCTTCACCCTCTTCGGCATCAGCCTAATCTATGGAATGTCCGGCGTCACCGGCCTTGGCGAAATCGCTGCCTTCATCGGCGCCCACGGCATGCAACCCCTCCTCGCCGCCGGCCTCATCCTCACCCTCGTCGGCCTCGCCTTCAAAATCGCCGCCGCTCCCTTCCACTTCTGGGCGCCCGACGTCTACGAAGCCGCCCCCGTCTCCGCCGCCGCCTTCATTTCTTCCGGCTCAAAAGTCGCCGCCTTCGTCGTCCTGGGAAAATTCCTCATCACCGGCTTCGCCCCCATCCACGGCGGCGCCGGCTGGCACGCGCTCGCCCCCGGTTGGGCTCCGTTGATCGCCCTCCTCTCCGCCTCCTCCATCGTCATTGGCAATATCGCCGCCCTCTCCCAGACCAGCGTCCGCCGCCTCCTCGGCTACTCCGCCGTCGCCCACACCGGCTACTCCCTCCTCGGCCTCCTTGCCGGAGGCTCCGAGGGCTTCGGCGCCACCCTCTTCTACACAACGGTGTACGCCTTCACCCTCGTCGGCGCCTTCAGCGTCATTGCCGCCATGCAGCGCCAGGGCCTGGGCGACAAAATCACCGATTTCGCCGGCCTCCGCGCCAAGTCCCCCCTCCTCGCCGGCTGCATAGTCGTCTTCATGCTCTCCCTCGCCGGCCTCCCGCCGCTCCCCGGCTTCTTCGGAAAATTCTATCTCTTCATGGCCCTCCTCCACCAGGGCCAGGCCATCAAACTCCTCTGGCTCGTCATCCTCGCCCTCGCCGGAAGCCTCGTCTCCCTCTACTACTATCTCTCCGTGGTAAAAGCCGTCCTCGTCGACGAAACCCCCTCCCCACGCGTCTCTCTCCGACTCCTTGAGCGGACCTCTATCGCAGCCCTCGGCGCCCTCATCCTCGCCCTCGGCCTATTCCCAGGCGCCCTCCTCCAGCGCATCCTCGCCTCCCTCCGCTAGCCAGCGTTCCTCCAAACCGCCGAAGGCGGCAAACATCCCCATTCCGCAATCCGAAATCCGCAATCCGCATTTCCCCCCTTCCCCACAGCAAATCCGGGTAAGTTTCTGCCAATAAATCCAATAAGACTTTACGTAATACCCACCCCTCCTGTAGCTTTCGCCCCGAAAGCGGGGCTTTTCGCGTGTTTCTCCAGGAAACTAAAACCAAAAGGGGCGGCAAGACGTACATCTCCTATCTTGTACGGGAATCCTTTCGCACCGCGAACGGACCTCGCGGGCGCACCATTTGTAATCTGACCCATCTGCCCAAGGAGGTCCGGGACATGGTCGGTCAGGCTTTGAAGGGCGCTTCGCTCATCCCTCTCGACCGCCTGGAGATCAACAACATCCACAGCTTTGGCGGTTGCGTGGTCCTGGAGGACGCCGCCCACCGGTACTCCCTGCCCGCCCTGCTCGCCCCCCTTTCCCAGCGAAACGGCGCTCTCGTCCAGGCGTTGATCTTCGGCGGCCTTCTCTTCCCCCCTTCGGTGGCCCCGTTTTATGTGGAATCCAGGCCGGTCCGCCTCGCAACCTTCTGCGGCCTGGACCCGGATCAGGAGCGCTTCGAGCTGCCAGACCTCACCGCCGCCCTGCGCGAACTCGATCAGAGCTGGCCCCTCCTCCGCTCCGGGCTCATCCACCCTCCGCACGCCGAAGTTCGGGCCATTATCTTTTTCAAGACATCGCGCTCCCCCGACCATCTGGAAACCGGCGCCCTCGGGATGGATGCCGACGGGATTCCTGTGCCGTTGGCCCCGGAAGAAGCCGGCGCGGCCGATCCCTCCCTCAATGGCCTCGCCAGGCAGGTTGCGCAAGTGGCCCACGTTGCCCTCCATTCAAAAACCGGGCCGCCCCTGCTGGTCCTCGACGAGGAGACCGCAAAGCGAATCCGTGTGGAGGCCATGGAAAAACAGCCTTACCTCATCGAACTTTCCCCCGAATCCCTGTCAGCCCTGCTCAAGCAACTCAACCAGGCGCAATTGCTCCATTCCTTGCGCGCCGGCGGTCCCGTGGAAGTGCGTCACCACGGAGAGCGTTATATTTTAAAGCCTACAAAAGACCCACGTGTGGCCGAATCGCAGGAAAGCACCATGAGGATGGGCAGCCTTAAGGAACTAAAGGAATTGACGGAACCGGCCCCACCGCCATCGTTAGCGGCCGACCCCGCCGGGACCATTCCCGCTGCGGGCTTCCAGGCCGTGCGCACCAATGTCCCCGCCGAGCGCCTCCCGGCTGCCGCCGCCATGCTGTGGGCCACGCGTGCCCAATCCGCCCGCGCCGCATTTTCGCCCGTGCGGATCGTCGCGGCCTCTTCGCCGATGGGCGATGGAGTCATATTGTGGCGCAACCACCAGAACCTTCAATTCCTGACCCATCGCCTCCGCTGCCATCTGCAAGCGGAATGGCATGCCCGAGGCGAAACCCGTCCCGTTGAGGAAGTGATTCGCGAGCTGCACGAGGTCCACCGGGCCACCCTCACCGTGGACGGCGTGGTAGTGCGCCGCCTCGCAACCCGTCCCTCAAAAGCCGTGGCCACGCTTCTGGCCAGGCTGGACCTGTGGGAACTCTTCGAGTCCCCCGATATCCAAACCCGCGGCTAGCGCCAAGGATCGCGGCAGGAGGGAAAATGCCGTTTGAAAAGGCGACACCGAAGGCTAGACTCCAGTCATGACATTGACGTTGCCCGATGATCCGGCGCTTGGCCAGGTGAGCGAGGGGGAATTGCGTCTCGGTTTGGCTTGCGGGCTGTACGCATCCGGGCAGGTATCCCGCAATGTGGCTGCGCGGATCGCGGGTATGGAGAGACTGGTTTTTGACGAGGCTCTTTTCCAGCGGAATATCGCTAGCTATACGCCGGACATGCTGGCTGAGGATTTGCGGGCAGACTGATGACGGCGGTCACCGATACCTCGGTGGTGCTCAATTTTTGCTGGCTGGGGTTGGATTCGCTTCTGGCTCAGTTGTTCGACCGTGTGCTGCGCGCTCAAATCGCCGCGCTTACCGCCGAGTGAACTGAGGCAGCGGAAAGTGACGCTCTCGAAAGCGTCGTGAAAAAGCGCTTGCATACCATGTATTCATGCGGCGCCCAGAGCGTTTGCAGGAATAATGACAGCGGAACTCACCCCTCAACCGCCGCCCCCAACCGCTCCGCAAGTCCGATCAACTCCCCTCCTCTTTCCAGCCCCTCCAGGAACCGGCCCGGAATCCCCGAAAGCCCCACCTGCCCTCCCACCAACGCCCCGGTTAGAATCGCCCGCGCCTGATTCTGCCCGCCGCCATTGATCGCATGCAGCACCGCGCCCTCAAAATCCCCCGCAAACCGCGCCGCTAGATAATACGCCGCCGGTAGCTGGTGATAAATCGCGCACGGCATCCCGTAAACGATCGACACCTTCCAGGCCGGCTCGATGCGTACCCCCGCATCGCCCGCCGCCTCGGCCATATAAGACGGCGTCAGCAGCGCATCGGGCGACGAAAATGTTCCAGCCCGCGACGGCTCCTCCCCCGCCGCCGGAGCCCGCAGCCGGTCCGACGTCACCGCATGGAAAGGCAGCTCCCACGTTTTCACCAGCCCCATCAGCTTATCGGAAAGTTCAATATCCAGCCGCGCCCCCGCCACAAGCTGGCCAAGCACACAACAGAAAGCCGTCGTCATCGCCACAATCGCCTCATCCCCCTGCGTCAGCAGGCAATTCGCCGAAACCGTCTCCGCGAGCCGGCGCGGATCGCGTGCGTACCGCACCGCCAGCACCAGCGCCCGCTCCGCCGCCTCCGTCGTATCCGCATGCCCCGCCACCTTTCCCCACCTCGCCCCCTCCTTCACCCGCCGCTTCCACGCATGCCTGATCGATTGGCTCGTATACCCGCCCGGCCCATTCATCGGCGTCCCATCCAACAGCGGAAACAGCTCCTCATCCAACCGGCGGCAAAAATCCGCCTCATCATAACCGCCCCGCTCCACCACCGACCGCAGCGTCATTTCGAGAATAATCCCCGCCTGCGAAAGCTGCCCCGCCTTCATCCCCGCATGGTAACGCCCCGGCTTTGGGTCAGTATACCCGCTGATCCACGGCCCATAATCCGCCCGCAACTCTTCAAGATCGTAATACCAGTGCGGCCCAAGCCCGAGCGCATCACCCACAAACGCCCCCATCACCGCCCCCGCCGCCCGATCCGAAAAGCAGGCACTTGAAAAACTCATAGGGCAATATGCGCCAATTTATTCCTACAGTCCACGCCCTCCGTCGTCGCTCCAGTCGCGCGTCAATCCAATCCCTCAAAACCAGCCTCTTTTTCTCTTTTCTTCGGAATCTGTACTATGGTGCATTTCCCATGCCCCAATTCCCCCATCTCAGTTCCCTGCACCCCGCCATTAAGCGTTAAGCGGCCTCCCCCACTATGACTCCCATCATCGATATTACGGATCTCTACCACCCCTTCCAGGACCCAGGTGACAATTTTGATATCCTCTCCGCTTATTGCATGCCCGAGATTGACTTGCGCGCAGTTATCCTCGACGTCACCGACCGCTTTCGGCGCCCTTGGTTTGATCACCCCGCCTACGGCCGGATGCTCGGACCGCGCGAGCCCGGGTTCATCCCCATGATCCAGCTCAATTATCTCTTCGGTCGCAACGTGCCCTTTGCTTCCGGGCCCTTCGCCTCGATGGAGTCGGCGGGGGACCAAATGCCTCAGCTCTCCGATTTTCAAGCCGCCGGCGTGGATCTGATCCTCGACACCCTCCGGCAAGCCGATTCGCCATTGGATATCCTCTGCTTCAGTTCGGTCCGGCCTCTCGCGGTCGCTTACAATCGCAACCCCAAACTTCTCCACGCAAAGGTCAAAAAAATCCATATCTCCGCCGGCGCCTCTTCGCCCGATTTTCTGGAGTGGAATGTGGATCTCGATCCGCATGCAATGGCGTGTATCCTCCGTTCCGGCCTGCCCCTGGCCTTATATCCGTGCGCGACAGAGAATGGCGCCACCGCTTACGGGCGGCACAATACCTTCTGGCAATTGCAGGACCTGCGCTTCATCGCGGATATGCAGCCCGGGTTGCGCCGCTACCTCGCCTACGTCTTCGAGCGCATGGAGCGCAACGACTTTCTCCAGGCCCTCGATAGCGACTTCCCGCCTGAGACGCTGGAACGCGTCTATGCCCGCGAGCACAATGTCTGGGAAACCGCAATCTGGGCCCAAGCCGCCGGTCGCGTCCTGATCCGGCGGGCGGATGGAGGGCACAGGCTCATCCCCGCGGCAGAGGTGACCCCGCTGGATACCGTCCTGCCGGAGCGCCTCCGCCCCTGCCGCATCGAGCCGCAAGATACCGGTGTATTCGCCTTCACGCTCACCGACCAACCTTCGACGACCTCCATTTTCGAACGGGGCGACCCTTATGAAAATGAGCGCGCCCTCCGCGAGGCTCTCCCCGCCCTTTACCGGAGCTTCAACACCCGCCCTGGTCGCGGATCGGACGGGGTCATGCGGATTGCGACCCATGACCCTTCCACACCATCGGACATGCGGTCTTCCGCATCCGATACTTGAACCCGGCGCTTCCGAGCTAAAGCGCCTTAGCGATAGAACAGAATCGTTCCGTCTCCCGGCAATTCGACGTTCTGCCGATGCAGTTCCCAGCCGCCTGCGAAAGCTGCCCCGCCTTCATCCCCGCATGGTAACGCCCCGGCTTTGGGTCGATATACCCGCTGATCCACGGCCCAAAATCCGCCCGCAACTCTTCGAGATCGTAAAACCAGTGCGGCCCAAGCCCCAGCGCATCACCCACAAACGCCCCCATCACCGCCCCCGCCGCGCGATCCGAAAAGCGAGCTCTTGAAAAACCCATAGGGCAATATGCGCCAATATATCAATACAGTCCACTCCCTCCGTCGTAACTCCAGACGTGGTTGATCCGCCCGGCCTGCCGCCGTTGCGTGCCGCCCTCGCTATTCCCCAGCCTCTGGCGCTTGCGTTGACGGCGCGGCACTTTGAGCCCCTCCTGTCGCCAGAGTCGCTGCACACGCTTGGCGTTGATCTCCATGCCGCCTCGCCTCAGCAGCGCCGTAGCCATCCGGTAGCCGGCGCGAGGGTGTTTGGCGGAGATTCGCCGCAACTCCGCCACCAGCATGGCGTCCTTGTCGCGCTGGCGCCGATGGTAGCGTTGGGCGCTGCGGGGTTGCCGGAGCGTCGTGCAAGCCCGGCGCTCGCTTATCTCCAGGAGAGCCGTTCGACATCATTGGTATCCGGCAAACCTCAGGTGAGACAGCTTCCATTCCAAAAACTCGCGGGAGCTCGATCACGGTAGCAGCGTCATGTTTCCGCTCAATGAAGTGCCGCTCAGGATCGGGCCGATAAAGAAGCCGCCTGATAATCATCGCCCATCATAAACGTCGTACCCCTTTCGGCTACGACACGTTTGACGCGCCGTTCAATCGCACCCCTGTCAAGTGGCACCACGGTTGACGCTTACTCTGCACTCTCTATCCCCTCGACTCGAACTGCGCCGTCAATCCCCGAAAACCCTGGTGCTGGATATTTTCGCGGGTTCAAACACGGCCGAAGCGACTGCCGAGAGCTTGCACCGGCGTTGGATTGCGATGAAATTAAGCGAAGAGTAGCTTGATGCGAGCAAGTTCAGATTCTCCGAATGAACGTATGCGGGAAACATTTATCCCTTCCGGCAGTTTTCCGGACAGGTCGGATTCCTCCCAGGCTCCCGCTGCTCTACCTGCTGACAGGGGCCGGAGAGAACTCCTGATCAGTACGTTGGCCTCGGAAGCCGGTCCCGATATGTAACATGCTATGGAGACGCCGGCAGGGTGCCGGTCTCTTCAATCCATATTCCGCCGTATGTGTCCGAACTCTGAAAAAGGCCTGCGCCTTGCTTCTGCTTTTCCAGAATAACGCCGTTGAACGTCCTTGCCTTATTCGTTGAATCCGTAAACCGCCCCGAAAAACCGCCGGTCGTCAATGAAAGGGTAAGCGCCAAGTTGTTGCTGCCCGTGAAGACGAGGCTACTCCCCCTCCGGAGGATGTTCGTTCCCACCACCGTGCTCTCATTCCAATTTGCGTCGCTCAGCCACGCGGTCCATTGATTGTCCGGGAAGACTCCTGCGCTCGGTTTGATCGGAGTGTACTTGGAACCAATGAGCGTGACATGGACCATGAATCCATTCGGATAGTATTTATTGTGCGGTTTGGCCGGCTTCACCCAATCCAACGTCCCGTCGAGATCGTTGTTCGGATTATCTCCGAAGGTAACAATGCCCGAAAGGTATCCGGAATTTCCATAAAGGGGAATATACACCACCCATGTCATATCCTGCGTCAGGACTGCGCTTTGCGTAAACGCCGTTCCGTCTGGAAGTTTTCCGATTGTAGTAATTGTCCCTGCTTTGTTTACGGATGCGATCCCGTAACCATCCCCTTGCGGCGAGGCTGCACTGCCCGTTCCCGTTTCCAACATGAACGTGTATCGCCCGGCAATCACCGCGGCATTCCCGCCCGAGTCGTGCAGCGATCGGCTCAGTGCCAGCCCGCCGATGGCATTGCCGTTCTCAGTCAACGCGCCCGTAATTTCCCCGCTCGTCGAACTAATGAGAAGCGACACCGAGTAGGGAGTCCGCGAAATCATCCCGGTATAGACTCCGTCTTGATCAAACTTTCCGGACAACCCATACGTGTGCCCGGCAAACTTGAACCAACCTGTGAACGACCTCCTTGAGCCCACGGTGATATGCACCATTCCCGGAGTATCCCCGGACAGCATGGTATAGTAGCTCCCAATCCATGAAGATGCCGGAATGAAAGTGGCCGTATACGTCACACCTCCGTCGGGCACTGTTACAGTTCGCACGGCTTTCGTTTCACCGTCGTTCCATCCGGCAAATATCCAGCCCGTTTTCGGAATTGCACTGATCTGATGCTGCGAACCGGCCATGTATGTTCCGCCTCCAGTGACAGTTCCTCCTGCTCCGTTGCCCGCCGAGCTTGAATTCACCGTCAGCAGCGCGGTTCCCGGTGTAATCGTCACGGCCCCGCCTACAAAAGTACCAGACAGCGAAATCGCCATCGAGTCGGAAATCTCGGAGACCACTGGCGAATCGCCCATGCTCAGCGAGGCAACCCCGGTCGTGCCGCTCGCGGCGGTAAACGACATCCTCACCAGTTCATCGGTTCCTGATGCAAACGTCTGGCCCGCTGGCATCGAAATCGCGATGCCGAGTTTCCCGCTTGCGGCTTGGTTTGCGTTGACATTGAGCGTCGCCCCCGAAGCATCGGCTCCCAGGCTCACCGACCCGCTCGTCAGCAGCGCCGGATCGAAGCTGATGCTGAATCCAATCGCGCTCTCACTCCCCGAAGCCGTCAAACGCACCGGCACCCAAACCGTCGATCCCGAGGCACAATTCGTATTCGACACCTGCACAATCCGCGAAAACGAAGCCAGCGATTTCAAATCACTCTTCTTCTGCAAAGCCAGCGCGGGAACCGACGCGGCACTTGCAGGGCTTCCCACTGGAGTCAGCGGATCCAAGCCGGCGGCATATCTGCCAGCCTGCACCCAATCCGTGATCGAAAGGACCCCATTGCCTGAGGTCGAGCGGGGCGCGCAATCCGCCCGGACGAACTCGCTGCTGCTCGGCGTATCCAGTCCCGCCACAAAACGTCCAACTTGCACCCAATCGGTAATCGTCACACGACCATCGCCATCCGGGCGGGGCGCCACGTCCGCCTCATAACCTCCCGCCACCGTTACCTTGCCGCCGACATAATTCGTGGCCAGCGGTTCCGCCGCAACCGAAGAAGTCTCTTCCACAACCGGACTATTGCCAAAACTCAACGCCGAAGCCGTACCGCTCGACAGCCCGGGCGCAATCGTGAACGTCAACACCACAACCTGGCGCGTTCCCGTCGCAAATGTCTGGTCGCTCGACAGCGCCAGCGCCACACCCAGATGCCCGTTCACGAGATCGCTGGTGTTCTTATTTAGCGTCGCACCGGATGCATCGGAGCCCGTATTTACGGCCACATACGTCAACTGGCTCGGATCGAAGTTGACGCTAAACCCGACGGCATTCTCGTCCCCCTGCGCCGCAAGCTGCACCGGCACATCCACATTCGCTCCCGCCGCACCCGCAACGGTATCCAAAGTCAGTGTCCGACCCGCAGTGATTACACTGAAATTCGCGACAATGTTCTTGCTGCCGTCCATCGCAATCGTCAGGGGGTTGGCACTGCCGCTCACATCGCCGCTCCAACTGACAAATTGATAGCCATTTGCGGGAGTCGCCGTAAGAATAACTTGGCTGCCGGCCGCATAAACTTGCTGGTCCGGGCTCTTGCCCACCGTCCCATTCGAGCCCGTCACAGTCAGCGTGTAGGTCTGAGCCGTGAAGGTCACTTGCACCGTCGCATTCGCAGTGACGTTTGCCAGGGTATAGGTGTTGCCACCGGTCTGCACCGCGCTCCCATTGACCAGCCATTGATTGACCGCATATCCGGTCGAGGGCGTGGCAGTGAAGCCAACGCTGCCCCCGCTGTTTACGGTTTGCGCCGTGCTCGGGCTGATGCTGCCACCGGCTCCGGCACTCGGCGTCACAGTCCACGCCTGAGCCTTAAAT
>Ga0182030_10018026_pt1 | contig 13576 bp, 10 predicted proteins | sample 812S3MmetaG_FD_121299 | JGI IMG/M metagenome (GOLD analysis project Ga0182030, IMG submission 121299) | Permafrost microbial communities from Stordalen Mire, Sweden - 812S3M metaG (Illumina Assembly) | ecosystem: Environmental > Terrestrial > Soil > Wetlands > Permafrost | place: Sweden... | reverse complement strand
CAAGATACTTCGTTCCGTAGGCCTTGTGGATGATCGGACGGATGATTGCGCCTTCGGCGCGATGATGTCGCTCGCCTTACGGCAAACGTTCAGAAAACTGCGTTTTCAGATGATTGCCGACAGCAATCCCTGGGTCAAAGCGAATATTTCGGGTGGAACATACAAGGTCGGTGGATTCATGCCACGTCCTCGGGCGAAAACACGCTGCAGTTTTCGTTTGAGCGCACTGACCTGGACTACCCGTATCTCAACGACGATCTCAACAATCTGAACGTGAACTACGAATCGCGGCGCCAGACCTCGGATCGCAACGAGTTTTACTGGGGGGGTGGATTTCAACAGTATACGGATAGCGCCGACCTGAATCGCATGTTTTCCTACAATCCACCGAAGTCAGTCTACCGCGATGGCGACATCGTGGCACGCGACGAGTGGCAGTTCATCCCTGGCCGCCTGACGGGGTCGGCCGGTCTACGCCTGGATTACAACTCGTACGGGCAATTGGACTACCAACCCAGTGTGCGTCTGCTCTATACGCCCGACAACAAGCAGTCGGCATGGATGGCTGTCTCGCGCGCCGTGCGCGCTGCCAATCGCGTGGACAGGGATTTCAAAGGGGATCCGGGTGTGGCATTGGCGGACGGGCTTCCGATGGGTCTGTTTATGTATGGAACGAACGCGATGCGCTCGGAAGTGGAACGAAGTGTGGAACTCGGGTATCGATACCAGAGGGGCCAGCGCTGGTCGGTGGACGGCTCGGTGTACTGGAGCTATTACGAGAGGTTGCGGGCGATCGAAGGCTCGAACATGCCCGCCCTGAGTTTCCCCGGCGGAGTCCCCACTCTGACGGCTTCGGTATACACGTGCAATTGCGGCGCCGGCCGCTCCTATGGGGGCGAAATCTGGGGTACCTGGCAGGTCCGGACAGGTTGGCGGCTGAGCCCGTCATATTCTTATCTGAATGAGACCAGATGGCTGCCGTCGTCCCCCTATTTGCTGTATTTGTGGGACGGTACGCCGGTTGACCTCGCGCATCAAGGGGTTTTGCGTTCGCAACACGATCTTGCACGCAATTTGCAATTGGATCTGACGGGACGGGCCAGGTCGAGAGATGAAGTTCTTTACCACGTGCCTGGCGTGTTTCTGATGGACGCCAGGCTGGCGTGGCGTCCGTGGCGCACCGGCGAGTTTAGCCTGACGGCCAGAAATCTGGCAGGACGCCAGGTAATGGAGGGATTTCCGGAGCTACAGACTGTGGCAGTACCGATTCGGCGGACTTTTGTCGTGAAGTGGACGCAGCGGTTTTGACCGCACGGAGTAAGACTTGAAGTCTCGGTCTCATTTCGGACGCCTGGCCGCTGCCCTGAGCCTCTGGGCAGTGTCCGGCATCGCATTGCGGGGCGCCGGAGCAGAGGACGAGCTCAAGCTCGCTACGTTATTGGCATTTGTGCAAAATGCCCAGTGGACGGATCAACTGGCCGCCAATGCTCCCCTTACCGTGGGAGTGGTCGGCCGAGCCGCATTCGCGAAGTGGCTGAGCGTCAGCGGTGAGGGCAAAACGGCGAACGGCCATCCGCTTCGCATAATAGGACTGGGCGCCGCCGTCGATCCGCATTGCTGTCAGGTGGTCTATTTCGCAACCGACAAACCCGCGGAGATCAAGCCGGTTTTGCAGGCGTTCAGTTCCGAGCACGTTCTCACTATAGGCGAGACCGACGGTTTCCTGGAACAAGGCGGCGCCGTGAATCTCTTTCTGCTGGACGGCCACATGGCCTTTGAAGTGAGCCTGGGCACGCTTACGAGGTCTGGTGTCGAGATCAGTTCCAAGCTGCTTCGCTTCGGGCAGATTCGCGACCTCAAAAGAGGAAGGCCGGCAAGATGACGGGCTACATTTCCCTGCGCTGGAAGGTCGCGTTACTGATTGGCGCCGGCAGCATGTTCACGGCAGGGATCGCGGCCGCTGGTTTCTCCTGGATACATCTGGAAAGTTTCTGGCAGCATACCAACTCTGAAATCGCCGCCATTGCCGCCGTAGTCGCCGACCAGGTCGCTCCTGCGATTATCCTGGGCGATAAACCGGCGGCCGCCGAGATTCTGCGTTCGCTATCGGCCGACAGCCTGGTGGAGGATGCGGTTCTTTACGACTCGCAGGATCGGTGTTTCGCCTGGTACTACCGATTTTCGGGCGGCCCCTGCGCACCCAAACCGAGGGATGGGATCGGGCGCCGCTCCAATTCGCTGGTATTGACCCGCCCGGTGTCCATGCAGAGCGATCGCTTGGGAACGTTGGTGCTGACCGCCCGAATGCCGACCGTTTGGGCTGTGATCGGACGATTCATGTACAGCGCGGCGCTGATCTTTGCCCTCAGCCTGGTGGTGGCCGCACTTGTGGGCATGGCGTTGCAGGCACGCGTATCCACTCCAATTCTGGCCATCGCGAGGGTGGCGCAGAGCATTGCCCAAACACACCGCTTCACCGAACGCGTGGCTGTCGCCTCTAGCGACGAACTCGGTGTGCTGGCGCAATCGTTCAATGCGATGTTGGCTGAAATCGAACGGCGCGATGCTGAGCTGGTAGAGCAGCGCCGTCAATTGGAAGAAGAGGTTGAGGAGCGCAACCGCGTGAACGACGAGTTGCGCGTCGCCAAGGACAAGGCCGAGGAGGCGGCCATGCTGAAGAGCCAGTTCCTGGCCAACATGAGCCACGAGATCCGCACGCCCATGAATGGAGTGGTGGGCATGGTCAACCTGGTGCTGGAACGGTGCAGCGATCCCGAGGAGCGCGAGCAATTGACCGTGGCGCAGGGTGCGGCGCAATCGCTGGTCAGGCTGCTCGATGAGATCCTGGATCTCTCGAAGATCGAGGCCGGGAAGATGACGTTCGAGAGGGTCGACTTCGACCTCTCGAACGTGGTCGACGACGCGTTGCGCATATTCCAGGTTCGGACCCGCGAGAAAGGCCTCACGATGGCGTTCGATTGCCATCCGGATTGCCCGAAGTGGGTACGGGGAGATTCCGCCCGGTTGCGGCAGGTGCTGATCAACCTGGTGGGCAATGCAGTCAAATTCACGGCACATGGCACGGTCCGGGTGGAAGTTCGGCCGGCCGGCGAAGGCCGCCTGCGGTTCGCCGTAGAGGACACCGGTATCGGCATCGCCGCCGGAAAACGGGAAGCGATTTTTGACGCCTTTACCCAGGCGGATGGTTCCCATACGCGGCGTTTCGGTGGATCGGGGCTAGGTCTCACCATCACCCGCCGGCTGGTGGATTTGATGGGCGGCACCCTCAGCCTGGATAGCGAACCCGGCCGGGGAAGCTGCTTTTTCTTCGAACTGCCGCTGCCGTCCGCCCCGCCGCCGCTTCAAACGTCCCCCACGAACGGCCCGGCACGCGAAGTCGCGCTTCGGCCTTTGCGTGTGCTGGTTGCCGAAGACAACCTGATCAATCAAAAGGTCATCGACGCCTTGCTGCGGCGGCAGGGTTGGACCGTGGTCATCGCCGGCAATGGCAGGCTGGCCTGCGACGCCTTCGGTTGCCAGCGTTTCGACCTCATCCTGATGGACGTCCAGATGCCCGAGATGGACGGGTTGGAGGCCACACGCTGGATCCGTCACCGGGAACGCGAATGCGGCTGCACCAGCCGGATCGCTGTGGTGGCGCTGACGGCCCATGCCAGCCGGGCGCAGCACGACCAGTGCCTCTCCGCGGGCATGGACGGAGTGGTCACCAAGCCTGTGAACCTGTCCACCTTGCTCGATTGCATCGCCTCCGTGCTCGCGCGTCCCGGCGTGAACGCCTGACATGTACCCGTGTTTCTCGTCGACTTTCTGCGGCGGCGCGCGATAAGACCACGCTTACATCGTTGCTCCTGGCCGTCGATCTCGACCTACGTTAAGTCCGCCTCCGTGGGACCTAGACGGTACTTTCGCAAAGCCAGAATGGTTTCATTCGTTGAGGGGCCTTAAATATTGGTTGAGCTGCGATCCACAAACCAGATGAAACATCACGTTCGGGAAACTGGGCGTGAGGTGTTGACCATCTGTTTGCAGGCCTTGAGCTGAATTCGGAAGGCCCGTATTTGGCCGCCGATGAACGCGGATGAACGCCGATAAGCACAGCTTTTCGTTGGATCGGCGTTTACCCGCGTTCATCGGCGGCCCTTTTGCTCGTCCGCGGAGTTGCCATAGATCGGCACTAACAATCGCCTCGTTCGACGCAACGAGGTGCCTGCATGATTTGTTTCATCTATGACCTGCATCACGAGCATCACGACCGGAACGCTTGCTTGAGAAGCCTGCGGAGCTTCGCCGTCAACACCCTGATCTGCTAGACTTGCGAAGCTCGGGCTAGACGGTGCCCTCCTGCGCGCGCCCTGTATTTCGCGCGTGCCTCGCGGCGAAACTCGATATGAATCCCGGGTTCCATTCCTATCGCCCCGCTTGACATCCTCGCCTGCCGTCACCATAATGATATTCGTTATCGAAGACAGAGTACGATGCTAGACTACGAAGATCCAGCGGTCGATCGGGATCTGTACTCCGGGTTGATGCGTCTCCATATCCTGCACCACGCCGTGGAAGGTCCGATATTCGGGTTGGGAATGCTCGAAGAACTGGCCCGCCACGGATATCGAATCAGCCCGGGAACGCTCTATCCACTGCTGCATGGCCTCGAAAAGAAGGGCTACCTCGCGTCGCAGGAACTGCGCAAGGGCAAGTCGCTTCGCAAGGTGTATCGCGCCACTCCCCTCGGGCGTAAGGCGCTGGCGGCGGCCAAGAAGAAAGTTCGCGAGTTTATCGGCGAACTGTTCGAAGGGAAATAGCCACCATGAAGACTTTGACCATGATGCTCGCGGCCGCCAGTCTCCTCCCCGCCCAACAGTCTGCGCCGCCGGCGGAAATGACTGTCGCTCAGGCGGTGGAAGCCGCCCTCAAGAACTATCCTTCGATCCGCGTGACGCAAGAGCAGATGAACGCCGCGGCGGCAGGTATTCGCCTGGCGCAGACTGCGTACCTGCCGCGCGTCGATGGCCTCGTCCAGGTGAATCGCGCATCGCGGAATACCTTCTACGGCCTGTTGTTATCGCAGAGCATCGTACCCTCCGTGGCAGGCGTGAAGGGGGATAACTTCGGCACGGTGTTCGACAGTGGCGCCGGCGTTCTGGTCGCCTGGCAGCCGTTCGATTTCGGTCTGCGCCGCGCGAATGTGGCCACCGCGGAGGCGGCTCGCGATCAGGCACAGGCGGCACTGAACCGGACTCGCTACGAGGTATCGGTGGCCGCGGCCGACGCTTTCCTCACCGTGCTGGCCGCGCGGCAAACCGCCGAAGCCGCGCGCGCGGCTGTGGATAGCTGGCAGATTTTGCAGCGCAGCATTCACGCCCTAGCAAACGCGCAGTTGCGGCCGGGAGCCGACGAGTCCAGGATCGCGGCCGAATTGGCCCTCGCCCAGACGCAGGTGGCCCAGGCCGAGGCGGCCATCGATGTAGCGCGCGCGAACCTGAGCGAATTCGTGGGAACCGACCCGGCCCAGATGAATCTGAACCCAGGCAGACTGATGGAGGTTCCGCCCGACCTCCCCGAAGCTCCATTCGATGGCACGGGCAATCCCGTGGAGAAGGAGCAGACCGCCGCGATTGCTCAGCAGCAGAGGCGGCTCGATGCCCTTGGTCGAACCTACTATCCGCAGTTCCTTCTGCAGGGACTCGCATCCGGCCGTGGAAGCGGCCTGGAGACCGACGGCACGCGGCTTGGCGGACTCAACGGCCTGGTGCCCACGGTGCCGAATTACGGCGTCGGATTCACGGTGACGTTCTCCGCCATGGATCGTTTTGCGATTCATGAGCAGCAGGCTATACAGTCGGCCAACATACGGGCGCAGGAAGCGCAATACCAGACAATCGCCACCAGGCTGCGGGCGCAGTTCAACATCGCTTTGGCAACGCTAAACGGGGCGCGCAAGGTGGCGGCGAACACGCCGGTTGCGGTGTCGTCCGCCCGCACGGCAGTCGAACAGGCGACGGCGCGGTACCAGTCGGGACTGGCGCCCATCGATGACCTGGCACAGGCGCGGCGCCTCTTGGTGCAGGCGCAGATCGACGACGCTCTGGCGCGTCTCAATGTCTGGCGGGCTCGTTTGCAAGTCGCCACGGCGCGTGGAGACATTCAGCCATTCCTCAATGAGGCGGGGCAGTGAAGATGATGGGGCAAAATCTCTCAACGCGCAACGACGGCCGCCGAATCCGCCCTATGTCGCAGAGCTTTCTGCACCTCCACTCTGGTCCCCAGAGGTGGGGCGGACGCCCTCGTCCGCAGCCGGCCCCCTGGCCGGCTTTTCCGGATTTTGAAGCGTCTGATTCGTCGTGGAAAGAGCGGGACGGGGGCGTCCCGCGCGGACCAGGGGGTCCGCCCCACCGGTGGTGCGGCGCGCCCAACGTTTGCGTGGCCACGTGGGGCAAGCCCGCTAGCTTCTGAAGGGAACGAACATGCGTCTCGTCTTAGCCGCGCTTCGCAGACCGGTGACGGTGGTGGTGGCCCTCCTTGCCATTGCCCTCTGCGCTGTCCTGGCAGTGCAGCGAATGCCCGTCGACATCTTTCCGCAGGTGGGAGATCCGGCGATCTATGTAGCGCAGCCCTTCGGCGGCATGGATCCCGCCCAAATGGAAGGCTACCTGACGTACTACTACGAGTATCATTTCCTCTACATCACGGGCATCGACCACGTGGAGAGCAAGAGCATCCAGGGCGCTGCACTCATGAAACTCGTCTTTCACGAGGGCACCAACATGAGCCAGGCGATGTCGGAAACCGTCGGCTACGTGAATCGGGCGCGCGCCTTCATGCCGCCCGGAACGGTCCCACCGTTCATCACGCGCTTCGATGCCGGCAGCGTGGCGGTCGGCCTTCTGGTGTTCAATAGCTCCGCCCACACGCAAGCCGAGTTGCAGGATTACGCCATCAACCGTGTGCGCCCGCTCTTCGCCACCCTGCCAGGAGTTTCGGCGCCGCCCCCCTTTGGCGGAAATCAGCGAACCATCGTGGTGATGCTCGACCCCGCCAAGCTGCAGCAGTATCGCATCTCTCCCGAAGATGCGATTCAGGCAGTCAGCAAATCAAGCGTCGTGATGCCCTCCGGCAATATGTGGACCGGTAAGATCGAACGCATCGCCCGCACCAACTCCGCGCTGGGCGGTAACCTGGCGGAGTTGCTCGACACGCCGATCCGGCCCGGGAGCGGAACCAGCGTCTACCTGCGCGATATCGGAACCGTCGAAAACGGCACCGACATCGTCACTGCCTACGCCCATGTCGACGGAAAGCGGACGGTCTACATTCCCGTCACCAAGCGCGCCGACTCATCGACCCTGGCGGTGATCAATGCCGTAAAGGCCGCCATCCCCGCGTTCCAGAAAGTCCTGCCGGAAGATGTCGACGTCAGCCTGCAGTTCGATCAATCGCCCTACGTCACCAACTCGCTCCGTGGACTGGTGACCGAGGGACTGCTGGGCGCCGCGCTCACCGGTCTGATGGTGCTGATTTTCCTGCGCGACTGGCGCAGCGCCGTCATCGTCATCATGAACATCCCGTTCGCCCTGCTGAGCGCCGTCATTCTACTGTGGCTGACCGGGCAGACCATCAACATCATGACCCTCGGCGGGCTCGCGCTGGCCGTCGGCGTCCTGGTGGATGAGGCGACCGTCGAGATCGAGAACATTCACACCCAAATGCTTCCCGGTGTATCGCGCGCCCGTGCGGTGGTAGAAGCGTGCAGCCGCACGGCGATGGCTCGATTGCTCTCCATGTTCTGCATTCTCGCCGTGTTCGTGCCTTCGTTCTTTATGGTGGGCGTGAGCCGGCAGCTTTTCGTTCCCTTATCGCTGGCGGTTGCGTTCTCGATGATTGCATCCTACCTGCTATCGAGCAGCCTGGTGCCGGTATTCTCCACGTGGCTGATGAGGGAGGCTCATCGCGGGGAAGAGCATGGCCGCCTGCGCTCCCTTTATGAGCGGTACCTCGCGGGCGTGTTGCGATTCCGCTGGCCCCTGGCGATCGTCTACCTCATTTCCGCACTCGGGCTGCTGTACTTCCTGCTGCCCCGTATGGGCACCGAACTGTTCCCCGACGCGAATGCTCCGCTGTATCGGCTGCGCCTCCGCGCCCCGCCCGGTACGCGGCTCGAAGAGAATGAGCGCATGGTGCTGCACGCGCTCGATATCGTTCAGCGCGAGGCCGGCAAGAACAACATCCGCATCACCAGCGATTTCGTCGGCGTGGTGCCCTCCAGCTATCCGGTGGACCTGATTCATCTGTTCACCAGCGGACCGCAGGATGCCATCGTCCAGATATCGTTCCAGCCGGACGCTCCCCGCGGCGAAGCTCTGCGCGAGCGATTGCGCGCCAGCTTGCAGCGCGAATTGCCGGGGACGGAGGTGTCCTTCGAGGCTGGCGACATCGTGACGCAGGTGATGAGCTTCGGGTCGCCCACACCTGTCGAAGTCGACGTGCAGGGCGTCAATCTACAGGACGACTACGCCTTCGCACAAAAGATCCGCGCGTCGCTCGCCCAGTTGAGCTTCCTGCGAGATCTCAAATTCGCGCAGGAGATGAACTACCCCACGCTCGACATCGACATCGATCGCAATCGCACCGGCCAGTTCGGATTGACCATGGCGGACGTGGTGCACTCGGTGGTGCCGGCGACTTCTTCGTCGCGATTCACCGACCCGAACTATTGGCGCGACCCGAATTCCGGCAACGCCTTCCAGATTCAGGTGGAACTGCCGCAGAACCAGATGCAGAGCGTGGAGCAGGTGGGCAACGTTCCGGTGATGGGCGCGGGAAATCCCAAGCCGCTGCTCAACGACATCGCCACGCTCAAGGCGAATACCATGCCTGGCGAGATCGACCGTTACAACGGCCAGAGAGTGATCGGCATTACGGCGAACATTCACGAAATCACATTGGGCGAAGCGGCAGTCAAGGTTGCTCAGGCGGTGGCATCCACCGGTGCTCCTCCGCGCGGTGTTTCGGTGGTGACGCGCGGAGAGGTGCCGGCGTTGGAACAGACGATCTCCGGCTTGCGGACCGGCCTGCTGCTCGCCGTGGGCGTGATCTTTCTTCTGCTCGCGGCCAATTTCCAGTCGGTGCGTTTGGCGCTGGCCATCGTGCTGACGGTACCCGCGGTGCTCTGCGGCGTTTTGCTCATGTTGCGCGTCACCGGGACAACGCTCAATATACAGTCGTTCATGGGCGCCATCATGGCGATCGGAATCGCGGTGGCGAACTCGATTCTGCTGGTCACGTTCGCCGAACGCGCGCGCCACGAGAATCGACCGGTCCTGGAGGCGACCCGCATCGGCGCGGGCAGCCGTCTACGCGCCATCCTGATGACCGCCGCGGCGATGATTTGTGGCATGTTGCCGATGGCCATCGGGTTCGGGGAAGGCGGACAGCAGGCCGCACCTCTGGGACGCGCCGTGATCGGCGGATTGCTGGTTTCCACTTTTGCGACGTTGACGATTTTGCCGTCGATCTACGCCATCCTGCAAGGCAGAGCGTCGGCCGTTTCCCCCTCTCTCGATCCGATGGATCCCACGAGTCGATATTATGACGCGATGTAAGAAAGTAGAAGGCCGCGAGTCTCTGTGGGGCAGGCTTCAGCCTGCGGCGGACTTCAGTCCGCCTCCCTCAAATTTGGCATCGCTTGCGCGAGGGCGAGCTGAAGCCCGCCGCAGACTGAAGTCTGCCCCACGAGTCCTCTGCTTCCTCCTACTCTCCTTGCCCGCCTTCTCCCAAAGCGGCGGCCTGACTCCCGTGATCTCCCGCCGGGAATCGCGGACCGTCGATCTTCCCGCCGACATCGCGCCCTACCTCAGCGTCTCGCTGCATGCCAAAGTGCGCGGCTACGTCGACCAGGTGCTCGTCGACCGCGGCAGTATGGTGAAGCAAGGCGAATTGCTCGTCACTTTGACCGCTCCTGAAATGGACCCGCCGATCGCCGAGGCGGAGTCCAAGTTTCAGGCCACCGAGGCCGACCGCGTGCAAGCCGAAGCACAATTGGCGGCAGCCCAAAGCACTTTCGAACGCACGCAGGAAGCTGCCAGAACACCCGGCGCCGTCGCGGGGAACGACGTGGTGCAGGCGCAGAAGCAAGTGGAGGCCGCGCAAGCCCTGGTCCGCTCCCGCCAGCGAGCCAGCGCCGCCGCCCAATCCGCCGTCGACGCATTGAAGGCGTTACTGATATACCTGAAGATCACCGCGCCGTTCGATGGCGTGGTTACCGACCGTCTGGTTCACCCCGGTGCGCTGGTAGGTCCAGGCGCCGACCCCGCTCTTCTGGTCGTCCAGCAAGTCTCCCGTCTGCGCGTGGTTGTCCCCGTCCCGGAGGAATACGTCGGGAGCATCGTGAACGGCGGAAACGTCGAGTTCACCGTCCCCGCCTGGCCGCGGCGCAACTACTCGGGGAAAGTCGCGCGCATCGCCGGCATGTTGGACCAGAAGACTCGCACCATGCCTGTGGAACTCGACGTCATCAACCGCGACGGCTCACTCGCTCCCGGCATGTATCCCAGCGTGAAGTGGCCGGTGCGCGGCCAGGGCGCGGTGTTGTGGGTGCCCAAGACGAGCGTCGTGACCACCACCGAACGTACCTTCGTGATCCGCGATCGCGCCGGCCGCGCGGAGTGGATCGACGTGAAAAAAGGCGCCGCGGAAGGCGACCTCGTGGAAGCGATCGGAAATCTGAAGGCCGGCGACATGGTGGTCAAGCGCGCCACGGATGAGATGAGAGACGGCGCGCCATTGCCGCCCGCCGCGAAATCGAAGTAGTTTCCGACCCTCTGATCCTGTAACCGCTCTACGACACGGGTAACGGCTTTCCCGTGGTATTTTGGGGCGATGCCTATCGAGAATCCGTTCCAAGATCCTCTGCGGTTTGAACGGCGTGTTCCGGAGTGCGCAGTCGTCATTTTTGGCGCCAACGGGGACCTCACCAAACGCAAACTCCTCCCCGCTCTCTACCGCCTGGCGTACGATCGCCGGCTTTCCGCCGGCTTCGCTGTGGTCGGCATTTCGCGGACGCCTATGACCGACGAGGCCTTCCGCGAAAAGATGCAGGAGGCCGTCAAACAATTCTCCGAAGACACCACTTTCGACGAAGACGTGTGGAAGGCCTTCGCTGCGGGCCTGTACTATGTCGCCGGCGACATTGGCGACTCAGCTCTATACGAGAGCCTCGCTGGCCGTTTGTCGGAGATCGAAAAACAGCGCCCCACCGGCGGCAACGTGATGTTCTATCTTTCCACGCAGCCCAGCCAGTATGCGCGTGCCGCGCAAGGACTGGGCGCCGCCGGATTGGGAAAGGGAAGTGGATGGCGCCGGTTGGTAGTGGAGAAGCCGTTCGGGCACGACCTGGCCAGCGCGCGCGAGTTGAGCGACCGCCTGCACGAATCGTTCGACGAATCCGACGTCTACCGCATCGATCATTACCTCGGTAAGGAAACCGTACAAAATATCTTGGCATTCCGTTTCGGCAACGGAATCTTCGAGCCGCTGTGGAACCGGCGATACGTGAATCACGTGCAGATCACCGGCGCGGAATCGATCGGCGTGGAGGGTCGCGGCGCATATTATCAGGAAGCCGGTGCGCTTGACGACATGATTCAGAATCACCTGCTGCAAGTGATGGCCACTATTGCGATGGAGCCGAGCGCTACCTTCCGGGCGCCTTCGGTGCGCGACGAGCGGTCCAAGCTGCTGCGCTCTATTCGCCCCATGACGCCCGACGAAGTCCGGCAGAACACGGTAGCGGGGCAGTACGGTCCGGCGAGCATCGGCGGGAAGGACGTGCCCGGCTTCCGCCAGGAACCCGGGGTCGACCCGCAATCGCAGACCAATACCTACGCGGCCGCCACGCTATTCGTGGAGAACTGGCGGTGGGCCGGCGTCCCGTTCTACATCCGCACGGGGAAGCGCCTCGCCAAGCGTGTCACCGAGATCGCTATCCAGTTCAACGAACCGCCGCTGCACATCTTCGGCGGAGACGGCGTGGACAACTCGCCCAATCTGCTCATTGTCCGCATCCAGCCGGAGGAAGGGATCTCGCTCAAATTCCGCTCCAAGCGGCCTGGCTCGGGCATGATGCTGCGTCCGGTGTCGATGGATTTCAACTATGGTTCGAGCTTCGGCGAGCGGTCGCCCTCGGCCTATGAAACGCTGCTGCTCGACGCCATCATCGGCGACGCCACGCTCTACACGCGGCAGGACATGGTGGAGGCGAGCTGGAGCGTCGTCGAGCCCATTCAAAACTATTGGCGTGAAAAACCCACGGAGTTTCCCAATTATCCGGCGGGCACGTGGGGACCGGCAGCGTCCGACGCGATGCTCGCGCGGCGCGGCCACGTTTGGAGGAAACCATAATGTCGACCACCATCTCTCCGGACAAAATCCTCAAAGATCTGGCCGAGCTTTGGGTGGATAGCGGCAAACAGGAACAGGCGGAAGCAGGTGCGGGCGTATTGCGAGCCTGTTCCATGACGCTGCTGGTGCTGGCCGAAGCGGGCGACGATACGCAAGACCTGGGCGAGACCATCGCGGCACTCATGCCGGAGCACCCGGCGCGCGCCATTCTGGTGCGGCTCAGCGGGGCCGGCGATCGCTCCCTCACGGAGCGGGTCTACTCGCAGTGTTGGATGCCGTTCGGACAACGCAAGCAGATTTGCTGCGAGCAGGTGGAGATCACGGTGTCGGACGCAGCGCTGGCCGATTTGCAATCGGTGGTCTTGCCGCTCACCGTGCCCGATCTTCCGCTGATTGTCTGGTGCCGGAGTACGCGCTTGCTTGCCATGCCGGAATTCCGCGCGATCGCCGGAATGGCCGGCAAAGTGATTTTGTACAGCGCGACCGCTTCCGATCCAGCCGCTCTGCTGCCGCGCTTGCGCGATGCCGCCGGACGCGGCTTGTTGCTGGGCGATCTGTCCTGGACCATCCTGACGCGTTGGCGCGAGATGTTGTCGCAGGTGTTCGAAAATCAGCAAAACGCGGCACAAATCGGGCGCATTACGGACGTGAAGGTGGAGTGGGGCGGCTCGCGCTATGTTCCCGCGCTGTACCTCGGTGCGTGGATTCGCGACTCGCTAGCTGCGGCGGGAGTTCAGGCGGGATTGCAGGTGGAGCGCGCGGCGGCCGAGGATTTACTGCTCGTGCGGCTGACCGGCGAAGGCATCGCCGTCGAATTGACGCGCGAGAAAGATCGCATGGTCGTCACGCTCAATGGCTCGTCGCAATGCACCAATCTGCCGCAGCCCACCGATTACCACCTGATGCGGGAAGAACTGGGAATTGTACGCCACGACCCGGTTTTCGAAAAGACCCTGACGTCAGCCGCGCAATTGGCGCATCCCATACAGCAATGAGCTTGCATACCGTTAGTCCCGATCCGCAGTCCGCGGCCAATGCTTGCGCGGAATATCTTTTCGGCCGCCTGGATGCGGCGATATCCGCTCGCGGCAGCGCTTCGCTTGCGGTGTCCGGCGGCAGCACGCCCAAGCTGCTCTTTCAAAAGATGGCGGCGACGCCT
>Ga0182030_10018025_pt1 | contig 13577 bp, 9 predicted proteins | sample 812S3MmetaG_FD_121299 | JGI IMG/M metagenome (GOLD analysis project Ga0182030, IMG submission 121299) | Permafrost microbial communities from Stordalen Mire, Sweden - 812S3M metaG (Illumina Assembly) | ecosystem: Environmental > Terrestrial > Soil > Wetlands > Permafrost | place: Sweden... | reverse complement strand
TTTATCATCTGTGCCGAAACGGTCAAAAAGTTGAATCAGCGTAAGGTCTTTTGGGGCTGGCTTCGTTTTCATGTCCGCATGATGCCAGAACTATTCACTTCCGTCAAGTGCATAATCCCAAAATTTTTCTGACTCATTTTAGGTAGCCCTGACCGGGCTACCTTTTGCCCGGAAATCATCCCTTATTCCCAAAACACAATCGGCAATTCAAACCACTGCCACGGCAACCCCAGCCTACGCCCGCGGGTGGGCCGCGTCGTAGGCCTTCTTCAACCGCTCGGTCGTGACGTGCGTGTAAACCTGTGTCGTGATGAGATGGGCGTGGCCCAGCAACTCCTGCACGCTCCGCAAATCCGCACCCGCATCCAGCAGGTGTGTCGCGTAACTGTGCCGCAATTTGTGCGGCGTCAGGCCGGGATCGAGTCCGGCGATGGCCAGATATTGCTTCAAACGCCGGGACAATTGCAAAGGCTGGAGCGGCGCGGTCCGTTTCGTTTCGGCGAAAAATACCGGCGCCGGTCCGGTGGGCCGCTGCTTCAACGTGCCCCAATAACTTTCAATCGCCTGCAACGCCGGTCTGCCGACCGGCACCAGCCGCTCCTTCTTCCCCTTGCCGCGCACCCGCACCAGTTGCTCGTTCCAATCCATGTCCTCCACCCGCAACCCGCACAATTCGCTCACCCGCAATCCGCAGGAATAAATCGTTTCCAGCACCGCCACGTCGCGTAGACAGACGCTGGCCGAGACCGGCCGTCCCGGCCCCTTCCGCCGGGGCGTGCCCAGGAGCTTGAGCGGCGCACCCAGCAAATCAAGCATTTGCGGCTGGGTCAGATATTTTGGCAATCGCCGGCCCTGCTTCGGCAACGCCAGATTTTTTATCGGCGACGCCCCGGTCACGCCGTGCCGGATCAGAAACTTGTAAAACGTCCGCAGCGCGCAGAACCGGAGCTGAATCGCCGCGCGGCTCAAATTCTGCCGGCCCAAAAACCGCAGGTAACCGCGAAAGTCGTCGCGCTGGAGTTTTTCCCAGACGACCGCCGGTCTCGCCGGAGCGGGCTGAGCCGCCCCCGCGGACTGCTCGTCCTGATGCCAGCGGAAAAATTCCAGCAACGCCTGCCGGTAATTTCGCTGGGTATACACCGACGCCCCGCGGTCCGTGGCCAAATGCGTAAGAAATTTCTGAATCCATTTGTCCACCGGCGGTGGTTTGGCTGTTGATGCGTCCGTCACGCGAAATGAATACACCCTTTCACCGAAATATGCAGCAAAATGGAAACCGGCGCTCAGGCCCGGCTGGTCAGCCGAAATTTGCCGGAAGGCGTTGGCGGCAACAGTTTCACGGCCTCCACGCCAATCCGGTTCGGAGGTTGAAGCAGGTTTTCGAGCCGAGCGATGATGTTGTTCAGTTCTGCCGCACCCGGCCCGCCACCGTCGGGCACAAACTGCAACCGGCAGTCGTCTTCAATTGTCTGACGGAGCGAATAATGCGCGATACCGTCCATCTTCGTGAAGCATTGGTCCACCTCCAGTGTCGTCACCCGCCGGCCATCCCGGCCACTCAACACATCCCGTGACCGGCCATGCACCTGATAACTGGTCGCATAAGGTTGTTCCAGTCGTTGCACCAGGTCGCCGATACGGTAGCGGACCAGCGGCATGTAATCATTGGTCAGGGTCGTCACCACCAGGTTGCCGGTGCCGCGTTCATCGGGTTCGACCACCTCGAAGAAGGCCGTTGCCAGGCTGGGCTTCATTTCGCCGCATTCATTTTCCATCAGCAAATGGCCGGTCTCCGTCGAACCGTATAGATTGAAAACCGGCACGCCGAAAACGCGCTGCAGGATCCGCCGGTGGACCACGCTGACAAATTCATAACTGCACAGGATGAACTTCAACGATGGAAACCGGATCCCTTTGCGCTCGCAGTAAAGCGCGAACCAAGCTCCATGCACGGGATCGAGATCTAGGAACTGTGGCGACCATTCGGAAATTTCCTCGGCCATCCGCGCCAGTTCCTCCTCGCTCAACAGGAATGGAATGCGGGACCGGTTCACGTACAGCGTCGAGTCGACGATGCGTTCCGAGCGGGACTGACGGTGGGCGAAACAGGTGAGCCCGTTGCAAACGGGAGGTACCATCGTCGCGCGGCGGGCACGGGGCTGTTCATCCAACACGCCGGCGACGAACCGATTCAATCGCAGTACCTGCTCCTCTTGTTTATTCCACCAGCCGCGACCAAACAGTACTGGCAACCGCTCTTCGGAAGTGCCGGACGTGTATTCCAGTTCAATCCGGTTCTGATTCAGCAAAGTTTCAATGGTTTGGCCCGGGGGCAGAAAGTTTTGGGGAAAGTCCTTCCGCATCTCGTCCTTGGTAATCAACGGCAGGCGGAAAAAATCCATCCGGCCGCCGGAAACAGACAAGCCTCTTTCCAGTTGCGTCAGCGCATCCCGATACAGCGGCACACCTCGCCACCGCGGGAGGAGTCTTTCCAACCGTGAAAACTGTGCCGCCTCGCGAACAAGTTCTGGTGTCGCCAACATATTATTTCCGGCGCGAATGTTCCCGCCACCCTTAAACTCCACTGACTTGCGAAATCGTCAAGCCGCTAGACTGCAAAATTTTTTCGGCGGAAGACTCAAGGAACAACCCGTTCCAGGCTGCTGCCATTGCCGTTGGAAATCGTCGCCGCCTCTTCGGCCGGTTTTTTGGCGCTGCCGAGCTCATTGCCTTCCAGCACCACATCTTTCAGTTCACCCGGTTCCACCGAGAGGAACGTGTCGGTCCCGTCAAATGCCCGGCTGTTCCGCACAATGGCGCCGGGACAACGCTCCAACCGGACCACGGGTGAATCCGCCAGCGGCTGGCGCGTGGCCACACCGTCGAGTTCCAATTCCCGGGAATCCTGCACCAACAAAGCCGGGCCGGTGTCCGCGTTGACCTGCACGTGATGCAATTCCATCGCTTCTGTGAAGCTTCCCCTCATGCCGCTCCGGGCGGACGCAATCACATCGCTGATCCACAATCCGGAGACCGGCATTTCCGGCAGCCCAACCACGTCAATTGCCAGCTTCGCCCGTTTGATGGTCATGCCGCTGATGGCGATGTTGCGAAACACCGGCGTCCGTTCCGAAACGGATTCTGGCGCGGTTTTCACTTCGCCTTCCATCATGTAATCGCTGGTCACATTGATGGCTTCGCCGACGTCTTCCATGGTCCAGTTGTTGAACCGGACATTTTCGACGATCCCGCCCCTGCCCCGCCGGCTCTTGATGCGCACACCCATGGCGGTTTCCTTGCAGGTGATGTTGTCCGCCACCACGTTGCGGATGCCGCCGGAAATTTCACTGCCCAGCGTAACCGCGCCATGCGCGTGATGCACCGTGCAATTCACGATGGACACGTTTTCGGTTGGGCGGTTGACCCGCCGGCCGTCGGCATCCTTCCCGGATTTGAGGACAATGCCATCATCGCCGGTGTCAATGTAGCAATTGGCAATCCGCACATTGCGGCTGGAATCCACGGCGATGCCGTCGGTGTGTACGCCCGGATACGTCTCGATGATGACGTTCTGGACGACCGCATTGTCCGTGTACAACAGATGCACCGTCCACATGGACGAACCGACAAAATGAACTCCCTCGACCATCACATTGGTGCTGTCCATGAAACGGATGAATGACGGCCGGAGTTCCGGCGCCGCCTTCTGGTAATCCTCATCCGGCGCGGGTGATTTCACCTCGAGATCCTGCAACAGGTGCTCCCAGTTGGGCCCGTTGGCCGATCCCGGGTCATCGCCGGAACCTTTGTTTCGAGGCATCAGCTTCATCCATTCGGCATTGTCGGTGGTCAGCAATCCCCGGCCCGTGATGGTCACATTGTGCAAATCGTGTCCGCCAATCAGCGGGACCGGCGTAAGACATTCGACACCCTGCTGGCGGCCCTTGGTGAACGGAAGCTTGGCGGCTGGAAACCGCAATGTCGCGCCCGCATCAATGTGCAGCACGAGATCGCTCACCAGTTCAATCGGTCCGGTGACGTAATTTCCCGCCGGGACATAAACCGTTCCTCCGCCCATTGCCTTCGCGACTTGGATGGCAGATCGGAATGCCTCGGCTGAGTTGGTTGAACCATCATTGTGCGCACCATAATCGAGAACGTTGAATGTCAGGCCGGCACCGGACGCATTCAAGCCCACCAGAACCAGCAAGGTCAGCACCAGCCTGGGAGTGCCGGCATCTCGCTGCCTTGTTTCAAATTTTTTCATAAACTTGCCGCCGGGACGGCAGCGCTCCCAGGCAGGAACTTAACCGTTCATTTCGCTTCCGCTTCTTCCTCGCGGGGCGGAAATTCGAACGTGATCTTGCCTTTTTCATCCATCACCAAAAACGCCGGGAACGGCCGGCCGGCCTTGGAGATGAACTTGTCGAGCAATCCGCTCTTGCTGGTGGCCAGAATCTTCCGGACCTGTTCCGTGTCAATCGGCTGCTGCAAAATTTCCCGGCTGATCTTGAATTTGCACGGCTTGGCATCCGCCTGCGACCGCTCGCACAAATATCCCGCTTCCGTGTCGAACACCTTCCCGCCGCAGCGCGGGCATTTGCCCAGCGATTCCTTGCCAGTGAAATCAATCTTTGGCAGCGGTTCCCGGGGCGCCCCGCCCTTCGCCCGGCCCTTCGTTTCGCGCGGCGGAAATTCAAATGCCGTGCCGCCGTCCTTGACGATCAGGAACGCCTTGAATGCCCGGTTGTTTTTCTTGGAGATGAACTTGGTCAGCAAATCGGTCTTGCCCTCGGCGAGCAGCTTCTTCACCTGCTCCGGCGAAATTTCCTGCTGCAAAATGATTTTGCCGGTACGGAACGTGCAGGTCTTGTCCGGGCCGGTGGCCTTCTCGCAAATATAATTCATGCCGGCGTCGAACACCCGCGCGCCACACTTCGGACATTTCCCGAGCGGCTCCTTGCCGGTAAAGTCCACCGGCACGGCAGCCTCGCCGTCCTTCTGCTGCTCGTTGCCGAAATCAAACTCGATCTTGAACTCGGGCGTCAGCTTCAACACGGCGGCAAAGGGAAATCCCTTTTTGCTGCGGAAATTTTGCAGCGGACCGACCTGCTTCTCCGTGATAAGCTGTTCCACTTCCTCAATCTCAAACATCCGGCCGCAAAGCGTTTTCCACATGGAGAAGTCGCACTTTTCATTGATACACTGGAAATGCTTGTACTTTTCGTGGATCTCGCCGCCACACTTCGGGCACGGCGTCTTGAGCACGCCGAAATCGCCGGGGATCGTGTCCTCCTCGAATTTTTTGGCGCGCTCGACGATATGCCGCGTCATGTCGGCAATCTCGGTCATGAACTCTTCGCGGCTCTTCTGCTTGCGCTGGATCTGGTGCAGCTTGAACTCCCAGTCGCCGGTCAGCTCCGGTTTGGTCAATTCCGGGATGCCCAGGCCGTTGAGCAGTTCCATCAGCGAAAACGCCTTGGCCGTCGCCTGCAGCTCGCGACCGTTGCGATGGATGTAATCCTCGTAAATCAAACCTTCAATGGTCGCCGCGCGGGTGGCCGGCGTGCCCAGGCCCTTCTCGCGCATTGCCTCGCGCAATTCGTCGTCCTCCACCAGCTTGCCCGCGCCTTCCATCGCGCTCAGCAGCGTCGCTTCCGTGTGGCGCGGCGGCGGCTTGGTCACGTTCGCCTTCACCTCGACGCCGCTGGTGTTGACCTTTTCGTTCGCCGTCACCGGCACGAGACTCGGTGTGTCATCGGACTCCGATTCCTTGCCATAGACGGTCAACCAGCCCGGCGTCACCAGCACCTTGCCCGCGCTCTTGAACGGCTCGCCTTCGACGCGGGTGATGCGGTTGGTTTCGAGAAATTCCGCCGCCGGATAAAAAATGGCGAGAAACCGTTTCGTCACCAGGTCGTACAGTTTGCGTTCCGGCTCGCTCAGATTGTGCGGCGCTTGGGTGGTGGGAATGATGGCGAAATGGTCGGAAACCTTCGCGTTGTTGAAAATGCGCTTATTCGGATGCACCCAGTCGTTCTTGAGGATCGTTTCGGCAAACGTCGCGTAGCCGGTTTCGACCAGCATCTTCATCGCATTCTTTACCGTGGCGATGTAATCCTCCGGCAACGCCCGCGAATCCGTTCTCGGATAGGTCAACACCTTGTGCCGCTCATAAAGCGCCTGCGCCAGCCCCAGCGTGTTCTTCGCCGAAAAACCGAAGCGCGAGTTCGCGTCGCGCTGCAAGCTGGTCAGATCGTACAACAACGGTGACATCGAGGTGCTGGGCTTGCTTTCCTCGGTGACAATGCCCGGCTTGCCCAGACATTTCTCGCGGATGGCGTCCGCTTTGGATTGCTCCCAGACGCGCTCGGGCTTGAGTTGGTCGTCGCCGTCCTTTGCGTCGGATTTGGAAAACTTCTCGTCGAACCAGCGCCCGGTGTATTGCCCCGCCGCCGCATCGAAGGTGCCGATGACCTCCCAATAATCGCGCGACACGAACTTCCGGATCTTCGCCTCGCGCTCGACCACGATGGCCAGTGTCGGCGTCTGGACGCGGCCGACGGTGGTCTTGAAAAAGCCGCCAAGCTTCGAGTTGAACGCCGTCATCGCGCGCGTTCCATTGATGCCTACCAGCCAGTCGGCTTCTGACCGGCTGTACGCGGCGTCGGCCAGCGGCAGCATGTCCTTGTCCGCGCGCAACTGTTCAAAGCCTTCACGGATGGCGGCGGGCGTCATGGATTGGAGCCAGAGCCGTTTGATGGGCTGCTTCGCCTTGGTGAATTTGACGATGTTGCGGAAAATCAATTCGCCCTCGCGCCCGGCGTCGCAGGCATTGACCAGTGCGTCCACGTCGGCGCGTTTGATCAATTTTTTGAGGACCTTGAGCCGCGGCTCGCTTTTCTCGATCGGCAGCAGGTCAAAATGCGGCGGGATGACGGGGAGACATTTGAAGGTCCATTTGCCGCGCGCAGCCTCGACGCCCTCCGGCGGCACGATGGTGAGCAGATGGCCGACCGCCGACGAAACGACGAACTGGTCGCTTTCGTAGTAATCGTCCACTTTCTTGAACCCGCCGAGCGCCTTGGCGATGTCGCCGGCGACGGACGGTTTCTCCGCGATGATGAGAGCTTTGCCCATTTCTCTGCCCGCGCTTGTACACCGGGCGGGGCCAACATGCGAAGAAAATCTTTTTTGTCAAACCCAACTTGAAAAATGAATTCTCAAGAAACTGGCCGCCGAGACGCCGAGCACACAGAATTTTTCAGCATCAATGATGCTAGAATATGTTGCTTGGCAGTTGTCATTTTCAGCATTCAAACGAGCGGTGGGCAAAGGACTGACAACCGAATTTAAGATTTTAACTGCATAGTATGAGGTTCCATTACAACCTTGCTTGCGCCCAACAGAAAACCCGTTATAATCACCGCCGATGAAATTTGCTTTGGCAATTTTGGCTTACGCGGGAATGGCTTTGGTCTTGAGCGCAGGGATTCTGCTGCTGCTGGCCGGCAAACCGTGGTTGTTCATCATTGCCCTGCTCGGTTACCTCGTCGCTTTCGGCAAGTTTGGCTGCCTGTCACACCACTGATTGGGAGATAGGAGTTGGGAGTTGGGAGTTGGCAGATGGGAAACACCGATTTCCGAAACTTAATTTTTCCTGCCCTATATCCTATCTGCCATCCCCAATTACTATTTCGGCATGGGGAACTTTGCCTGCATCGCCCCGATAATCTGTGGCTGACCCAGGCCGGTTGATCCCCACGTCCCGGCGTAAACACCGGTTGCAAAGGCCGTGGCAGTGGATGTGCCCTGAACGACGTAGGGCGTGCCTCCGTAATACACGAAGCCGGTGCCAGGCAGGGCCATCGTGTCCCCGGACCAATAATTCGCATAGGAGGCGAGCTGGCCCGGCTGACCCAAAGCCGTCACGTCATAAACTCCGGGAATCGCGCCCGGATACGTCGGCGCGTCCACCGGCGTGTTTCCCGCGGCGCCAAAAATCACAATGTTGTCGGCCAGCGCCAGCTTGACCACGCCATCCAGAACGGAACTGTCGCCGGAACTGCCGAGGCTTAGGTTCAAAACGTTCGCACCGTGGTCAACAGCCGCCTGAATGCCCAGCGCCACGTTCCACGAGGTGGTGGTCTGGCTCCCGCCATAAACATCCACCGGCTGGATTTGCACGGAACTGCTGCCGGTTGGGGTCGAGGCCTGCGCAATGGCGGTCAGGATGTTGTAGGCCATGGCCGTGCCGTGCGTGATGTCGGTGCTGGTGGAAACGTCCCCGGCCACGTCCACTTGCGGCAGAATGAATTTATCCAGTTGGGCGCCGAGCGATTGCACATTCATGTCAATCAGGCCAACGACGACCTTGCCGGAATCGCTTGGCGGATTGAGCTGCAGGGACAACGGCGCAATCGGCGCGGACGAAATCGCCTGAACCGGCGGCAGCGGATCGAAGTAATAATTGTAATCTGCCTGGGCCACGTCGCTGTTGCCTTTCAACTGGCCGAGCGCAGCGTCCGTGCCAGCGGCATCGCCAAATTGGAAACGATAGAGACCCAGCTTGTCGTTGCGACCGGTGATTTTTGCGCCCAGCAGTTTGGCCAGGGCGTCGGCATCCGTGCCCGGTTTGAGTCGCACGAGCAATTCGTTGTCCGTATGGCGGATCACCGGCTTCGGCGCGAGCACCCGTTGCGTGGCATTTTTCAGCTCGGTACGAAACACAAAAAGTTTCGGCACGGCATTGGTCTGAGGCACGAGCGCGAAGTTGAGATCACCGAGCATTCTTTTCAGCGCTTCCCCGGACGGCAGGTCCTTGAATTTTACGGAAGTCGTATGCGTCGTGTCCGGCTCAACGTAAATATGCCAGCCGGCGCCCACGGCGATTTTTTCCAGCAGCGGCCACAACGCCATGCCCCGCAGGTCGGCATCCACATGGTCCGTGGCCTTGGTCCAGACCAACGAATTGGTGTCCGCCGCGAGCGTGCTCAGGCAAAGCGCGGCGAAAAACAGGCAAAATAGCGAACGCTTTATTGACATGGCGGTTATCAGGTAAAAACGGTAACACAGGCTGGAACCCGACGCAGCTTTCATTTTTATGAATGTTTAGAGCGCTTGACCGGCCAAACGTTCATCAAGGCGCATAAACGCGGTAAAACTGTTGCGGCATGCCGGTGATGGTTTCAATCCAGAGTCCGGCAACATTCGACGGCGTGACGGTCGCGCGCAATTGAAAAGGGTCTGTGAGGTTCGTCGCGTTCAGGACTTGATAAAGCCGCCCAGCGGTGGCCGGCCAGGCAATTGACGGCGGCAACGCGGTCAATGTCAGTCCAAACGACGGTTCTGTCCCGCCAATGCGAATCCATTCCGTCCCGGTGCGACACTGCTTGCCGTCGCTGCGCGTCACCACGGCATAGAACGGATGCAATCCCACCCCGAGATTCGTCGCCGCCACCGCAAACGTGGCGGAGGACAGGTTGGAAACCACACCGACCGAACCGCCGGTGCTGAACAGTTCAATTTTGGAAATTGTGTTCGTGTTGGCGGTCACCGAAAACAGCAGCGTAAAATCCAGCACCGTGTTGGGCGCACCGGCCAGCGTGGTCAACGTGGCACTGAGCGGCGTGTTCTGAACGCGCACGTTTTGCGAGACACGGGCTTGCGTGTACACGTGGCTGCCCTCATAGACCACCGCCTCAAGCTCATGAGTTCCGTCAGGCAAAGTCGTGGTATCCAATGGAAACGTGAACAAGAGATTGGTAACACCGGTCGTGACGTAGAGATGGTTACGCGGCTGAAGGTCGCTGAAGTTCAGATCCAATGACTGGGTTCCGCCAGGTGAAACTACCAGGTCGGGCGAACCGCTGAAGGCCACCTGAATCTGCGACGCCGGCCACCCGGCGGTTCGCGCGTACAGATTGAACTCGGTGTAGGGCAGGCCGTAACCTTCGAACGCAAAGAAATCCCCGGCCACCAGCCCGTCGGACGCCTGCAATGCGGCGTTGCTGTTGATGAGATTAAACAATTGCGCGGTCAGGCCCGATGTGTTCGTTCCCGGTGCGGTATTCGTCACGGCGAGCGTCACCTGGGTGCCGTTGGTTTTGGTAACGACCAGTTGCAGGTAATCGCCCACGCTCGGAACGTTGGACACGGAAAACTCGTTCAAACCATAAGCCACGGTGTCCAGAAAATTGGTGCCGCTAGCGACGACAAAAGTGGTCAGCCCGGATGCTGAACCGATGGCATTGCTGACGGTCACGGGAATTTGCGCGCCGGGCGTGTTGATGTCGGCGGATTGCAGCAAAATGCGGTCGCCATAGGCAGTGGCTTGCGCCCTGGACTGCAAAGCGTAGTCGAACTGATTGAGAACATCGGCCAGGCCGGCCATAACCGACGCGATCGTCGCATTGGTTGGCACCGTGTAATTTGTGGCATAACCATTGATGGTCACGTCAAGCTGGTTGCCCGCAGCCGGCGCAATGTTAGTCAACGTCTGCAGCCACTTGCCATCGAGAAACAGATCCACCTGCTGAATGGGACGATTTGAAGCGCTGGCTGCGCATTGAAACGTAAGATTGGTAATCCCGCTCAAAATGCTGTTGGACGGTAAATTGATCCAAGCGCCGCCGGGTCGCCAAGCGAAGGGCGCGGCCAGCGGCTCGCCCACAATCAATCCCTGATACGGATTGACGACGCTCATATAATAACATTCCGCCAGACTGAAACCTCGCGCCTGGTAAAAATAATCCTGCGGCGACGGGAATTTCTGGGGATAATTGCACGGCTCGACCACCGTACCGTAACTGCCACAGGCGCCGGCGTTCATAAAAGCCAGCAGGCTCGTCTGGCCGGAGTTTTCATAGAGCATTCCGCCATACGACGTCAGGCTGTCGGCAATTGAGCCTGGCACCAAAGCATTCGAAAGGATGTTAAACCCGCCCAGACCGGTCTGGTAGCCCAGCAAGTTCGTCAGCCCGTAAGGCGAATCCTGATTCGTTCGCTGGATGGAAAAATCACCGGCCACCCGTCCGTCAAAAATCGTATTGTCAAATTCCAGATACCGGACATTGCGGGCCAAATCGCTGGTCTTGGCCAGCCAGACCATTTGTGTGGGAAAGGTGCCGTCGCTGGCCACACCGCCATCAATGATGGCTTCCGCCTGCGCCAGGTTGCTGGACGTGAGCATGGTTACGAGCCAGGAGTTGCTGCCGGCGGAAAACGGCGGCGTCTGGCGGAAGATGCCCTCGCTGGCGGCATAGGCATTGGAACTGGCGTCCGGAAGCGAACAAGAATCACCAAAATCATCGGGCTTGAAACCGTAAAACAACGCAGCCGTGGTGCTGTTGTTGCCGGATGGCGCTCCGGTCTGAACCACGCGGTAGGGAAAATCCATGCTCAGCACGACGTAGTCAATTTGATTGGTAAGACCCCGGCTGGAAAGCATGGACAACAATGGATCAAGCAGCGAATTGGTAAAATCCGAGGTCGTCCATTCCACGTTGCCGCCGGTCCAATTGGTGATCCGTAACAGGTTCTGGGGAGGCACGCAGCGCCGTTCGCAGTAGTAATTGCCGAGCTGGACCGAGTTCGTGCTGTTCTGGTTGACCACCACAACCACGTTCAAGCCGCTGCCGCCCGCAAAAAGCCCGGTGACGGACGCCAGCAGCACTGCCAAACAGATTGCCAAACATAAGCGGAGATTCACGCACCCATCATCGCCTGTAATTGTCGTTTCGTAAAGCGCGGCGAACGGATCGCCCGCTCTACGACTTTGGCTTGGAAAGCACGGTCTTCACCCAGGTCTGATTGTCGAGGTACCACCGGATGGTCTCGCGGATGCCGTCCTCAAATTTGTGCGCGGGCGTCCAGCCCAGTTCGCGCTGGATCTTCGATGCGTCAATGGCGTAACGGCGGTCATGGCCGGGCCGGTCTTTGACGTAGGTGATCAGCTTGCGCGAATTGCCGCCGAGCTGGGGCATAAACTCGTCAATCGTGTCGCAGATCAACTGCACAATGTGGATGTTCGCCCATTCGTTGTGGCCGCCGATGTTGTAGGTCTCGCCCAGCTTGCCGCGCGTCAGCACCAGCCACAGCGCCTCGTCGTGGTCGCGCACGTAAAGCCAGTCACGCACGTTCATGCCGTCGCCGTAAACCGGGACCGGCTTGCGCGCCAGGATGCTCTGGATGACGACCGGGATGAGCTTCTCCGGAAATTGAAACGGACCGTAATTGTTCGAACAATTGGTGATGACCGTCGGCAGGCCGTACGTGTGGTGATAAGCGCGCACCAGCATGTCGGACGATGCCTTGCTGGACGAATACGGTGAATTCGGCGCGTAAGGCGTCGTCTCGGTGAAAAAACCGGTTGCCCCGAGCGAGCCGTAAACCTCGTCGGTGGAAACGTGGTGGAATTTTTTTCCGGTCAGGTTCGCGCCCCAGAAGCCGCGGCAGGCTTCGAGCAGATTGAAGGTGCCGACGACGTTCGTATGCACGAAATCGCCCGGCCCGGTGATGGAGCGGTCCACGTGCGATTCCGCCGCGAGATGCATGACGTGCGTGATGGCGTGCTTCTCCACGACCCGCAGCACGGCCGCCTTGTCGCGCAGGTCCACCTTCTCAAAAACATACTTGGGATGGCGAGCGATGCGCTCCAGATTGTCGAGATGCCCGGCATAGGTGAGGCAGTCCAGGTTGACGAGCTTGGCAATTTCCGCCTGTTCGATGACGTGATAAATCAGGTTTGAGCCGATAAAGCCCGCCCCGCCGGTGATGAGTAGATTCATAATTTGAACAACCAAGACGCCAAGACGCTAAGTTTTATTGAGGTTAAGGACACGCTGGATGCCATCTTTAATCAAGACTTCATTGAAATTAATGAGCAAGCCAAGCGGAAACTTCATCAGTTTCAAATAGGTGATGACTTGAGCCTTATGAATCGGAAGCACCTGTTCCACCGCCTTCAGTTCGATGAGAAGTTTCTGTTCCATCACTACATCCGCACGAAAACCAACTTCAATTCGTTTACCTTTGTAACTCAAAGGCACCGGCAGCTCCTTTTGACAACCAATGCCTCGCAATTCCAATTCGTGGGTAAAGCAGGCTTGGTAGGCGCTCTCCAACAGGCCCGGCCCGAGTTCGCTATGCACCGCAAAAGCCGAGTCCACCGCCAGCGTGGCCAGTTTTTCTATTTCCGGCGGAATGATGATCCGGTTCATGGTTCCGTTCTGTTTTTCCCCGCGACCGAGTGTTCTGAGTTGCAGTCCGCTTTGCGTCTTCGCGTCTTGGTTGTTCATTTCTCCGGTTTCCAGTTCCTGAGCGAATCCTCGATGGCTTCCAACACCGACCGGATTTTCACTCCCGCCGCCAGCAGTTTGGAAATGTCCATCACGCAGTTGGAACGCGGGGTCTTGGCGGCCACGCGGTAGAATTCCTCGTCGCTCTGCCAGTATTCAAACTTCCGGGCCGGCCGCAAAATCTTCTCAATCAATTCCACCACCTGCCGGGTCCGCACCCAACCGGCATTGGTGACGTTGTAAGTCCCGAACGGCGCGCGAAGCTCCCACAAATCGAGG
>Ga0182030_10018024_pt1 | contig 13577 bp, 12 predicted proteins | sample 812S3MmetaG_FD_121299 | JGI IMG/M metagenome (GOLD analysis project Ga0182030, IMG submission 121299) | Permafrost microbial communities from Stordalen Mire, Sweden - 812S3M metaG (Illumina Assembly) | ecosystem: Environmental > Terrestrial > Soil > Wetlands > Permafrost | place: Sweden... | reverse complement strand
TTCGCGCCGACCTTCATGCGGCACATGTACGACTACGGCACCAAGCCGGAGCAGGTGGCGATGGTGAAAGTCGTGCATTCCGAGCATGCGTCGAATAACCCAAAAGCCTACTACAAGAAGCGCTTCACGGTGGACGAAGTGCTGAGCAGCCGGATCATCTGCAAGCCGCTGCATCTGCTGGATTGCTGCGTGGAAACCGACAACGGCACCGCGATCATCGTCACCAGCGCCGAGCGGGCGAAGGATCTGAAGCACAAATCGCCGCTGATCCGCGGCGTCGTCGGACGCTGCAGCAAGCCGAGGCTGGACATGCATTATCAGCACGGCCCGATTTCTCGCGTCGCCGGCTATTACGCGAAGGATATCCTGTGGCCGAACGCGGGCGTTGGGCCCGAGGATATCGACGCGGTCGGCGCCTACGACGCGTTCACGTTTACCTCCATGCTACAACTGGAGGATTACGGATTCTGCAAAAAAGGTGAGGGCGGCGAGTATGTTTCGTCCGGCATCACTCGGCTGGGTGGCAGGCGGCCGCAGAACACCTCGGGCGGGCATCTGTGCGAGGCCTACACGCACGGCATGAACATGGTGATCGAGAACGTGCGGCAGTTGCGCGGGACGGTCGATGATTCCTGTCCAGTCGGGGCGGACGGCGTCGTCCAGCACACCTATGACTATCGTGAGGGCGGTTGCCGCGCCGTGAAAAATATCGAAGTCACCGCCAATCTGGGTTGGGCCAATCCGGCGACCGGATCGGCGATGGTCATGCGGCGCGGCTTCTGAGGGAGGGTAAAGCAATGGCCGTCAAAGGCGACTACATGGGAATGGTGCTGTCGATCGACGATCTCGACGGTGAGAATCTCGGTTATTTCGCACACTGCGCCGAACATAAGTTCCATCTGCAAAAGTGCGACGACTGTTCGCTGCTGCGGTACCCGCCAACAACCGGGTGTCCATTCTGCTCGTGCGGCACATCGACATGGGCCGCGGTGGAGGGAAAGGGCGCGGTGTATTCCTATCTTGAAGTGCACCATGCGATTCAACCGGCCTTTAAGGCGAAGACGCCTTACATGGTGTTGCTGGTGGAACTGGACACGCAGCCTGGGCAGCCAACGCCGGATGATGGGATTCGCGTCGCCGCCAATCTGACGTTGCCAAATGGTGAGTTCGCTCCGCCGGATGTCGTGAAGACGGTGGGAATCGGCACGCGCGTGCGGATGGTGTTCTCCGACGTATCCGAGGGATTGTCGTTGCCGCAATGGACAATCGATGAGACCGCCGCACAACCGGCGGCGCCCTGGCGATATCCTCAAGAGTAAAACGATGCGACAAGAAGACATCATGCGCCGTCCCGCGAACGTGTTGAGCGACGCACAGCGGGACGCCTATTTCCGCGACGGTTATCTTACGGCGGACGGACTGATCCCGGTTGAGTGGGTGCGGCGTTTTCAGGCGTTGTCAGCCGAATTCCTGGAGGCGAGCCGGACGGTCCGCGCGTCGAATGAGGCGTTCGATCTGGGGCCGTCGCACAGTCCGGAGCGGCCGCATGTGCGGCGATTGCGCGCTCTGGTCGACCGGCATCCCGACTTCTGGCGGTTCGCCAGCGAGTCGGTGCTGGCCGATATCGCCGCCGATCTTGTCGGTCCCGATGTTAAATTTCACAGCGCCAAGTTGAACTACAAATACCCCGGACCAGGCGAGATCGTCGATTGGCACCAGGACATTCCGGCGTGGCCGCACACCAATTATTCGCCGGTGACTCTGGGGGTTTATCTCGATGACGTGCCGGCGGAGCAGGGGCCGTTGACCTGTATCCCCGGATCTCATGGCGGGCCGATCTTCGTGCATCGCGACGACGCGGGGAAATGGACCGGATCGGTTCGGCAACGGGATATGGCGGCGGTCGATCAGTCCGGAACTGAAGACCTGACCGGGCGCGCGGGCACCGTGATCGCGATCAATTGCCGGACATTGCACGCGTCTCGCGCCAATCGGACCGATCGCGTGCGGCCGGTCGCTTTGTTCGTTTACAGCTCGGCCGACGCGTTTCCGTGGACCGCGGCGCCGACGCCCACCTCGCATACCGGCGATATCGTGCGTGGCCAGGCCGCGACGGAGGCGCATCTGGATCCGACGCCATGCCCGGTACCGCCGGATTGGAGCCGGATCGGCTATGGCTCGATTTTCACCGTGCAACAAGGCGGGGAGGCGAATTGATGGCGCTGCGCAGTTTCTTGTTCGCGCCCGGAAACCATGCGCGCCGGGTGGAAAAGGCACTGACCCTACCGGCCGACGCGGTGATCCTGGATCTGGAGGATGCTGTCGCGGTCAGCGAAAAGCCAGCGACGCGAGAGTTGGTGGCGGCAGCGTTTGGCGTGCCGCGACACGGCAAACTTTATGTCAGGGTCAACGCGTATTCCACCGAATGGTGTCATGGCGATATCGTTACGGTGGCGCGCTCCGGACTGGACGGTATCATCCTGCCCAAGGTCGAAGCGGCCGATCAATTGCGCTCCGTCGATTGGTTGTTGTCCGCGTTGGAACGGGAGCGTGGACTGCCGATGGGAGCGATCGACCTCGTGCCGATCATCGAAACCGCGGTCGGTATGCGCGACGTCGGGGCGATCGCCGGTTCCAGTCCGAGAACGAAACGTCTGGCGTTTGGGGCGGGGGATTATACGCTCGATCTGGGAATGGTTTGGTCGCGTGACGAAGCGGAGTTGTTGCCGGCGCGCTCGGCCGTCGTGATGGCGTCGCGGGCGGCCGGGATCGAGCCGCCTTTGGATACCGTTTGGGCTGATTTGCGCGACGCCGAGGGGTTCGCCCGATCGGCGGAGCACGCCGCGGCGTTGGGGTTTCAGGGCAAGATGTGCATCCATCCCGATCAGATCGCTGTCGCCAACGCGGCGTTTTCTCCGACGGAGGTTCAGTTGGCATGGGCGCGGCGGGTCATCGCGGCGTTCGAGGAGGCGGAAGCGAAGGGTCTCGCTTCCATCCAACTGGACGGTCAGTTCATCGACTATCCCATCGTTCAACGCGCGCGTCAGGTGGCGGCGCGAGGAGTTTACTGATGTTCGATGTTCAGGCCTTGCAAGGCTGTCGCGTTCTGGATGTCGCGTCGTTTCTGGCCGGCCCGTTTTGCGCCACGCAACTGGCGGAATTCGGCGCCGAGGTTATTAAAGTTGAACTGCCAGGTGTTGGCGACGCCACACGGCGATTCGGCACCATGACGGATTGCGGCGACTCGTTGCCGTGGCTGTCGGAGTCCCGCAACAAAAAATGCATAACGCTGGACCTTCGCAAGCCGGACGGAGTGGCTTTGATCAAGCGTCTGGTGGAGCAATCCGATGTGCTGATCGAGAACTTTCAGCCAGGCACGATGGAGCGCTGGGGCATTGGGTGGGATGTGCTGCACGCGGTCAACCCCAGGCTGATCATGGTGCGGATTTCCGGCTACGGTCAGACCGGGCCGTATCGCGATCGCCCAGGATTCGGGCGGATTGGCAACGCTTTTGGGGGATTGTCGTTTTTAGCGGGATATCCTGATCGGGCGCCGGTGACGCCGGGGTCGGCGACGATTCCGGATTATATGGCGGGACTTTATGGCGCTCTGGGCACGTTGCTGGCGTTGCAGGCGCGGCAGAAGACCAACGAAGGTCAGGTGATCGATATCGGACTTTACGAGCCGATCTTTCGGATTCTGGATGAACTGGCACCGGCGTTTCAACACAAGGGGTTCGTGCGTCAGCGCATGGGGCCTGGCACGGTCAACGTCGTGCCGCACAGTCATTATCCGACGCGCGATCAGCGTTGGCTCGCGATCGCCTGCACGAATGACAAGATCTTCGCTCGGCTGGCGGAGGCGATGGAGCGGCCGGACCTCGCCGCGCGTTGGGCCACCTTGGCGGCACGTGAGGCGGATCGCGCCGAGGTGGACGAGACGGTTGGGGCGTGGACGGCGCGGTTCGATCGCGCGGATTTGTTGAATATGTGCGAAGCCTCGCAGGTGCCATGTGGGCCGGTCTATTCCATCGACGAAATTTTTGAGGATCCGCAATACGCGGCGCGGGAGAATATTCTGTGGGTCGATGATCCTCGGGTGGGGAAACTGGCGGTGCCCAATCTGGTGCCGAAACTAAGCGCGACGCCGGGGAAGGTGAATTTTCTGGGTGTCGAACTCGGAGCGCATAACGAGGAAATTTACCGCGGGCTGCTGGGGTTGGATGGGGAGGAGTTGCAGCGGCTGAAGGATGCGGCGGTGATTTAAAGGGCGTCGGTCACAAGCCTTCGCCCGCCTTCGCGAAGCGTTCGACGGTGTTCAGGTAATCGTCGATTTCACGGTCTTCCGGCGCCGCCATGACGTGTTGAATGCCGGCGGCTTTGTACGTCGCCAGAGCCGCGCGGGTTTCATCGACGTTGCTGGCGTTGATGTTGATCCGAATTGAAATCGTGAAGTCGTTGCCTGGCCGGGTGGCACGGAAGCGTTTCACCACCTCGGCGGCGGCTTCCGGACGCACGCGACTGCCGTGCCAACCATCCAGCTTCAGCGCGCGGTTGATCGCGGCGTCGGAGGAGCCACCGATCCAGATTGGAATTGGGGTTTTTGGTTGCGGCTGGGAGCGCATGTTGTGGATGATCGCGGGGATGTATTTCGCCGGGAAGGTCACGGGATCCTGACTCCAGACGGCTTTCATCATGGCGATGCCTTCGTCCATGCGCCGGCCGCGTTCCTTGAACGGCACGCCAAGCGCGTCGAACTCGGCTTCGAGCCAGCCAACACCGGCGCCTAAAATCAGTCTGCCGTTGGACAGGTTTTGCAGCGTGGCGAGTTCTTTCGCCAATGGCAACGGATGCCGCAGCGGCAGAACCAGCACCGAAGTGCCAAGTCGCACGCGTTCCGTGCAGGCCGCGGCCCAGGTCAGGGTCAGAACGGGATCCCAGAAGTTGGGCGAGGGTGGATAGCCGCCATCTTTCGGAACGATGATATGTTCGCTGACCCAGACATCGGCGAGACCCAATTGCTCGGCCTGGATCGCGGCGCGGCGGATGGCGTCCGGCCCGGCTTTGCGGCCGATATGCGGCAGATGAATTCCGAGTTCCATGGGCTGTCCCTTTCGTTACGCGGCGCGCGCATCCTGTAATATCATATCGGAGGCTTTTTCCGCGATCATGATGGTGGGCGCATTGGTATTGCCGGCGATGATGACGGGCATGACGGAGGCATCGACGACCCGCAATCCACCGAGGCCATGCACGCGCAGCCTTGGATCGACGACGGCCATCGGACCGTGTCCCATGCCGCAGGTTCCGACCGGATGCAGGTTGGAGACGCCGCGGGCGCGCGTGTCCTCGATCATGTCGGCATCGGTCCGGACCTTGATGCCGGGTGACGTTTCCTCGACCAGAAGTTTTTGCATCGCCTGTTGCCGCACGATCTGCCGTGCCAGGCGAACGCCGTAAAGCATCACCTGCATGTCGTATTCGGATTTCATGAAGTCGAAATGAATGCGCGGCGCCGCGAAGGGATCGTTCGAGCCGAGCCGAACGGTGCCGCGTGCTTCAGGACGAAGGTGGACCGGACTGATCGAGATGCCCGGATGCGGGTGCGAGATGATTCCCGTGCGCGTTCGCTCCACCGTGCTCCAGGCGGAGATGTTCATTTGCAGATCGGGCCGCTCAAAGCGCGGATCGGTGCGCACCAGCGCGCCAACGTAAAGTCCGTTGCCAGTCATTGGACCGTTGCGCAGCAGCACATAGCGCGCCCCGGCGACCATGCGGTCCACGAAGCTGTATTGCAGGGAGTTCAACGACAGGTTCTTCGAGATCTTATACGTGCAGAACGTATTGAAGTGATCCTGTAGGTTGGAACCGACTCCGGGCAGTTCATGCACGACGTCGATTCCCATATCATGTAGATGCTCGGCGGGTCCGATGCCGGACAGTTGTAGTAAATGCGGGGAGCCGAAGGAACCGCCGGATACGATCACCTCGCCCTGGGCGCGCGCGGTTTGACGGCCGGCGGGCGTTTGATATTCGACGCCCACCGCATGTCCGTTTTCGACGAGGATCCTGGTCGCGTAGGCGCGGATTTCGATCTTCAGATTGGGCCGCTCGCGGGCGGGATCGAGGTAGGCGCGAGCGGTGCTCCAACGACGCTTATTGTTCGTGGTCGTCTGATAATAGCCGCAGCCTTCCTGCCGCGCGCCATTGAAGTCCGGCGTTTCCGGAATGCCGGCCTGTTTGCAGGCTTCCAGTAAGGCCTTGCCAATTTCCCATTCATAGGGCTGGTTCGATACGCGCAATGGTCCGCCGGAGCCGTGGAATTCATCGGCGCCGCGTTCGTTGTCCTCGGCTTTGCGAAAATACGGCAGCACCGAATCGTAGTCCCAGCCTTCGTTGCCCAGTTGACGCCATTGATCGTAGTCGGCGGCGTGGCCGCGCATGTAGATCATGCCGTTGATGGAGCTTGTTCCGCCAAGCACTTTGCCTCGAGGCTGGTACATCGTGCGGTTGTTCAGGCGCTCCTCGGGCTCGCTTTCGAACATCCAGTTGACCTTCGGATCGACGAAGGTTTTCGCGTAACCCATCGGCACGTGGATCCAGAAGCTGGAGTCCTTGCCGCCGGCTTCCAGCAGCAACACGCGATGTTTGCCGGATTCAGATAACCGGTTGGCCAGGACACAGCCCGCCGATCCAGCTCCCGTCACGATGTAATCGAAGGTATTCGCGTCTTCCGCCATGATTCTATCCCTGGGTCGTGTTTGCATCAGATGGCCGGATCAAGCCCGGCCGCGACGAGGATGGGTCGATCACGCCGCGTCCTCCAGCATCATCGCGGCGCATTTTTCGCCGATCATGATGGTGGGCGCGTCGATCGCGGGTCGAACGCTTCGGTCATGCGGCGGCTCTGGCCAGTTCGCCGGCGTCGGGCAGGCTGGCGACAGCCCAGGTCTTCGCGATCAATTCTCTGGCGCGGGCGGCGCCGACGATCGGTTCCACGAGGCCGGTGAATTTCCGTTCCAGATCGGCATCGGACATCGGGTTGAGCTTGCTGCCGACGGCGTGCTCGACGCGGCAAAAATGCTTCGTGCCGTCGGACATCGTGATCGTGACCTCGGCCTGGTCGGCGGCGATCGCGGGATTGAGCATCGCTTCCACCTTGGATTGGAACGCCATCAGCGCGGGGTCTTGCACGGCGGTTTCCGTATCCATGTCTTTAATGCGCGCGGTGCCGCGAATGAAGGCGACGGCGGTCCAGTGATGCAGGCTGACATGAGCCTGCATCTCATCTTTTGGGTTGCGATTGTTACACAGTGCCATCGCACCGGGGGAGGCCTGGATGGCGACGCTGGCGATTTTATCGGGATCGGGGTGATGATCGTGACGGAGTTTCAGGCAGGCGTCGATGATCGACTGGATGACGATGCCGCAAGGGTATGGCTTATAAGTATTGCGCAGCAGTTCGAAGCGCTGTCCCAGATCGCCGGCCAGCGCGTCGATGTCCGGCTTCGTACAAAACACCGACAAGTACCCGGATTTTCCCTCAAGTCCCGACAGTCCGGCGGTGAATCCTCGTTCCGCCAGCAGGGCCGCGCGCAGTCCCATCTGGCCGCCATGGGCCGGCATGAACGCCACCGTCGCGGTGCCGTGCATGGCGCGAAACCCCGACGCCTCCGATAAAGCGAGACCCATCGCGACGCGCATTCGTCGGGGATCCAGTCGTAACAGCCGGCCAGCGGCGACGGCCGCGCCGAAGCCCACGCTGATGCCGGTGCCGGACCACGCGAAGCTGCCATCGGCGGGCGGAACCGTGGTGCCCAGACAAAGGCGGCAGGTCATTTCAACGCCAAGCGCGAAGGCCGCCAAAAGATCCTGGCCAGAAACGGGACGCAGTTCCGCCAGCGCCAAAACGGCCGCGGCGATGGGGCCCGACGGATGCACCACTGCCGTTTCATGCGTGTCGTCGAAGCTGTAAATGCTTGAAGCCAGACCATTGATCAACGACGCATGGAGAGTGTCTGCTTTACGACCTCGTGCGAATAACGTCGCCTGCGCCGGACCCGCGAAAGCGCCGAGCGTTTTGTCGGCGATATCAACCATCTCATGCCGCGCGCCGCCGATCGCGCAGCCGACGACATTAAAGAGCGACCGCAATGCCTCACGGCGAACGGTCGAAGGCCAGTCAGCCTGATTCGCGGTGACCGCGTATTCGGCCAGGCGCGCGGTGATCTCCATGCCGGTCTCCGGGTCTAGAGTGAGCGTGTCGCGCCGCCATCGACGTCGATGATCGATCCTTGCACGAAATCGGCCTTATCGGATGCGAGGAAAGCGGTCATCGCGCCGATCTCGTCCGGACGTCCGACCCGCGTTGTCCGGTGGGATGACAACAGGAAAGTAACTGCTTCATCGCGCGAGCAGGCGCGATCTTTCATGGTGCGCTCAACGTTTCGTGTGAAGCGGTCGGTTTCAATCAACCCGGGGTTGATCGCGTTAACCCTCACCCCATCTTTCACGCCAATATCCGCCATGGCTTTGGTGAAATTCAGAATGGCGACGTTGACGGAGCCGCCGATGGTGAACTCCGCGGAGCCGGCGCGGGAACCGATTCCGACAATGTTGACAATGTTGCCTTTGGCGCTTCGCAAATGTGGCCATGCGGCGCGGGTCATGCGGACATAGCCATGAAACTTAAGCGCGAAACCGTCCTGCCAGTCTTCCTCAGTTAACGTGAAGAAATCGGCGCGTTTGGTGGCGCCGGCGTTGTTCACCAGAATGTCGAGTCGGCCGAACGCATCGGTCGCGGCGGTCACCGCGGCGGTCGCGAAGGCGGGATTTCTCAGGTCGGCGGCATGAACGGCGGTACGAACATTGGCGATCGCATGCACCGCGGCCGCGACCTCCTGAAGTTTTGTCAGATCGCGGGCAACGAGGCAAAGATGCACGCCCTCCTTGGCCAGTTCCATCGCGACGGCGGCGCCGATCCCGCGGCTGGCACCGGTCACCAACGCGACTTTTCCGTTCAACCCGAGATCCATTATGACGTTCCCTCGCAGCATATGCTCGACAAGCATGCCGGGATTGGCCAAAAGGAGCAACTTTTCACGGCATTCCCGTCCGCGAATCACAGCAGAATGTCGGGAACCGTGCGAGGTCCGGGTAATTGAAACCATCTAACGAACAGGAATACACGGCATGGCAGAGGATTTATTGGCGCTGACGGCGCAAATCGTAAGCGCGCACGTGATGAAGAACGCGGTTGAGGTGGCGGATCTTCCCGCGCTGATCCGCGATGTCTTCCGCACGTTGTCGGGGTTGGGCGAAGCCGCCCCAGCGCCCGCCGCGGACACGGCGAAACCAGCGGTGCCGGCTGCTCGGTCGGTCTTCGCCTCGCACATCATCTGCATGGAGTGCGGGAAGAAGATGACGATGTTGAAACGGCATCTGATGACCGAGCATGGTCTGACGATCGATCAGTACCGGTCGAAATATAGTTTGCCCGGGACCTATCCGATGGTCGCGCCGGATTATGCCAAGACGCGGTCTTCGCTCGCCAAGGAAATGGGGCTCGGCAAAAGCCGCGGCGCGGTACCGAAGAAGGCGGGACGCCGGAAGTAATCATACGCTGAGTTGACCGCGCCCTGGGGGCAGGGTGCGGTCAGCGTCCCTTGAAGGGCCGAGGCTTGCGTTTCTCCTTGAACGCCAAAGCGGCTTCATGGAAATCCTCCGTCAGATAGAGCCGCATCGGCGCTTGTTGGTGCGCGGCCTCCCGCACCACCTGGCCGAGGCGCCAGCGCCGCGTGCGTACGGTGGCGCGAACACTGAGCGGCGGGTTCGCGGCGACGGCTTCCGCGAGCGTCCAGGCCGCTTCCATGAACGTGCCAGTGGGGGCCACGCGGTTGATCAAATTGGCGGCCAGCGCTTCCTCGGCGGTGAAGTAGCGGCCGGTCAAGGCGATTTCATCCGCGAACGCGCCGCTTCTGAAGTGCAGTTGAGCCCATTGCTTCGCGGAGCCAAGACCGCGCGAGGTCTCGGTTAAATGAAATTTTGTTCCGGATTCGGCGACGATCAGATCGCAGTCAAGCACCAGGCCCAATCCGAGACCGAGAACGTAGCCGTGGACGGCGGCGATGACGGGTTTCCAGTTGACCGATTGCATCAACAGATCGCCGGAGTTCGCGCCGTGACCTTGCGGACCGCCGAGCCGCTCGAACTCCTCACGGGAGCGTAACTGGCGCTGATGTACATCGGCGCCGCTGCAAAATGCCCGGCCGCGGCCACACAGGATGGCGACATGCGCGTCCGGGTCGGCGTCGAACTCTCGAAAGGCGGTCATCAGTTGGCGGACAACTTCATCGCTGACGGCATTGAGTTTTTCCGGGCGGTTCATCGCGATGGTGACGATGTTGCCTTTGCGCTCGTATTCGACGAACTGGCGTTCCTCGGTCATTGACGTGTGTCCCCATGGCTTTCCTTGGCGAGCGGTGTACCGTAGGCAGAGCGACAGGGAAAGGGAACGGTGCGATGCCATTGCTGTATGAGAAACGCGGACATGTGGCGATCCTGACGCTGAGCCGGCCGGAGGCTCGAAACGCGTGGTGCGCCGAATATAATGAGCGGTTCATTGAGCTGATACCGGCGTTGGAAGCGGATCGCGATGTACGGTGTGTCGTGCTGACCGGCGATCCGGCGGGGAACGCGTTCAGCGCGGGGGCGGATCTGAAGAATCCGAAGACGCATACGCATGAATCGGTGGCGGACTTTATTGAAGAGTTGCCCAGTCGGCGGCGTCAGAGCGCGATCGCTCTGGTGACGGATTTCGCCAAACCGATCATCGCCGCGGTGAATGGTTACGCGATCGGTATCGGCTGCATCGTCACTTATTGCTGCGACATGATCGTCGCCTCCGAAGCGGCGGAGTGGCGGTTGCCGCAGGCCGGATTGGGCATTATGCCGGCGCAGGGCGGAGCGATCCGGCTGGCGCGCTGGGTTGGCAAGGGGATGGCGACGCGGGCGGCCTTCGGGTTTCCGCTGCACGCCGACGAGGCGTTCCGTATTGGACTGGCGCAGTGGCTGGTGCCTCCCGCGGGGTTGATGGACAAGGCGATGGAGGTGGCGGAACACATCGCCTCGCTACCGCCTTTGGCGGCGCGGTTGACCAAGGAATCGTTGCGCTCCGGGTTGGAAACGCCGTTGCCGGAAGCGGTGTTGGGCGATCTGTACCGCTTCGCGATGCTGGAAATGACTGAGGATAAAGCGGAAAGTCACAAGTCGTGGCGAGAGCGCCGCAAACCCGCGTTCAAGGGACGTTAAACCATGGCGATGCCGTTGACCGGTGTGACGGTGCTGGATTTTGGCCAGATCTTTCAAGGTTCTTACGCCACGTTGCTGATGGCGAAGGCTGGCGCGAACGTGATCAAGATCGAGCCTTTGGGCGGGGAGCCGTTGCGGCGGCGGACGCCTCCGGGTGACACATCGACGTTGCCGTTCGCGATGCTGAACGCGAACAAACGCGGGGTGACGTTGAATTTGAAGGCCGAGAAAGGCCGCGCGCTGCTGTTCGAGATGGTGAAGCGGGCGGACGTGTTGTTGGAGAATTTCGCGCCGGGCACGATGGATGGGTTGGGACTTGGCTGGTCCGTGCTGCATCCGATGAACAATCGGATGATTTACGCGACCGCCTCGGGGTATGGGATCAGCGGGCCGAATCGCTCCGATCTGGCGATGGATCTGACGGTGCAGGCGGCGTCGGGCATCATGAGCGTCACCGGCTTCGCCGATGGGCCGCCGGTACGCACTGGTGTCACGGTCGCCGATTTCATGGGCGGCATTCACGCTTACGGCGGCATCATGACCGCGCTGTATGAACGCGAACACAGCGGTGAGGGCCGTCTGGTCGAAGTCGCGATGCAGGAGGCGGTTTATTTCACGCTGGCCGGCCCGATGGAGCAATTTCGCCGACGCGGCGAGGTGCCGCCGCGGAGTGGCAACGGCGCGGGCGGGGCGACGGCGCCGTATGGAGTGTTCGCGGTAAAGGATGGCTATGTCGCGATCCATACGGGGACGGATCAACATTGGTTCAACATTCTGAAAGCGGCGGGACGGACCGATCTGACGGACGATCCGCGGTTGCAGACGATGCATGGGCGCAATGTGCATCTCGATGAAGTGACGGAGGTTGTCACGACCTGGACGGGGTCATTGACGAAAGCGGAGATCGCCGAACAAGGGCGGCGGTTTCGCATTCCGTTAAGTCCGGTGCGCGATGTCAGCGAGGTCATGCATGATGAGCACATGCATGAACGCGGGATGTTGGAGTGGGTCGATCATCCCGATCTCGGGCGCGTGGTGCTGCCGACGACGCCATTGCGGGTGCATGGGACCGATGTCGCGCCGGCGGTGCCGAGCCCCTCGGTCGGACAACATAACGACGAGGTTTATGGCGGCTGGCTTGGGCTGTCGCAGGCGGAACTGACATCGTTGCGGGCGGAGAAGGTGATCTGATGGCGAACACTCCTCTGGATGGTTTCGTCATTCTGGATCTGACGCAGTTTTATCAGGGACCGTACGCGACGATGATGCTCGCGAAAGCGGGCGCCGATGTCATAAAGATCGAGCCGCCGAAAGGGGAAAGTCTGCGTGGGATGGCTCCGGCGGGGAAGACGGGGTCCTATCCGGTGGCGGCGCTGAACGCCAATAAGCGGGGCGTCACGCTGGATCTTAAAACCGCGGACGGGCGCGATCTGCTGAAGCGGATGGTGCTGAAGGCCGACGCGCTGGTGGAGAATTATGCGCCTGGCGTGATGGATCGGCTCGGCGTGGGATGGAAGGTGTTGAGTGAGATCAATCCGCGGCTGGTTTACGCTTCGGCGACCGGATACGGATTGTCAGGACCGGATCGCGATAATCTGGCGATGGATTTTACCATTCAGGCAGCGTCCGGAGTGATGAGTCTGACCGGTTATGCCGATGGACCGCCGCTGCGCACGGGGGCGCCGTATGTCGATATCCTCGGCGGCGCGCATCTTTACGCGGGATTGATGACGGCGCTGCTGGAACGTGAGCGCACGGGCCGCGGACGGCTGGTGGAAGTCGCGATGGTGGAGGCAGTGTTCGCCTCGCTCGCGACGGCGATCGATCAGTATCACCGGGCCGGGGAGAAGATTCCGGCGCGAACCGGCAACGCGTTCGCGAACTTCAATCGGGCGCCATATAATGTTTACGCGGCGCAGGATGGGTATGTCGCGATCATTCTCGTCACCGAGGCGCAATGGCAGAACCTGTTGCGGGCGATGGGGCGGGACGATCTGAAGGATGATCCTCGGTTCATTAAGAACGACACGCGGGTGGCGCATTACGCGGAGACCGAGGCGCTGGTGTCGGGATGGACCTCGTCTCATACGCGCGCGGAAATCTTCGCCGCGACCAGCAAGTTCAAGATCCCCTGCGCGCCGGTACGCGATCTGGAGGAGTTGCTGAACGACCCCCATATGCACGGCCGCGGCATGCTGGAGGTGGTCGATCATTATGACTACGGACCGGTCGTGCTGCCGAACTCGCCGTTGCGGTTTCATGGCACG
>Ga0182030_10018023_pt1 | contig 13577 bp, 14 predicted proteins | sample 812S3MmetaG_FD_121299 | JGI IMG/M metagenome (GOLD analysis project Ga0182030, IMG submission 121299) | Permafrost microbial communities from Stordalen Mire, Sweden - 812S3M metaG (Illumina Assembly) | ecosystem: Environmental > Terrestrial > Soil > Wetlands > Permafrost | place: Sweden... | reverse complement strand
GGGGCAAATCATTTACACCTATGTCGGCGGGAATCCGTTGAGCAGGATTGATCCGCTTGGACTGCTGAATTTTGTTGCTGGCGGAGGAGGTGCATTAGTCGTTGGAGGTTCGGGAGGAGAGGCTACATCCGGCGGTTATTACAATGTGCAAAGTGGCCAGTCGGGTGGATTCACAAATTCAGGTGGTGGTTCGGGCCTTTTTGCAGGCGGTGGAGCTTTTGTAGGTTTTGTTACTGGCGATGTAAGTAATGTTAGTGGTGGATTCATCAATTGGAATCTCGCCATCCCTGGTACAAACTTTAGTGCTACGGTCTACTTTAATGACACCGGTAGTTGGGTAGGTGGTGCTATTGGTTATGGGCCTGGGATAGGTGCAGCCAGGACAACCACTAATACGACGCTTTATCCCAATTCTTGTACCGCAAATTAAATATGATGAAAATTTCACTAAAATCGCGATCCCTTATGATTCTCCTTCTAATGGTCTGTGGCTCGGCATTAGGATTGATCGGGTCGGTCGAAAATCTTTTCGGGAAAGAAATTAGCTTGCTGTTGACGCTGTTTTTTGTATCGATTGGGTTTATGTTGGCGGTGCGCTTGAGATGTCCAAATTGCAATTTTCGCCTTTCAAAGAAATTTCCAGTGGGTGCATTGATTTTGTTGTTTTTCGCCAAAGATAGCTGCCCACAATGTGGTGAAAAAATCCCTTAGGATTCGCTGGAGTCGTTACTTGGAACGCACTGCACCAAATACCTACACCTATGTAGGCGGCAATCCGCTGAGTTACGTAGATCCTTATGGTTTATACCATTTTGTGGGTAATGCCAAAGGTCCTATTACTTCTGGGCAGGCGAGTTTGATGTCATGCCTGGATACATGTACTAAACGAGACCTTGCCATTTCATCTGCAAATGATGGAACACACTCAGGCCCTAGCGATCCTCATTTTTCTGGTCAAGCTTGTGATCTGGGAAAAAATAGCAACCCAGGATTGACCCGCCCTGACGTTCAAGCTTGTTTTGCTAGTTGTGCTGTAGGGTTAGGAATTACTGGCTCTAGTTTTGCAACTGAGGGGGGACAAGATTTCCACTTACAGACGCGTCCGGGACGTGGTGGCGCAACTGGTTTTTCTCCAAAGATACAATGAGTAAAATTTTAATACTATTTGGACTGACCAAGATGTTGCATAAATTACTAGTGCTGCTAAGTTTGTTGTTTATTTTTCCGAATGGCTCATTAGCGGCAGCGCCTAAGGAATGTGTCGAAAAAATTTCTCCAGACTTGGTGAAATTACTTGGGGAAAAATTTCCGGCATTTCGGATACCTCAACTAATGGATTTAGATCAACAGAGTATAAGGGGCGACTTCGATAACGGTGGTGATGGATGCTATGCCGTCGCAAATGCCGATTTTGACGGGGATAGCCAACAAGACGTAGCAATATTATTGGTTTCGACAACGAAAGATCCCCAAAAAGAGCCACAATTAATAGTGGCCTTGCGGAGAGGAAATACTTGGAAAATTCATAAGCTACCAACCTTTTGCGAAACTATACAATTCTGCTACGTAGAACCTGAAAAAGCAGGAACATATTTACGAACCCAAGTAGCTGAAGATCCCATAACTCGAAAAAATGAGCGTTCCAGGTTGACTAGCGAGCACATGAGTGTACGGTCTGGCACATTGGAATCGACTGGTATTGTCTACGTGTATTCGAATGGGCACTGGCTGTTTGTTTGGGTGTCCGATTAATATCTACACCTATGTTAATGGGAACCCGCTGAGCTACACCGATCCGTTAGGTTTGCAGTCATGGACAATTGGTTATTTTCCGGGAGTTGGAGGACAGGTTACCTTTGGTCAAAATCCGAATGGATCAGGTTTTATGTCTGTCCAGTTTGGATGGGGGATTGGGGGAGGCATTTCTTATAATCCACTTGGACAGCAGCCTGGATATTCTCCATCGCAAGGGAACTCATGGGGGGCTGGGGTTGGTCTTTATAGTCAAGCAGGTTTTCGCGCGGGGCCAGTTGGCGCGAGCATAGGTGCAAACGTTGGTCGAAATTACATGTGTTCTGGTGATAATGCTTATGGTGGAATAACAGCAAATGGATCTGCTAGAGGTTTGTCTCCTTGGGGTATAGGTGCATCAATCTCTGGAGGAGGACAATTTACGATATTCGGAGGGGGAACGCCCCAATGATAAAGCCCCGCCCCTATCATTTTGTTATGTTTTCAGTTGTTCTTGTATTGCTCACTGTCACTCTCTTTTTTGTTGCAATTCATACAGATGCTTATGAAGAAGCTGAACGGTTTACTCGACAGGATAGCCGGGTAATAGCTCTTATTGGAAATGTAAAAGAAGTCAACTTCAGATTCTGGGATGGATTTGAATTTACTTCTGCTGGTAGTGGCGGTGAGGCAAATTTTGTTTTGAATGTGGTTGGTGTTAACAAGAAGGCGGTAATAGACTTCCGTTTACACTGCTTGGCAAATCGATGGTATGAAGAGGTGGTATATATTCGCGTTAATGGGGACTCTGAATTACATACCATCTATGGAGAACATAAATAGATGCAGGATCAATGTGGTCAGTGTCGATTGATATTTTAATCTCCTTAAAACCATTGCTGTTATTGGCTTCCAGCGATTGATCTCTCTTTCTCTTCTTCTTCAAAAACAAAAAGTGTCCTGTCCGACCGTCCGCCAAGCAATAACGAGCCGGAATCATGGCATTTTTTAAAAAAACTCCTGCCTAACGAACAGCACTGCCAGTATGAAACAAGAAATTTAGACCAAGTTTGAGGCTTACCTGCATCAATCTGGAGGCTTTACCACACGCGGCGCGGACTTTCCATGGACAGGTGTTTAATCGTCCTGAATGCTGCAACTTATGCTGTCGCCAATACTGCCCTTATCTTTGCAAGTAATAGCCGCTGAGCAGGCCATCCCAAGCCTCGAACCAGTATTCATGTTTGAAACGCGTCATGTGTGGATCAATGCCAGCCCAAGCCTCGGCGGGGGTTGCACCGCCAAGATTCTGATGCGTCCTCACATGGTTATAAAAGAAACGAAAGTCGACAAGAGCATCACCAAGTGCGTCAAAAGATACCACCGCGAGCTGATCGAGACTCGTTTTAAGGGAGCCGAAGAAACGTTCTACGCGACCATTTTGCCACGGGCAATGCAAATCGATTCTTTGATGGCGGATGCCGAGCAGCAAGAGCGCAAAGCGAAACACGCGCGAAGTAAAGATAGGCTCGTTGTCGGTTCTGAGCATCTTGGGTTTGCCATAGTACCTGATCGAAGCGATGAGCTTGCAGACCAGTGTCCAGCTTGACTTGCTGTGCAGAGCTTCGAGGGTGAGTGCGGCACGGCTCGCATGTTCGAGAATGGTGAGGATATGGCGGGTTCGACCATCGAGCGTGGTTTTGCCGGTAAGATCGAGTGCCCAGACGAGATTGTGAGCAACAGCCTTGGGCGTTGCATTCTTGATTTGTCGCCTGAGGATGTCGATCTCATAGCGATGCTTGCGGATCGTATTCGCAACGTAGCTCTTGCCGACTATCATATGTCGAGTGAGTTCGAAACGCCGGTTGAAGCAATCTGCGATTTTGCGAAAACCGCTATGGGGCATGAGCGCTTTCAAGCGCAGCACCTCGCGCTGCACCCAGACAGGCTTCGCCCGTGAGCGGTGGGACACGTCTTCCGCTGGTGCAATACGCCAGTAGCGGCGGGAGCGTCTGCCCAAGCACCGTTGCAGTGATAGAGCATGGAACGCCAGATGCAGACGGGAAACCGCATACTGGAGCCAGGCCATCATGGCATGTGCAAACTGGGCGATGAAATCTATCTGACGCGTCAGCATGCGAAAAATGGAAAGAACAATAGGATTCATAATTTCCTTCGTAATAAATGATTGCGCTGGCGTATCAAGGCGCAACAGCAGGGAGTTTGGTAGGTGATGATGGAATTCATCGAATTAACCTGCAAGTTGTTTTTATATAGAATAGCTATGTGAAGGCAGCGCTGGTGAATTTGAAAAAAATTAAGAGATACCTGATTCATGTGCGGGCAAGTTGCTGGTACACTCACGGCATGTTCGATTTTCCTGCAAAGCATGGAACCACGAATGAGAAATTACACTAAGAATAAAATATTTCGCATGCATGGCCCAAAGGGCTTTACGCTCCTCGAACTGCTGGTGGTGATGGTGATCATAGGCTTGCTTGCGGGGTATGTCGGGCCCAAGTATTTCAGCCAGATCGGCAAGTCCGAAGTCAAAACCGCCCGTGCCCAGATCGATGCGTTCGATAAAGCTTTCGATCAGTACCGCCTCGACACCGGCCATTATCCAAATAGCACGCAGGGGCTGAACGCACTGGTGGTCAAGCCTGACAACGAACCCAAATGGGAAGGCCCCTATCTCAAGAAGGCGATACCGCTGGATCCTTGGGGCAATGCCTACCAGTACCGTCAACCCGGAGTGCACGGTGAATATGATTTGTATTCCTACGGCAAGGACGGGAAGCTAGGCGGTGAAGGTGAAAATGCCGATATCACCAACTGGTAAATAGGATGCGTTATCTCGTCACGGCAGTTAGGGGCAGCAATGACTTGTTGACGCTGGAGGTCGAGGCATCCGACGAGATCGGCATCAGGGCGCACTCCGATCTGCGCGGCTGCACGATCCTGCAGATCAAGCCGCTGCAATTCGGTTTGCCGCGCTTCAAGCGGGCGAGTAAATTTCCGGTCTTGCTGTTCAGCCGCGAACTTCTGGCCCTGCTGAAAGCGGGACTGTCGCTCACGGAAGTCATCGACTTGCTTGTCGAGAAAGAACAGAACGCCGCCAACCGCAAACTGCTTGAATCGTTGCGTACCTCCCTTTATCAGGGCAAGTCCCTGTCCAATGCCTTGCAGGCATTCCCGAACGTATTCACGGAATTCTATGTGGCGACGGTCAGCGCCAGCGAGCGTGCCGGAAACCTGACCGAGGCGCTGGACCGTTATGTGCGTTTTCAGGAACAGGCCGATGTCATCAAGAAGCGCATCGTCAGCGCCTCAATCTATCCCGCGTTACTGCTCGCCGTGGGCGGGTTGGTGAGTCTGTTTCTGATGTTTTACGTGGTGCCGCGCTTCAGCCGCGTTTACGATGATATTCGCGGAGACATGCCGTTCTTCTCTCAACTGCTGATGGAATGGGGGCGGTTCGTCTCCGAAAACTTGACCTCCGTGCTGGGCGGGATCGTTGTGTTTATAGGATTGGCCGCCTATTGGCTGAGCCTGTCCAGTTCGCGAGTTTGGCTCATGCAAACCGTCCAGCGTATTCCAACCATCGGCGAACGGGTCAGGTTCTACCAATTGTCACGCCTTTACCGGACGTTGGGGATGCTGCTGCGGGGCGGTATTCCGGTGGTTACTGCCATCGGCATGGCCAAGGGGCTGCTGGGGGCCGAGTTGCAAAACAGACTGTCCAGCGCCGTGCGCGATATCAGGGAGGGGGTTACCACCTCCCAGGCGATGGACAGAAACCAACTCAGCACCACGATTTCATCCCGCATGTTGCGTGTGGGGGAGCGCTCGGGACAAATGGGCGAGATGATGGAACGCACGGCCGAGTTTATGGATGAAGAATTGGCGCGCTGGATTGATTGGTTCACCAAACTTTTCGAACCCCTGCTGATGGCATTCATCGGGGTCGTGATCGGTTTGATCGTGGTGCTGATGTATATGCCCATATTTGAATTGGCGGGCAGCATCCAATAACTGGCCCATCCATGCCCGACCTCTCCCCTCAACTGATCAACGACGCGCGCGCGCAATCAAGCAAGGATGGCACGCGCCTGATTGAAGTGCTGCAAGCGATGAGCGGGCTTGAGGATACGGTATTCGTCAATCAATTGGCCGACCTGTTCCAATGCCCGGCATTGGATATGGCGCAACTGCACGCATTGCAACCCGCCTTCGATGTGGTGAGCTATCAGGAAGCGCTCAAGCGCGGCTGTATGGCGGTGCGCGACGGGGAGGCTGCCACCCTGTTTTTGTTCGCCGATCCGTTCGATCAGGCCTTGCGCGCCTGGGCGCAAGGGGCGGTGACAAGGCCAGTATCCTGGCGCCTCGCGCATCATTCCGATCTGAAGGCGTACCTTGCCAAGCAGGAACATCTCGTCCGGGCGGTGGACGATGTTTTGCTCGGCTCTGGCTCGGGTAGTGGAAACACAGAACAAACAGATATTTCCCTGCGCTCCATCAGCGAGGATGACAGTCCCGTCGTCAAGCTGGTGAATTCCTCGCTGTATGACGCCTTGAAGGCCGGCGCAAGCGACATCCATCTGGAATGCACGCCCAATGGTCTGGTCATCAAGAACCGCATCGACGGCGTGTTGAACCGGCTCGGTGAAGTCCGTGGGCAGGAGACGGCCGAACAGGCTATATCGCGCATCAAGGTGATGGCGGAACTGGACATCGCCGAGCACCGTATTCCGCAGGACGGGCGGTTCAAGGCGGTGCTGGATGGCAGGGAAGTGGATTTCCGCGTATCCATCATGCCCAGCATTTTTGGCGAAGATGCGGTGTTGCGTATATTGGACAAGAAAGCCCTGTCCGACGAGTTGAAGGGGTTCAGTCTGGATAGTCTGGGGTTTGAGGCAACCGTGAAGAAGGAAATCCGGCGTCTCGCCAACGAACCCTATGGCATGCTGCTGATGACCGGCCCCACGGGGAGCGGCAAGACCACCACCCTGTATGCGATCCTGACCGAGATCAACAAGGGGCGAGACAAAATCGTCACCATCGAGGATCCGATCGAATATCAGTTATCCGGCATTCTTCAGATCCCGGTGAATGAGAAAAAGGGGCTGACATTTGCGCGGGGGTTGCGCTCCATCCTGCGCCACGACCCCGACAAAATCATGGTGGGCGAAATACGCGATTCGGAAACCGCGCATATTGCCATCCAGTCCGCCTTGACCGGCCATCTGGTGTTTACCTCGGTGCATGCCAATAACGTTTTCGACGTGATGAGCCGTTTCATGCATATGGAGGTTGATCCCTACAGTTTTGTCTCGGCGCTGAACGGCGTATTGGCACAACGGCTGGTGCGGATCAATTGCCGTCATTGCGCCGAGTCCTACGTGCCAACCGATGAAGAGTTGAGTGATTCCGGCTTGAGCCGAAACAAGGTTACGCATTACCAGTTCGTGCGTGGAAAAGGTTGCGGGCAATGCAGGGGGACAGGTTTTGCGGGACGCAAAGCGATTGCAGAAATCCTGCTGCTCAACGATGAACTGCGCGGGCTGATCACCAGCCGTGCGCCTGTTGTACAGATCAAGGAAGCCGCAAGACAGAACGGAACCCGGTTGCTGCGCGAATCGGCCTTGAATTTGGTTGAGCAAGGGGCCACCACGCTGGATGAGATCAATCATGTCACCTTCGTGGCGTAACCGTCTGTTCATTTCCATCAGCCCGGAGCGCATCTGCCTTCTGGGATTGGAACGCGGGTTGAAGCCTAAACTGCAAGCCAAGCTTGACGAAGCGATTGTCCCCTCCGACAAAAAACCGTCCTGGCAGGCGACATTGGATAGGCTCACACAGATACTCAGCCAACCGGCGTGGCGGAACGCCGAAGTCAATATCGTGTTGTCGAACCGCCTTGTCCGGTATGCAACCATCGTGTTCGGTGCCCAGTTGCAGAATTATCCCGTGCAGGAAGCGTTTGCCAGGCATTATCTGACCCGGGTTTATGGAACGGCTACCGAACAATTGGAGTTGCGCATTCAGGGCGGTAAGGCCGGTTCGCATCGTCTGGTCAGCGCGGTAGATCGCGCGTTACTGGAGGGGTTGCGGCAAGTGTGTGCCGCGAACAAGCTTGAGCTGCGCTGGGTGGCGCCTTATCTGATGCCGGTGTTCAATTACTATTACAAAGCAATCAAAAGCGATCCCGCCTGGCTGGTGATCAATGAACCGGGTTATTCGCTGTTTGCGCTCCTGAGTGGAGGAGAGATCGTCTCCGTGAACGGGGTGTGCCACGACAGGATAGACGAACTGCCCATGCTGCTTGATCGCGAGAATTTGGCGGGATCATTGGCGGAACCGTGCAAGTTTGTCTATCTACTGGCCCCATCCGGGGGGGATCTGCCGACAGTGCAGAACAGGGGATATGAGTTCAGTAAACTTGATCGTGTTGTGCCCGATGGTTTTCCATCATCAGAAGACGGGATGTATGCCATGGCGTTGAGCGGGGTACTGTGATGCGGCGGCTCGAACTGAATTATCAGAAACCGGCTGATCCTCCGCGCAAAACGGCGGGGTGGATTTTGCTGTTGGCGGGAGCGGCTTTGCTGATCGAGATGGGGGTGTCGTATGACAGGCAGCAAAGTGATCGGGAATCGATGGATCGGGAGATACGTACCTCAAAGATCCGTCTGGATACGCCGAGCGAGCCGCACATCAACCGAAAATTCACGGAAAAGGATTTCGGGGAGGGGCGGCAAATCATCAATCGCCTCTCGACTCCATGGGATGCGTTCTTTGCCGGGATGGAATCCGTCAGCAACGAGAACGTGGCGATATTATCCATCGAACCTGATATGCAGACCGGGTTGTTGCAGATTGAAGGTGAGGCGAAGAACTATGCGGCCGTGCTAACTTTGGTTGTCCAGCTAAGAACGACCAAGCCGTTCTCCGAGGTGTTTTTGTTGAGCCATGAAACAAAACGTGATGACCCGCAACATCCAGTAAGTTTTACTTTGTCCCTGCATTGGGTGAAACCGTCATGAGAAAATTATTCGACGACTTCAGGGAGCAACTGGGTTGGCAGGGGATGGCCGGCATAGTTCTATTAGCCTTGGCCGGAGCTTTTCTGATGCTGGCGTTGAAGCCTTTGGAGAAAGAAACGGAGTTTATGCATAGCCAGCTGGATTCGGCTCGTTCAAAAAAGGCCATACAGTCCAGAACGTTCAGTTTGGGCGATCGCCAGAAAGAATTGGGCGCGTTCTTCGATTCCTTGCCAGCGGAGCAAGACGTGACGGACATTCTCGCATCAATCTATTCTGTTGCCGAAACCAGCGGGCTGGAGTTCAAACAGGCCGAATACCACCTAAATGATCAGGACAAGCCAAAAGTTGAGTATGAGATCGTTTTCCCGGTAGAGGGTGAGTACGCGAAAATCCGTTTGTTCGCGTCTCGCGTGCTGGCCGATCACCCCGCCATTGCACTGGATCAGATCAATTTCCAGCGCGACAGGATTAACACGCCGATTTTAAAGGCGGAGATTCGGCTGACGTTGTTTTTAAATCCGTCAGTTGGTGCCCCAGTCGAGATGCGTCAATGATTGAAAATCGTCTTGAACTGAAATGGATTCCCGTTACCCGTTCCATCTTCAACGCTTGGCGCATGCTGGAACTGAACTCCATGTAGTAAAACTGCTTGCCGCAAAGCGGACAGTCGTGAAGGGCAGCAATGGGTTAATAACGGAACTCAAGGTCGATAGTTTTAATCGGAAATTAACGACCGCTATGCAACGTGAAACAGACACGCAAATCAGAGTAATTATTTTAGTTCGAAGGCTCACTGATCGGCCATAGGAGACATTGGCGATTCTCTAAAATGGCTGTCGCCCCATCCAGCCGCAATGTCCGCTTCCTACTTTTAGGAACCGTCACTTTCGCCCCACAGAAGACAGTGCTGACATACGAGTTCGCCTTGCCTCCAATGCCCTGATGAAAGGTGGATCGATAACATCCCGTGGAATCAGTGGATTCTCAATTCCGCCAAGCGCGCCACTAGCTGGATCATTTGGCCCAATCTGCCATGCTGGGATAATTCTAAGTTTGCGTTTCTCAATTGAAAATTCATTTCCAACATATGGAGTCATTTGACGATCCACCATTTGTCCCAGTGACAAGCGGTAGCAGCCAGCTTTCTCGAATAAACCGATGAAGAGATCAAGATTTTTGCTGTCGGATGGTGTCATATCATTCTTCCTCATAACAAATACGGCTTGCTGTCCTTTCTGACATAAAAGATTCGAATTTACACTTATGGCAACCCGATAGTGGGCCGGATGTTCTTTATCCGTCCCTGTAATAATAGTCAGGCAAATCCATTCGTCTTGATCTATTTTGCCTAAACGTTTATTCCAACCCCGGAAGATTTTAATCCCAGCCTCCAAGTTTTCGAACATTAAGATAAGTTCTGGTATCGGCTGACTGCCGGGAAATATGGCAAACCCAAGCCCACTCCAATGCGCTTTATCCCACAGGGGCATGTTAATCGGAGAATAGACCCGAAGATCACGGTGCTTCAGGGCATCTACGCCAAACATACCCTCTGGCGGCGGGCCGTCTGCAAAAGTTTGCGTGTCACTATCATTCCTGTCTTGCTTGTTAAATTGGCTCGAAGCTTTCTTCCAAGGCTCTACACGTGTCAACATCAAGCTTTCCGTCAGTTTTTCATCGCCCCAATCAGCCACTTGGTATTTTGGCTTGAAAGTAAGAACATTGGTAATAGCAATTACAGACTGAGCAGCCAACATTGCTCGTTCCATAACTCGTTGATTTGCGAAAAGCTCCTCAAGAGATTCTTTTGAGAGTTGCATTTGCATTTCCTTGATAATGGCTAATAACAAATCACGTAATGCATTCTGATAATCAATATTAAAATTAGGATGGTCTAGTGGTGTTGCTGTGTGCGCCACGATAATATGAGTCTCACCACAATCATCTTCCACAATTCGATGACTGAATGGGTGCTTGGCATATTCGGATTGTTTAACTTCTATCCTAAAATTCGAGCGAAGGGAGTAATGTCCTCTAAATCTAATCATTGTTGAGAATAGCGACTCCAAGAATGCCAGAATCGCTTCGCCCAATAAAATAGATGTAGTCTGGTTTTCAGCAACTAATTCAATTTCGCAACCGATAATAACGGTACGCATCGTCACTAATCGCCCAAGATGCCATTCAGCTTCAGCTGGCAAGTCAGCTGAAGCTGGCTGTTCTAACCACTTGGAAAATATATCGTCCAGATCACCATCGTCTTTATACTCTGACCGAAAAGCGTCTTCATAACCCAGCGCAAACAAGGCTGCGCCACGCGACATGATAAGCCCATGTTTTTCTAACAATGCCGCCATGCGATCCAAACTAGGCCAATCTGAATAACGTGTCCTCAATACCAAGATGCCAAAAACAGCATCCATCATCCCTAATTCTTCTTCAAGATTTTGCCGGGTTGAATCATCTAACTCTACCGCGTGGCAAAGAACATTGAGCCAGTCGATCCAAATAAGTACACAGAGTGCTCGCCCGAGTTGGAGCTCAATCCATATTAGTTTCCGTAACAAAGGTAAAGCTTGCGGTGATATTTGCCCGGTTTTGTGAATCTCGTAAAGTACGCGATCAAGCGCAAAAACCAGGTTTGCTCTAGCAGCCCATAATAGTCCAGCAGCTTCGTAACCTAACGCGGTGCCGACTACCGCCTGTATGAACTCACTTCTATGCTCATCTTGAACAAGTAGATTTTGCGCATTAGAAAATTGCTCGATTGCATCATATGTTTTACCAGATTGAAGTTTCTGGAAGCCGCGCTCAAGTCTTAAGCTTCCATGTTCGGCATCGCTGGATCGCTTGCTCTGGAATTGGATAACAGTTTCGAAAAGCTCATCGAATGCTTCCTCATCGCCTAATAATTGACCCAGTTCACGGACAATCTGAATGACTAGTTCCGCTGGATAATCTAGGTGACCCTCAGCCTCGCTAATTATTGCTTTGATATTTGAAATTACAGAAGGTAGCGTATCGCGGTTGCCAGCAGCTTCAACAAGATCCATTAGTACAAGTTGTGTTCGAGCCCAAAGAGCACTAGTAGGTTTACTTACATCAGTTGTGTGAAGCAATAAGGTTGAACGGAGCTTTGATGTGTGTTCTTTCCAGCTTTCGATGTCATGATGTGCCTGATATATAAGCCTCGAAGTATTGTTGACTTGCCACAGGTTTACCAACTTTTCCAAGTCCCATATCCATTCACCATCTAGTGCGAAAGGTTCAGCAACTTTATATAATCTATCCAATTCATCAAAATCATCGAACCACCAGTACGCGGTCCAGGCGCGGTTGTATATGACTCGAAATAATTGCCTCGTACTCCCGCTTCTTCTGGCTATTCGTTCTGCCCGATCAAAACGGCCATCGATTTCTGTCCGTGGGCGATCAAGTCCGCGAACGAGCAAGGCTGTATGTAAGCAATCCTCGAATAACTGATGGTATGTTCCTTGATAGCGCTCTTGATTCTCAAGTTGACGATCAATCTCTTCAAGTTCGAGTAATCGACCAGCATCTTGAGGGCCGTGAAGTTGTCTGCGTTCTATTCGTGGCGCGTCAATATCAAGTGTTTGATACACAACCTCCCAACGCTTATTTTGAATTACTTTTTCAACGATCCAAGTCCGATCGAGAATACGGACGGGTACGTTCCATTGCTGACTTAATTCGTCTTCAGTTTTAGCTCTATTACGGTCAGAAACAGATTGGTTGGTAATGAAATAAATGAGGGAGTAGCCACGTCCCGTCCCGACTATTTTTCCAACATCGCTCTTAACTTTAGGAAGCCAATCTTTTTTCGCACTGAATGCAAAAGCCCATCGCTCTTGTGCGGATTTGCTTGGGTCTCCTGTGTACCACAGTTCAGCAATGGAATCGGCAACAGGATAAGTTTCAGCATCGGTTTTGCTGTCCCCACCGCCGGTTGGGCCAGTCTGCGGCAGCAGATTTGGACAGAGCTCTTTTTCTGCCAGTCTTCGACAAAAATACTCAAAACGAATCTCATCTTTTCGTTGTGTAAGGGTGTCAAGATGAAATTCGAATTGGCTCCGATTCAAAGTTTGTTCGTCAATGAACACAGTATCCGAATACAACTCAGGGCGACGAGCCCTCATAAAGTCGGATGGCTTGATTGGGCCTTTATTCATCTCGTCTCTTGTTTGCATCTGGATATCTCCCGAATATGCATTTGTATTAGGGAGCATGCCAGCTCTAAATACTGAGCTTCTGGCACAAAGTTCCTCCTAGCTGAAGCTTCACAATATCGGCGTCCAGTATTGGCAGAATTTACCATGTAACTGTCTGCTTGAGTTTAGTACCTGACCGTCACTTTTGACCTTATCGCGCTTTTCAACCTGCTACGGTTCCAATAGTCGCCCTGATTCTGCCAAACATTGAAGAATTACGCCCTTGAACTGCTCGAAAACAATCCAGCATTTGTATGTCTTGTTCCAATATCCTCTGCTTCGGCATATAGGCTCAACAACACTACGGGCGTATTCGTTCGGCCTATGGAAAACTTTTATGTTTGAATAGGGTAATTCCTTTACCCATACCCAGCGCCCACCGATATCAAATACCCATTCTCTCTTTTCAGGTCTAATAACCGTATAACCCAAGTCCTTCTCGATTATTTGTGCGTATTCCACTGAAACTGGACACTCAGTCCACGGCAAACTGGACAGTCGGAGCGTAGCGACGCGGGGGTTGTTTTTTACTCCTGATTTGTGGGTTTAGTCAAACCTCTTTTGCTCTTTC
>Ga0182030_10018022_pt1 | contig 13578 bp, 9 predicted proteins | sample 812S3MmetaG_FD_121299 | JGI IMG/M metagenome (GOLD analysis project Ga0182030, IMG submission 121299) | Permafrost microbial communities from Stordalen Mire, Sweden - 812S3M metaG (Illumina Assembly) | ecosystem: Environmental > Terrestrial > Soil > Wetlands > Permafrost | place: Sweden... | reverse complement strand
ACTGCTACGTTTGGAGTCCCGCGTTTACGCGGCTCTTACATTCGAGAAGGCCCGGACCGCCTGAAGGCGGGACTCCAAACAAAAGTTCCTTCCTTATCACGGTAGCAGTGTCCAGATGCGCCCTAAGCCGCTTCCGTTTCGTATCCTGACTTGCAACTCCGTCCACTCCGGTTATTCTCCCTCCGATCACTCTTTTGCATTATGGCATCAATGATGTTTCTCTTTGCCATCCTCGCTTGGGCTGGTGGCGTCATCGTTTCTTTCTACAATGGGAACATGAAGTTCCCGATCACGGTATTGGTGTTGGGACTCATACTGTTGATTGCCCCGGTTGGGGCAATGGGACTCGCGGGCATTGCCATATTGGCCGTGATTATCTGGATTGCCAACAAACTGGATATGTGAATCGCGAAGCCGGCGCCATGCGACCCTCTGCGCACGGGCGGATGGCGTTACTTGGCTGACGGATGCAAGACGGCTTGGATCATGTTCAGTAGCGTTTCGGGGGTGTACGGTTTGGTTAGAACAGTGGTGCTTCCTTCGCACGACGGATCGAGCTTGCCGGGATCCATCAAGCCGCTCACGGCGATCACCTTGACTTCCGGGTTCATTTTCCGCAACGCGCGAATCGTCGCGTGTCCATCCAGCACCGGCATGGCGATATCGGTGATGACCAGCGCAATCTTTTCCCATTGCGGCGCATACAGCGCCAGCGCTTCTGTTCCTTCTTGCGCCAGAAGCACTTCGTAATCGTGCGCTTCAAGCGTGGTCTTGACCATTTCCCGAATGGCCGATTCGTCCTCGACCACCAGCAATAATTCGCCGTGGCCATCGGGTGGCTGTTTGATCGTCGAGGCGGATTCAGTGATTTGCGTGCATTCCGCCGGAAGAAAGATTTTAAAACACGTGCCCTTGCCGACTTCGCTTGCGACTTTGACGAACCCGCCGTGCGCCTGGACGAGCGTCATCACCGTGGAAAGCCCCAAGCCGGTGCCCTTGCCAACTGGCTTGGTGGTAAAGAATGGCTCGAAAATCCGCTGCTGCACTTCGGCAGACATGCCGGAACCGTTGTCTGCGACGGCGATGCAAACATACGGGCCGTGCTTTCCATCCTGCGCGGCGCCATCCGCGGGGGGGCCAAATTCCACGTTGCTCGCTTCGAGTGTGAGCGCACCGCCGCCGGGCATGGCGTCGCGTGCGTTAATGCACAGGTTTATTGCCACTTGGTAAAGATGTGTCGCGTCTCCTTGTACCGGCCACAGATTGGAGGCTAGGTTCGTTTTAATCTTGATGTCGGGCGGAAAGGTGTCGCGCATCAACTTCTCTAATTCATTCAATAAATGGTTCACTTGCAGTAAGCCGCGCCCACCCTCCAATCCTCGGGTGAATGTCAAAACCTGCTTTACCATGTCCGACCCCCGTCGTGCGCTCTTGACGAGAATCTCGGTCATATTCGATCGAGTCGCGTCGTCCAGTGGATCGCCCAATAATTGCGCGCTCATCAGAATCGGCGTGAACACATTATTTAAATCATGCGCAATGCCGCTGGCCAGCGCGCCCAGGCTTTCCAATCTTTGTCCGCGCAGGAATTTCTCCTGTAATACTTTTTGTTCGGTCAAATCGGTGTGCGCAACCAGAAAGGCGTGCGGCTTGCCGTCGCGATCGCACAGCAGCGTCCAGCGGCTGTTGACGGTTAGTTCTTTGCCCGCTTTGGTAAAGACCTTCACTTCGCCCGACCATTTGCCTTTCGTCAAGGCTGCCGTCTGCGCCGTCGGAATGTGGGCTAGATTGCCCCGCAGCAATAATTCGTGGATCGGTTTGCCCAAAGCTTCGCCCACCTTCCATCCATATTGCTGTTCCGCCGTCTTGTTCCAATAAAGCACCCGATTCTTTAGGTCGCGCACCATGATGGCGTCCTGCGTCTGGTCGAGCAACGCGGCTTGTTCGCGCATGGTGTCTTCCGCCAGCTTGCGCTGCGTCACGTCTTGCATGATCCCGAGCACGCGAATGCAACGGCCGTGGGCATCGGGGACCACCACCCCGCAATCCCGGATCCAGCGATAATGATCCCGGCCGTGCCGCAGGCGATATTGAACTTCGAAGGACCGTCCATTGCCCATCGCCTCTTCGATGCCGCTCTTGACCGCGTCTCGATCTTGCGGATGAATCAATGCCAGCCATTCGTCCCTCGCGCGATTCCACGAGCAGTGCTGAAGCCCGAGCATCTGTTGCGCGCCGTTGCCCCACACCACCTCGCCAGTGGCGCGGTCGATGTCATAAACGGCCAGCCCCGATGACGCTACAATCAGATCGTAACGTTCTTTCCATTCGGATGCCAGCCGTTCGGCTTTTTTAAGCGCATCATTGGCTGCTTCCAGCTCGGCGGTGCGCTCGCGGACGCGCTGTTCCATTTCGTCATACGCTGTGCGCAGTTGCAGTTTCAACTCGTGCTGCTCGGTGATGTCTCTCGAAATGACCTGTACCCCGGCGATTTTTCCGTCTTGATCGTGCAGGGGGGCCGTAATGATTTCCACATGGATCGTGTGTCCATCCGGGTCTTGTATTGCCTCGATTCTTTCAAAGACTTTTCCGGTTGTCACCACGCGCTGGTCGTCGTCGCGTAGCTTCTCTGCAATGTTTGGGGGCAGAACGTCAAAATCGGTCTTTCCCGCGACTTCGCCCGGCAGGCAGTGAAACGCTTTGCACAGCCGATTGTTGGCAAAAGTGAACCGCCCTTGATTGTCCTTGCGCAGGATAAATAATGGCAGGTGTTCGACCAGCGAATGATACAGTTCCTCCGACTCGCGCAATTCTCGCTGGCTGCTTTCCAGTTGTTTGCGACTGGCCCTGTGCGCAGCCAACTCGCGCCGTAACTCCAGTTGCGCCACGACTTGCCGCGCGAGTATTTGCAGCGATTCTTGTTGCCACCGATTAATCTCCCGCGGCACCTGGTCCATCACACATAACATTCCCAGGGCATGCCCTTTTCCGTTAATCAATCGCGCCCCGGAATAAAATCGGATATACGGATCCTTTCGAACCAGGGGCGAATGGGCGAATCGCTCATCCAACAATGCGTCCGGGACAATGAAGAGATCCCCCTCGTGAGCAATTCCGTGCGTGCAAAAGGAAACATCCCGGACGGTCTGATGTTCCGTGACGCCGACCCGCGCCTTAAACCATTGTCGATCGGAATCGATCAGGCTGACCGCAGCCATGGGCGCGTCGCAGATCCGCGCCGCCAATTCGACGAGGTCATCAAATGGAGCTTCTGGAGGTGTATCCAGAATCTTGTAGCTGTGGAGTGCCTCCAGTCGCGCGGACTCTTTCGCAGATATCGTCGTTATCATCGTGCAATCCAAAAGTTATCCATGCTGCGTGAGGCACAGAGGAAGGGGCCTGCGATGTTGTAACCGCAAAAGCCGCCTTTTCCGTCTTACCATCGGCAATCTGCCGCCCAACCTTAATCTTTCCTCAAAGAAGTTGGCTTCCGTAAAACGCGAAGCGTCCTGGAGTGCCGCGGCCCTCCGCCGCTCCTTCCAAGCAACCCACCTTGGAACTCTGAAAAGCGATAACCAGGCGAGCTTGTCTCAACGGTTCCTCCGCCTTTGCCACCGCGAACGCAAGCCAAGGAATGTCAAGGGTTGGACAAAAGAAGATTAGCCTCCTGATGCGGCATGGGCGAAACTTTTGAACATGGCTGTTGCCATGAAGAGACGTTCTCCAGATTCCAGCGCCAGCCGCCGCCAATTCTTTCGCGACGGGCTGCGCTTTATCATGCTCGGTGGATTGGTCGCCGTCGGAGCCAAAATAGCCGCTCGCCCCGGCGGTCAGGTCTGCATCAGCGCCGGCATTTGCCGGGGCTGCGAGGCCTTTGACGACTGCGGTCTTCCCCAAGCCCTTTCCGCCCGGGAAGTAATCGGTCGAGCCACCCCTGAACCAAAAAAACGCATTTGAAATGGTTGCAACTCGACACAATATATCAGCCGGTAGGGCGAGACTCCTTCGAGCCCCATCTCGATCTAATCACGGCTCGACAGAGTCTCGCCCTGCCATGTCGAAACTTCGTGCAAAGAAATCACGATGAAACCTGAATTCGAACTTTATGATCGGCGCGAGTTTTTCGGTGTGGTGACGAAAACCGCCGCCGTCATCGGCCTTGTGGCCGGCGCAAAGGCAAGCGCTGAAGAACAAGGGCAGGGGACCGCCAACCCTTTTGCCTACGACATTTCTCGTTTCCAGAAGACAGACCCCAAACTCGTCGCCTACGAGGAAGTAAACCGATGGCCGATCCCGCACAAGGAGGCCCGCCGCCTTGCCATCGGCCCGAACGACCAAATCTATCTCTGTGCCGGAAATTTTATCAATTGCCTCAGCCAGACCGGGCAGCCCGGTGTGGAATTGGCCCTTGCCGGGCCGGCGTGTTGTGTGGCCGTGGCCCGGGATGGAACGATTTACGCCGGCTTGCGCGATCATATCGAAGTCTTCGACTCCAAGGGCGCCAAAACGGCCCTCTGGGAATCTCCGGACCCCAAGTCGTGGTTAACCGGCCTGGCTGCGGGCGAGAAAGATGTCTTTGCGGCCGATGCCCACAAGCTGGTCGTGCTGCGCTATGATCGACATGGAAAAATTCTCGGACGCATCGGCCATAAAAATGCGGAACGCAATGTGCCCGGGTTCATCGTTCCCAGCCCGTTTCTCGACGTCATCATCCATCGCGACGGCTTATTGCGTGTCAACAATCCGGGCCGGCACCGGGTTGAAGCTTATACGTTCGACGGCGATCTGGAGGGCGCATGGGGCAAACCCACGGCTGCCATCGAAGGCTTTTGCGGTTGCTGCAATCCGATCGCCATTACCACCTTGGCCGACGGTCGGATCGTCACCTGTGAGAAGGGCATCCCTCGCGTGAAAATTTACAGCGCCTCCGGCGAATTCGAGTCCGTGGTGGCGGGAGCCGAATCGTTCCCGGAAAACGCCCATGCCTGTTCTGACTTGAACGACTGCATCCACGGTGGAATCGATGCGGCGGTGGATTCGGAGGGACACATTTACATTCTGGATATTGTCACCGGCGACGTGCGGGTGATGAAGCGCAAAGCATGAACCTCACGAACGGCCAACCTCCAGCAAACGAACCCGTATCGCGCCGGCAATTTCTCCGCAACGGCGCGCGGCTGATGACCATGACCGGCCTGGGAGTGGCGGCGGGCGCGCTGGTCAGCCGAAGCAACGGCGCGGCTTACGTTTGGCAAATCGATCCCGCCAAATGCCTCCACTGCGGCAATTGCGCCACCCAATGCGTCTTGGAGCAGTCCGCCGTTAAGTGCGTTCATGCCTACGCCGTCTGCGGCTATTGCCAGCTTTGCACCGGTTTTTTCGCGCCGGAACCCAACGAGCTCACCACGGCGGCGGAGAACCAGCTTTGTCCGACCGCCGCCATCAAGCGCACCTACGTCGAAGATCCCTATTATCAATATAGTATTGATGAAAATCTCTGCATCGGCTGCGCCAAATGTGTCCAAGGCTGCAACCGGTTCGGCAACGGTTCGCTTTTCCTCCAAATCCGCCACGACCGCTGCCTTAACTGCAACGAGTGCGCGATTTCCCGAACCTGTCCCGGCCAGGCCTTCCGCCGTGTGCCGGTGGATCATCCTTACCTCCTCAAAACGACCAGCCGTTGAGAATATGTTTCGCCGTTTGAAAATCATCGGTGCCTTGGGATTAATGTTGTTTCTCGCGCTGATCGTCTGCGCCGAGCAGCGCTTCCCGCCGCCGGATTTTGAAAACGGCTATCAACTCCCCACCACTTCGACGCCCGCCGCGCGCCACCTGTGGCTGCAATACGGTGATACTGCCGTGTTCCTGGCGGCGCTGGGGTTGGCGGTTTGGTTGATCTATAAAAAACGCTCCCGCCGCTGGCTTTTTTGCCTGTCGCTCTTTTCACTGGCTTATTTCGGCTTTTACCGCAGGGGCTGCATCTGCCCCATCGGCTCGCCCCAAAATGTTGTCTATGCGTTGTTTAACCCAAACTACGCCGTTCCTGTGACTGTGTTGGTCTTTTGTTTCGCTCCGATTATCGTGGCGTTGTTTGCCGGGCGGGCCTTTTGCGCCGGCGTGTGCCCGCAAGGTGCCTTGCAAGACTTGGTGTTGATCAAACCCATCAAAGTGCCGCTCTGGCTGGAACACGCGCTGAGCATAATCCCGTATCTATTCTTGGGCGCGGGTCTGATTTACGCCGCGACCGGCACGGGATTCATGATTTGCCGCTATGACCCATTCGTGCCGTTCTTTCGCTTGTCTGGCAGCACGTTTATTTTGACAGCAGGAGCGCTCTTTCTGCTCATCGGCATGTTTATTGGCCGGCCCTATTGCCGGTTTCTCTGTCCCTATGGCGGAATTCTAAGAGTGGCCTCGCTGGCCTCCAAATGGCGGGTGCGCGTCACGCCCGATGTTTGCACCCAATGTCAGCTTTGTGAACAGTCGTGCCCCTTTGGCGCAATGCGCGAACCTACCCCGCCTGGAACCAATCCAAAATGGCTAACCGCAGAGCGCAGGCGCCTCGGCTGGCTTCTGGTTCTCTTGCCCGTGTTGGTTCTCGTCGGAGTCTGGGCTGGTTCCAAACTCAATTCTGCGGCTTCGAAAGTGGATCCTGCCGTGGCCCTTTACGAACGCTATGCCCGCCAGCAAATTAAGCCGGTCCAATACAGCGCGATGAGCCCGGAGGCGCTTTCACTCCAACGCGCCGCCGAGAATCCCGATGCAACCTTAAAAGCCGCCAGGGATTTACAGCATCGATTTATCCTGGCCTGCGAGTTATTGGGCGGTTGGATCGGACTGGTCATTGGCCTGAAACTGATTGCCTTGTCCCTGCGTCAAAACCGGACAGACTTCGAGCCCGACCGCGGGGCGTGTGTGGCTTGCGCCCGATGCTTCACCTCGTGCCCGAACGAACGAGTGCGCCTTGGGCTGATGCCTGCGACGGGAGAACCCGCCTCGTTATGAGTAAGACCCCTCTTCGTAGCGCACTCTTATTGACAGCATGGATTGCCGCTTTCTTTTGTCTCCTGGTTGGCGGCGTCATGGTTTATGAGCATCTTACCGCCTCTTCGAATGATCCCTGGAAATCTCCGCAACTGCTCGCGCTGAAAGAAAAGTTGGCCGCGTCGCCAAAAAGCGAACCCCTGCAAAACGAGATTCGCGAGCTCGACCTGAAATATCGCCGGCAGTTTCGTCATCGCCTGGCGCTGGACAGAACCGGGGCCTGGCTTTTGCTGGGTGGGGCGTTTGTGCTGGTCTTGGCGGCAAGAAAAGCAGCGGCGCTCAATAACGCTCCTCCACGGCCCCAACGCAGACTCGATGACGGGGAACATTCCAGGAAACTAGCCTCGCGCGCGCGCTGGTCATTGGCGGGCGTTACGGTGGTCGTGGCCGGTTCATTATTATTGATTCGATTGGCCAATACTTCCGCAATTCCCGGCAACTCCGCCGTCGCACACAAAGCTCCGGTGGAGGATGTCCCGACGTTAGCCGAGTTCCAAACGAACTGGCCGCGCTTCCGCGGATGGGACGGAAGCGGCGTTGTCGCATGGGATTTTAAATCCACGCCCGCCGTCCTCTGGCATTCCGCCATTCCGTTGCCTGGGCACAGTTCGCCCATTGTCTGGGGAGATCGTGCTTTCGTTTCCGGCGGCACCTCGGCGCAGCGTAAAGCTTTCTGCTACAACATCACAAACGGGGCGTTGCTCTGGCAACGCGCCATCGAAAATGTTCCCGGCAGTCCGGCGAAAGTTCCCGACGTGCCGGAGGACACCAGCTACGCCGCTGCCACCATGGCAACCGATGGACGCCGCGTCTATGTTTTCTTTGCCAACGCCGATCTCGCAGCGCTCAATTTCGACGGGTCCGTGGCTTGGACGAAATACCTCGGTCCGCTGAAAAATCCCTATGGCTATGCCGCATCGCTGGCGATCTGGGGCAACACTCTTCTCATCCAATTGGACCAGGGTGAGAACCGCGCGGAGAATTCGAAACTCGTCTCGTTGCAGGGCGCTAGCGGACGTGTTTTGTGGGAGCGCATCCGGCCGGTGCCCGCATCGTGGGCCACGCCCATCGTCGGAGAAGCAGCCGGAAAAATGCAGATCATCACCCTTGCTAATCCCTGGGCAATTGGCTACACCTTTCCGAACGGAAAGGAACTGTGGCGGGCCAAGCTGCTCGAAAACGAAGTCGTGCCTTCCCCGATTTTGGGCGGCGGTTTTGTTTTGGTGGTCAGTCCAAGTTCCAAGCTGATCGCATTGCGCGCCGATGGCGCGGGCAAAGTCGCCCAGGCAGCCGCGGCGTGGTCCACCGAAGAAAATGTTCCGGACATCTCCAGCCCGGTCAGTAAGAGCAACTTGGTTTTCACCGTTACCAGCGGCGGAATGGCAACGTGTTTTGGAATCAATGACGGGAAAAAAATATGGGAAACAAATCTGGATACAGAAGTGCAGGCATCGCCCGGAATAATAGGCGACAACCTGATTGTCCTCGGACAAACCGGAACACTGGTGACATTGCAAGCGGGTCGCGACTGTCACGAAACAAGCCGAATCCAAATCCCCGACAAGTTTGTGGCCAGCCCGGCTTTTGCCGACGGTCATATTTTCCTGCGCGGAATGACCAACCTTTATTGCCTCGGCCCCGTTGCCAATGCCTTGAAAAAACCGTGACCTATGCCAAGCGTGGACCTTAAATTCGTTGAGCAAACGGTGGAGCGCATCGGACGCAAACCCGACGCGTTGATCCCCATCTTGCAGGCGCTCCAGGAACATCATGGTTATTTGCCCAGGGAAGCTTTGCGGCGGCTCTACGAATTGACCGAGATTCGGCCCGCTTCAGTTTCAGGAGTTTCGACCTTTTACGACATGTTCCGTCACAAGCCGGCGGGTAAACATATTTTCCGAATCTGCCGAGGCACCGCATGTCATGTGGCCGGCGCGGAACGGGTCGAGGAGGCCTTGCGAAGGGACCTGCGCATCCCGCCAGGGACGGATACCGATGCGGCGCACGAATTCACCATTGAGCAAGTCGCCTGCTTGGGGTGTTGCACACTGGCGCCTGTCGTGAAAATGGGCGGCGCGACCATGGGATTCTCTTCAGCGGAGAAGGTGGCGAAGCAAGTAAGCGAGTATCTCGCCTGGCAGACCACGGCGGCAAACGTGGAATCCACCGAAGAAACCAGCCCGCCTGCCGCCAACGGTTCCGCCGAAATCCACGTCGGCCTGGGTTCCTGTTGCATGGCCAAGGGAAGCGACCGGTTATTTCATGCCTTGCGCGAAAGCGCGGATCAATGCGGCGGATCGGTCAACATCAAGCGCGTCGGTTGCATGGGAATGTGCCATCGCACGCCGATGGTGGAAGTCGCTCTGCCCGGCCAGGCATCCGCGTTTTATTCGAATCTCACTCCCGCCCAGGCGGGCGTCCTTCTGCAGCGTCATTTTCCGCAGCGCAGTTTTTTGCGCCGTGCCGGCCAGCTCTGGACCAACATGCTGGACAATCTTTTGCTGGCCGAAGCCACGCCGCGGCAGGAAGTGGCGCGCTATTCCATGAGCAAACGCGATCCGTCCATACGCGCCTTCTTCGAAAAGCAGACCCACATTGCCACGGAACATTTTGGCAAACTCGACCCGCTCGATTTGGATGAATACCTTTCCCATGAAGGCTTCGTGGCCCTTCGGAAGTGTCTGCCGGCCTCCGGCGAAAATGCGAAGCCCGCCCTTTCTCCCGAGGAACTGGTCTCCGCCATCGAAAAATCCGGACTGCGCGGACGCGGCGGCGCAGGCTATCCGACCGGAAAGAAGTGGCACACGGTCCGCCAGCAGCCAGAGGTTGTCAAATATGTTATTTGCAACGGGGACGAAGGCGATCCCGGGGCCTTCATGGACCGGATGATTCTGGAATCGTTTCCGTTTCGCGTCATTGAAGGGTTGGCGCTGGCGGCGCTGGCTGTCGGCGCGCACGAGGGCATTCTATATATTCGGCATGAATATCCATTGGCCGTCCGGCGGGTGCGGGCGGCTTTGGCAAAGTTGGAAGAGCGCGGTTGGATCGGCGGTACGCTGTTGGGCGCGGATTATCCATTGCGTTTGAGCGTTGTTGAGGGCGCGGGAGCGTTCGTGTGCGGAGAAGAAACGGCCCTCATCGCCTCGGTCGAAGGACGGCGCGGGATGCCCCGGTTGCGTCCGCCGTTCCCGGCAGAATCTGGCCTTTGGAGCAAACCCACATTAATCAACAACGTTGAAACGCTCGCCCTGGTTCCCTGGATCATTCGGCACGGTGCCGAAAAGTTCGCCGCGCTCGGCACTGCCCAGAGCAAAGGCACCAAAGTCTTCGCTTTGGCCGGAAGAATTCGCCGGGGCGGGTTGATCGAGGTGCCGATGGGCACCACGCTACGCGAGATTGTCGAAAATATCGGCGGCGGCGCGGCGGAAGGACGGCGGATCAAGGCGGTGCAAATCGGTGGGCCGTCCGGCGGATGCGTGCCGGCCAGTTTGATGGATACGCCGGTGGACTATGAATCACTGCGCGATGTGGGCGCAATCATGGGATCGGGCGGAATGGTTGTGCTGGACGATTCGTCGTGCATGGTTGATATCGCCCGGTATTTTCTTCGATTTACTCAGGACCAATCCTGTGGCAAATGCACCTTCTGCCGTGTTGGAACGCGCCGAATGCTCGACATTATGGACAAGCTCTGCGCGGGCAAGGCGCAACGCGCTCATCTCGACGAACTGGAGCGGCTCGCCCGCCAGGTTAGCGCCGGCAGTTTGTGCGGCCTGGGAAAAACGGCGCCCAATCCTGTCCTCTCGACCTTGCGCTATTTCCGCAGCGAATATGAGGCTCACTTGCAAGGCCATTGTCCTGCCGGACAGTGCGCCGCTCTTGTCAAGTACCAGATCACCGCGGCCTGCACAGGTTGCACTCTTTGCGCGCAGCATTGCCCCGTTCATGCCATCCCGATGACTCCCTACGCGCGGCATGAAATTGACCTCAACCTTTGCACGCGTTGCGACACCTGCCGCAAAATATGCCCCCAAGAAGCGATTGAGGTAGCATGAGCCCATTTAAAATCTCCATTGACGGAAAGCACGTAAAAGTTGAGGCGGGCCAGACGGTTCTGGAAGTCGCCCGGAAGATCGGCTTGGACATACCGAGCCTGTGCCATCTCGAAAAATGCGGTCCTCTCACTTCCTGCCAGGTCTGCCTCGTGAAAGTGGCGGCCAAAGGCCAGGGGCAAGGCCGTTTGGCGCCCTCCTGCGCGACCAAAGTCGAGCCGGGCATGGTGATCGAAAGCGAGACCCAGGAAGTTCACGAAGCGCGCCGCACCGCGCTCGAATTGCTTTTCAGCGACCACGTCGGCGATTGTCTTTCTCCCTGTCACCGCCTTTGTCCGCTGCAACTGAACATTCCCGTGATGATTCGTCAGATCGAATCTGGCCGTCTGGACGAGGCCGCCGCCACCATGCGCCAGGCTCTACCGTTGGCCGGTGTGCTGGGCCGCCTCTGCAACCATCCATGCGAACAAGGTTGTCGCCGCGGCGTTTTTGACGAGCCTGCGGCCATCCGCAACTTTGAGCGATTCTTGACAGAGCACGAGATTGGACAAACCGCCGCCGTGAAATCCCGGCGCAGCGCTCCAGCCAAACAGTCCGTTGTGGTCGTCGGCGCCGGACCGGCCGGCCTGACGGCGGCGCATGATCTGGCCCGGCACGGCTATAGTGTCTCAATCATTGATCGCGCCGCCAAACCGGGCGGAAAATTGCGGGACGCGACGGATTTGCCCGCCGAAGTGCTTGATGCGGAAATCAAATTTCTGGCGGCAATGGGAATCGATTTCCGGACCGGCATCGAGTTGGGGAATCAAGTTACATTGGATGGATTGGGCCGCGGTTTCGATGCCATTCTGCTTACCGTCGGCGAATTGGTGGCGGGCGAAGCCGGAAAACTCGGCGTGCCCGTCACCGGCGTCTCGCTCAAGGCCGACACCGCCAGTTGCCGGGTAAGCCCTCCGAATCTTTTTGCCGCCGGCTCATGTGTCAAACCCGCCAAACATGTCATCCGGGTTATGGCCGAAGGCAGGGCCGCCGCCGAATGTATTCATCAATACTTACTCGGCCAGACCCCGCGTCGTCCTGAGAAACCGTTTTCAAGTATCATGGGACGGTTGGAGCCGGGCGAGTTGCGGGATTTTCTCCGCAGCGCCAGTCCGGAACACACCGTCGCCCCGTGCTCCCGCTGTTCGGGGATCAATCGCGAGGAAGCGAAGCACGAGGCCGCGCGCTGCCTGCATTGCGATTGCCGTTCATCCGGCAATTGTTTGTTGCAACATTACGCGCAAGTTTATAATGCCGACGCCACCCGATTCCGCTCAGAGCGCCGTCCCTTTGAGCAGCACCTACAGCACGGCGGCATCATCTTCGAGCCCGGCAAATGTATTCTCTGTGGAATTTGCGTAAAACTGACCGAAATGGCCGCCGAACCGCTGGGTCTGACATTTGTGGGCCGCGGATTCGACGTCCGTATTGCCGCGCCCTTTGATCATCCCATTGAAGAAGGCTTGAAAGCCGTCGCAGCCGAATGTGTGCGCCACTGTCCCACAGGCGCCCTGGTGTTTGCCGATAAAACCAGCGGTTAATCTTTGGTAGCGCACACCTCCGAGTGTGCTGTGCCGCAGGTGCCCCAACCTGCGGACGCTCCACCGATTCGGAAGGGAGGTTTTTAGCCCGACTTGGCGGATTCGACCTTCGTGAAAATCATTTTTATTGCGCAAGTGGTTGACAGGACGCGGGCACGCCAATTGCTTGAAAGCCGAAAAAGGCTGTAGTGAAGACCTACCCTATTCCCAAGATCAAAGAGATGTGCATAATCGAATGCCATTATGTTTTTGCGCTACACGACGCGGAAGAAGAACGGCAAGGAGCATCGCTATTACAGCCTGGTGGAAAACCGGCGCGGGGCCAGTGGCCGGGTGGTGCAGCGGCATGCGCTTTACCTGGGCGAGATCAATGACAGCCAAGAAGAGGCCTGGCGCAAGACCATCGAGATTTTTCAGGAGGGCCAGGCGCGCCCGCGCACGGTGGCGTTATTTCCCGAGGATCGGATCGGGGCGGTGGCCGATGGGGAGATCGTGCGGATTCGGCTCAGCGACCTCTCGTTGCACCGGCCCCGGCAATGGGGCGCTTGCTGTCTGGCGGGCCAACTGTGGGAACAATTGGGCTTGGATGGATTTTGGGCGGCCCGCCTGCCACCCAGCCGCAAGGGCACGCGCTGGGATTGGGTGCTGCAAATCCTGGTGGCCTACCGGCTGCTGGACCCGGGCAGCGAGTGGCGGCTCTATCGGCATTGGTTTGAGCACAGCGCCATGGCCGATCTGCTGGGGGCGGACTTGGAGTTGGCCGACATCCACAAGCTCTACGAGTGTCACGAGCGGTTGCTGGAGCACAAGCGGAATTTATTCACCCATCTGGCCGGGCGGTGGAAGGATTTGTTCAACGCCCGTTTCGAGGTTCTGCTTTACGATTTGACCAGCACCTATTT
>Ga0182030_10018020_pt1 | contig 13578 bp, 14 predicted proteins | sample 812S3MmetaG_FD_121299 | JGI IMG/M metagenome (GOLD analysis project Ga0182030, IMG submission 121299) | Permafrost microbial communities from Stordalen Mire, Sweden - 812S3M metaG (Illumina Assembly) | ecosystem: Environmental > Terrestrial > Soil > Wetlands > Permafrost | place: Sweden... | reverse complement strand
CTGCAACGTCACCGGGGAGCGGCAACAGGCTTCAAGCACCTTGCGATCTTTCCTCGAAAGGTGGACTTCTCTTGCTTCGGGTATCATCCCGATCTTGAATCATGACTCACGTTCCAAGGAAAGGGGGTACTAGTTCTCCAGAAACCGCCCCGAGGCAATGCGCGGCAGCTGCGCGACCGGCCAGTTGTAGATGTAGGTCCAGGCGTCCGTGACCGCGCCGCCGGCCGACGTCACCGGCAGCATCCGCCTGACATACTCGGTCGGCTCGGCAAAACCCTCGCCGCAGGCCTCGTAGATGTCGAATTCGCGCAACAGCGCTTCCGCCGCGCGCAGCCGGTACAATTCGCCGAACACCACCTCTTCGGGGTCGTCGGACAGCACCAGCGCGGGATAATGTCTGACCCGATAGAGCCGGCCCCGGCGCTTTGCCTCGCCGATGAAGTCGGCATGGGCGGAAAGCAGCCTGGCCATCGGATGGTCGTAGCCGCGCATCAGGGTGCCGTAGACGAACAGAAGATCGCAGGTCATGGACTGTTTTACACCGTCATTGCGAGGAGCACTCTTGTCCGCCGAAGCCCGCCTTCGGGCGAAGGCGGATGCGACGAAGCAAGCCATTCCTTCTTTGCCACGCAGGGATTGCTTCGCAAGAGCTCGCAACGACGAGATTGGCTGTCTGACAAGCAAATCTTTGGCGTTCGTCATTGCGAGGAGCCGTTGCGACGAAGCAATCCATCTTTTACTCGCCGCCCCTGGAATCGTCGCTGTCGCTCCTCGCCATGAGGGGAACAGGATCAGGCCGCCACCACTTCATCGCTGATGACGAGGAATTTGACCAGATCCATGCGTCCGAAGCTCGTGGTCAGCGCCACGTCGGCGGCGTCGCGGCCGGTGGCCATCAGGATGCGGCCGATCCGCGGCTTGTTGTGGCGGGCGTCGAAAGTATACCAGCGGCCGGACAGGTAGGCCTCGAACCAGCCGGAAAAATCCATCGGCGCCGGATCGTAGGGAATGCCGATGTCGCCCATGTAGCCGGTGCAGTAGCGCGCCGGAATCCCCATGCAGCGGCAGAAGGTCAGCGCGAGGTGGGCGAAATCCCGGCACACGCCGGTACCCTGATTGTAGACGTCGTGGGCGGATTTCATGTGATGGGCGTGCTGATAGCCGAACGTGACGTGGTTGTGCACGAAGCTGCAGATCGCGGCCACCCGCTGCCAGCCCGGTGGAATATTGCCGAACAGCGACCACGCCACATCGGTCAGTTTGTCGGTCTCGCAATAGCGGCTCGCCATCAGATACACGAGAATATCGTCGGGCAGCTGATCGATCGGAAGCTGCTGTGCCGACGGTTCGACGATGTCGGGCAATCCGGAATCGCGCACCAATGCGCTGCCGCGCAGCGTGACACCGCCGGCCGGCGCCACCAGCCTGCCGCAGATATTGCCGAAACTGTCGCGATAGAAACCGATCGGCACGTTCGGCTCGGCAAGGATGGTTTCGGTGCCGATGATGTCGGCACGACGCGACGGATGAATGCTGAGCATGATCACCATCGGCGTCGGCTGCACCGCGGCGTGGACGATTTCGAAGCCTACCTTGATTTCCATGATCAAACCCCCGCTCTTTCGGCCGAGACGACGTTGATGCTGACCTCCATGCCGACAAAGGCGTCGGCCGACCCGAGATAGGTGCCGTGCAGCGGGATGGCCTGGCGCGGATCGCGCGCCACCGCCACCCGCACCAGGTCGCGGGTGCCGACGATGCCGTTGGTCGGATCGAACTCGATCCAGCCGGCGTCCGGCAGATAGACCTGGACCCAGGCATGGGTCGAGCCGCCGCCGCTGTAGCCGTGGGCGCGGTCGCCCGGGATGAACAGATAGCCCGACACGAAGCGCGCGGCGATGCCGAGCCGGCGCAGCGCCTCGATCATGAACAGCGCATAGTCGCGGCAGGTTCCGGATCTGGTCTGCAGCGTGTCGAGCGGGTGCTGGGTGCCCGGTTCGTGGCGCTTGCGGTAGCTGAAGCTCTCGCGGATCCCATAGGTCATGCCGCTGAGGATCTTGAAGGTCGGGGTCGGTCCCTCGGCATCGAGGAAATTCCGCGCCCACGCCGACAGCGCGCCGTTGGGATCGCCATATTGCGGCGTGATGAACTGGACAAGGTCGGGAAACTCCTCGTCATGGTAGAGGAACGGGTAGAAATAGGCCGGGTCGTCCGCGGTCAGCGCGAATTCGTGCGCCGGGTTGTGTTCGACCGTCGCGGTGCTGCTGATCGACAAAATCTCGGCGCGCTCGTCGAAGGTCGCGATCGCGACGCTGTTGCCGAACACGTCGTGGATCCAGCGCAGCGACATCGGTTCCGGCACGATGTCGAGACGGCCGGAAATCACGCGCAGGTCATGGCCGTCGCGGGGGCGCAGCATGATGCGATGTTCGCCGAACGCGACCGGGTGCGCGTAGCGATATTCGGTCTTGTGATGGATCGTCAGCAGGGGCATCGTGGAGCTAATCATCGTGCCTTTTTGCCAGCTGATCCATACCGGTCCCTGCTTATTTCTAAATCGGCATGCTGCTTGGCTAGGCAACGGACAAGGAAACGGCTTTGGACAGCGCGGGCGACACATCATTACTCCTTGGAACCGCCGAGGTTCCGCCGGTTCACGAAGATAATGCCGCCGGGCGCTCGCCATTCCTTCTGACCTGCGACCATTACGGCCGGCTGCTGCCGCGCAGTCTGGGCGATCTCGGGCTGCCGGCGAGCGAGCTGACGCGGCATATCGCCTGGGATGTCGGAATCGCCGGCGTCGCCGATCGACTATCGAAACAGCTCGACGCCCATCTGGTCGCGCAGCGTTATTCGCGACTGGTGATCGACTGCAATCGTCCGCCGGAAGCGCCAAGCTCGATCCCGCGCATCAGCGAAGCGACCACGATACCGGGCAATCAGGGGCTGGCGCGCGAGGCGATGGCGACGCGGCGCCAGGCGATCTTCGATCCCTACCATCGCCGGATCAGTGAGATCATCGACCGGCGGCTGCGCGAGGGCGTTGCGACGGTGCTGGTGGCGCTGCACAGCTTCACCCCGGTCTATGCCGGCATCAGGCGGCCCTGGCATGTCGGCACGCTCTATCATCGCGATACCAGATTGCCGCCGCTGCTGCTGAAGCAGCTGCGCGGCGAGGCCGATCTGGTGGTCGGCGACAACGAACCCTATGCGGTGAGCGACGACACCGACTACACCATCCCGGTTCACGGCGAGGCGCGCGGGCTGATGAATTCGGGGATCGAAATCCGCCAGGACCTGCTGGCCGATCCGGCCGGCCAGCAGCAATGGGCCGACCGGCTGGCGCGGATTTTTGCCGAAATCGAAACCACGCTGCGGGCGCAGGGGCTGTCTAGCTAAAGCGAGTTGGCTTCATTTTGTAGACGATTTCACCTCGCCCCGCTTGCGGGGAGAGGTCAGCGCAAAGCGCCGGGTGAGCGCCCATCCGCGAGTCAGAACGCGTTGTGAGGCCCCCTCACCCCGACCCTCTCCCCGCAAGCGGGGCGAGGGAGCAGAAAAATGCGCTCAGCGCGCCCGTGTCAGCGCCAGCCAGATGCCGCCGCCGATCATGAAGCCGCCGGAGATCCGCGACAGCGTCCGCGTCCGCCGCGCCGAGAAGAAGCGCCGGGCGCGGCCGGCCAGCACCGCGTAGATGGTGTCGGTGACGGCGCCCGTGATCATGAAGGTGACGCCGAGCAGCGCCACCTGCGAGACATGATCGCGGCTCATGTCCATGAACTGCGGAATGAACGCGCCGAAGAACACCAGCACCTTGGGGTTGGACAACAGCACGACAAAACCCTGCAGGAAAAACCCGCCGCGCGGCGGCGGCGGCGGTGCCGCGGCATCGACGCCGGAGACCGGGAAGCGGATCAGCTTGATGCCGAGCCAGACCAGATAGGCCGCCCCGGCAAACCGCACCCAGTCGAACCAGTAGCCCATGGTCGCCATCAGCGAGGTCAGCCCGACCGCCACGATGCCGATCACGATCGCAAGCCCGGCCTGGACGCCGGCGATGTTGGTCAGCGCCGCGCGGGTGCCGTGGCGCAGGCCGTTGGCGATCACCAGCGTCACCACCGGCCCCGGCAACAGCGCCAGCGCAATGCAGGCGGCGACAAAGGCGAGATAGACTTGCAGGGACATGGGCGCTCGCAGGCAATCGGAATGGCGCGTCGATTATGCACGATCATGGCACGGGGGAGAAGCCGCCTCTTCTCCTTCGCCCCGCTTGCGGCTATCGCAAATGAAATTTTCCGTGTCATCCACGCGCGAGTTTTTCCGATTTTGCATTGCGTTTCAACGAGTCGTCCCTGCGCACGCAGGGACCCATACGGCGCGGAATCTCGTTTGCGCATTGCAGCAGAGGCCTTTTTTTATTTTTGAGGCCAGGGGTGATGGGTCCCTGCGTGCGCAGGCACGACTCGCTGAGAGTTTGTGTGCAAGACCACGACCGCATCAATGCGCGGTTCAATTCGACCATATACGATAGCCTTGCCGCGCGCGGGGAGAGGTTAGGGAAGCGCTTGCTTGAACACCTCAGCTTCCATCCAGCGCCGAGGCCATCCAGCGGGTCAAGTCACGTGAAGCCAGGAAATCCAGCGCCGCCCGCTGCACACCGGAGGCCGCGCCGCCGCCCTGTGCTGCCGCCACCAGGAGGTCGCAGCGCCGGGACAGCGCAAAGCCCGCGGCGGCGTGCCTTGACCCGTCAGGCATCTGCAGGTCGTAGTTCCTCGACCGCCCCTGCATGTCGCTGATCCGGATCGGCTGCCCCGCATCGAGCGCCAGGAACCGCTCGCTGATCAGGTCGAGGTCGGCGACGCGGTCGACCTCGTCGTCATCGGCGACGCCACTGTCGCAATTGCAGAAGCCGATCTTCGGCCGCACATAGAGCTCGACCTCCTCGCCGCACGCCTTCGCATCGCAATGAAAGGCGCGGCCGGCCGGCCAGCCGTCGCGCGGAAACGGCCAGGCGATTTCGCGCCAGCCCTCATTGCCGGAACGGGCGTGCTGATAGCCGGCGCCGCACAAGGTGCAGACCGAGATCGCCAGTGCCGATAGCAGCCACCACCGCATGTCGCCTCCCCGGCCTCACGGCAGGCCGGCCACGGCGCGCGCCGGGCCGGTCAGTTCCAGAATATGCAGGCCGGTATTGGCGCGATCGACGATGTAGATGTAGCCGCGCTCGTCGGTTTCGACATTGTTGGTCTGGATCGCGACCTTGCAACGCTCCTTGCCGTCGACGGGGACGCAGCGCTTGTCGGTCGCCGCCGTGATCGAGGGGATGAAGTAGCCGACCTCGGTCGGGTGATAGGGATCGCGAATGTCGAGCGCGCGGACGCCGGCATTGAAGAAGGCGATGAACGCCATCTTCTTGTAAAACACCGGCGCCATGCTTTCGTTGGAGGAATGCGAGCCGAACCGGCCGCCGCGCTCGCAGAACGCGCCGCTGGCTTCCGGCACCGTGAAGCTGGAAATCATCATCGGGCGGTTCTCCACCGTGACGTCGGCGAACCAGACCATCTGCCGCGGCTCGCCGCATTCGTTCTGGATCGCCTCGTCGACCATCATCACGATATCGCGGGCCTGGCCGTCCTTGTCATGGGCGAATTCGGCGATCGGCATTTTCGGCATCGGAAAGGTGGTATGGGCGCCGTTGAAGGCCGACATCGGCAGCCGGGAGATTTCCGGGAAACGCAGATTGTCCGGCGTCGGTTCCTTCGGGCCGTTGATCAGTCTGTCGCGGTCGACGATCTGCAGCAGGCCGCCCTTGTCGGTGCCGTAGCCGAAATAGACCCGGTTGCCCCGCGGCCCGGTCGAGATCGGCCCGTGCAGTTCGGTCGGCACCGCGCCGCTCGAGCCCGGCTCCTGGCCGGGAAGACCGAAATCCCGGATCTTGACGGGATGCGCGGGATCGCTGAGGTCATAGACCTGCGTCATGCGGCGGGTGCGCCAGTCCGGCGCGCCCGATACCAGAAAGGCGATGCCGGTGTCGCATTCCCACCAGCTCTTGTGGGTGTCCTTGAGGCCGCCGATCCGGGTGACCAGCACCGGATTGGCGGGGTCGGCGACATTCCAGATTTCATGCGCCTCGCTGCCAAAGGTGCGCAGCATGTAGACCGCGCCGGGATCGCCCTTGGGCAGCGCCTTGCCGTCGCAGATCCGCACCATCTGCGCGCCGCCGGCCTCGTATTTTCCTTCCTGCCCGGGAATGTGGCGGAGATATTTCGGCTGCCGGGGATCGGTGACATCGACGATCGAGGTGCCGTTCGGCTCGGCGTTGCCGGTCTGCGGATTGACCGGATCGGGAATGGCGTCGGTGCCGCCATGGTGACCGATATAGGCGATCCAGCGCTCGCCCTGATGATGGATGGTCGGCTGATAGGCACTGCGCGCCTGCAGGTCGTTATACCCGACCAGTTTCATATTGGAGGTTTCAGGCGGAGCCCCGATCACTTGCTGCTGGGCAGCAGCGCTGCCGCCGCACGCGATGAAAGATACGCAGAGATAGGTCGCCAGTTTGACGTGACCGGTCATGCTTTTTCCACCCAGGCTGTTGAACCGTTTTTGTTTGCCAGTTCGCAACGCTAGCACAGCGAAGAGCCTATAGGAATCCGGCGCGCCGCAGCTCGGCATCACGCGGGAGGCGCTGAAGCGGCTGGGGATCGCGATCCCGTGGCACGAGATGAATTCAGGTTGATGCTTCGGCGATCGTCGACTGCTCCCTCGCCCCGCTTGGGGAGAGGTGGAAAATAGCGCGACGATGGTTCACCGCGTCATCCCCGCGAAGGCGGGGATCCAGTATTCCAGCGCCGTTGCGATTGAAAACGAGGCACCGCGCACTCCTGGATCGTCCGGTCAAGCCGGACGATGACGGCTGATTTCGATGCGCGCGGTTCGTAACGTTTCCCCGCGCAAGCAGGCAGTGGAGAGAAAAACTCACCCCGCCAGCGCCGCCTTGACCAGGCCGCTGGCCTTGCCGAAATCCATCTGCCCGGCATATTTCGCCTTCAGCGCGGCGATCACCTTGCCCATGTCCTTGATCCCGGCGGCCTGGGTCTCGGCGATGACAGCGGCGATCGCCGCCTTGACGTCGTCCTCCGACATCTGCTTGGGCAGATAGGCGGAGATGATCGCGATTTCCTCGCGCTCCTGGGCGGCCAGCTCGGCGCGGCCGCCCTTGTCGTAGAGCTCGACCGATTCCTGGCGCTGCTTGATCATCTTCTGGAACACGCCCAAAAGATCGGCATCGGAGAGCGGCGGCTTGCCTTCCCCGCGTGCGGCGATATCGGCATTCTTGATGGTCGAATTGACCATGCGCAGGGTGGAGAGCTTGCGCTCGTCCTTGGCCCGCATCGCATCCTTGACCGCGTTGTTGATGTCGTCGCGCAGCATCTGTTGGTCCTCTCCCGCCTTCGGGCCGCCTGCCTTCAGCCGCCTGATCTAGGCTGTTCGCGTCACCGAGACAACTCGGATCCCAGCCATTCGACCAGGGCTTGCGCCGTCGCCTGCGGCTGTTCGGCCTGCGGAAGGTGGCCGCAATGCGCAAGGATGTTAAGCTTGGCGCCGGGAATTCCCTCCGCTATCTCCGCCGAAAGCGAATTCGGGATGGTATTGTCCTGGTCGCCGGTCAGGACCAGCGTCGGACATGCAATCACCGCCAGCGTCGGCCGCGAATCGGCCCGCCCGATCACGGCGGTCTGCTGGCGCACAAAGGCGTCGGCGCCGATGTCGTTGCCCATGTCCTGCACCAGGCGGCGCAAGGCGGCATCGCCGCGCCGCGACGGATGCACGAAGCCTTCAAACAGCTCGTCGAGCAACGCGGGATAGTCGCAGGCTTGCGCGCGGGTAATCTGGCCGCGGCGGCGCTCGGTGGCTTCCGGCGTGTCCGGCCGCGCCTGGGTGTTGATCAGAGCGAGCCTGGCCACCCGTTCCGGCGCCTGGCGCATGATCTCGAACGCGATGTAGCCGCCCATCGAATGTCCGGCCAGCGCGAACCGCGGCGGCGCCTCGGCCAGGATCCTGCGCGCGATCGCGCCGATGCTGTCGTCGCGGATGTGGTTGGCCACCGTCACTGGCCCGAACCGCCACAGCGCCGGCACAACCGGCGCATAGATCCGCGGCGAGCTCGCAAGCCCCGGAACCAGCAGAATCGGCATCGTATTGTCCATGTCCGTCTCCAGACCGGTGAAATCAAAGGAAAATCGTCGGCTTTCGGCCAACCGCCGACGGAAGCCCGGTATCGCCGGTCAGATAGGCCAAAACCGCATGTGAATCCACAGCTTCCGGCTTTGACGCCTGCGCGTGCGACGACTATGTAATGCGTTCATGACATTCCCGAAAAATACCTCGGCCTGGCCGGATCATACCCCGACCGCGCTGCTCGTGCTTGCCGACGGCACCGTGCTGGAGGGCTATGGCCTCGGCGCGGAGGGCCAGGCGGTCGGCGAAGTCTGCTTCAACACCGCGATGACCGGCTACGAGGAGATTCTCACCGATCCCTCCTATGCCGGGCAGCTCATCACCTTCACCTTTCCGCATATCGGCAATGTCGGCACCAACGACGAAGACATCGAGACGGTGAACATGGCGGCGACGCCGGGCGCGCGCGGCGTGATCCTGCGCGCCGCGATCACCAACCCCTCGAACTACCGCGCCACGCGGCATCTCGATTCCTGGCTGAAGGCGCGTGGCATCATCGGCCTTTCCGGCATCGACACCCGGGCCTTGACCGCCTTGATCCGCAGCAAGGGCATGCCGAATGCCGTGATCGCCCATGCCGAGGACGGCCAGTTCGACCTGCACGGGCTGAAGGAAGAGGCCCGCGAATGGCCGGGCCTCGAAGGCATGGACCTGGTGCCGATGGTGACCTCGGGCCAGCGCTTCACCTGGGACGAGACGCCATGGGCGTGGGAAAAAGGTTTTGGCCGGCAGGCCGAGCCCGAGTTCAATGTCGTCGCCATCGATTACGGCATCAAGCGCAACATCCTGCGGCTGCTGGCCGGCGAAGGTTGCAGGATCACGGTGGTGCCGGCGACCACCTCCGCCGAAAACATCCTGGCGATGCGGCCCGACGGCGTGTTCCTGTCTAACGGCCCCGGCGATCCCGCCGAGACCGGCAAATACGCGGTGCCGGTGATTCAGCAGGTGATCGCCTCGGGCACGCCGACCTTCGGCATCTGTCTCGGCCACCAGATGCTGGGCCTCGCGGTCGGCGCCAAGACCCGGAAGATGCATCAGGGTCACCACGGCGCCAATCATCCGGTCAAGGACGAGACCACCGGCAAGGTGGAGATCACCTCGATGAATCACGGTTTCGCGGTGGATCAGGCGACCCTGCCGGAGGGCGCGACGCAGACCCATGTCTCGCTGTTCGACGGCTCCAATTGCGGCATCCAGCTCGAGGGCAGACCGGTATTCTCGGTGCAGTATCACCCCGAGGCCTCGCCCGGCCCGCGCGACTCGCATTATCTGTTCAAGCGGTTCGCCGATCTGATGCGGGCGAACAAGCACGGCTAGCGCCGCCGAAACGTGCCCAGGATGCCGCGCAGCCTTTTTCTCACTGTCATGCCCGGGCTTGTCCCGGCCATGACGCGGAGAATGTCCGCGCTATACTAGCGTCCGAATGTGGGGAAATCCGCCGTGGCCGACAGCTCCGCCGCCAACATCAACTACGGCGTCACCCCGACCGAGATCATGGCCTCGATGCCGGGCATCGATTTCGTCCGCGCCATTTTTGCCGGCAAATTGCCGGAACCGCCGATCATGCAGAATATCGAACCGTTCGACTGCACGGCAGAGCCCGGTGTGGTGGTGCTGCACAGCATTCCGGGCTTCCGGCATTACAATCCGATCGGCTCGGTGCATGGCGGCTATGCCGCCACCCTGCTCGATTCCGCGATGGGGCTTGCGGTTCAGAGCATGCTGCCGGCCGGCACCGGCTACACCACGCTCGAATTCAAGATCAGCTTCATCCGCGGCATGAGCAAGGACACCGGCCAGGTCCGCAGCGAAGGCCGCACCCTGAATGTCGGCCGACGCGCCGCCACCGCCGAAGCCCGCATCACCGACGCCAGCGGCCGCCTGCTGGCGCACGCTACCACGACCTGCCTGGTGTTCGAGATTCCGACCGGCAAACAGGGAACGTGAACCGCCGCTTGCGGTTGAATGCGCGAAGATCTGCCTGCGGGAGAATGCCATGCCGGTCGTCAGCGCGGACATCGAGCCGCTTCGCTTCGTGTTCGGGGATGACGGCATCGTGCCGAACAATCCGCTGCCGCTCTTGGTCTACAGGCAGGCCATCGACGTCGACAACGACCATCCCGAGAAGACCATTGAGGGACTTTTCGGCGCCAACGGCTGGGGCCAGATGTGGCGCAACGGCGTCTACGACTACCTGCACTACCATGCGACGGTGCATGAGGCGCTGGGCGTTGCCCGCGGCCATGCGCGGGTCCGGTTCGGCGGCGACCAAGGGCAGGCCATCGAGATGTCAGCCGGCGATGTCGCGATCCTGCCCGCCGGCACCGGCCATCAATGCCTGTCGGCGAGCGGGAATTTCTGCGTGATCGGCGCCTACCCGCCCGGCCCCCGGATGCAGGTGACGCTGCCGGCACCGGAGAACCATGCCAAGGCCTTGAAAACCATACCGGCGGTCAAGCGGCCGGATACCGATCCGGTGATGGGGAAGCACGGTGCGCTGGTAAGATGGTGGAATCCGGAAAACTAGAATGGAAGGAAAGAAAACGGCGTTGTTTCGCAAGGGCAGAAAAAAATCCTCGCCGCGGCGCATGTGAATGCGCCCTCTCCCCCTGCGGGAGAGGGCTCAATAACGCCAGCAAGAGGCTCGGCCGGGTGAGGGGTCGACGCAGAGCACCACCCCTCACCCGGCAGAGCTTGTTGCGGGCCTCCCTCAAGCCCTCTCCCGCAGGGGGGAGAGGGCACAGCCACGGGCGCCGCTGGGAGGATTCTACCGCCCCGAAAGGCGGCTACGCCTCGTTGCCGCCTTCCTGGCGGCTGGCTTCGAACAGGAACCAGGTGCGGCGCTCGGTCTCGTCGATGAAGGTCTCGAGCAGCCCGGCGGTGCCGGAATCCTCGTGATCGTCGCAAAGCTTGTGCGCCTTTCGCATCGCCGCGGCGATATGCTTGTTGTCCTCCATCAATTCCCGCAGCATCTCGCGCGGCGGCACGAAGCTCTCATCGTTGTCCTGGATGGTCTGCAATTTGCCGATCTGCCCGATCGAGCGCAGCGTGGTGCCGCCGAGCTTGCGCACCCGCTCCGCCAGCTGGTCGGTGGTGGCGAAGATCGCGTCGGATTGCTGGTCCAGCATCAGATGATAGTCGCGGAAGTGCCGGCCGCTGACGTGCCAGTGAAAATTCTTGGTCTTCACATAGAGCGCGAAGGCGTCAGCCAGCAGCGTGTTGAGCGACGCCGAGATCTTGTCTACCGCAGCCTTCGGCATGTCGGTCGGCGTATCGAGATCGGAAGAGCTTCTGTCAGACTTGGCTTTGCTCACGATGAACCTTCCTGTTAGGAAACCGGACATTGGCGGCAGTGGACACGGCACGCCGGAGCATCTAACGCATCATTCAATCCCCGGTTCCGTGACCGGAACCTCCTGTTTTACCGGACCGTGCGCACGATGGACGACTGGATCGACTATTACGATTCCACCCATACTATCTATGCGAGCCGGCAGCATCGCGACCTGCATTTCCAGCTGATCGCCAAGGACATGATCGGCTACATCTCGACGCCGGATGCGGCGGTACTTGATTATGCCTGCGGCGAAGCCTTGTACGCGGCGAGGGTGGCGGAGGCTTGCGGCAAGCTGATCCTGGCGGAGCCGGCGCCCGGCGTGCGCGGCCGGCTGATCGCGCGGTTCGCCCCGAACATGAAAATCCGGGTGCGTTCCCTGGACGACCTGCGGAAAATGGAGGAAAGATCCATCGATCTCGTGGTCATGAATTCGGTGGTGCAATACATGACGCCGGGCGAACTCGATTCTGCCCTGGCGGTGATCCGGCGGCTGCTGAAACCCGGCGGCCGGCTGGTCCTGGGCGATATCATGCGTCCCGAGGTCGGCATGATCCGGGACGTGATCGCGCTGCTGCGGTTCGCGCTAACCCACGGATTTTTCAGGGATGCCCTGATCGGACTGGTCAGCACCGCGCTGTCGGATTACCGGCAATTGCGCGCGCGCGTCGGCCTGCAGCGCTACAGCGAGACCGAGATGGTCAAAAAGCTGGCGGCGGCAGGATTTACCGCGTCGCGGGCGCATTCCAATATCGGGCACAATCCGTGGCGGATGACCTTCGTCGCCCGGCATGCCTTCTGATGCAGCCGCCGGCGGGTTAGGGTTAACCGGGGTTAACCGGGGCTGGGCATGGCTCCCCGCGGCGGGATCGGCGATGATCGGCGTGGCCCGGTGGCGGAAAGCGTCGACGCGAGAGCAGTGCATCGCTCTTTATCCTGGTTCAAATCCAGGCCGGGCCTCCAGCCTTCGCTGGCTGCGCCGCTTCGGCTCGGCAGGCCGGGCATAAATGCCGGTTGATGGGGCCTGTAAAACCCTTTCGCGGCTGCGGAATCTGGTCTAAAGACCACTCCGCGCGCAAGGGTAACCTGGCGCTAGGGGGCAAGGGACGCGCGGTATGCGCGCCCTTTTTTTGTGCCCAATTCCCCTTCCCGCGAGACTCGATGCCCAAAAGAACCGACATCTCCACCATCCTGATCATCGGCGCCGGTCCCATTGTGATCGGCCAGGCCTGCGAATTCGACTATTCCGGCACCCAGGCGGTCAAGACGCTGAAGGAGGAGGGTTACCGCATCGTCCTGGTCAATTCCAATCCGGCGACGATCATGACCGATCCGGAATTGGCGGATGCCACCTATATCGAGCCGATCACGCCCGAAATCGTCGCCAAGATCATCGAGAAGGAACGTTACGTCATACCCGGCGGCTTTGCGCTGTTGCCCACCATGGGCGGACAGACCGCGCTGAACTGCGCGCTGAGCCTGCGCAAGCAGGGGACGCTGGCAAAATTCGACGTCGAGATGATCGGCGCCACCGCCGACGCCATCGACAAGGCCGAGGATCGCGGCCGTTTCCGCGAGGCGATGACCCGCATCGGGCTGGAGACGCCGCGCTCGATCCAGACCAAGAATCTGCCCGATGCGCTGCGGGCGCTCGACTCCATCGGCCTGCCCGCGATCATCCGGCCGTCCTTTACCATGGGCGGCACCGGCGGCGGCATCGCCTACACCAAGGCGGAATTCATCGAGATCGTCGAGCGCGGCATCGACGCCTCCCCCACCGACGAAGTCCTGATCGAGGAATCCGTGCTGGGGTGGAAAGAGTTCGAGATGGAGGTGGTGCGCGACAAAAAGGACAATTGCATCATCGTCTGCTCGATCGAGAACCTCGATCCGATGGGCGTGCATACCGGCGATTCCATCACCGTGGCGCCGGCGCTGACACTGACCGACAAGGAATACCAGATCATGCGCGACGCCTCGCTGGCGGTGCTGCGCGAGATCGGGGT